>Ga0206946_1133_pt1 | contig 19092 bp, 20 predicted proteins | sample Alteio_BWOrgHeat_2_FD_152965 | JGI IMG/M metagenome (GOLD analysis project Ga0206946, IMG submission 152965) | Enriched cells from forest soil in Barre Woods Harvard Forest LTER site, Petersham, Massachusetts, United States -... | ecosystem: Environmental > Terrestrial > Soil > Temperate forest > O... | reverse complement strand
AACTCCACGCCAACGGCCGCACGCTCGCTCGAATCGAGACGCTCGGCAGCATCCCCGTCGCCATGGGTGCGGTGGTTCAGTTGAGTGGGAGGAAATGTTCAGTCGGCGAGAATCGTAAAATCACGGCTGGCATGGCGCACGGCGGGGCGTCGGTGAGGACATCGAAAGTCAACGCGCCCTGCCGATGGTATCGAATTTACGAGCCGGTTAGTCCGTCACGCTGAGTGCCTCCTTCGCTTTCCTGATCTCCTCCTCTTCCGTCGGAGTGAGTTTGTTGTCGCTGAGTTCGATCATAACCTTTTTCAAGTCACCGGTGAACTTGAACGGCACATGGTAGTCTTCGCTAACGGGTGTGCCCGTGTCTTCACCGATATCGAGGGTCTCATCCGCTGAGATGCGGAACGGAATGGTGTGCGTCACCTGGCCCTCGCCAACCACCTTGCCGTCCACCTTGAGCGTGGCGGTGCCGCTCTTGCCAAGGCCGGGGCCGTCATACTTGAAGTCGAGCACGATGGCGTGTTTGCCGGGGGCGAGCTTGTCCTGGCCAGCCACGGTGTAGCGATGGACGCCGACGTTGTTGTAGTGGAAGACCGGTTTGCCATCGAGCAGGTAAAGGCCCCAGCCGTTGAAACGGCCACCCTGCGTCACGATCACGCCTTCTGCGCCACCTGCGGGGATATCCACCTCAGCAGCGACCTTGAACGATTTGTTCAAAATACTCGGCGCGCTGCCTTCGGGGATGCGCACCATGCCGGGATAATAGGTGAAGAGCGACCGACCGCGGGTCAGGCTGGGCCGGTTGTCCACACTCATGCGCTCGAGCTTGCTGTTGTCGAGGGGCAGCACGTTGTATTTGGCCGCTTCGATCCAGAACAGCTCCTGAAGCTCCTTGAGCTTCTTCGGCTCCTTCGCCGCGAGATCGTCGGCCTCGCTGAAGTCCTTGGTGACGTCGTAGAGTTCCCACTTGTAATCATCGATGTCGATCGTCTTGCCGCTGGCCCACGGTGGGAGGGGCGGCGTGGTGGCCGCGATCCAGCCGTCGTTGTAAATTGCGCGGTTGGCGAACATCTCGAAATATTGCGTGCGGCGTTTTGACGGCGCTTTTGCATCGTCGAAAGTATAAGCCATGCTCACGCCTTCGATCGGTTTCTGCGGCACGCCGTTGAGGACCGAGGGAGACTGCACCCCGACGGCTTCAAGGATCGTCGGAGCAATGTCGATGACGTGGTGGAACTGAGTGCGGATGCCGCCTTTGTCCTTGATGCGCGCGGGCCACGAGATGACAAGACCGTTGCGGGTGCCGCCGAAGTGGGAGGCGACTTGTTTCGTCCACTGGAAGGGCGTGTCCATCGCGTGCGCCCAGCCGATCGGGTAGTGGTTGAAGGTCATGGGCCCGCCGAGATCATCCATGTGCGCCTCCACTTCCTTGAAGTCCTCGGGAGTGGCGTTGAAGAAGGCCATTTCGTTGAGCAAGCCCTGGTGGCCGCCCTCGGCGCTCGCGCCGTTATCGCCCTGGATGTAGATGACCAGCGTATTGTCCAGTTCGCCCATGTCTTCGATCGCGTCGAGGACACGGCCCATCTGAGTATCGCAATACGAAAGCGCACCGGCATACACCTCCATCATGTGGGCGTAGACTTTCTTGTGCTCGGCATCGAGCGAGTCCCAGGACTCGATGCCCGCTGAACGCTCGGTCAACTTGGTATCCTGCGGGATGATGCCCAGTTGCTTCTGCCGCGCGAGCGTTTCTTCACGCACCTTGTCCCAACCCTGGTCGAACTGACCCTTGAACCTGGCGATCCAATCCTTGGGCGCATGATGGGGCGCGTGAGCCGTGCCGGTCGAGTAATAGGTGAGCCACGGTTTGTTCGGCGCGACCGCGTGCAGCAGGCGGATGCGCGCGATGGTGTGATCGGCCATGTCCTTCTCGAAGAAATAGTTCGGGTCGTCGTGCGGCGGTTCGATGGGTTTGATGTTCTCGAAGATGGCGGGCGCCCATTGGCTCGTGTCGCCGCCGATGAAGCCGTAGAAGTATTCAAAGCCGAGCCCGGTGGGCCAGAGGTCGAACGGTCCCGCCTGGCTGTTGTGCCAGTCGGGTACGTTATGGTTCTTGCCGTACCACGCGGTATTGTAACCGTTTTGCCGGAGCACTTCCGCAAACGTTCCGCAGCTCTTGGACATGAGCGAGTTGTAACCCGGGAATCCGGTACCTCCCTCCATGATGATGCCCGTGTTTGCCGAGTGGTGGTTGCGCCCGGAGAGCAGCGCCGCCCGCGTGGGTGAACAGAGTGCGCAAGTATGGAATTGCGTATAGCGGAGACCATTCTTCGCCAACCGGTCAAACGTCGGCGTGGGAATCGGACCACCGAATGTCGAGGATGCGCCGAATCCCACGTCATCGGTAAGAATAAGCAGGATATTCGGGGCGCCCTTGGGGGCGGCCGTCTCCTCTGGGAAATCCTTGGTGGAATCTTTGATCGTGCGTCCGATATGGCCTTTGAAGGGTGGTTCTGGACGGGGCAAGACTTCTTGCGCCCGTGCCGTTGGCGCGAACACCGCGCCCAACACAAAGCTGAGGCCGGCGAGGATGGTAGTGTGTATTCCTTTCATGAGAGTCGAGTTTGTCGAGGGGTTGATACGGTTTCCCGATGGCGCACTCCACCGCGGATTAGCGCGGATAGATTCTGGTGATTTTCGAACCTTGCAGACCCATTCCGCCCATGAGTCCTTTTTGATCGAAGAAAAAGGCGTAAATGTCCTTCCGCAGAGAGGTGGTGCTCAGCGAACTCGCGATGCCTTTATCGACTACGACGAGACTCGGGGCACTGCCGAGTTCCCATCCACCCTGGCTGTAGAGGTGTTCCATGGCGCGCCCGTTGATGAAAAAGAGTGCGTAACCAAATTGTTGGATGCCAGCCTGGAAGCCATAGGAAGCGGCCACCGTTTTGAAATACACGACGTGGCCATTGCGCAGGAGAAGAGCGCCTTCGCCATGCTGCGCGCCGATCATAAAGCCGCCCTTGGTAATTTTGGGGAAGACCAGCACTGCCGAGGAATGCTTCTCCACTTCGCGGGCCACGGGATTTTGCGTTAACAGGCGGCGCAAGGCAGCGCGTGCGCTGGCGTTGATTTCCGCGGCACTGGCGGCGCTGGCTCGGGTAGGCAGAAAGGCGATTACGCTTACGGCGACGAGGAGCGCGGTGTGCAGCCTGAGGAGTTGGATGGATTTCATTATAGTCAATTTGGTTTTGGCTGTTGGCCTTGTTAAGGTTTGAGGCCGAGGAGAAAAGTGGAGCGCCTAAAGGAGCCGCGGTTGCGTTAGGCGGAAATTCGGAGGCGGGTTGCGCGCTTGAAAATCCCGGTACCGGCGTGCCAGGCAAGCCCACGCGCTTTTTAGATGCAGTCCTGCCATTCCTCTTCACCAGTAGCGGTAATGGCCTGCCACCCAGTATCGGCGTCCGTGCCGACGGCGATAGTGACCGGCGACCCAGCGACGATTGCGGTAATAGCGATGGTGATGATAGTAGCGCCCGTGATGGACGATGACGACGGTGCGCGCCGAAGCCGTGGCCGGCGTCAAGCCTGTGAGGCACATCACACCTGCGAAGAGGAGCATTAGGTAATGTTTCATAAGGGATTGGCTTTATTGGTTTGATGAAGAATGGGAACGGCGATTTCAGAGGATTCCGCTCGCGTCGCTCTTACGGAAGAAACCGCACGCGACCGGTCTCAACATCATAGATGCAGCCTGTGATTTGAATTTTGCCCGCAGCCTCCAAGTCGCGAAGGACCTGGCTGAGTTTGCGGATGCGCTCCACCGTCAGCCGCACATTGGCTTCCGCGACGGCTTCGACGAATGCCTTGTTCTTCGAGGTGCGCTCGCCCGGCACGTCCTTCACTGCTTCGACCGCAGGCTCGATCTTTTTCAGCAGCCCCGTGAGGTTGCCCAGCTTGACGTGGTCGCACGCGCCCTTGATTGCGCCGCAACTCGTGTGACCCATGACGAGGACGAGTTTCGAGCCGGAGACGGCGCACGCGAACTCCATGCTCCCGACCAGATCGGGGTCGGCGATGTTGCCGGCGATCCGGGCGTTAAAGAGGTCGCCGAGGCCCGCGTCGAAAACAATTTCCGCGGGTACCCGCGAATCAATGCAGCTCAAAACGACGGCGTGCGGATACTGGCCGGCAGCGGTGGTCCGCTGGTCGTGGAGCATGTCGCGTGATTTGGTTTTCCCCGAGGCGAATCGTTCGTTGCCGCGCCGGAGCGATTCCAGCACCTGCGACGGCGTCAGCGCTGCCTGTTCGGCTTTGATCTCAGCGAGATCGCGGCGCTGCGGTGCGGCCGCCGGCTCGGCGGTGGAGCCGCCGGCCAGCACGAGGAGCAGCGCGAGGGTTGCGCCGGAGTGTTTGAGAAATTTGCAGTGGTTCATAGGGTTGGGTTCAGTGGGATCAATGTGCCGCATGCGCTACTTCGCGGCGCATTAGCGCGGGTGGATTTCAGTGATCTTCGAGCCTTGGAGACCGAGGCCGCCCATGAGACCCTTTTGATTGAAGAAGAAGGCGTAGACATCCTTTTTGAGATTGGTAGTGCTGAGGGAACCCGCCATGCCTTTATCGACGACGACGAGGCTAGGTGCGCTGCCGAGTTCCCAGCCTCCCTGACCGTGCAGGTGAGACATCGCTCCGCTGTTCATGAAGAAGAGCGCGTAGCCAAACTTTTGGATGCCGGCCTGGAGCCCGTAGGAAGCAGCCACGGAGTTATAATAACCGATGGTGCCGTGGTGCATGAATAACGCGCCTTCTCCATGCTGCGCGGCAATCAGGAAGCCGCCCTTGGTAATGCTCGGGAAGACCAGCACGGCGCGCGCCTGGCGACCGACCTCGCGGGCTTTGGCGTTGCTGGCATAAAGTTGGCGGAGGCCGGCGCGCGAGGCAGCATCGATCTCCGCTGCGCTGGCAGCGCGGGCTTGGGTGGGAAGGCAAATGATGACGCTGATGGCGACGAGGAGGACAGTGTGCAGGTTGAGGAGTTGGAGGTATTTCATATTAGTGGTTTTGGGTTTGATTCTAGGTTGTGGAAGAATGCGGAGCGTTTAGAGGAACAGCGGTTGTGCCAAGCGGAAATCGAGCAGTGTGCCGCGAGCGACGCCGACGGCCTGGCCGGGAGTCAGGAGGGAACTAGCCGCACCGATGGCCGCACCTTTGCCCGCGCCGCGCCGGCCGTCGATGGCGGCGCCGATGAGCGCGCCCACCCCCGCCCGGGCCGCGGTCTGGTGTCCACTCGAAGCGCCCGCTTGCTCGTAGCTCGTGGTGTAGATGGGTTCGAGGACGCCGTCGATACGGATATCCGTCAGGCTCAGGGCGAGCACCGAGCGGCCCACGGCCCGGCCAGCGGAGGCGGAACTGTCAATGCGGCCGTAGACTTTCGTTCCCGTCGCCGCGATGGTCTTGCCTTTGACCACGAGCGGATATTCCAGCACCGCGCTGAAGCGGCGTCCCACGGGATCATTCGAGGAAACGGCGTCCGCCATTCTCACGACGAGCGTGGTGCCCGCAGGGACGGTCACTGCTTGAGCCGATGCGCCGAGCGCGGCGGTAAAAACAGCGAGGAAGGCGAGTATTTTTAGCAGTGATTTCATGATGGCGAATCAGTTTTGTGTGTGGAGCACCAAGTTGGGTGCAGTCTTGTTAGCGGCGGTCTGGAGGTCCAGATGGAGAATGCGCTGAAGTTCCGTGATGGATTGTCGGTACATGCAATTCGACCCGTTTCGCAGGTAAGTTGGTGGCAGCGGGACGGCGTTACGCTTGACTTAGAAGGTGATCCCCGCGGTGATCTGGGCGCCGGATTGCGTCACGTCGTAAACGAATCCTCCCTGATTGTAGTCCGTGTAGAGATAGCGGTAGCCGGCTTCTACGAAGATATAGCGCGTGACCTGGCAACCCAGCGCACCGTAGGCCTGCCAGGTGATCTCGGAACCGATGCCGAAGCCCCCGATATCGGCCTTGCCGGTGAGGTACCATGCCTTGCTCAAATTGTAGCGGGCGGCAAAACCGACATAGGGGTCCAGCCAGCGCTCGTTGAGGCTGGCGGAGGCAGTCAACCTGGATTTGAGCGCGGAGGCGATTTCGGAGGCGATGCGTGCTTTCAAGGCATCGATCTTGGATTGTACTTGTGCCTTGAGCGCATCGGTGGCCGCCGCCAGTTGAGCCTTCAGATCCGCCTGCAGTTCGTCCACGTGGTGGTCGACGACGGCGCGGACGACGTCGTCCAACTCGGTGGGTTGGCGCCCCTCCAGCGGCGCGATCGCAAGGGCGGGGCGATTCGCTTGCAAATCATCCAGCCGGCCCGTAATGCGTGCCCGAATCCGATCTGCGAGGACGGTCTGCAGGCGGGATTTGAGATTGAGCGCACTCAATTGTTCCTTCACCTTCTCGCCGATATCATCGACCAGCTTGGTGCTGGCCGCCTCGATCGCCGAATTATTCGGATAGATGACGAGCTTGTTGTATATGTCCGTGTAGCGGACGCCGGCGCGCAAATCGAGGTATCCCTTCGGCCCTTCGAGCACACGGTAGTTGACCTCGAGATCGGCGAGCCATTCGTTGAGATGCACTTTTGCCGTTCCGATCAGCCCGTCCGACGTGACCGTATCCGAGGCTTTCACATAAAGCATATCCCCATAGATGCCGAAGCGGCCCTTCCTTACCTCCGCACTTAATGAGCCGACCATGTCGACATGCTTGAGCAGGGTATCGGCGCCCATATAGACATGGGAATTGATCCCGTTGAGCCCGATCGTGCCGGAGGTAGCCGCGAGCCAGCCGGGCATGGCCAGGGTGAACTGCCAAGGCTCCGCCTCGGTGGGCGCGACTTCCTTCGTTTCTTTGGAATCGACAACCGGAGTTCCGGCGCGAGAGAGGGCACTGGAGGCGCAGAGCAAGGCGAAACCGACGACTCGCGCATGGCGGACGAGTGAGGTCATGGTTGTTTTCATGGTGGAGGTGGGTCTGACTTGGTGGCTGGATCTGGCGTGGAGTAGAGGGCGACGAGCCGGGCAATGAGCACCGCCACATAGAGTGTGCCGGTCATCGACTCCATCACGGCGAGCATGCGCGCGACCGGGGAGACCGGCGTGATGTCCCCATAGCCGAGTGTGGTGAGGGTGGTGAAGCTGAAATAAAAGGCCGTGAAGCCACTCATCGACTGATTGGCAGTCTGCGGCACATTGACTGCGAAGGCCGTAGGCGTGGTGGACGCGGCCAGCCGATAGGCCAACGCCCAGAGCAAGCCCAGCGACAGGTAGGCCGAGACACTGGCGCAGAGCACCTCGCCGTTCACCCGCCGGGTGCGCAGTACGAAGCGCAGGATATTGACGATGACAAAGACTAGAAAGACCATGCCGCTGACGAGGAAGATCGCCGGTGGAAAGACACGAGGCTGGAGATTGTTCATCCATTTGCCCACCACCGCGGGAATCGCCAGCACGGCGGCCAGCAGCAGCATGCGCCCTCGCCCCCCAACGGCGAGCACCGCCGAGAGGAAGAACAAACTCAACAGGATGGCCTCGATCAATTCCCCGCCGGGCAAATCCTCGATGAAAGGCGTGGCCACAAAGAGCAGCACCAGCGCGATGAGCATCTCCACGGCGGAGAAGCGCAGGATACCGAGCCGCCGCCGCCGCGGGGACGGATCGCTGGCAGCTTGTGGTTCGGTGTTTTGCATCACTATTAACACGCAAGAACATCATGGCTTCGCTTCCGGGTCACGATCCAAAACCTGCTGAAGCCGCAAGATCGGCGTCTGACTCACCTGGATGAGCCCTTGGTGCGGCTTATCGAGATCGAGCACCACCTCAATCGTCCCGCAGATGAGGACACTCACGATGATCCGCGCGGGCAGTCCGCGATGGTTGCCCAGCCCGCCCGCCAGGCCGATGGCGCTCATCGCGACCAGCGAACCCCACAGCAGCAACCAGATGACCGGGTCTGGCACCCGGCTTTCCAGAGCCAGCAAGCGCTCCCGCTGAATCGACGCCGCATCCACCAAACTCTTCAGCATCGCATCGGCCCCGTGCGCCGGGGGCTGGGTCAAAGCGGCGTCCTGGACCACTTTCCACATGCGCTGGAAAATCCCATCGGACTCCATCACGGCCTGCGTCAGTTGCTCCGCGGTGGCGTCGCGACGCAGCGTGGCCGCTTGCGCCCGCACGCCCACATACTGGCTCAATTGCTGTTTGAAATCCTTGCGCGGGATCTCTGGGAGGAGGCTGCTTTGCAGGTACAGTCCGTTCAGTACATTGGCCTCCTGGACCACCAATTGGCGCCGGGCATCGTAACGATTCGCCGCCATGGCGAAAGTAAACGAGACGAGCAAAGCCAGGAGCCCCAGCAGTGAGCCGAGGACCGATCCGAAATGCCCGCGGCGCAGGTCATCGGCCCGCGGGTACCAGCGACGGCCGAGCCGGGCGCCCAGTTCGCCCGTGACGATCATCGCCACAAACAAAGCGACGATGACCCAGATCGTATCCTGTTGGTACAGCCAGCTTGGTTTCATGCAAGACTCAGACCAGCCATGGCGATGGGCCTATTTGCCGGAGGGCGCGGGCGCGGGTTCATGTTTGCCGGTGGGAAAGAGCAGGGTGAAGGCGAGCCGCACGCCCCAATCCGGCGCGCCACTCGGGCCGTCGGCGTAATAACGGCCACCGAGTTGGATGCTCATCGGTTGTTTGCCGATCTTGAAAATCTGGGTGACCGAGAGATTGATCGGCACCGTCCACTGGCTGTTTACTGGCGCCACAACATGAATGGCTATTTGAGATATTCCACGTGCACTTGCTGGATGGTGCCGTTGAATTTGAAAGGTGCCTTGTCGTAGTAATCGACCGAAACGGGAGAGCCCAAGTCAGTGCCGATATCGAGGCAGTCGTTGGCGGTAAAAAGCAGCGGCGCGCTGACTGGTACCATTTGCGGACCCACCTCGATCGGGCCAGCCTTCATCATTTCCTTCACCGGCTGCCCGTTCACCGTCGTCGTGGTGGAGATTTCTTTTCCATTCACTCGCATGACGATCTTGAGCGGTCCGCCGGGTTTGGCCACCACATAGCGCGTTTCCACTTCGATTTTCGCTTGGCCCACGGGGAGCTTCTCCGTGGCCTTGATCTGCGTGCGCATGATCTCGAAAAGATTGTACTCGTAGGAAAGCACCCCGTCCTGCACGTAACACGACAGCCCACCTGAAAACGCCCCCAAGGCATAGAGAACACCATTGGCATTCGCGGGAACGTCGGCATCGATGGTGACGATGTTCGGCTTATTACCGAGCGCGGGCGCAGTGAATTCTGGCATGCGGATGATGTTACCCGAGAAGGTCCATTCGTGGTACGGCGGTTGAATCCGCAATTCAGGGTGCAAAAGAGGCACCCACAAGCCACCACCGACCGGCAGCCCTTTGTTTTTCGTGAACTCGATCAGGAAGAGGTCCTTCAACTCGGCCAATTTCTGCGGATTCTTTTCCGCAAGATCATTGGCCTGCGACCAGTCCTCATTCAGGTTGTAAAGCTCCCATTTATCCTTGTCCGGCGTCCATTCATGAATCCCAGCGGGTGCGCCGGGCGTCCACGGTTCGCGCGGGCCGAAGGCCGAGGCGATCCACCCATCGTGATAGATGGCACGGCTGCCCATGATCTCGAAATACTGCGTGTGCTTGACCTCGGGCGCCTTGGCGTCGTTGAGCGTGCTCTTGAAGCTCACTCCATCGAGCGGGTCTTGAGGAATGCCATTGACGACCTTCGGCGGAGTAATACCCACGATATCGTAGAGCGTCGGCACCACATCGTTCACGTGGAGAAATTGCGGATGCGGCGTGGCGTCGTGCTTGATCTTGGCCGGCCAGCGTATCGCGATGGGATTGCGAGTGCCGCCGAAGTGGGAGGCCAGCAGCTTGGTTCCCTTGTACGGCGTGCTGCCCGCCCACGCCCAACCCGCGTGATACTGACAATCGGTCTTGGGTGATCCGAGCACATCGAGACCACCCAGCGCATCGAGCGCGGCAATATGTTGCTTGGTGGTGGTCGGAATGGCGTTCTGCGCCAGCAATTCGCTGATCGTGCCGTTCTGGCCTTCCGCGGAGGAACCATTGTCGCCCCACATATAGAGGATAATCGTGTTATCGCCGTAACCCAGACGATCGATTTCATCCACCAACCGGCCGACCTGGTAATCTACGTGCTCCGCGTAGCCGGCACAGACTTCCATGAGCCGCCGCTGGAATGGCTTCTCGTCTTCGGGAATGCTGGCCCACGAAGCGAGGGAAGCTGGACGCGCCGTCAGCGCCGTGTTTTGCGGAATCCAGCCAAGATCCTTGGCGCGCGTGAATACACGTTCGCGATAGTTATCCCAGCCATCGTCAAATTTACCCTTGTATTTGTCCGCCCAGGCCTTCGGAACGTGATGTGGTCCGTGGATGGCGCCGCTCGCCCAATACATGAGGAACGGTTTGTCGGGCATGAAGGCCTTATGTTCGTTGAGCCAGTGGATGGCGTCATCCGCAAGGTCTTCGCTCAAGTGGTAACCTTGCTCCGGTGTTTTTGGCGGGGGCACATAAGTCGTATTGCGGACGAGATTGGGTTCGTACTGCGAAGCTTCGCCCGCGAGAAATCCATAGAAGTATTCAAAACCCAGGTTCGTCGGCCAGTTGTCGAAGGGTCCGGATACGGTCGTCTCCAGCCCCGGCGTGTTATGCCACTTGCCCCAGGCGCCAGTGTGGTACCCATAGTTCTTGAACACCTCGGCAGCGGTGGCACTGCTTTTGGGGATGGTACCAGCGTAGCCGTCCCAGTCATTGGCCAGTTCCGTGATCTGGCCATTGGCTACGCGATGATGATTGCGCCCAGTGAGCAGTGAAGCCCGTGTCGGTGAACACATCGCGGTGGTGTGAAAGCGGTTGTAGCAGATCCCTTCCTTGCAAATGCGATCCATTGTCGGTGTGTGCACCTCGCCCCCAAATGTGCTCGGCAGTCCTGGCCCCGCGTCGTCGATCAGCACGATGACGATATTCGGCGCGTCCTTGGGCAGGCGGTGTTCCGGTGGCAGTGGACTGTAGGTCGACTGCTGCATGGTTTCGGCGGCGACGCTACCAGACGGTTTCGCTGGAAATGGCAGCACTTCCTGGGCGACCGCGGATTGAGTGAGGATTACGCCCAGCGCCACGCTGAGCATCGTCGGGAGTTGATCAATTTTCATCGTAGGTGGGTGTTTGCTTAAATTCAAGGTTATTCAATTCGCGCTACCTAACTAAGGCACCACCACGTAAACGGTGCTGCCTTGATAGAATGTGGCCCGATAGTAAACGCCGCCGGCGTAGTAACAATTGTACCCGCCATAGTAGGCCATGCGATAACCTGGCGGAATGGTGTGAATGAAGGCCCCGCCGGCACCCACCGCACCTACGCGAACACCACCGTAGCCGTACCCGCGATACGCAACACCGCCACGGTAGCCACCACCCGCGGCGACAAAGCCACGCCCGCCGGCGCCGCGTCCGGCCGCGACCCAGCCGTGCGCCTTCGTAGCGCCGCCCGCCAGCAGGAGCGTGGCGGTGACGAGGAGAATGGGCAGCCCTTTACGGAGGGAGCGGTGGGATGATTGGCAAATGGAATGCAAAGAGGATTTCATAAGTATGTGTAGAGTTAGAGTTCTTTGGTTTAGTGCTTCTTGTGCTTGCCCGTCATCTCTGCGGTCGTCGCCATCGTAATCTTCATCGCCCCTTTCGGTGGGACGAAGGTGAAGTCCTGGGCGGTGGCTTTAGCCGCCAGATTCCAGTCGGAGAACTCCACCTTGATTTGCGGCTTGCCGGCTCGCGTCTTGGCCGCGGCGACCAACTTCCTGGGCAGGTGGTCATCGACTCCCACCCATAACTCCGCATCGAGCACTTTGCCGGAGAGCGCCAGGCGATGGCAGGCGACACCGCCCACCCCGAAGAACCCTCCCACCGTGCCTTCTCCCTGGTAGGAGATGCTCCGGGCCTTCCAACGGATGTCCGCGTAAACATTGCTCAGCGCCAGCTCGGCGAGTGGCGGCGTGAAGCCATATTTCTGATCGAGCTCCTCCACCAAACCATCGAGGGAGGTGCGCATCGGCACCGTCGAATACAGGTTTTTGGTGACGTCGACCAGCGTCAGGCTCCGGCCGTCGAAATAGAAATCGCGGACGTCCCCCTTGCTGGTGGACCTGGCGGCGAGTTTGTTGGGATGCTGGACGGTGACGGCAACGTGCGCGTCCGTGGGCAGATCATGCCCGGCGAGCAAGGCCGCGTCGATCTGACGGTGTGCCGCAAAGCTGAACTCGCGGGCGCCGACCAGTGTGGAGGACATTTGCCGCAGAATGGCGTCGGCATTCGGGGCGGTGGGTTTGGCGGCATCAGCGGCCAGGGCCGGCGATGTGAAGAGTGCCGCGAGCGCAAGACTCACGGCGGTGACATTCAGGTTTGGTTTCATAAATTATGGATCGAATTCAATTCACTACGACATAGACTGTGCTGCCCTGATAGAACTCTGGGCGATAGTAGACTCCACCGACAAAGAAGCAATTGTATCCGCCGTAGTAAGCGGTGCTATATCCCGGCGGCATAGCGCGAACGTAGCCAGAGGGATAGCACGGGGCATAGGAGCGTCCCGCCACGGCAACTCCATTTGGACCCGCCACAGCAACAGCGTTCGGCCCGGCAACCGCAACCCGGTTGGCTCCGGTATAAGCCGCACTGGTGCTGGAGTAAGTGGCTGAATGATACGCGTTGTTATTGACATTGCCGCTGGAAGTGGCGCCCGTATTTTTGTTGTAAGTGCCATATTCGCCATTCTTTCCCACCGCGCCAGCTCCGTTCGGCCCGGAGTAAGCCGCTCCGCGTTCGCCGACCGCGGCGCTCCTTCCGTTGGCGTCTTGGGCGGCCGCCCCGCGTGGGCCGACGTAGGCGGACCCGCCACGCGAGGAGGTGTATTCGGTCCCCCGCCCGCGAGAGGAACTGCTCACGCCGTAAGAACGCGCCCCGGCGTTCGAGGTAGTGAAGAGTAGAGTCGCCCCGGCGAGGAGCGCGAGTGAGTATGGAAGTGAAGTTTTCATGGTGAGTTCAGGGTTGGCGGCCTACTTTTTCGCGATGGGACGCATGGGGATTTTCTGCGCGCCTTTCGGCGGGGTGAAGGTGAATTCCGAGTCCTTGACGGATGCGGCGAGATTCCAGGTGGAAAAAGAGATACGCACTTGCGGCTTGCCGGCGCGATGGAATGTGGCGACCAGCTTCTTGAAGAGATGATCGTTCACTCCGATCCATACCTCCGCGTCCGCCTCCTTACCGGTCAAGGCCAAATGCTCACATTCCACGCTTCCGAAATTCAGGAAGCCTGCTGGCAAAGTGCTCCGCCCGGCGTAGGAAACAGCGCTCGCCTGCCGGCGAAATTCTTTGTAGGGATCGCTTACCGCAAACTCCGCGAGCGGCGGGACAAATCCATATCGCTCGTCGATTTCATCAACGAGTCCGTCGATGGATTTGCGCATCGGGAGGGTGGCATAGAGATTCATCTTTGCGTCGAGCAGCGAAAACGTCCGCCCGTCGGCATATAAGCGCCGCTGCCCTTTCGCGCTCTTCGCTTCGGCCATGACCTTGTTCGGTCGCGAGACGGTGACTTCGACATCCGCACTCTGCGCCACCTCGCCTCCCGGGACCAATGCGGGATCCATCTCGCGATGCGCCGTGAAGCTGAATTGCCGCGCGGCCGCGAGTTGTGCACACGTCTGCTTGAGGATTTGATCTCCATTCGGCTTCGCGGCGGCTTTGGATTTAGTGGCGCCCGCAGCCAGTGCTGGCCACGCGAAGAGTGCCGTCAGCGTGAGGCTTGCGGCAGTGACAGTGAAGTTTGGTTTCATAGATAACGGTTGGGGTGGATGGGTGGGTTGATTCTTTGGAAACTCAAGGCGCTTTCACGCAGCGGAAGCCGAGGTGATCGCAGCCGGTGGTTTCTTCGCCTTTGCCACGGGTGCCGACCATGTAGCGCGTGCAATACTGGTCGGTGCAAAGAAACGAGCCGCCTTTGTGGACGCGCTTTTTCTCCGTCGGCTCGGAGGGATCGAAGGGCGTCGCGGGGCCTTGGGGGTTGCGCGCGACGCCGCCCGCCTCGGCGAGTTGCTTGAAATAATCGGCGCGATACCAATCGCTGGTCCATTGCCAGACGTTGCCGGCCATATCGTAAAGGCCGTAGCCGTTGGGCGGAAACGATTTCACCGGCGCGAGACCCGCGAAGCCATCTTCGCCGGTATCTTTCACCGGGAATTGCCCCTGCCAGGTGTTCGCCATGAATTTCCCGGCGGGTTTGAATTCATCACCCCAAGTATAAGTCTGACCGCTCAAGCCACCGCGTGCGGCAAATTCCCACTCAGCCTCGGTCGGCAGCCGCTTGCCGGCCCACTTCGCGTAAGCCGCGGCATCGGGGTAGGCCACCTGCACGACGGGATAATTCTCCCGTCCCGTAGTGTCGCCCGGCGGTCCGACGGGATGACGCCAATTGGCGCCGCGCACATAGTTCCACCATTGGAAATGATCTCTTAGATCGACCGGGCCAGGTGTGGGCGTGAAGACGACCGAACCGGCCACGAGGTTTTCCGGTGGAGCCGTAGGAAACTCCTCCTTGGTGGGTGCAATCTCGGCAATGGTGCGGTAGCCCGTCGCCTTCACAAACTGGGCAAACTGCGCGTTGGTCACGTCGGTCGCATCCATCCAAAAGCCAGCGACATAAACGCGGTGAATAGGCCGGGCATCCGGCATAGCTTCTGTCCCTTCATATGCGCACTTACCGATCTCCTTGCTCCCCATGGAAAACTCACCACCGGGAATCCACACCATTCCTTCCGGCGCTGGGCCGGGAGGTTTTGCCGCGTTGGGAATGGTCGCCGAAAATCCCGCGGGCAACTGAGGATCGGCCGCCAGTAAGTGCGTCACAACGAACGTTGCCAGGCACGGCGCAAGGAAAAGAGGATGTTTCGTCATACCGGAGTTAGAAGAAGTATCCCACGCGGGCTTCGACCCATTGGTTGTAGCGGTCGTCGTCCCGCACCAAGCCATACTGGTACTCGACCGACACGACCCAGCGCGTGCCAAACTTCTTCCCCACCATCAGGTCGAGCGGGATGAACCAGCTCTGATTCTCGAAATTGTAGCGGAGTTTCGGATTGCTGTTCAGGAACCACTGGTTCGGCAGCTGAATATTGACAGCCGGTTCGAAGCTCAAATAATTGATGTTCGAACGCGAAGAAGGGCCGGCGACACTCACATATTCGCGCACGGCTAAACCCACGTAACTTCCGCGGCTGATCTCCGGCAGTTCGGCCCGCGCACCGATGGACGGTGCGAGTTGCAATTTGCCATTGCCAAAGGCTTCGCCCGTCGCCGTCGGCACAAGCATCTGGACGCCAACGGCCGCCGCCCAGCGGGCATCAAAGGTGTGCACGTAGAGGGCCTGCGCCAGAAGATCGCCCATGCCAAACCGGGTGACGCCATTAGGATTTTGATCCGTCGGCTTGTTGCTCCACTCAATGGGCAGATCAAAGCGCAGCGCGAGTTGATCCGGCTTGCGGAAAAAGACGAGGTCGCTGCGAAAAGTCATCGTCTCGACCTGCCGGTTTTCAAAGAGTCCGCCCGAGTACGAGGTGTTGGGCAGCGTCTCGAATTGAAAGCGCGTATCGAAGCGGTTGACCGGTTTGGTGAAATCCTCACCGTTGTTGGTGAGCAATTCCTCCTCCTCGGCGGGAGTGGCTGCGAGACTCACGCTGTTCAAGAGCCCCATGGACAGCAGGAATGAGGCAAAGATCACGAGGCGATGTATGTTCAAGGGAAGGTCATACATATGTGTTTGGTTTTCAGCGTGGCGCTCACAACTGCGGGACGGGCATGGGTCCGAAGAAAATCCGGGAGACCTTCTCCTTCCAAATCACGCGCACCAGCTCGTGCGTGGTGCAATACATTAAGATCAGTACGAGAAGAATGATCTGGATCGCCCAGAAATGCGGCCACACCATTTGGGCCAGCAGTTTTTCATTGCCGGCGGCCAGGCTGCCGGTTTCCCGCCAGAAATCGACCAGACGCTCGAGGTAGTGAATGAGCGCGGACACCAGCAGGTAGATCATGGTCTTCCAGCCGACGTTGTAGATCAGCGGCCTATTGGGAAAGCGATTGATCCATGGCAGCATGTCCGCAAGCAAGACAGACTTGCCGAGGATGAGGGCGGCCACCAGCACCGAGATCGAAGACTGCGGCGAAATCCCGGTGCCTTTGAGCATCAGGACGCGGACAAACGCGACGATGTGCAGTGCTACAAAAAAGAAGATCGTCGGCGGGAGCACCGCGAAGAATTCTTCTTTCAATTTGGTCGAGAACTTGGACATGGAGTTACTGCTTGGGTGGAAACCTGGCTTACACTGCTTGAATGGTGATCTGGGAGTCGTCGTCCTTGGGCAGCTTCGCGCGCACGTCGGCCTCGATTTGATTGGGGTCGAGCGCCGAGGGCATGAGCAGGAGAAACACCATCTGTCCCTTGCTCTCGGAAAGGGTGCTGCTTTCCAGGCGGCAGTGGCGCGCGACAAGCACCGACTGCACCATGCCATAGACGGACTGCGGGTCCGCGTCGCCGTCGAGGCGAATCTTGATGCGGCAGCCGACGTGGGATTCCAGCCAGTAAATGAGCACCCAGGCGAAAGCGGTGACGAAGACCCCCAGGACCCAGGACCCCATGCCGCAGGCCAGCCCGATGATCACGACGGTGATGGCTTTGCCGGTCAGTTTCGGATTGTCGAGCACCGTGCGGAAGCGCAGGAGGGCGCCGATGCCGAAGATGACGAAGGCGAGCGTCTGGTTGTTGGCGCTCAGTTCCGCGACGACCGCGCCGACCATGCCGAGGAGGATGAGTGCTTTGCGCTCCTCAAGGTCCGACAGCGGATCGGTGAGGGCCGAGCGGCGCGGATGCCACCCGATGGCCCACGCGCAGCCCACGGCCAGGCTCAGACTGAGGAAGATGCGCACGAGGAATCCGTTGTGTCCGAACTGGTGGAGGCTATTCTGAATCGAGAGCCAGGAATCGCCATGGGGATCCAGGCCACCGGTAGTGGTGGTCGTCCCCGCTTTGGCCATCTCTTCCGCCGGGTTGCCGGCCTGGGCGCGCGAAGACAGGACACCCATGAGCGCGAGGACGGCGCCGGGAGCGCTCCACGCTCGACCGGGATGCCGGACGGAACAAAAGGAAGCTATGCGTTCAGCAAGGGGGGAATTCGCTGTTTTCATTAGGTGTGGGGTTTTCCCGGTAAGAGGTTTCTTTCGCTGGTGAAGTCGCGGGCCGCCGCTCGGAAGAGACGGCCCGCGTGTTTCACGATCGAAACGATGATTAGTTACTTGCCAGCACCCGAGGCACCATCCTGCACTTTGTCGAGGAACTGCTTTATCGAGTAGGAACCGCCCTTTTGGCTGGGCGGATACTCGACGAAAGTTTCGAGAAATTTTCCGACAATCGCCTGCGAGGGAACCAGCGTCCACAGCTTGTCACCCCACCAGCGGGCATACATCAAGGATTGATCCGGGAACTTCTCGAAAGGATCCTGCCGCAGGTTGACGACGATCGGCACGTTCATGGTCTCTGAACGGCCAGTGAACAAGTTGCCCTTGATCCATGAGAATTCGATCTTCCAGTCGTTGTAACGCAGCGCGTTGAGTTCGCCGCTATCGGTGAAGTAAAAGAATTCGTGGCGCGGCCCTTCGGTGGCTTCGCCCTTGAAGAAGGGCAGGAAATTGTAGCCGTCGAGGTGGCTTTTGAAGGTCTTGTCGCCCGCTTTGTAACCTTTCAAAAGTTCCTCGCTTAAGTTTGGATTGCCGGCCGCGGCGAGCAGCGTCGGCATCCAATCCTCGCTCGCCATGATTTCATTGATAATGGTCCCGGGCTTGATGACGCCGGGCCACTTGACCATCATGGGCACGCGGAAGCCGCCCTCAAAGGTGGTGCCCTTTTCGCCCCGGAACGGCGAGTTGCCACCGTCCGGCCAGGAAAAAGTCTCCGCCCCGTTGTCCGAGGTGAACATGACGATGGTGTTGTCGGCGATGCCGAGCTCATCAATTTTTTGGAGGATCGCGCCGACTTCCGCGTCCAGTTCCATCATGGCATCGGCATAGAGGCCATAACCGCTCTTGTTCTCCCATTTCTTCGAGAGGTGGGTCCACACGTGGGTGCGCGTGGGGTTGTGCCAGAGGAAAAATGGTTTGCCCGCTTTCACGGAGCGGTCCATGAAGTCGAGAGAACGACGGACGATTTCATCATCCACATTTTCCATGCTGAATTTGGCGTTCGGGTCCATGCCCGGGTGCGGTGGCAATGGGCCGCCGTCCGCAATGGTCTGTTTGCCTACCCTGCCCCAGCGGGGATCCGTGGTCGGGTCATCCACATCGGTCGCCTTGGTATCTACGATATGGCGCGGGCCAAAATGTTCCAGAAAGCCGGGCATCTTCGGATAATCCATCTCATAGGGCTCCTCCATGGCATTGAGGTGATAGAGGATGCCGTAGAATTCATCGAAGCCGTGCACCGTCGGCAGGAATTCATTGCGATCGCCCAGATGGTTCTTGCCGATCTGCGCTGTGGCGTAGCCCTGTGGTTTGAGGAGTTCGGCGATCGTCGGGTCCTTGTCTTGTAAACCCTGTTTGGCGGCCGGCAGGCCGACCTTCAGAAGGCCAGTGCGGAACGGCGTCTGGCCGAGGATGAACGCGGCGCGCCCTGCGGTACAGGATTGCTGGGCGTAGTAGTCGGTGAGGAGCGCGCCTTCTTTGGCGATGCGATCAATGTTTGGGGTGCGTCCACCCATCATGCCTCGGTGGTAGGCACTGATGTTCCAGATGCCGACATCGTCCGCCATGATCATGATGATGTTGGGTTTCTTGTCCGCTCCTTGAGCGGGAGTGACAGCGCAGAAAAGCGCCGCGACAACCGTGAGCAGCGACAAGCCGCTCGTGATTGGTTTTCGGTTCATGGTGTTGCTTTTTTATTGGGATTTTGTTTTGGTTTTACTGGT
>Ga0206946_1081_pt2 | contig 19205 bp, 17 predicted proteins | sample Alteio_BWOrgHeat_2_FD_152965 | JGI IMG/M metagenome (GOLD analysis project Ga0206946, IMG submission 152965) | Enriched cells from forest soil in Barre Woods Harvard Forest LTER site, Petersham, Massachusetts, United States -... | ecosystem: Environmental > Terrestrial > Soil > Temperate forest > O... | reverse complement strand
ATAACATCCGATCCACATAAAGTCCAGGTACACGAACGTACTTTTTCTAAAATATTGGGTTCTGTAAAAGCGTCGATTCCTTCGCTACCTATGATCTTTGGAGCAATATAAATAAAGCTGCGTTGTACCAGTGCGTTTTGAATCAGCGCTTGTGTGCAACGTCCTCCCGCTTCAACCCAAAGATCATGATAACCTGCTTGGCCTATCCAATAAATAATCGCTTGTAGATTTAATCCGCCTTGATCGTTCGCAACGCTGATGCATTGCGCACCTAAATTTTTAAGTCGTTGTCGTTTAACTTCGTTTACTTTTTCTTGATGAAAGATCGTTAGACATGAGGCGCTGGTAAAAATACGTGCGGTTTCTGGCAATTGCAGTTGTCGATCTAAAATATATAACGGTTTTGGTATGATTTCTGTGCTGAGACGTACGTTCAATAGCGGATCATCGTTGCAGATTGTGGTTGCTGTTGTGAGTAAAGCATCGCTGCGTTTTCGCTGTTGATGTGTGAAACGCTGTGTTTGTTTGCTTGTTAAATAAATACGTTGACCGTCATTGCCAGCAATCTTGCCATCTAAGCTCAGAGCAAGTTTTGTTGTAACAAATGGTTGCTTGTAATGCCACCAATGCTGATAGCTCGCGTAAAATTTTTCAATGGCGGGTGATAAATAGCGAGAGCAACGGACTCCGGCAGCGTTTAATCGCTGTTCACCTTGACCTGATACCGCAGGGTTTGGATCAGAAACAGCATAGATGACTTCGGAAACACCTGCTTTTATGATCGCTTCTGTGCAAGGAGCTGTTTTTTTATTGCGATGACAACAAGGCTCGAGCGTGACATATAAAGTAGCTCCTTGCGCATGAGTGCTCGCTTTCGCAAGCGTTATAGCTTCTGCATGGGGATGGCCGGGTCCTAGATGATACCCACTTGCAATAATCCGCTGATCTTTAACGAGTACTGCACCGACAGATGGATTCGGTGCACAAAAGCCACGTTGTATCTCTGCCAGTTTAAGCGCTTGCGTAAGATAATCTTTAGTCATCATGCCACGTATTATCTAAACGTAATAATTCGATGAGCGTTTGCATATCGTTTGGAATAGGCGCGGTGTGTTTCATAAGCACTTGCGTATGAGGGTGTTTAAAAATTAATGCTTGTGCATGTAATGCTGGTCGTTGTTGTTGATATAAAACGCGTAATGCTTGAGTTAATTCAAGCGTTGCGTGAGCGGGAAGGCGTAGACGTCCCGAATAAACAGGATCGCCTAATAATGCATGATGAATATGTGCCATATGGACTCTGATCTGATGCGTTCGTCCTGTTTCTAATGTGATTTTGAGCCAAGTATGCTGATGGAAACGTTCGATGATACGATAATGCGTACGGGCTGATTTGCCTTTATGGATCGCTACCGTCATTTTCGTACGTTGTGTTGGATGTCGATCGATCGGTGCTTCTACCGTGCCACCTGCGATCATACGCTTTTCAACCAATGCTGAATATTCTCGTGTAATTTCTCTCTTTTGTAATTGTCGTACTAGATCAGTATGAGCTGTTAAGGTTTTAGCCGCTATCATTAAGCCTGACGTATTTTTATCAAGTCGGTGAACGATGCCGGCTCTCGGTAACGTATGGGCTTGTGGCACATGATGCAAAAGAGCGTTCAATAAGGTTTGATCAGGATTGCCGGATCCTGGATGTACGACTAAACCGGCTTGTTTATTAATCACGAGTAAACTGTCATCTTCATAAAGAATATTTAATGCAATCGCTTGCGGGCAATAACTTGTTTTAGTTACTTTATTTCCGTGAACTTCAATATAAGCGCCCGCTTTGATGCGTGCATTGGGTTGTGTATGGATAATCTGATCAACGCAGACAGCGTGAGTACGAACCCAGGCTTGCAGTTGTGTGCGCGAATAATCCGGAAATAAAATTGCCAAAATTTTATCTAAGCGTTTACCTGCTAAAGATTCTGGATTGATTGCTTGTAACTCGATGGTTTCAACTAGGTTTTTCATAGAACTATGGCTATAATGACTGGGCTTTCGGATCCATCTTTTTCATTACTCTAGTAAAGGAGAGTAACTATGCTTAATGTTACGAGCAATATTCAACCTAATGAGCGGATCACGCGTTTAGTGATCGGGGTTATTTTACTCGTGAGTTTATTACTCGGTCTTGCAAAATTTTTTAGCTTTCTATTGGGTGTTATTTTAATTGTCGAAGCGGTAATCGGTTGGTGTGGTATTCCCATTCTGTCAGAACAATTAAAGTTAGACTCATTTTTTTCTAAAAAAGATCAATAAAACTTGTATAAATTGCTTGCCAGCTTCGCTCTGGCAGGCGAGAATACACCACGCATGCATATCCGCATGCCGAAGTTTCTAACTGATAAGCATGATTGTGTCAATATTTACTCGCTTCTTTTTAGTATTTTTTATGCTTTTTCTGGCAGGTTGTGCCAGTAATTCAACGGATCCTGAGATTGCATTTCGTGGTCAAAGCCCAAGTCAAATTTATCAAACAGGTCGGCAGGCTTTTCTTAAGCGAGATGATGCGGCTGCTATCAAAGCTTACGAAGCCTTGAATGTTTTATATCCAATGAGTCTTTACTCACAAAGTGCTTTACTTGATTTGATGACTAGTTATCAAAGGCAGGGTGATGCGGCTAATACAGAAAAGACAGCAGAACATTTTATACGTTTTTATTCGGATAGTTCTTCGCTTGATTATGCCTATTATATGATCGCTTTAGCGCATTTGAATCAAGATCGTGGTTGGTATTTGCGACATATTCCGATGGATAGTACACAGCGTGATCCCGGTACGATGCGACAGGCTTATAGCGATTTTAAAAACTTTATACAAAAATTTCCTAACAGTCCTTATTACGCAGATGCTCAGCGTCGCTTGCGTTATTTGCGTAGTGTATTTTCTCAGTATGAATTACATATCGCCGATTTTTATTTTCGTAAACAATCCTATGTGGCTGCAGCCAATCGTGCTGCGGATATAATTCATCAATATCCTGAAACACCCGCTGCTAAAACTGCTCATCATATTTTGCATGAATCGTATCGCGCTTTGAATGTATCGGTTCTCGAAGAATAATGCTTTGTTTAAATAAAGTGTTGAAATCCAGTGTGACCATCCAATAGTAAATCGTGTCCTTGTTTATTGCATAGACGCAAACCGGGTTCTGATCTGATAAGGCCGATAACCGTATAGGGGCAATGAACTTGAGCAAAAGCTTTTTGTAATTGCATTTCTTTTTGTTTTGGGACAGTAAAACAAAGTTCATAATCATCACCCGATGTTAAAGCAAGTTGTAAAGCCTGTTTACGTGGTAATTTGTGCAAACTTGATGATAGCGGTAATACATGCGTTTCAATCTGAGCGCCTACTTGACTGGCATGTAGTATATGGCTTAAGTCAGCTATGAGTCCATCTGAAAGATCAATTGCGCTATTGGCAAGCGATCGTAACGCCAGGCCTATCTCAACGCGCGGCTGCGGATGCTGTAGACGACCATATAAGTAATTTAATTCTGTATTTGTTAAAACGGGCAAGCATTTTTTTTGAATTATTTGCAATGCCAGCCCTGCATCGCCTAAATAACCGGTAACAAAGATTTTATCGCCCGGTTGAGCGGTATCACGACGCAAAGCCTGATTGATGGGCACATAACCTAGCAAAGTTATTGTGATTGTTAATGGACCGCAACAGGTGTCACCGCCTACTAACTGCAATTGGTAGCAATCAGATAAATTCGAAAATCCGTGCATAAAATCTTTTAGCCAAGTTTCATTGGCAGTGGGCATGATGAGATTGAGTAATATCCAGGCGGGCTGTCCACCCATAGCAGCCATGTCGCTGAGATTAACGGCTAACGCTTTATGAGCAATATCACGCGGTGCTGTATCGGCATAAAAATGCACGCCAGCAATAAAGCTATCTGTTGTGCTAACCAAAACTTGATCGGAAGGAACACGTAGCAGAGCAGCATCATCGCCGATTCCCAAGATAACATCTTTACGCTGCCTTGCTTGCTTTGCAAAAAATGTTTGAATTAATTCAAATTCGTTCATGCACGTTTGAACGGATACGTTGTGCTAGATGATGCAAAATACCGTTGACATATTTATGACTATCCGTTCCTCCATAAATTTTCGCCAATTCGATTGCTTCGTTCAATACAACTTTAAATGGAATATCAGGTTGTTCTTGTAGTTCATAAACACCGATGCGTAGTATTGCTAATTCCACAAAATCTAAATTAGAAAGCGGACGATCTAAAAACGGTTCTAGCTGAAGATCCAGGTGAGTACAGTGCGCGATAACACCCGAGAGCAATTGTTGAAAATAATTAATATCAATCTCTCGAATCGTTTCTTGTTCTAAAAATTGAGCCAGGATTAATTCGGGTGAATACCGCGTCAAATGCCATTGATACAGTGCCTGTAAAGCACGACCACGTGCTTTACTGCGTGCCTGAAAATTAATCGTTCTTTTCGGATTCAGAACAGTCATGATGTTGTCTTAATTGTTCAATTTCTTGTTTAAAGGCCTGAACATCTTGAAAGCTGCGATATACTGAAGCAAAACGTACATAGGCCACCGGATCGAGCGTTCGTAATTCATCCATAACCCATTCGCCCAATTGTTTCGAGGCAATCTCACGCTCTCCATAGTTGCGTAGTCTCTGTAATAATCTAGCAAGAATCGCATCGATTTGTTCAGTGGTTATAGGACGTTTTTCTAAAGCACGCTCCATGCCAGCACGTAATTTTTCTTCTTGAAAAACTACGCGTGCAGTATCCCGTTTAATGACGCGTGGCCAAGCCCGTTCTATCGATTCCAACGTGGTAAATCGTTCTTGACAGGAAAAACATTTGCGCCGACGTCGTATTCGTTGACCTGCATCAATTAAACGCGAATCAACGACCCGCGTATCGACTTCATTGCAAAAAGGACAATGCATGCTAATTAACCGCTGATTGATTCTCCCGAGTATACTGGAAAACGTTGGCATAGCGCTAGCACTTGCTGTTTTATGCGTGTGATTACTGCAGCAGAATCAGGTTGATCCAAGATGTCGCATACATAATGCGCAATTTGACAGGCTTCTTCTTGCTTCATACCGCGTGTAGTGATCGCGGGTGTTCCGATACGCAAACCGCTTGTGTGAGCAGGAGGACGTGGATCATTGGGAACCATGTTTTTATTTAAAGTTATATTGGCTTGACCTAAACTATCTTCTGCTTTACTGCCCGCTAGATCTTGTTTAATCAAATCTATCAAAAATAAATGTGTGTCAGTACCGCCTGAAAGCACTTTGTAACCACGCTCTTGTACCGTTTTAGCCATAATTTGTGCATTCACAATGACATCATGCTGATACTGTTTAAATTCAATCTGAGAGGCTTCTTTAAAAGCAACCGCTTTAGCGGCAATGACATGCATCAAAGGTCCGCCTTGCATGCCTGGAAAAACAGCACGATCTATTTTTTTTGTTAATTGTGATTGCGATTTTGCCAAGATTAAACCACCGCGTGGTCCACGCAAGGTTTTATGCGTCGTTGAAGTTACAACATCAGCGACCGATAAAGGGGATGGATAGAATCCGGTGGCTACTAAACCGGCTACATGCGCCATATCTACCATAAGATACGCACCGACACGATCGGCTACATCACGGAAACGTTGCCAATCAACACTGCGTGGATACGCTGAAAAACCAGCAATGATCACTTTAGGTTGATATTCAGTTGCTTTGTCTTCTAATTGCTGATAATCGATCAGTTCTGTGTGCGGATCTAAACCGTAAGCATATGCACGATAAAGTTTTCCAGAAAAATTAACCTTGCAACCATGGGTTAGATGACCGCCTGCAGTTAGATCCATTCCTAATAAACAATCACCAGGTTGTAACAAGGCCATCAGTACAGCGGCATTCGCTTGTGAGCCAGAATGCGGTTGTACATTGGCATAATCAGCTTCAAATAAATCACAGACGCGCTTAATCGCCAAACGTTCAACTGCGTCGACGTAATCACAGCCACCGTAATAACGGTTGCCAGGATAACCTTCGGCGTATTTATTGTTTAAGGATGATCCTTGTGCTTGCATGACAGCTGAACTTGCATAATTTTCTGATGCGATTAGTTCTAGGTGATCTTCTTGGCGCTGATTTTCTTGCTGAATCAGTTGAAAAATTTCAGGATCAAATTTAGAGAGGTTGATTTGCATGGGAGTTTTCCTGAGATGTTGATGGATCAGGCAATTCATTTGTAAAAAATTTAATTTTTTCTGGGTCGCCTTCTGCGAAACGAACGTGCTTTTGCCCGCTTTTTTCGAGCGGCTCATCTCTCATTCGAGTAATTAAAATTAAAATATAGTCTGATTCTAAAAACGGATCAGGAGAAAATTTAAGAGTTTCATGTTCTTTTTCATAATTCAATAACTCTTTCTCTTTGAGTTTTCTTAATAGGACATTCCCCTTTTTTTTGTTAAATGAAAGAAATATGCCAGGACTGCTTATTTGATTATTTTTAATCCCTACTTTACCAGAAAAACTTAAATTTGTGAAAAAAGTTTTTCCGCTTCGCCAAGTGCTTCCAGATTTACCTGCGTCGTTTTCTCCGTCTGTAAATAATAGGAGGGTTACATTGCTTAAATCAGATATTTTCAAATAAAAGGGTAGTTTTTTTGTCTCTGATAGTGCTTTGTCAATTCGTGTACTGCCACAAGGGTGCATTGTATTTATTATATCTTTTATTTTTTCTTGATCTTTGTTTTTATTCAGATCTGTACCGTGTATAAAGGGATGATCGGTAAATGTAAGTATATTGATTGAATCGCGATCATTGGTGCAGCGAACACAATCTTTTACGATTTTTTTCATTACACCTATTCTTTGTTCACTTTCTGTATCACCTACTTCTTTTCGATCCTTTATACTTATCATCATACTGTTACTTACATCACATAAAATAACGTAATTCATAGGCTCTGGTTCAGTAATATTTTTTAAGCTTATCTTCAAGCCAACTAATTTCTTTTTTTATCAGAGAACACATCGGGATGATTGCAGATGCTTATGCTAACAGTAATTCTATAGGGATTTTTTGTTTTAACATCAAAGTAAAAATCACTCATAATTTTTATTCCAAAGTTATATACGCCTAATGATTCGAATAGATCCCGCGCACACATCACCTTCTGGTTTACCTAACAGCCATTGTTTTAAAACGGTTATCCGTTCTTGCGTCAGTTTTGTTAAATACTGTGCAGAACACAAGGGAAAAACTGTAGCATAGTCAGAGGGTTGAGGATACAGCAATCGTAATTGCGCATCTCGATAATGGCTCCATGCTTTTTGTGATTCTTTTAGCCGATTTAATAGTAAAGGATTGTGTCGATAATTTTTTATTATTTCTTGATATATCTGCAATAATTGTTTATTGCTGTGATTTAACTGAGCTTTTGCGCAGGCATTTAAATCAGCTTGATGAGTGCCTGTACATTGATTAAGTGTTGTTGGTTGTTGTGCCGCAGCGGTGGATAAAGAAACGCTCATTAAAAATAAGGTAAGTATCGAAGATGGCCTGAGCATTTTATCGCCTTTTTATTTTTCAATTTTATTATTAAAATGTTTAGGTAATTTTAGAATACATACAAATATCAGGAGTGTGAAAGAGGCAGCTATATACATCGTTTTACTAAAAGCAAAATTGTACGCTGCTGTAGCTGCAGAAATAACTTGTTTAGATTCTTGTACGGTTAATCGCGCCACAATTTTTAATGCAGAAGCCGAACCTGAGAGTAATCCGTCGATTTGTTCTGCATTGAGTTGACTCAAAGTTAGATCCTGCCCATGTTTTAAAAGTTGGGTTAATTTCCAATCATTTAAGCTATTTAATAGACCTGATAAAATAGCCAAACCGATAGAAATTCCTAACTGACGTACACAATTGATGATGGCACTGGCTGTGGCACGTTGTTGCTCTGAAACAGCGCTTAATCCAGTGGCTATGCTGCCTGATAAAATCATCGGCATAGCGATGCCGCATAATAAAAATCCTGGAAATAACCCGTGATAATTTTGTAGATGACTGCTACTGCCTACCAAAATAAAACCACATACGCCTAATACGGTGCCGCATAAGGGTGCAATACGAGGCCCGTAACGATCACGCAGGCGTCCCGCGATCGGCGCGATGATCATCAAAGGAATAGTGAACGGTAATAATAAAAAGCCTGTGTCAACAACAGAATAATGCAGAATAATTTGTAAAAAGATCGACCAAAATATGAATACAGTACCGACTGCTTGTCCAATGAAAGTAATACTTAAAATCGATGTAAAGATCGTATTTTTAAATAATTTTAAATCGATCAAAGGAGTCGTCCTGCTGTGTTCCCACAGGATAAAGGCGGCAATACTTATCAGGATCGTTAGAATTAAACATAGGCTGCGCATGGAAATCCAGCCCCAAGTAGGGGCTTCCATAAAATATAAAACGATACTGATCATGCAGGCTGCCGACAGTAAGAAACCCAATGTGTCTAAGTTAAAAGCACGCATTGCTTTCATGGGCGGCAAAACATGGGCTGTCAATAGAATACTAATCAAGGAGATCGGAACATTGATCCAAAAAATAGCACGCCAACTAATCCATTGTGTTAGTACACCACCGAGTAATGGACCCACTGCTAAGAATATGGCTGCGATGCCAACATAAATGCCCATCGCTTTACCGCGTTCGTTGTCAGAAAAATTATTCACAACAAGCGCGCTGGCGCAGGGCATCATAAAAGCGCCACCAATGCCTTGTAGAACGCGCGCCAGAATTAATTCAGTGCTATTGTATGCAAATCCACAGAGTGCCGATGCAAATGCAAATAAAGTTATTCCAAACAAAAACATGCGTTTGTGACCGATAGCATCGCCCATACTTCCGCCTAATAGAATCACTGCACTGAGTGTTAATAAATAAGCGTTGATAACCCAATGTATGTCTGTACTATTTGCACTGAGTTCGCGTTGTATGGTTACCAAGACAACCGAGATCGCTGTTTGATCAATAAAAACCAGTGCTAATGCACAGGACATGGCCAGTAATACCCACCATTTTCGATTGTGATCTGTGATTTTTAACATAATTGTGTTTAAAAAAAGTACTATAATCCCAGGGTGTGTTAGTAGAGCCTACTGCACAATAACGTTACACGCCGCGCGGACAAGATAAATCCATTTGTAAAATAAATCTACTAAAAAGGGGAATGATTTTATGCGTACACCCATTCGTTGTGCTCGTCCTGCTGTATTTTATTCGTCGCAAGTTAGAGTATTTCGGCTGAAATTGATGACATGGTTGACTCAACCCATTTTATTTATTGTTTTGCTATTGATGCACCCTAATTGTTTTGCGGTATACGCGCCTGTTATTAATCATTTATGCGCGGATTCTAGGTTATATTGTGTGCGTGTACCGCATGGCCAAAGTTGGTCACGCATGTTTCCCGATCCAACTTTGCGCGATACTGTGATGCGTATTAATCATATGAATACACGTTTAATTCCCGGTATGTTGCTGGCTATACCTAATGATAAAAGCAATACTAATTTTATGGCATACGCTCCGTTTGCCTCTCACATAGCAGCTTCTGGCACTAGAACTATTATTTTCGATCCAAAACTTACTGCTTGGGCAGCGTACGATGTATCCGGTAATTTAGTCTATTGGGGTCCGGGATCCGGTGGTAAAAGTTGGTGCTCTGATATACGACGTTCTTGTCGTACGGTCGTGGGTGTTTTCAGAATGTATGAAAAACGTGGTCGTGATTGTTTTTCTACTAAGTTTCCTATGCCAAATGGTGGCGCACCTATGCCTTATTGCATGTTTTTCAAAGGGGGGTTTGCAATGCATGCTTCAAATACCGTACCTGGCTATAATGACAGCCATGGGTGTATTCGTATTTTCTTTGAAGATGCACAATGGTTGAATCAACATTTTGTGACGATACACGCTACGCGCGTTATTGTACTGCCGTATGGCGCACAAACTAACAAGAAATATACAACTGTAAAAACTCAGGATCAATTGGATGATGACGAACAGGACGATACTACGTATTATACAGAGGATGAAGATATGGATGAGGAATAAACATCTCCTTTTTAAAACAGGATTATGAAAAAAATCTTGCTGCGTCGCCCAGTCCTTAGCATCGATAATTTGTCACAACTTCATCCAGTACTGCAACGCATTTATGCAGCACGCGGGATACAAACGCTGGATGAATTGGATTATCGTTTAACACGTTTATTACATTATCAAGATTTAATGGGCATTGATTCTGCGGCTGTGAAGATCGGCCAGGTAATTATGCAAGGACAGCGTATCGTCATTATTGGAGATTTCGATACGGATGGCGCGACCAGCAGTGCTTTGGCTGTGTCTGCGTTGCGTAGTTTTGGTGCGAACTTTGTCGATTATTTAGTGCCTAATCGTTTTCATTATGGGTATGGTTTAAGCCCAGAGATCGTAGCTGTAGCGATGAATCTAAAACCAAATCTCATTATTACCGTAGACAACGGCATCAGTAATCATGAAGGAGTAAGTGCGGCGAAACAAGCCGGCGTTACTGTCATTATCACGGATCATCATCTTCCAGGATCCTGTCTGCCGAACGCGGATGTAATCGTCAATCCGCAACAAGTCGGTGATCGATTTGCAAGTAAAAACTTAGCGGGTGTCGGCGTTATTTTCTACGTTATGTTAGCTGTACGCAGTTATTTGCGTACACAGTCTTGGTTTGGTCAACGTGGATTGCCTGAACCTAATATGGCTTCATTTTTAGATTTAGTGGCTTTAGGTACCGTTGCTGATTTGGTTCCGCTTGATCATAATAATCGTTTATTGGTTTATCACGGTCTGTGTTGGATCCGTTCAGGTAAAGCACGTCCTGGTATTATTGCTTTGCTGGATGCGGCAGGACGCAAAGCAAGTTGTGCGACGGCTAATGATTTAAGTTATTCCATCGCGCCACGCCTTAATGCGGCGGGTCGTTTAACCGATATGTCTTTGGGTATTGAATGTTTATTGGCTTTGAAACTAGATTCTGCACGCACCATGGCGCAGCAATTATCACAACTTAATCAGACGCGTCGCGTTATAGAGCAGGGCATGCAGCAACAAGCGTGGACGATCTTAAATAAATTGGAAAATTTATCATCTCAGCTGGGGATTTGTTTATTCAATGAATCGTGGCATCAAGGTGTGATTGGTTTATTAGCTTCTCGCATTAAAGAACGTTATCATCGCCCGAGTATTATTTTTGCTCCCGGCATTGATGCAGATGAATTAAAGGCTTCAGCACGTTCTATTCCTGGATTACATATTCGTGATGTATTACAAGCTATCGCTGTGCGCCATCCTAATTTAATAATAAAATTTGGTGGACATGCGATGGCAGCCGGTTTAACACTACAACCTGACGCCTTTCCTACATTCTGTGTAGCCTTTCAGAAAGAATTAAAAAATCATCTCACAGCAGATAATTTACGCCCAGAATGTTTAACCGATGGTACATTATCTGCTTCTGATCTTACTTTAGAATTGGCTGAATGTTTACAACGCGCGGGTCCATGGGGGCAAGCATTTCCGGAACCTTTATTTGACGGTCATTTTCATGTTTTAGATCAACGTTCATTAGCCAATAAGCATTTAAAATTTATTCTCGGTTTGGAAGGAACGTCTCGTTTATTCGACGCGATTGCTTTCAACATTGATCAAAAGCGTTGGCCGAACTATCGTGTTGAAAAAATACGCAGTGCATATCGTTTAGATAGTAACGAATACAAAGGACGTAAAAACGTGCAATTAGTTTTGGAAGAACTCGAAGAAGCGTAAACAGCTTATAATAAAAAGGCCACTCACTGGGCCTTTTTATTAAAAAACTAGCTGATTCCTTAACCACTCATTTGAGAATTTGAAGAATCTTCAGGGGCATGATTGGTTTGTCCTGATTTAGATTCATTCTTCACAGAGTGTTTCTGCTTTTTATGCGTGCGATGGTGCGCTCTTTTATGATGCGTGTTTTTTGCGGGTTCCTTCTGCTGTTGTTCGCTCATGCTTTTAGAATCAGCGCTTCCTTGAGTGTCTGCAGCGAAAACTGGGGCAGAGGTTAGAACACCTAACAAACCTAAGGCAACAATAGCCTGTTTCAATTTCATAGACTCACACTCCGAATTAAAGAATAATAAACAGCCGACGTAGTAAACTACGCGTGGGCATTATAGTGATGAAATCAAATTTAGGAAAGTCTTTTAAAATAAATCATGTTACCTAGTCCACGACTCATGATCGCTCCTATGATGGGCTGGACAACAGCGTCTTATCGCCATTTCATTCGTTTGCTGTCTAAGCACGTTCAATTGTATACAGAAATGTGCAGCGTAAACGCGTTAATTTATAACGTGGCACAGCGTCATTATTTATTAAAATGTCACGCGGGCGAGCAGCCCTTGGGGTTGCAATTGGGCGGTAGCGATCCAAAATTGCTCGTGCTTGCGGCTCAATATGCTCAAGATTATGGGCATACACAGATCAATTTAAATATTGGCTGTCCAAGTACGCGTGTACAGCATGCTTGTTTCGGCGCTGTTCTATTTAAACAACCCGAACACGTTGCCAATTGCGTCAGTGCTTTGCGTGCTGCTGTATCATTACCGATTACGATCAAAACAAGAATTGCTGTCGATGATCATGACAGTTATTCGCATCTTGTTCATTTCATTCGAACGGTCAATGAAGCGGGTTGTCAAGTATTTATTATTCATGCACGTAAAGCTTGGTTGCATGGGTTGAATCCTAAAAAAAATAGAACAATTCCGCCGTTGCGTTACGATTGGGTTTATCAGATCAAGCGTGATTTTCCAGACCTGCAGATAGTTCTCAACGGAGGCATTGATACGGTAGAGCAAATACAAACGCATTTACAACAGGTTGATGCAGTCATGATTGGGCGCGCGGCTTGGCATCATCCATATTTAATTGCACTGGCTGAGCATCGACTTCATGGAACTGTATTACCCGATCGATTAGAAATTTTAAATCGATATATTCCCTATCTACAAGAACAGCATGCACAAGGCAAAACTTTAAATTATTTGCTTGCGCCGTTGTTTGGTTTATTTCATAAGAAATCCGGCGCACGACAATGGCGACATCATTTAGGTGTGATGTTGCAAAAAACACCGCATCTTTTATTTTCAAACAACGTAGCAGAGCAACTAGTAAGTATTGCGCAAGACCATTTAACAGTTCCTTAAGCTTTTTATGCTTGAATTAAAACTCATTTTTATTGTTGCGATTTTTACATGCCACATAAAAAAAGTTTTATCGATTTTATTTATCCTCACTTAGATATTTATTGTGAAAAATTTAAAGTAGTACAAGATGACATAAAGCGATTAGGAAACGAACGTGTTATTACCTTTAATAATCAAGATATTAATGATAATTTACTGCAAATTTCTAATGAACAGAAATGGGAACTCTTTATAAAAAATAACCTGTTTCAAAATAGCAACGTAGATGAAAAATTTATTAATTTTTTAAGAATGACTTTTCATCAATCTGGGTTTTTATATACAGCGTACAATAGTTTTACGAAGTCTGTTTTATTAGCTTGGGACGCGCTTAAAAATTCTATTGTTCCTGCTAATGCACTTAGATTTGATCTGATTCAAGGAAGCGTTGATTTTTCATATGAATCAGACTTGTTAACGATCAATCAGCACGCGTTGGTTGAATTTTATTTTTGTTTATTAGATGAGGATAAGTCGAATAAGTTTGATAAAAAGGATAAGCCGAACATTTTTTTACAACTAACCTTTAAGTTTTCATTGTCTCGTGTAAAAGATCTTTTAGATCAAGTAGATCAGGAGAAAGAAAATAATCTACTGTCGCTGTCAAAAGATGACATTGCATCAGTTAAATGGTGCATGCTTAATGACGTGAAAATGCATCTTGATCCTGTATGGATACCGCCTCAGTATGAGCGATCTAATTTTCTTTGTAATAGTTTTCTTTATTTTTGTTTAAAGCCTTATCCTAGCTTGTTTAACAGCCTAATAAAAAAATTATTAGAGGCACAAAAAAACTCCCTTCAGGAGGTATCAAAAGAAATACAGTGTGATGTGATTCATCTACTTTGGGGAAATTCGTCATTATTCAGTAGCCTTAGCAATCTTAGAATAGAAGTACTGGCTTTATTTTTTAATGTTTATTTTAATAAAAAAGAGGATAAAAAAATAGTAAGGGACATCAATGCTCTGCTAAGTTACTTGGTTCGAGAAGATAAGCTTACTATTTTTTTTAAATTTTCTGAGAGAATAACAACGAAAGAGGCATTTAAATTACTGATCGCATATCTTAACCCTAGCCAGCCTAAGTCGCTTGATGCACTGAAGAAAACGGAGATTTACTTTAAATATATTGAAAAAATTCTCGAGAATCAGAATACAAGTGTATCTAATAAGTTTCTTGAATTATTAATAAAAATAGAGATTAGTTTCTTCAATTCTATGCTGAGCGTTTCTGATATAAAGGATAAAAAAATAAAAGTGCTCAGCTTCTTGATAAAACATGAATTATTTGATTGGCTGTTTTTGCTTTCTGACGAATTCTTAGAGGCTCATTTTGAAAAATTGATGAGTAGCGTAAACGCTGCAAGGTATTTTTTATTATTATCGGGAGTAAAGCAATTACCGAGTAATGCTTCTAATGAGAAATTAGAGTCTCTTTATGAAGATCTACGGACGAAGTTTTGTGAACGTAATGGTGTGCCAGAGAACTGCGAAGAAAAGGTTGAAGAAGCGCGAATAATGCTAGCGACCTTTAATATATTCAATGTAAACGCCTGTAATAGTGAATCTAATATAAAAAAGTTTTCTTTTTTCAATTTTAGAAACTATTTCACTGATAATAAAAATCAAGAACACTATGAACCTCTTGAAGCAATCTCTAAAATTTTAACAATCGATTTGTTAAACGATCCTTTTCAAGATAATGGTTTCCATACGTCTCCGATAAATTTCATTGATTTTATTGCACCTCATGCAAAGATTGGTTTTGCTGATTTTAATCAGGTCGAGTATGATTTAAAACGACTCGCCGATCGTATTGTTACAGTGAATGGAGTAGCAGCAAATAATACTTTATCTTCTATTTGCAAAGAAAAAGAATGGGTTAAATTTGTAAAAGAAACTTTATTTAAAGGTGATGAAATAAGTCCAATTTTTATTAATTTTATTAATAGGACTTTTCATCAAGGAGGTTTGTTTTATACAGTTAGCGCTGCTTTTATGTATGCTTGTCAAGATTTCTGTACAGACAAAGGCTATGCATTCTCTTTTCCAGATTATCAATATGAAATTGATTTTTCATATGATTTAGATAGAAAAATGTTAACAGTTGATCAGCGTGTGAGCGCTGAACTTTGTATTTATAGTCTTGATTCTCATTGTAAAAAAAGAGATAAACCTAATGTTTTTTTACAATTTAAATTTGCTTTATCAGCGCACGAAGCAACGAGGTTATTCTGCGAGGCAGAGGGGAAATTAAAAGAAAAGATAACATTAAATTGTTTCAGTGGAAGAACAGTATCACTGCCACTTTCAAAAAATTGTATTATATCGGCTGAAATAAAAATGAGTGACACAGTTGATCCCATTATTAAGTATCATTTTTCTGATGTGCAAATACTAAGGCCGAGCAATCAGCAACTCACGCAGCTTTTAGAAGAGTCTCACCTTAATTTATTTCATGAGATAACAGAAAAATTATCGAATACGTATAGTATGGATGATGTGTCCATGGAAATACAAAGCGATCTGTTTTCTATAATTTGGAATGAAAATTTTCTAAAAGTACATGATGCTGCCGATCTTAAAGCAATAGCTGATCTTAAAATAGAAGTATTATCTTTATTTTTTGATATTTATTTCAACAAAGAGGATGATAAAAAATCAATGAATGTCATCAATATACTTCTTAGTTATTTTGTTCAAGAGAAGTTTTTGAAAGAATTATGTCAGTCTCCTATTATCTTGATAAAAAATTTGATCTTGATTTGTGTCTGTCTTGAAAAACGAAATCATTTTGATAAAAGCATGTGCTGTGCATTCAAAGAAATTGTGCTCACGATAAAAACTAAACATGAGTTGCCATCGGTTCAAGATTTAATGAAACATCTTCAATTTTTTTTATTAAAGAACACATTAAATGATTACATGACTTGTTCTTTCGGTAATTTTTCGGGTAAGCAGGCTATTAGTCAACTAAATGACACGCTTAAAGATGTGGAATCACTGGAATTATTTTCAAGCAAATTTGAGTGCTGGAAGAATACTCTAAGTGCGCAATATTTTACTCATTCCTTGCTTTTTAATAATGAGAAGGAGGAGGCTGCTCCAGTTATTAAAGCAATTTCTAAAATTTTAGAAATTGGTCTAGAAGGAACGCCTGAAAATAAAAGAATGCCCGAAGTCAATTCTGCTCTACATAATATTCAACATTTTCAGAAATAATAAGCATGTCATTTAGAAGAATGATGCGCTTTTTATTTAATTCCTATGCTAAAATGGGCGCATGGTAGTTTTACATTAAACGAAACAGAAGTAATACCAGAGAGGTTGAGGTGAGGTCAGAGGCTAGAAATCCAGTAAGAACCTTTTTATTTGACACGTTAGATTCGGTTAAAAAGCTTGAAGAGGCGGGCGTTCCTCAAAAGCAAGCAGAAGCTCAAGTAAGATTATTTTCCAAGGTACTCGAAGAGAGTATCTGCTCGAAGCAGGATTTATTAGAAACAGAAGGATGTCTTAAAGTTGAGCTTAAAGAAACAGAAGGGCGTCTTGAAGTTAAGCTTAAAGAAACAGAAGGGCGTATTGAAGTTAAGCTTAAAGAAACAGAAGAGCGCCTTGAAGTTAAGCTTAAAGAAACAGAAGAGCGCCTTGAAGTTAAGCTTAGAGAACTTGAAATTAAGCTTAAAGAAACAGAAGGGCATCTTAAAGTTGATCTTAAAGAAATAGAAGGGCGTTTTGAAGTTAAACTTAAAGAACTGGAAGGGCGTTTTGAAGTTAAGCTTAAAGAATTGGAAGGGCATGTTCTTGTTGAGATTGAGAAATCAAAATCAGAGATTATAAAATGGTTTATTGGGACATTTTTAGCATCCATTGGGCTTATGGCTAGTATTGGCACATTGCTGTTTAAATTAATTCATTAAGCACTGTTCAGTAGAACCCCAGCACATAACAAGAGCGGCATCATTCAGGTGTGATGTCGCAAAAACACAGCATCTGCTATCTTCAAGCAGTATCGCTGAATAATTAGTATGCATTGCGCGAGAATATTGTCGCATCTAATGGTCTTGATGTATTTGCTTAGGTTTCTAATGTGCAAGAAATATTAGATTTTATTGCTCCTTATTTATGGATTCAATTTAGGGAATTTAAACGAGGAGTACTCTTAGATATAAAACGATTTGGAATTAATAACGTTCTTACATTTAATAAAACGCAGATAAGTCATGAGATATTAAATTCTATTTCTAGCGAAACGCAATGGATCAAACTTATAAAGACTCATTTATTTCGAGACGAGAAAATAGATTCAATTTTTATTAATTTTTTAACGAAAACTTTTTACCAAAGTGGTCTGATGCATATAGCACGTTCTACTTTAGTACTTGCTATTGAAAAATATTGGCATCAGAAAGAACACCCTGAGCGCACTTATTATGTACCTGCTCAAATTCAATTGATAGCTGATTTTTCATATGATAACAATGTGGGCTTGCTCACTATTTCACAGAATGTGACATTTGAGTTTAATTTCGTGTTATTAGAAGGTAATGTTGTTGATGCCACTGGCGATATCGAAGCAAAAACAGGCAGGCCTAATTTTTCTCTACAAATGATTTTTGCTTTATCATTGGAACAAATTAGCAGTTTTTTTAAAGAATACGAAGAGAGAAAGCTAGAAAAAGATTTTTTGGGGCCGCTGATTCCAAGGGAGTGCTTCGTATCTATTGTGGCAGGAATGAGCGCTAGTATCAGGCATTATCTGCCTGTGATATGGCAGCGGCTCAGTCGCCAAGATAAGCTTGATTTTCTTTTAAAACCCTATCCTGATTTGTCGCGCGACCTTACATCATCAAATTCTGATCTTTCTGATGATGTTGCATTCAACGAAGTGAAACATAAACTTCTTACTACATTTTGGAGTGAGGATCCATTTAAAGCCGTTTTGCTAAACATTCATGCTTCCGAACAAGAATATAATCTTTTAAAAAAAGAGTTACATCGCCTTAAACAGGAAGTGCTTGCTTTATTTTTTGATGATAATTTTGAAGAAAAGTTTAATCGTATAGATATCTTAATGACTGATTGGGCAAAGAAGGTATCATCTGTCCAAGTTTTGATGAATGATGTTAAATTTTTTTTGTTGAAAGACGTACTCGAAAAGAACATTAACACTGTTCCTAATGAGATTTACCCAATCCTTAGAAAATTACTTGTGCCGCTCAGCATAGAAGTGTCCTATGAAACATCAGAAAATGCTGAAATAGAAATTTCTGAAATATTTAAAATATTTTCAGATAAATTTAAAACGTGCAAAAAAAGTATTCAAAAGCTACAAGGTGTTTTGAGATTTTTTCGTCGTGATCTTCCTATTATTAAAGACATCTCTAAAATTTTAAGCATGAGTCTGCCGCGCCTTGTTCATAGTGATGGTAAGCAACCCGGTGTTCGAACGTATCTACTTAGATAGAGTGTTTGTTTGATAATTTAAAATGCGTTTACTCTGTTTAACGAATGCCTATGCTAGAATGAGATGTTGGGTGATTTTATAAACGAAACAGAAGTAATACCAGAGAGGTTGAGGTGAGGTCAGAGGCTAGAAATCCAGTAAGAACCTTTTTATTTGACACGTTAGATTCGGTTAAAAAGCTTGAAGAGGCGGGCGTTCCTCAAAAGCAAGCAGAAGCTCAAGTAAGATTATTTTCCAAGGTACTCGAAGAGAGTATCTGCTCGAAGCAGGATTTATTAGAAACAGAAGGATGTCTTAAAGTTGAGCTTAAAGAAACAGAAGGGCGTCTTGAAGTTAAGCTTAAAGAAACAGAAGGGCGT
>Ga0206946_1129_pt1 | contig 19499 bp, 9 predicted proteins | sample Alteio_BWOrgHeat_2_FD_152965 | JGI IMG/M metagenome (GOLD analysis project Ga0206946, IMG submission 152965) | Enriched cells from forest soil in Barre Woods Harvard Forest LTER site, Petersham, Massachusetts, United States -... | ecosystem: Environmental > Terrestrial > Soil > Temperate forest > O... | reverse complement strand
CGCCTTAGGCATTGGTTCTATGGGGCTCGCGCTGAATGACTGTTAAGGCGTGCAATCAAGTCGTGGGTTTGTTTCGAGGTTTTGGTTATCATGTGTTGGTGTTGGTTTCAGTTCAATTGGGATCGTGGCCTTGCGTGCCACGCAGGATTAATACGAACAAACCCACGACTTGATTGCACGCCTTAACAGTCATTCAGCGCGAGCCCCATAGAACCAATGCCTAAGGCGCCGAATTTCCTTTGATCGGCAAGGGCGGCGTGGTGCGGAGATAGGCGAAAAGGTCGAGCACGAGATCATCCGCGACCTTGAAAGTCTGCATCGCCTCCGCTGGCGTGGACGCAGCAGCAGTCGTCTGCCCAGGACGCAGTTTTCCCGCAGCTTTTGCGCCCGGCACCGGCACCGCGCGGCCCAGCGCCCAAAAGACGCCGTTCAGCAGCAGCTTGCGAAACTGCGGAATCTCAAAATCCTCCGGCGCGCCGAGCGAGGTGTAGAAAACGTGGCGCTTATCCTTCGTATTCACCCAGGCGAGCGGCTCGACTTGCCACTGTCCGTCAATCGCGATGCGCGCGGTCATCAGCGGCGTCACCCAATCAGGAAGATCGGGATTCTTGTAGAGATGCGAGGAGATTTTGAACTCCTCGGGACCGATCCCCGCCAGCACCGGATGCTGCACCTGCGCGGGGACGATTTTTCCCCATGTCTCGAGGTCGTGCCCGTAATGGTCGTGGTAATTTCCGCCGAGAATCTCGTGGTCGAACTCCGGCCAGTCGCCATGCCCCTCCGGCACCTTCACATCCTTGCCCCGGAGTGCGAAGGCATGGCTGGCCGTGCGAATGCCGACCACTGGTTTGCCCGCCGCGATATGCGCGCGGATCGCTTCCATCGCCGCCTGCGTCGGCGTATGCCGGCGCACGCTGATGAAGAGGAGATCGGCGTCCTTGAGCGCGTCGATGTTCGGGAAGTCGTTGCTGTCATCCGCCGGCAGAATCGAAAACGTGCACTTCACCCCGCGCGGCTCCAACTCGGCCTTGGCAAAAGCGGGAACCGTCGTCTTGGTATCGTATTCCGGTTCGCCGATGAGGAAGAAAATGTGCGGCGGCTTGGGCGCCGGCAACAGGTCGGCGGCGCGCGCAGGCACGGACCAGGCCAGGGTCAGCAACAGGACGGCGAATCGGAGTCGGATTTTCATGGGGAACGGGGGCGAGGATGGAAACTGTGACAGGGAAGTCCCGCGGGGAAAATGTTTCTTAGACGGCGTCGTGTCGGGGAGGCCACCCCAAGGCACGTACTCGCGCGGAATTGGCCTATCGTCGCGACGCAAAAACTGTACAACGGATGCTGCGGGAGTGGCGGTCGTCAGCGCGAAGAAGAAACCAACAAAGGGTCGTTACCGGGGCTTTTCCCTGGATACGTGAATTTGCTTAAATATTTTGTTGACGTGCGCTGCGGGGTGAGTAAATGCGCCGCCGCCATGGAAAACAAAAAGACCCAATTGCCTCGTTCCTCCCTCTCGGGTGGGTTCCCGTCCCTCCTTATGTGCGGCCTCCTCGGATGCGTTCTGCTCGCGCCGCGCGGCATGCGCGCGGACGATGTGAATTTGATCCAACTCGGCCAGATCACCGTCAATCCTTCAAGCAGCCCTGTCGTACTCACCTTGCAAGGCCCCGATCTCCTCGGCGTCGTGGATGCCGACTACGGACTCACCGTCAGCTATCACGACAGCACGAGTGGAAATCCCACGGCCACCGCGGTGCTCCAGTTGTTGCGTCCCACCGGCCAGTATCAGTGGCAATTCACTACCGTCACCAGTGGCAACAGCACCGGTCGCCTCGCCATGCAACTTGGCAACGACCATTCGCTGACGCTTTACAATCCCTCCAGCGGTCTCAGTACCATCGTTCTCACTCCGGATCCCACTAATCCGCAGATTACCATTAGCGGTTCGCCTGTACTCACAGTGGCTAGTTTAACCAACGGTTCGCAAATGCTTTCAGCATTATACACTTCCGAGCTGTTCATCCCAGCGACCACCGGTCAAAATTCCGGGGTCATAAATCAAGGTACCTATCAGAGCTTCAGCCGGTTTATTCACTCTTACGGTACGGAGAACCTCTTTGTCGGAGCAGATTCAGGCAATTTTACTCTCACCACGACCGCAACCGACAACACGGGCTTGGGAGCAAATGCTCTGTCCAACGTGGTTAACGGCAATTTTAACATGGCCATTGGTGCTAACGCGCTTCTCAACGATACCGACGGCTACCTCAATGTGGCCATCGGTGCCAATGCCATCGGTGGCCCCGGCCCAGTCACTGGCTTTTGCAACGTCGCCATTGGCGGGAACTCGGCCTATAATTTGACGGCCAGCTCGAATAATCTCGCCATCGGCTATTACACGCTTTACACCTCGAATAGCGATTGGGGGTGGAATACTGCAATTGGTAATAGTGCCATGGTGAACGCAACGGGTACCCTTCTGGAGAATACGGCGATTGGCGGAGTGGCCTTGGCCAACTTGCAGGACGGGCACTACAATACGGCGATTGGAACCAATGCAGGTTTCTACGCATCCACGGGTTCGGCGAACACGATTGTGGGCGATCGGGCGGGAAGCGATTTTGCTCACCCATCTCCGTTCGACCCCGACCACCAGCCGACCGCCAATACTTCCCTGACCACCGGCTACAATAACACCTTTATTGGCTATCAGGCCGGGCTCGCCTCGCCCACGCAACACAACAACGCCACGGCGATCGGCTACATGGCCACGGTGGATGCAGACAATGCCGTCGTCCTTGGCGCCACCGGCCCCAATGTGATTCCGGTCAATGTCGGTATCGGCACGCCAACTCCGCAGACGCCCCTCGATGTCGCGGGCGACGCCACCGTGCGCGGCGTCCTGCGCGTCCCCGCGGCTGGGGATATCGGCATGGGCGCATTCACCAACGGCACCAACCCCACCCCCGCACCGTAGCTCGCCTACAGCAAGGTTTCATGGATCGGCAATTTTCGCGGCCCTATTTGTCCCGATGGCGCTCGTCGCCCTCATTGCGCGCCACCGGCGTCCTCGTCTGCCTGCTTTTGCTCAACCTGCTCGCCATCGGAACGTCCCCTGTTCCGAGCGACAAGCCGGCCAGCTATCCGTCCTGGTGGTTCCAGCGCGATGTCGTCCCGCGCGTTGATTCCAATAACGCGACGCCGCTTTGGGCCAATCAGGATTATCACGCCCCGGACGATTTCGCCGCCGCCAATCTCGGCCAACTCAAGCAAATTGCCACCGCGGCTTACGATGAGTTCAACGTCAACCTGCCCGGTCAGGCGGGTCCGGCACTCGACACCCTGATCAAAGGATGGTTTCTAACCGATACCAATGGCAATTTCATCCCCGACGCCAATGGTCAAAGACAGCCGCTCATCACCCCTCAAACCAACGACTTCGCCGTCCTCAACCTTGGCCAGCTCAAGACTGTCGCGCAGCCTTTCTACGACCGTCTCATCGCTGTCTCCTATATCGCCGGCTACCCGTGGGCCGGTTCCGGCTCGCCGTCCGACGATTTTGCCGCCGCCAACCTCGGTCAACTCAAATATCTGTTTTCCTTCGACCTCACCTACAGCAGCCTGGGCGACGGCGTGCCGGATTGGTGGAAGCTGGCCGCCGGCTTGAAGACCAACGACCCCAATGCTATTTCCGCGCTGACGGGCAACACCACGCTCCTCGTCAACGGACAGCCGATCACCTACGCCCAGGCCTATCAAATGGGCACCGGCGCCGTCACCGCCGCGACTTCCGATCCCGTGAACAGCCCACCGCCGGGACAAGGACACCCCTTGCAGCAGATGCCCACCGTCAGCTACGCGCCCATCGACGTCAGCACCGCTTACACGCAGGAAGATGTAAATCTGGTCGCCCTTGATGACACCGGGAGAGTGGGCTTCTATTACATTATGCCCGATAACAACGGCTTTCGGTATACCGACAACGGCGCTTCATTTTACCAAGGCGCCTATACACTGACCGAAGCGCTCCTTGACAATCCAGAGCCCGCAGTGTTCTGCACCGTTCAAAGCGTAAATTCATCAGGACACCTCGCGGGCATGTACGCGGATGGGTGGGAAGAAATGGTCATGATGGACGGAAATGCGCTTTCACCCGACGGTAATTGGATGACGTCACCCGTGGCTTACGTGCCACCTGGCATTACGATTAACATGGGCAATTCTGGGCTTGCCATGGGCGTCGCAGGCTCTTACCAATTCGAGATGCCGGCCGACGGTAGCCTACAATGGATATCGGCTTGGGAGAATTTCGCCCCGTCCATTTTCAGTCCAAGTGGCGTCGCTGCCGGTGCCGATGGTTATGACGCGAACTCGGTGCCAAACGATTTTGCCGTTGGCGATTACAACAGCTTTTCATCCATCGGATCGCTCTCTCCGCTGGCCGTCAACGATAAAAAACAGGTCGTTGGCGACGACAAGAACGTGCACGACAGCACGGATTGCCTTTCGTTATGGAACGGCACAACCCCCCAACTACTGAGCAGCTTGTTGCCCTCCGCCTACGCCAACAAAATCCGGTTCCCGCGGAATCCAATACATGCCCCACCGCCGGAAGCCTGGATCAACACGAACGGCGATATCGTCGTGGACGCCATGGTCCTCAACGACAGCGTCCCGAATTCCACCACCTGGGTCCCCTGCACGCTCCTCTGGCACAATGCTCTGAATCGTGATCAAAGCACCCTGTCATTCGTATCTTTTCCCGCCAATGCCTCGCGAAACCAGTTCAATGCCGCGGGCGATTTTGTAGGGATAGTCTATGAGCCGGCAACCGATCACATGGCCGCCGTGCTTATTACCCCCGTGGAGCTAGCAGTTGATGCGAATAGGGATGGAACTATCGTTTTGCCTGAGGAACAAAGCAACCCCGCGAATGTCGGCGCGAATAATGTACCCCTGCCGGTGGATACTACATCCATCCAGGCGCCCTTCCGTTTCTGGTGGAATAACGGAATCGACGGTTACGACTCCGTCTCGGACGTTCCCACCTCGTTCACAAACGTGTCTATCCAGGCGGATCTCGATCCCAACAGCCCCGAGTATCCCAATTATCAAATGGGTAGCGTGACCTGCACACGCGATTTGGAGAATTTCGCGCGGTTATGGCTCTACACAAATGGAGCCAGCAGCTTAAGTTCCGGCCAGGTTGTGGTCGGATTGGAATGGGATTCCAATACCGGTGATGACACAAACGGATGGGCTACCAGCGATGGCTTCCCGGCGATCAATCTCTACCTCGCCGCTCCCAAGCACGGGACCAGCACCAATACGGGCGGAGCCGATTACCTGAGCGATCCTGCCACCGCATCTGATCAGGCCGAGGCAGACGCTTTTTTTGGCTATGGAGTTTCAATCGGAACTGTGGGACGAGGTACACCGTTCTATTTTCCCGCATCGTTTTTTGAGAACGTCACCGCTAGCAATCCGAAGAGCTTTTTCCTTTTCGAAGGGGCGGCGCCGGGCAAAGGTCGCCTGGTCACGACGCTCAACCGAAAAAATAGCGACGGAACCTACACGAAGATTGGAACTGGAGGCCAGGTGTTCATGGATATCGAGGACATCAAAACGTTATACGAGCGCTGGACCGTCGGGGATGGGCCGAGCCCGAATCCGTATGCGCCTTCAGTCGCTTCCTTCTCCTACTCCGGCGGTGGTTTCCCTGCGTCGCAGGCCACGATCAACAATTTGCGCCTCCCGTATTACGCGCCTACCGGATTCACTTACGGCTCGGGTGCCTCGAACCCCGGGCTGTCTTTGCCGGGTGATCCGCAGGGGGATCAATATATACTCTATGTGCATGGATACAATATGGAGCCGTGGGCAAAAGACGCTTTTGCCGCGACGATGCTCAAGCGGCTCTATTGGCAGGGATATAAGGGCAAATTTGGCGCGTATCAATGGCCTGACGCCTATCATACCAGCGACTATGGCGGGTTATACGACTATGATATGAGCGAATACTCCGCATGGCTGTCCGCGTTACCATTCAAGAACCTTGTCCAGCAATTGGCCACGCGCTACACGGGCGTATATGCATTGGGCCATAGCCAGGGGAATGTTGTCATTGGAGAAGCCTTGCGCCGAGCTTCACTTAGTAACCAAACGCTGCTCTCGGGTTATGTGGCCAGCCAGGCTGCGGTGCCCGTGCAATGTTACGATGCCAGCCAGGCAACACCAACCGGCTTTTTCCCGCCCCATGGACCGACGAGGAGGAAGACGCCGAATGTTTTTCCAAATTGGATGCAAAACAACGGGGCAGCGTCTGCCACAATTGGAAATTTCTTTAATACGAACGATTGGGCTTTGTCCAATGGAGTTTGGCAGCGAGACGAGCGCCTGAGGCCCGACAAGCACGCCGGTCTAAATCCGCCGTATAGCTTTACTGGCGATATCAATGCCGTTCCCGTAGTGAATGGTTTTGCCAATAACTTTCGGGCGTTGCTCCTGGCAAACGGTACTAGCATTAATGACCAATATGAAATAATGTCTTTCGCTGCTCAGGGTCAATGTCCAGCCTTGGGAACCGTCTCGACGGATGCGCAGAGAATTGTGTCGACCGATTTAACGACATTGTGGGGTAACGATCCGTATGGTCGTGGTTTTACAGACCATGTCTGGCACAGTGCCGAATTCGAGTTTTCAAATGCGGATCAGCAGAACTATTGGCTAGCAGTACTCCGGCGATTCGGCTTAACACTCCAATGAAGACGAGAAGTTATCTGATCGGTGTTAGTATAATTCTGGTGTTGGGTGGGGCGATCTGGTGGTTCCCTGTGAATCATAGTGGCACGGTGAGAGAAAAAGCGACAACCGCCAAAGCACGATTGAATGGCGAACCGGGCGCTGCTCCGGCGCAGTCGCCCCCTTCCCCGAATGTTCCATCACCCGCGCCAGCGAAGCCGACCCTGCAAGATGCTCTGGAAAGATTGGCGGTGTTCAAAGCGGGTTGGGACGAAGAAAATAACAAATCCCTGGAGTTTTATGGAAAGGTCATCGATCAGGATGGACAGCCGGTGGTAGGCGCGAGAATTCAAGGGAATGTGATGACCACCATTGGGTTTCGGGGAACCAACGAAATGCCCCATGTTACTTCGACCGATAGTCAAGGCAATTTTGAATTTCGCGGATTGCACGGACAAAGTTTGGGCGTAACTCCGCAAAAAGATGGATACGAATACACGCAGAAGGGCAATGGAAACTGGACCCCTACCTACAAAGCCTCCATAGACAATCGCGTCATTATTTACATGTGGAAAATTAAGGGTGCCGAACCGATGATTCACACCTTCATCCGCGCAGGTTTGGCCTGCGACGGGTCACAAAGTACGTTCAACCTTTTTACAAAACGGATAGACGCTACGGGTCTTACCATGAAATTAACGCGCAACCCGGTCAATATCGACCGCCGCAAGAATTTCGACTGGACTTTGACTATCAGCGTGAGTGGTGGAGGCCTGATTCCAATCAAAGACATTTACCCTGATGAAGCGCCCGAAGATGGTTACAAAGACATCATCATCGACATGCCGGCTGAAAGTAAGTATTGGACGCCCGAAGTTAATGAGTCCTACTACCTTTTCGACGGCCATCATTATGGACGAGTCGTCGTCAGTATCACTGTGGACTATCAGCCCCCGCCAACTTTTAGGCAGTTTGACGCCTACATTAACCCGTCGGGTTCACGCAATTTGGAATTTGATCCTGGAAAAGAGATCCTGACGAGGTAAAGACACCCGCGCGGCCAAACGGGGAAGGAGAAGGGGGGTGGTCCTCGTTGTTGACACAAACGCGTGCTTCGGGCACAAACCTCCGCATGCTCGGGCAGCGGTGCACGCGCAACGAATATAAAGCGTCAGAAGGTAAGCGCCATGCGAGTCGGATCCCAACCGCGCCATTTTTGTCTTTACATTTCCGGTCGAATGTAGATCATCTCGTCAATGTGAGGAGAGGGAAGAGTGTTGGCGGTGGAGTAAGGTAAGATCTTTGACAAACAGACAAATAGCGGGGAGTCGGTGGGCGCCAGCGGAGTGGCCACAAACACGTGGGCGTGAAGCCCGGGCGATCTGGCTTCTGCCGGGGGGGCGCGTCGTGCAAATGCGTTGGGGCGATTTTGCCCAATGAACCCATTTTCAGGGCGTGTGCCCCACGAACCTCTTCCGCAGGGCGGCGACCCGCGAGGGTGGCGGAATCCAGCGGGCGCTGCCAGCCAAGGGGCGCCGGAAAGGAGGCGAAAGTGGAGCCAAACAAGGCCCCACAAGGCGGCACAAGCCTAAACAAGCCTCAAAAAATTTTCGTGCGTGCCCCATTCGCGCCATGCGGGTCAGTCGAAGGCTCAATTGACAGATCGACCGCAGGGTGCCCATATCATCCAACCCAATCGTGCCTGATCGCGTCTGATCGCCTCCTTCCCCCATGCGCACCTTCTTCGCTGCTCTCCTCGTTTCGGCGCTGGCCGTTCTGTCGGCCACGGCTGCCGAGCCAAAGAAACCCAATGTCCTCATCGTCCTGGCCGATGACGGGGGCTGGGGCGACTACAGCTTCAACGGCAACACCAATCTCTCCACGCCGAATGTCGATTCCGTCGCTGCGGCCGGGGCGATTCTCGATCGCTTTTTCGTCTGCCCGGTGTGCTCGCCGACGCGCGCGGAGTTTCTCACTGGCCGCTATCACCTGCGCGGCGGGGTGCACGGGGTGTCGCTCGGCGAGGAGCGCTTGAATCTCGACGAAAAGACCATTGCGGACTCCTTCAAGGCGGCCGGTTACGCGACCGGGGCCTTTGGTAAATGGCACAACGGGATGCAGTACCCGTATCACCCACGCGGACGCGGCTTCGAGGAATACTACGGGTTTTGCTCCGGCCATTGGGGCGATTACTTCGACGCTCCGCTGGAACACAATGGCGTCCTCGTCCAGAGCAAGGGTTTCCTGGAGGATGATCTCACCGATCACGCCATGGCCTTCATGGAGCAGAACAAGGATCGCCCTTTCTTCTGCTACGTGCCCTTCAACACGCCGCACTATCCGTTGCAGGTGCCCGATCGCTTTTTCGACAAGTTCGCCAGCTTCGATTTGAAGATGCACGCTCGCGATCCGAAGCTGGAAAGCGTCGCCGTGACGCGGGCTATCCTGGCCATGACGGAGAACATCGACTGGAATCTCGGGCGCCTCCTCGCCCAACTCGACAAGCTGCACCTCGCGGAGAATACGATCGTCATTTTCTTCAGCGATAATGGGCCACAATCGTGGCGCTGGAACGGGGAGATGAAAGGCAAGAAAGCCTCGACCGATGAAGGCGGCGTACGCGCGCCCTTCGTGATCCGCTGGCCGGGCCACATTCCGGCCGGGTCGCGCATCCCGCAAATCGCCGGAGCCATCGATCTCCTGCCCACGCTGACCGATCTCGCGGGGGTGCCCGTGGTCAGCACCAAGCCGCTGGACGGGGTGAGCCTCAAACCGCTCCTTTTGCAAACCGCGAAAGACTGGCCCGAGCGCATGATCTTCTCCGAATGGGTGGGCAAGACGAGCCTGCGCACACAGCAGTACCGGCTCGATACGGCGGATGCGCTCTTCGACATGGTGGCCGACCCGCAACAGGACCATGACGTGGCGAAGGAGCATCCCGAGGAAGCGGCACGGCTAAGCAAGGCGATGGCCGACCTGCGGAAAGAGCTGCTGCCGCCCAAGGGATTCAAGGACGACCGCGCCTTTACGGTCGGCTATCCGGAATTTCCCATCACGCAATTGCCCGCGCGCGACGGCGTGCCGCACGGCGGGATCCAGCGCAGTGCCAGGGCGCCGAATTGCTCGTACTTCACGCACTGGTTGAGCCCGGAGGATAGCATGACGTGGGATATCGACGTGGCCACGGCGGGCAAATACGAGGCGGTGATTTATTACGCCGTTTCCGCCGCGGATGTCGGCTCGACGCTCGAACTGTCCTTCGAGGGCAACAAGCTGCAAGGCCAGGTGACCCAGGTGAACGACGCCCCGCTGCACGGCATGGAGCATGATCGCGCCCCGCGCGAGCAAGAGTCGCTGGTGCGCGATTGGAAGCCGATGACGCTGGGCGAGATCGAACTGAAGAAAGGGCGCGGTTTGCTTACGTTGCGTGCTCCGCAAATCCCGGGAAAGAGCGTGATGGATTTTCGGCTGATGTTTCTGACCTTGAAGCAGTGAATGGCGCCTCCGACAAAGAATTGCCTACAAGGCTTCCGAGCGCGGTACCGTCAACGTGTTGGAGGGGAAAATGGCCGCGTTCGTGTAGCCTTAAGAGGAATAGCGTTGGAAACGAATAATGTGTAGTGTTTTACACTACCACAGATGACTGGCTACTTTGGACAAAGATGTGGCACTTTCGTGAGTCAACGCCGAATAAATCCAGTGCTACTCCCATCCAAAGATCGCCGCGCTTCGATAGTTGAATAGGTTAACCATTGCACCGCGACATTAATTCTTCCGCACAAACCATGAACCATCCGCCCCGAGACTGCGCCGCCGAGTTGCTCGAAGTCGTGCCTTTGATGATGCGCGTCATTCGCGGGAAGGTTCGCGCTCACAGCAGCCCGGAGCTCTCCATGCCGCAATTTCGCGCCCTCGCCTTTCTTGGCCGCAACGAAGGCGCGATGCTCGGGGATGTCGCCAATTTTCTCGCTCTCAGCCTCTCCGCCGCCTCGAAGCTGGTGGACGGTCTGGTGATCGCAGACTTGGTGACACGGGAGAACGACACGGTGGACCGGCGCAAAATCGTCCTGAAACTGACCGCCGCCGGGCAAAAGCGATTTGCCGCCGCGCGCCAGGCCACCGCGGATTTTCTGACCGAGCGCGTCGCCAATGTCTCCGCTGACCAGCGCGCCTGTATCACCGATGCCATGCGCACCCTGCGCGGCATTTTTGCCGATGACCCCCCGGAAACCAAAAGCAGCCTGCTGAGAGCCGAACCGACCGGCAGCCAGAACTGAGCCTTCACCTCCATCCCGCATCGCCCCATGGCTAACTACATCGAAATCGCCGAACCAGCGCGCCCAAAACCCCGGCCCGCTTTTCAACAGCCGCAAGATCCCCGCCCGAAGAAGGGGAAATGGTGGATTTGGGTCATCTTCCTGGCCCTCGTTCTTGGGGGCATCTGGTACTACACACATCGGACTCCCGCCGAAGGCGCCGCGAGCGCCAGCGGCGGCGGAAAGCGCGGTGGCGCCGGGGGACCGGTCCCCGTCGTCGCCGGCACCGTGATGCAAAAGGACGTGCCGATCTATCTCGAAGGCATCGGCACCATTCAAGCCCTGAATACCGTCACCGTGCACACCCGCGTGGATGGGCAACTGGAGAAAGTCGCGTTCGACGAAGGCCAGGATGTGAAGGCGGGTGATACGCTCGCCATTATCGACCAGGCGCCGTTCAAGGCCGCGCTCGCACAGGCGCAAGCCAAGCTGAAACAGGACCAGGCGCAACTAAACAACGCGAGGCTCGATTACGACCGCTATGCCGACTTGGTCAAAAAGAACGTGATCTCCTCGCAGCAGTACGACACGCAAAAGGCGCTGGTGGCGCAGTTTGAGGGCACGGTCGGTAACGATTCGGCCGCGGTGGAAAGCGCGAAGGTCAATCTCAATTACACCACCGTTGTCTCGCCGCTCGACGGCCGGACCGGCATCCGTCTCGTCGACCAGGGCAATATCGTGCACGCCGCCGACCAGAACGGTCTCGTCGTCATCACCCAGTTGCACCCCATTTCGCTGATCTTCACCCTGCCGGAACAGTCACTCACCTCCATCCACCAGGAAACCGCCGCCGCGGGCCACGAACTTTCGGTAGTCGCCGTGGACCGCGACAACAAGACGAAGCTCGACACCGGCGACCTGAAGGTCATCGACAACCAGATCGACATCACCACCGGTACCATTAAGCTCAAGGCCATCTTCGACAACAAGGACCTGATGCTGTGGCCGGGCCAGTTCATCAATGCGCACCTCCTGCTGACCACGCGCAAGAACGGGCTCGTCGTTCCCGCGAGCACCATCCAGCGTGGTCCGAACGGCACCTACGTTTTCGTGATCAAAGATGACCAGACCGCCGAACTCCGCGAGATCAAAGTCGCGCGCACGGCGAATGGCGATATCGTCCAGACCGATGACGGCGATGCTTTGATCGAGAACGGCCTCGCCGTGGGCGAAAAAGTCGTAGTCGACGGCCAGTACAAATTGCAGCCGGGCTCCAAGGTCGTCATCGGCCCGGCCGGCGGCGGCAAATCCGGCGCGCCGGCGGCGGGCGAGAAGCCAGGCGCGCACGGCAAAAGCCACAAGGGCAGCAGCGAATTAAAGTAACCGGCGCCCGCCGCGTCGTGCAACGATGAATATCTCCGAGCCCTTCATCCGGCGACCCATCGCCACCACCCTCTTGATGGTTGGCGTGGTCATCATGGGCGCGCTGGGCTATGCCCTCCTGCCCATTTCGGCGCTGCCCCCGGTCGATTTCCCAACGATCCAGGTCGTCGCCCAATATCCCGGCGCCAGCCCGGATGTGATGGCGTCCTCGGTGACCACGCCGTTGGAGCGGCAATTCGGCGAGATCAGCGGCCTCGCCGCGATGACCTCGGTCAGCTCGTTCGGCAACACGGCGATCACCCTGCAATTCGTCCTTGATCGCGACATCGACGGCGCCGCGCAGGACGTGCAGGCAGCGATCAACGCCGCCACCGGCGTATTGCCCAAGGGCATACCCAACCCGCCGACCTACAGCAAGGTCAACCCGGCGGACACGGCCATCATTTCCCTCGTGCTCACCTCCGACACCCTGCCGCTGGAGCAGGTGAACGACAAAGCGGACACCATCCTGGCACAGAAGCTCAGCGAGGTCACCGGCGTGGGCTTGGTGACGATTGAAGGCAATCAAAAGCCGGCGGTGCGCGTGCGCATCAATCCCGCCGCCATTGCCTCGCTGGGCACCAGCCTCGAGGACATCCGCACCGCGCTCACCAATAACAATACCAATCAGCCCAAGGGAAATTTCGACGGCCCCAAGCAATCCTACGCCATCGGCGCCAACGACCAGATCTTCACCGCGCAGGAGTACGGCAATGTGATCGTGGCTTACAAAAACGGCGCGCCAGTGCGCTTGCGCGATATCGGCCAGATCGTCGACAGCGTGGAGAACGTGCGCCTCGCCGGCTGGGTGAACAACAAGCCCGCGGTCATTCTCGATATCCAGCGCCAGCCCGGCGCGAACATCATCGAGACGGCCGACCGGATCAAGACGCTCCTGCCCAAGCTACGCACCACTTTGCCTCCGCAAATCAAGGTCGAGATTCTCACCGACCGCACCGAAACCATCCGCGCCTCGGTCTGGGACGTGCAGATGACGGGCCTCCTCACCGTTGTTCTCGTCGTCTGCGTCATCCTTGTTTTCCTGCGCACATTCTGGGCGACGGTCATCCCCAGCGTGTCGCTCCCGCTCGCCATCGCGGCCACGTTCGGCGTCATGAAGCTCATCGGCTTTAGCCTCGACAACCTTTCGCTCATGGCGCTGACCATCTCCACGGGATTCGTGGTCGACGATGCCATCGTGATGATCGAGAACATCGTGCGCTTCATCGAAATGGGCGATCCGCCCATGGAAGCCGCGCTGAAGGGCGCCCGGCAGATTGGCTTCACTGTCATCTCGCTCAGCTTGTCGCTCATCGCGGTCTTCATCCCACTTCTGTTCATGACCGGCATCGTCGGCCGCCTCTTCCGCGAATTCGCCATCACGCTGAGCATCGCGGTCATCGCCTCCGCCTTCGTCTCGCTCACCCTCACGCCCATGATGTGTGCCCGGCTGCTCAAGCCGGAAAAGAAAGAGGAAGAGCCGCGAACGGCCTTCGACCGCTTCCGCCAGGCTTTCTTCCGCGTGACCGAGGGTTTTTTCCAGTGGATGCTCAATGCCTACGAGACCGGCTTGAAGTGGGTCATGAAGCACCAGTTTTTCACGCTGATGGTCGCCATCGTCACCCTCGTGACCACGATTATCCTCTACATCATCGTGCCCAAGGGCCTGCTCCCGCAGCAGGATACCGGGCTCATCCTCGGCGTGACCGATTCGGCGCAATCGATTTCGTTCAAGGCCATGGTGGATCGCCAGCGCGCCATCGCGGAAATCGTCAGCAAAGATCCGGACGTGCGCAGCGTCAGCTCTTTTGTCGGCGCGGGCGCGGTGAATTCCACGGTCAATACCGGCCGCCTGAACATCCAGCTCAAGCCGCGTGACGAGCGCAGCGCCAACGCCAGCCAGATCATCGACCGCTTGCGCGAAGCGACCAAAAACGTCGAGGGCATTGCGCTCTTCATGCAAGCCGTCCAGGACGTGCAGATCGACAGCCGCCTGAGCCGCACGCAATTCCAATACACCCTCGAGGACGCGGATGAAGAGGAACTCGCCGAATGGGCGCCCAAGCTCCTCAACAAGCTCAAGACCTTGCCGGAGCTCGCCGACGTGGCCAGCGACCAGCAATCCGAGGGCTTGCAGATCAGCGTGGATATCGATCGCGAGCAGGCGTCGCGCTACAACGTGCTCACCCAGGCGATCGACGACACGCTGTACGACGCCTTCGGCCAGCGCCAGGTCTCGATCATTTTCACCCAGCTCAACCAGTATCGCGTGATCCTCGAAGCTGAACCGCGCTTTCAGCTCACGCCCGAGTCGTTGGGCAAGATTTACGTGAAAAGCTCCACCGGCCAGATGGTGCCGCTCAACACCTTCGCCACGCTCAAAACCGTGACCGCGCCGCTCTCGATCCTGCACGAGGGCCAGTTCCCCGCCGTGACGCTCTCGTTCAATTTGAATCCGGAGAGCTCGCTCGGCGCGGCGGTCGAGGCGATCCAGAAGGCGCAAACGGACATCGGCCTCCCCGATACGGTCATCACTTCGTTCTCCGGCAGCGCCGCGGAATTCCGCTCGTCGCTGGCCAGCGAGCCGTACCTCATCCTCGCGGCCATCGTGGTCATCTACATCGTGCTCGGGGTGCTCTACGAGAGTTATATTCACCCGATCACCATTCTCTCCTCGCTGCCCTCGGCCGGCGTTGGCGCGTTGCTCGCTCTCATCATCTTCCATGTGGATATGTCGCTCATCGCACTCATCGGCATCATCCTCCTTATCGGTATCGTGAAGAAAAACGCCATCATGATGATCGACTTTGCCCTCGACGCCGAGCGCAACGACGGCATGCCGCCAGAGAAATCGATTTACCAGGCGTGCCTGCTCCGTTTCCGGCCGATCATGATGACCACCTTCGCCGCGCTGCTCGGCGCGCTGCCGCTCGCCCTCGAGAATGGCACCGGCTCGGAGCTGCGCAAACCGCTGGGCATCGCCATCGTCGGCGGCCTGCTCCTCTCGCAATTTCTCACGCTCTACACCACGCCGGTCATCTATCTTTATCTCGATCGCCTCGGTCATCGCGTGCGCCAATGGCGCGCCTCCAAGGGGCTGCCTGGCATGCATGATGAAGAGCTGGAGCCGGTGCAGGCGCACGCTCACGAGCACGCGCAGCCCGAGGTCCCCGTGGAGCTATGAACATCTCCGAGCCGTTCATTCACCGGCCAGCGGGGACGTTCCTCCTCGCCGCCGGGCTCTTCATCATGGGAATGGTGGCCTATTTTTTCCTGCCCGTCGCCCCGCTCCCGCGCGTGGATATCCCCTCGATCTCAGTGAGCGCGAGCCTGCCTGGCGCCGACCCGGAAACGGTGGCCTCCTCGCTCGCTGCGCCGCTCGAACGCCAGCTCGGCCAGATCGCCGGGGTCACGGAGATGACTTCCACCAGTTCGCTCGGCAGCACGCAGATCAGCCTGCAATTCGATCTCGACCGGCCAGTGGACAGCGCAGCCCGCGACGTGCAGCGTGCCATCGACGCCGCAGCCGCGGATCTGCCGATCAACCTGCCCTCGCTCCCCACCTGGCGGAAACAAAACCCCGCCGATTCACCCATCCTCATCCTGGCCTTGACCAGCGATACGCGCGAACCCACCCAGGTGTTTCAGTACGCCGATGAAATCGTCGGCCAGCAACTCGCTCAGCTCAAGGGCGTCGGCCAGGTGGTCATCAGTGGCGCGGAAAAATCCGCGGTGCGCGTACAGGTGAATCCGGCTTCGCTGGCCTCGGCCGGCTTGAGCCTCGAGGACGTCCGCACCTTCCTCGAGCAGGTGAATGTCGACAATCCCAAGGGCAGCGTGGACGGCGACAAGGCTACCTACGCCATCTACAGCAACGACCAGCTCGTCGAGGCCGCCGAATATCGGGACCTGATCGTCGCCACAAAAAATGGCACGCCGATCAAGCTGAGCTCCATCGGGACGGTCATCAATGGTGTCGAAAACACGCGGCTCGGCGGCTGGGCGGGCACCAAGCCGGCGGTCCTTGTCATCGTCTTCAAGCAGCCGGATGCCAACGTCATCGCTACCACCGACCTGGTCAAAGCGACGCTGCCCCGCACCGAGAAATGGCTGCCGCCCAGTGTGCACGTCCAGGTCATCAGCGATCGCACCATTACGATCCGCTCCTCGGTCGAGGAAGTCGAGTTCTCGCTCATGCTCAGCATCGCACTGGTGGTCATGGTCATCTTCCTATTTCTCCGGCGCTTCTGGCCCACCTTTATCGCCAGCGTCACGGTGCCGCTCTCGCTCGCGGGCACCTTCGGCGTGATGTACCTGCTGCACTATAGCCTCGATAACATCTCGCTCATGGCGGTGACGATTTCAGTGGGCTTCGTCGTCGATGACGCCATTGTGGTCATTGAAAACGTTTTCCGCTTTATCGAGCAAGGCGAGCAGCCGCTGGAAGCAGCGCTCAAGGGTGCCCGGCAGATCGGTTTCACGATCATTTCCATCAGCCTGTCACTCATCGCCGTCTTCGGGCCGTTGTTCTTCATGGGCGGCCTCATCGGGCGCCTGTTCCATGAGTTCGCCGTCACCCTGAGCGCGGCCATTCTCGTCTCCGGCGTCATCTCGCTCACCCTCACCCCGATGATGTGCTCCCGGTTCTTGAAGGCTGAATCTGAGCACGCCACAAAGGATAATTTCGTTCAACGCTGGAGCGAAGCAGGCTTGAACTGGATGCTCGACTTTTACGGTCGCACGCTCAAATGGGTGCTGCGCCATCAGGTCTTGATGCTCCTTGTTACCGTCTGGACGATGGCCATCACCTGGTGGCTCTACGGCGTCGTGCCCATGGGCTTTTTCCCGCAGCAGGACACCGGCCAGATGCACGGCACCACGGTGGCCGGCCAGGACGTTTCTTTTCCGCAGATGGTCAAGCTCCAGCAGCGCGTCTCGAAGGTGCTGATGGATGATCCCGCGATCGATACCTTCAGCTCCTTCATCGGCAGCGGTTATCGCAGCAGCAGCGTCAACAACGGCAGCTTCTTCCTCAGCCTCAAACCGAAATCCGAGCGCAAGGAAAGCGCGGACGAAGTCATTGCCCGCATTCGCAAGAAGACGGCCGGCATTGAGGGCATCCGGCTCATCTTGAGTGCTGACCAGGACATCCGCGTGGGCTCCCGTGGCGGCAGCAAGGGACAATACCAATACGCGCTGCAGAGTGGCAGCCTCGAGGAACTCAACCAGTGGACGCCGAAGTTCAAGCGGGCGTTGGGCGAGCACCCGGAGATCAAGGACATCGACGATGACCTCCAGACCAAGGGGCTGCAGACCAATGTGGTCGTTGATCGCGACGCGGCCGCGCGCCTCGGTGTTTCGCCACTCGATGTCGACAACACGCTCTACGATGCCTTCGGCCAGCGGCAGGTCTCGACCCTCTACGAGCAGTACAATCAACATCACGTCATCCTCGAGGTCGACCCGGAATTCCAGACGGACCCTTCTTATCTCAACCAGATCTTCGTCAAGTCCACCACCGGCGCGATGGTACCGCTCTCGTCGGTTTCCAAGTTCCAGACCAGCAACGCCTACCTGACCATTGGCCATCAGGGCCAGTTCCCGTGCGCCACGGTTTCCTTCAATCTCGCGCCCGGTGTTTCCCTCGGCCAGGCCACGGAGATCGTCGAGCAGGTGAAGCGGGAACTCAATATGCCGGCGACCATCAACGGCAGTTTCCAAGGCACCGCGCAAGCCTTCCAGCAATCGCTCTCCAGCTTGAAACTCCTCATCTGGGCCGCGCTCATCACCGTCTACATCGTGCTCGGCATGCTTTACGAGAGCTTCATCCATCCGATCACGATCCTTTCCACCTTGCCCAGCGCCGGTCTCGGCGCGCTGCTCGCGCTGCTCCTCTGCGGTTCCGAGCTCTCGCTCGTGTCCTTCATCGCCATCATTCTTCTCATCGGCATCGTCAAGAAAAACGCCATCATGATGATCGACTTCGCCCTCGAAGCGGAGCGCCACGATGGCCTCGGCCCCGAGGAGGCCATCTACAAGGCCTGCGTCGTGCGCTTCCGTCCGATCATGATGACCACCATGGCCGCCCTCCTCGGCGCGGTGCCGCTGGCCATCGGTTTCGGTGTCGGCAGCGAACTGCGCCAGCCCCTCGGCATCGCCGTCGTCGGCGGCCTCATCGTTTCACAGGTCCTGACCCTCTACACCACACCGGTCATCTACCTCTTCTTCGAGCACCTGCGCCTCTATTTCCGCCGCGCCACTCCGCCCCCGATCCCCGCCGCGGAATCGGGCTGGCAGCCGACGAACTGACCGCCGGTCTACGGCGCGTGGACCGTCACGTTCTCGACTTTCCCCGTAAAGCGATTCGGAGCGGTGTATTCGCCCACGCCCTGGCTGCCATCGCTGCCCACCGTAAGGCCTTTGACGGGTTGCGCACTGATGAGTCCGGACGCGTGTCCCTCGCCCGCCGCCTGTCCATCCACGCTGAGTGTGATTTTGCCATCGGCGGCGAGTTGCGCGACCACCGCATGTGATCCCGACGCGAGCGGCTGCGACGCGCTCACCGTGGTCAACTGCCGCTTGCTGCGCACCGCGAGGGCCAGCTTGCCTTCGTGCAGATACAGCGCGTAGCCGTTGCCCGGCCCGCCTTGCGCCACGATCACACCTTCGGGCGCGCCTGGCTCCACCTGTGCGCTAATCTCGAAGGCATGCCCAGCGACCTGCGGCGAAACGTTCGGCTCCAATGAATCCCCCGCCTTCCATGGCCCCTGCGCTGCGACCGATGAGGTCGCCGGCTGCGCTGCTTTTTTTGTGGCCGCGGCCGCGGCGCGCGGCCGGCCACCGGGTGCCCACTTTGCCGGAATGTTGTCCTTGTTCCATTCGTTCCAGGCTGCCGCCAGTTCCTTCACCTTTGCCGGTTCCTGGTCGGCAAGGTTGGTCTTTTCGCCGATGTCCTTTGCCAGGTTGTAGAGCTGCGCGCCATCGGTGGTGGTAACGACGTTCTTTTCTCCCGCTTCCGCGCCACCGCCCGGCGCCTTCACGAGTTTCCAGTCGCCTTTGCGGATGGCCATCTGCTGTCCGAAT
>Ga0206946_1131_pt1 | contig 19527 bp, 17 predicted proteins | sample Alteio_BWOrgHeat_2_FD_152965 | JGI IMG/M metagenome (GOLD analysis project Ga0206946, IMG submission 152965) | Enriched cells from forest soil in Barre Woods Harvard Forest LTER site, Petersham, Massachusetts, United States -... | ecosystem: Environmental > Terrestrial > Soil > Temperate forest > O... | reverse complement strand
GAGATGATCTCGTTCTGCCTCGATATTTGAATTCACGACCTGGTAATCGAGGAACTGTGTCGACCTAGGATTTCCGGCGATGCGCCAATCGTCAAAGTTTAAGAGCCTGCGGAAGAACCGCAGTTGACCGGTCTGGTCGAGCGTTTCAATCGAGACGAAATCGGACAGCTGCCGGACGAATGCCTGCACACGCTGATGAAGTGCGGCACAATCTGTTTGAAGCTGCGAACGCAGAAGGGTCTTCATACTTCCGTTCGAGAATTGTGCTCTCAGCTCTGAAAATCCGCCGGCAGGATCGGTGACGAGACGCGCGATTCCCGCGCCAATGCCTGTCTTTGACCGTGCGCCTTCGAGCAGAACGCAATAGTAGATCTCGACGGTGTAAAGATGATCGCGCTTCGCTTCGAAGAATTGTCGCCGCTGGTCTGCAGCTGTTTGCACGACCGGATCGTCATATTCTGCGAAGAGAATGTCGGGTCGGTTGCGCTTGAAAAGATATTGATAGACGTGGAAAGCTGGGCCGAAGGTTTTGAGTGCTGACTCCAGCCGCTTCACGGCGTACTCCTGTTCTCCGCTGTCCAGGGACTCGTAGTCGACACCGCCGACACGAAGAACAATACCCAGGTCTCCACTCTTGGTCAGAAATGTGGTGGCATCCCAGAAGCCATACAGATTGACCTGGGCATTGAGCGAGGCAGCCTCTTTCCAGGGTTTCAGGACTCGGGCGATATTCAGCATCAGCGCACCTCAACCATGGGAATACTCTGTTTGGCTGCATCGTAGCGAGTCTTGTAGCGTTCCGCCTTTGCCAGGATGCGAAGAAATGCCGGGTCGCTGTTCGTCACCCAATGCCCGAAGGCAAATCCGCCAACAAAGACAGCGATCCCGGCCAGGATGGAATTGAAGAGGTTGAAGGCACCGACCGCACTCACGCAGACGAGGTAAAAGACCGTGCGTTCGACACCCAGGTAGGTCAGAGGCTTGTGCAGACTCTTGAATACTCGATTGCTTCGTTTGCGATTTGCCTTTGCGTCTGCCATCTTCGCCTCATTGGGTGAGAGAGTTAACGAACACGAAGCTCTGGCTAAACTCCCCAGAGCCAGGAAAGGACGTTGACTGCAAGCACCGCGATGCCTGTTCCTGCAGCCACGCCCGCGAGCGCTTTCTTGGCGCCGGGCTCACCGTGAGCAAAGCCGTAGCCGCCGATCACGATCGCGATCAGACTTGCGACTTTCGCGATCGTTCCCGTGAATAGGGTTTGCAAGGCCGTGAAGCCGGTGTCAAAGGGAGAGCCGGCCGCCTGGGCGTGCGCAGCGACCGGCATGAGCAGGAAAAGCAGGAAGATCGCTTTCGAGTCTTGCAATGCTCGAAAGCTTTTCTGCCATGCGGGCGAAAGGTTCATGCGTGTACCTCCGTTGCTGTGAAATTGACCGCAAGCGAGCGGGTCATGCCCCAAAGATTGGCGCGAAGTCGATTTCTTGTCCAAGGCTTTGTTTGCACGCCTTAATGCGTAAAACTCATCAATACGGTGTGCGTCGTAACCGTGCGGAGTAAGACAACACGGTTCGGCTTGTGCGCTTGTGGAAAAAATTTAGCCCGCAATCGCCAGATTGGCTCCGCCAAGTTCACGCGCGATGTCTACGATCATCTTCTGCACGCGGTAGGAGGCTCCCCGACGGTAAGTAATGACCAGTAGGAGCGTTTCGAGCCCCCCGATCGGAGAGCATTGGAGATCCCGAGGAGCGTCGCCGCAGACTCCGCCCGGCACAATCGCGATGCCGACACCGTCCTGTACGAGATTGAATGCTTCGGACGGAGAATTCGCTTCGGCCGCGATCTTCGGCTTGAGGCCCACAGCCGCGCACTGGGCAAAGAACCACTCCTCAAAAACAGGGTCGGTGCGATCGGAGCATGGCATGATCAACGGGTGCGCTCTTAATTCAATGAGTCCAACTGCGCCGCTGAGATTCGCCTGATACGCGCGAGGCCATACCGCAAAGAGAGGCTCTGAACGCAACGGGATCTCTTCGAAATAACGTCCGCCGGACGGCCGCACCATTACGCAAGCTTGGCATGCGTCCGCAATCAGAGAGTCCGTCAATTCCTGAGCGGACGCCCGGCGCAATTCAAGGTGCACGGAGCGGAACCTTGCACTCTGAATCGCGCGGATGTCTTGTGGAATCGTTGGAACTACAAAAGGTGAATAGCCGATCACGAACGTGGATGCCTTACGCCGTGCTCTCAGGCGTGCCAATCTTTTCGATTTTTCGAATTCAGTAACAAACCTGGCCAGCATTTGTTCGAGGTCCATGATGAACTCGACTGCTTCCTCGGCAATAGCTACATAGTGATTGGCGCGGACGAAAATCTCGATTCCAAGTTCGTCCTCGACTTCTCTCACCTGCCGGCTAAGATTCGATGGGTCAACGTGCAGTCGTTCGGCCGCCTTCCCGAAGTGCCGCTCGCGCGCAACAGCGAGAACATATTCGAGTTTTCGGAGTGGGGGAGTACCAGCCATGAGTTCACCACCAGAATGAAATGGTCTTACTCAACCGCAGAGGATAGAGACCCCTGCACTGACTAAAGGCACCTTGAAAGGTCTCTTGGGGCACAAATGCCGGCCAATTCACCGACAATTCACGAACGGCAAGCGCCCGGAATTTGCCCTCTACTTATAGAGCGTGTGGAAAACGCCAAAAGCCGACACATGACACAGCTTTTTTGTCAGACCCATTCATGAGCAACATGCCACGTACCTGAAACGGCGCCAGATTTCGTTTGGCCAGATCAAGCGGCCTCGGGCGACGATCAGGAGCGGATGGCTGCAGGCGCCCCGAATGGGTACTATACTGCTCCAAGTTCTGATCTCATGTCAATATAGCGCTATATAAACACGTTTGCTATATAAACGTCCTTCGAGGCCGTTGACCTTCCCGGCCTGAAACTGTACTTTCCGTTCTAATGACGGACTTTGACGAGATTTATCGTGGAGTGGGACGGAAGATCCGTCAAACCAGAGTGAACCAGAATCTAAGCCAGGATTCCTTGGCCCAGCGTCTCGGAATCAGCCGTACATCGATGGTCAATATTGAGGCTGGCCGGCAGCGCACTCCGCTGCACGTCCTGTGGCAGATCGCTGAACTACTGGAAACCAAATTGACTTTGCTGATTCCCACGCCGGAAGATCTGCTGGCGCCGCAGAACCAGACCGGGCTCGACAGAGAGATGATGAAGCAGATCGAGGAAGTGGCCAACGGCGATCCGGCTACCATCAAAGTCTTGACAGGCTTTGTGACTAAAAAGCTCAGAGGGAACGTCAATACGCCGAGCGATGAGAGGAAGGCGCATGGCAAGACACAATCTCGAAGAAAGAGCTGAAAAAACGCTTCGCGATACGGAGGGCTATCGGGTGCCGGTTCCAATTCATCTTGTGGCCCAGCGCCTGAACCTGACCCTGGAGGCAGCCGCTCTTGGAGACAAAGTTTCAGGGATGCTGGTCGTCGAAGGAGACCAGGGAGCAATCGGTTACAACTCGGCCCATGCCCGCGTCCGGCAGCGGTTCACGATTTCTCACGAAATCGCCCATTATCTCCTACATGCGAGAAGAAGCGGCAAGGCGCAATTGTTCATTGATAAGCAGGTAACGTATCGCCGCGACGATCAATCGTCCGCCGGAGTGAACCGTGAAGAGATTGAAGCCAACCAGCTCGGTGCCGCGCTTTTGATGCCGCGTGGCCTGGTTCAGCAGGAGATCCGGGCGCGGGACTTGGATCTGGACGATAGCGAGGCGATTGATCTTCTGGCGAAGCGGTTTCAGGTGAGCACCGCGGCAATGTCCAATCGTCTCCAGAATTTAAGATTGCTCGCGTACGAAAATTAGAGACAAAAGTCAGGTTCGCACTTTACTTGTTTCTTGAATCCGGCCAGCCGACATATATTTGCCCGATCCGCATTCTGGGTCAGGCGGATTGATGTTGACCCAATACCGCGACGGGCAAGCGCCTCAGGCCGTGTGCGAATTGAGCGACCAATCTTATGGTTTTGCGAGCGAAAGCTTCGATGTTGATGCGCTAAGAATGGCGCGATTTGGACCAAGGTCAGTAGGCGTCTGTCTACCTTGCTCACCGGTGGCGCGCGATGCTAGCAGGTAATGATCCGCTGAAGGGCAAATGATTCAACTTCTAACCAGGTGTGCCACGCCATCCCGAGTCATAATTTACTTCGAGCATCCCCAGGATGGTTAGGATGCGAAGCCGGGTTTGGGAAAAGGGCTGTAATAGTGAGGCGCATCCACAAAGTGGTGGCGGGCGGCCATGTGAACGGAGTCCGTGCTTGGCCGGTAATAAACGCGGTACTCGGCGCCGCTGGTCAGATGAAGGGTGGGGCGGTTCTCCCATCCCGTCACGATGCCTTCGCAGACTTCGTTTTCTTCAATCGCCGGCACGTTCGCGGGCTGCTCGATTTCGGGAAGCGTCAGACCGTCGCACTGCTCCACGTTGAAAACCGTGTAATGGCAGAGAACGAAGGGGACGCGCTCTTCTTCGACTGTGTTTTCGTCGTCGTTCTTGGCGTGTTCAGGAAGCTGCTTGTAAAAGACAATCGGCGTTCCGTGTTCGCCTTTGCGGACGGTGCCTTTCAAGTCCTGCGCCTGTTTGAATGTCAGCCAAAATAGAGAGCTACACTCGGTCGACCAAAGCAAGAGAACATTGATGCCTCGGTCCGGTTTGCCAGTGTAGAAGTTGCGCGGGAATGGCCCGCCTGTGAACCGTGGGGCCTTCCACGGCTTTTCCCAAGGAATCAAGCCAACCTTGACGCTGGAAATAATCCGGTCGGTAACGGTCTGATAGATACTCGGCCTGTTGCTGCTGCTTTTCCTCTTCACTGCTTCCTCCCTCGCTCTTGCTTTTGCTTTTCATGCCGTGCGCGGCATGTACCTACATGCCGAACGCCTCCCGGCGAAGGCGGGGGGGGTAGCAAGTGCAAGAAGAGGGGGATCACCCACCCGCAGCGCAGCGGAGGGCGAAGGGCTGCACAAGCGCAGCGCGGAAGCTTGGGGAGACTCCTTGCGCGCGCGAGGGGCGGAGCTCCTGAGCGAGGTCTGGTTTCTTTATGTGTGCCCTTTAGCGCCGCAGGAATGGATAGGGACGGCGTTGGGCTCAGGTTGAAGTTCTATCAAGACCTCAAAGCTTTATGATGAGGGGGCTCTTGAATGAAGAATTTCATTGTTCTGAGGTTTAAGGAAAACTATGCCTCCTCATTCTCAAACAGAAGATAGGCAAGAACAACGAGCGATCTTCCAGGAACTCGCGATTCGGTTTGTATCGGCATTCGACACCGATAAGCAAAGATTTCTCGAAGATTATCCGGTTCTGCTGAGTTCGACTGGACGGCGAGCTGTAGCTGAACTGTCGAGCCTGCTAGAGAGGCAGGGCGCCGAAAAGAGTCACCCTGTTCTGGTTGTTCTGCAAAAGATGGTACGAGATGCTGGAGCAAACCACAGCTCTCTTTCTATGCGCGACGTCATGCAGGACCAGCCGCATGTGCACGACCGAACCAGAACAGAAATTCCGATACCCGGTAGCGGACACATTGATATCTTGCCGGTGACGAACTCGCACTACGCCCGGTTTCTGACCGAGACAGGCTATCCATCCAGCGAGATCAAACCGCAAGCCTTCCTGACCGAGGACGACGATCCCGAATTAGCAAAAATGGTGGCAACGGTATTGGAAAAGGCTGGCGTTCGTGGATTTTCGTTTCGGAAGGCGGAAGAGGCACCGGACGCCAGCGTCGTGGAAGTGAACTGGTTCGACGCCATCGAGTATGCGCGCTGGGCAAGAAAGGTTTTGCCCAGCGCTGACGTATGGGACGCCGCGTTTCGGGCCGCCCCCTCCCAAGCCATCGCGTCCAATTCAACCCCTGAAAAGATTCCCTTGTATGAATGGACGTCAACCTCGTTGGAACGGGATTACACCCCTCATCAAATGGTCATTGTCAGAGGCGGTCCCGGCGATGTGACGAAAGAACCGGTGGACGACTTATGGGATCAGCTCACCTTCAGGTGTTACCGGCCGGCCCCAAAATTAAGTGAAGATCAGTTGCTGGAAGAGGTAAAAGCAGCTGAATTGCAACGGCAAATGCGGTTGCGGCTCGGCTTTGATCAACTGGACGGAGTTGATGCGGTACAACTGCACGCCTTGGCGAGCCAAGTTGTCTATGGAAACACCTCACTCGATGAAGCTCTAAATGCCATTCGGAACGCAGCATCCCAGATGGAGTCCGCCACAGTGATTGGGCTTCTAGATGCCTCGTGCAGATACATGAGAAATCGAACGGACTACTTCCCGGAACCCGGCGTCGAACCGCAGCTCCTAATTACGCTCGGTCGTTTTGGGCTGGCGTTAGCCAGCACCTTGCAATCGGAAGAGCGATTGATCCAAGCTAAGTGGTCTCTGGGACAAGCATTGATCGCGGCTCGAGATGACTCCGAAGCATCTTCCATCATCGAGCCTTGCCTGGAGTATTTCGAGCGAATCGGGAACATTAGAAGTGCAGGAGAAGCCCTCCTGGCACTAGGCACGGCCGAGTATATCGGTAATCTTATGTTCAATGACGATCCCGTCGGAACAAAAAAGGCACTCGAACACTTTATAAGGGCACACGGGGTCTTCCGCGAGCTGCAGTTGCCGGTTCTAACTCAAAGGGTCTCGTGTTGTATTGCGCAGTGTCTTGTACGGTTTGGAGAGATGCAGCAAGTGTTTTGGTTGTGCCGACACTCCTTGGCTGACACCGCCTTCTTCGAGCATCCGCGCGAGGAAATAGTCGGCATGCTTCGAATTGGAAACGTGCTGGTCGACAGCAACTTTCACGACCTTGCGATCTATGTTCACAAATGTGCTTTTGCGATGTCGTCGCGTTTAGGCGATCCCGAGTTAATCGCCGAAGCTCAGTTATATATAGCGATTGCCTATGGAAATGTTGACCTGCGGACTTCATGTGCTCATTTGGCCAAAGCGTTGGAAGTTGGCGTTTTCTTTGAGACGAGTAGTTTACTGCGGACCATCAACGTGGCCGTCAACTTCTGTTCCAGTTCTCTTACCGGAAACGTTTGTTCTGCTCTGTTGTCCTACCTGACGGACTTTGAGTCTGATTGGGAGTTTAGCGTTCAAATCGCTAGGCTTGCTCGAATTCTGATCACAAGATGCGTTATGCCTGCTGCCGACCTATCCGAGGAATGGGAACAAATTCAGCAACGCTTACCCAGCTCTTTGACGCTCAAGCAACAACTTGCGGCGGAAGCCGTCAGAGCTGTCGTTTTTTCGACGACTGATCCTGATCGAGCCTTGGCGATCGCTTTGAAAGCTACGGAGCTAGCAAGGGATTTATCTTCGCAGAAGTTTTCAGTGGTTGCACAAATGGCATTTCTTTTCGTCTTAAAGGACACCAGCGACTGGAAAGGCCTAGAGCAGCGACTGGATAGTTGCCGATCGGCCATTGAAGCATCCGGCGACTCTTCACGTGTCACTGCGCTTTTGGATTTAGCCTCGACACTCTGGTTCAATGCAGGCAGAATCTCGGCTGCAATTGAAGCGGCTGACGAGGCAGCGATTCAATCACGGCAGTTCCTCGATAGGATTCACAGGGCCAACATCAACGGGAATCAGCACCTTCTACTAAGCCGTTTGTTTTACGCATTAGGTTCTTCCAAGGCACTTATTGAGGCGTTTGCAGGTTATTGGTCTTTCGTCTGGGCAAACAACGGGTTCGGACAGTGTGAAGCCGCCTTATTACAGGCTTTGGCTCTCATCGACAAGGGAGACCTCGGGCTTGCTCAGAGGCAGATGAAGTTAGCCTTGCAAATACTCTCGATCCCCGGCACACGCAATCATCCCCGACTGCATGCGGAACTAGCTTTCGTTTCTGGAGCATTCTTGCATCGGAGTGGAAATTTTATCGATTCTAGAGCTCAACTTGAGCAAGCGGCTTCGTCGTTCAAATCGCTGGGTTTACTGGACGAAGAAATGAAAGCGCAGATCAGATTGCTGGCCGTCTTTGCCCATCTTGATGAAGATGGTCCACTCTTGGACGGCATAAACGCCGTGCTCCCTCGTGCGCGAAGTCGCCGACGGCCCTTAGAACTTCTTGAAATCCTGGGGATTGCGGCAAGGCGAAGCCTTGCCCGAGGTCAGTTAGACGAAGCGGAGCAACTGTTCAACGAAGCCGTGAGCCACTATTTAGTTGTCAGAGACAGCATCGAAACAAACCCAGTGCTTCGGAAGCAGTGGCTTCTCCGTTACCGAGAACTTTTCGACACGCTTATCCTGCGTGTGCTGCTTCCGCTGCAAAAAATGGATGCTGCTCTGTCCCTCTTGCAGCGGACTAAGGCCGCCTCTCTCGAGGATCTTCTACAGGAAGCCACTGTCAACTCCGGATTACCGCAAAACGCTCAAATTCGTGCTCTATGGCATCGTATGCGAGAACTGGAGGTGCAACTGGAGGAAGGTCACAATCTGGCCGGAAACGAGGACGAAGAAGCCGACCTTAGGTACGAGCTCAGTTCCGCACGGAAGCAGTTCCGCTCAATCGCCGCTTTGGAGATGGGAGTACAACATGAAGCTTCGGAAGTACATTATTCGGATTTCACGTCTGCGATCAACGCGTCAGCCACAGCCATCGTTGATTTCTTCCTCTGCGACGGCGGAGCCATGGCATTTGTGATCCTGCCCGGTTTGACAGAGTTGAGAACCGCCGCAGTCGATGGCGAAGCTCTGCTTCAGGCACTATCTTTACTGGAAGGTCCAGAAGACCGATATGAGCTTGCCTTGGAGATGTTGTTTAAGGCGTTGTTTGCCTGCGGCCCCGAACCTGAGACGCTGATGTCGTTGTTACGTAAGTCAAAAGCACGCAGGTTGGTTTTCATTCCGTCAGGGTGGCTAAGCCGGTTGCCGCTGCATGCCGCTACCGATTCTTCCAGCAAGGCATGTATCCTCGATGAGTTTGAGGCGATCTCCTACGCCCCCAGCTTAAGCGTGCTTTATCGCTGCATGAACAGGCCACGCCGTCAGCCTGAACGGCTGCTAGCCGTTCAAGACCCCACCGAGAGTTTGCGCAGCGCGCGTGTGGAGTCTGAGGCATTGTGTGCCCTAGTTGCCGACAGCAAGCTCTTCAAAGGGGGTAGTGCGACTCGTGCTTCGGTGTTAACAGCCCTGGGGGCAGTCGATGTGGTGCACTTTGCCTGCCATGGCTTCTTTTCAGCGGCGAACCCACTCAGATCAGGGATAAGGCTAGTTGACGACGATCTACGGCTTGCGGAAGTCTACATCGGCGCGACCGTCCTTGAAGGTGCTCTGGTTTCCATAGCATCTTGCGAATCCGGTACGTTCGACAAGGCTTATGCGGACGAGTTCGTGGGGTTCCTCTCCGCCTTTCTTTATGCGGGAGCTTCTGCGGCTGTGGGAGGCCTGTGGAAGGTCGATGATCTTTCGACATCGCTGCTTTTTCAGAAGTATTACCAAACAATGATCGAGACTTCAGCGAGCGCCGCCGCTTCTCTCGCCGCCGCACAGAGGTGGCTACGCGACTCAACCGTGGCCGAACTCGGACTCATAGCTCTTTACGAGAGGCAGTACCTGCAGTCAGGACGTGAAGATGTCGAGGCCTTTAAGGCGATGAGATACTTCGACTCTCGTCCGGATGAAAGACCTTTCAGCCATCCTTTCTACTGGGCTGGATTCGCACTCTACGGAGCGACCGCATGAATTTGGGCCATCTAGCCAACCAAGATTTTCTGTATTGCTCGGGCAATTGGACCGCCGAGGAGGCCTACGCGTCACTCTCCTCCTTTCCGGATCGGTTTACGGTCATCGTTCAGAGGGAACGCGGCGAGTATGCGATTCTTGATCTGGCGAATCTCAAGCTGCTCCTGAGCGAATCCGTTCCGGGACGGATAACTTCTGAAGTCCTCACACAAGCTTCAGTGGATTGGTTCACGGGTCTCGACGCAACTTTGCCGGAAGGCCTTGCTCCGCACAAAGGCGTTGTCGAAGTCGAAGGAAGCCCAATTGGCTTCATTGATGTGGATAGTTGGAATCCAAGTTTCAGCGCGGCGAAGTTCCACGCCGGCGGCGGACGTCCGACACCTTTGCTTCGTGCAGCGGCGGCTCAGGAACAGGCTCGGTTCGTATCGTTCGATTTCCGGGAGTTAAGAGGGCAGCAGTCCAATTCATTACAACTCCATGAAGGGTTCGCGACTCAATCCATCTATGAGCTTGCAATCGGTATGGATCTTCTCCCAGACAGGAGATGTACTTCAATCCCGCGGCCTCTGGAGCGAGAGGAAATGGAGAATATCGCGCTCGATGTCGCCGTTTTTGGACGGAACATCGAGATTTTGGGTGAGCCGATCGCTACTCTGATTTGGCCAGCCAGGGGAAGAAGCACAGAAAATGCCATCTTTCGCCTGGAGGCGCCCGCCAGTCCAGGTCAGAGCTGGCTTGACGTGCTGCTTTACTACAATCACGAGATATTATTTGCCGGAACGCTGACAATAGAAGTTTCCGAAGATGCTTCAGAATGGCGGCCTGACGGCCGACCCATCAAGTGGCGCGAAATCCAGGAGAGCAAATACAGCGATCTCGCCGTCTTTAAAACGTTTGCCTCCATCGGCGTCCGCAATCCGAGATCGGTGAGCATTGCTATCCTGGCTCCTCAAGCCGCAGACAAGTATGATGTCGTCCTCTTCAGAAAGGCTGCGGCTTACCCGATCCGCGTTGAGTTTACGAAAGAGGAACTCGAAGCTTACCTCAGTCATAGCCGAGCGAATCTAGATCAGCTCTGGCAGTCCCCGAGCTTTCCAGATTTTGGAACCGCAGTCCCCGGCATGCAGCAAGAGAAGTCCAAGGAAAGAACGGGTGCCGACGCACAAACACTCGGTCGCTTTTTACGGACCATGGCCATCATCGGAAATCAAATCTGGAACAAGATATTTGACTCTCCGCCCGCCAAACGGCTCGCGCAGGAGTTCGAATTGCTCGAGGACGGCAGTACTATTCAGATCTGGACCGATCGCAACGCCACGGGCTTTGTCCTTCCTTGGCTGTGGCTTTATCCACATCGCATCGATGTCGCGAGCAAAGAAGCCGTGAACCGCTCTGCTTTCTGGGGTTCTCGTTTCGTCATCGAACAGCTCCGCCAGTATCGAGAGACCGCTGGGCAGCCGTCACCGGAACCCATCCTGAATGGAGGCAGAGTGACCTGCCTTGCATCCGTTCACAATTTTGCAACTGCCTCTGTACAGCAACGATTTTTCGAGCAGTGGTCTACGGATTCCTGTAAGACGGTGGAGGTGCAATTGCTCCAAGCGCGCGAGTGGCTCACGCGTTTACCGAATTGCAATTGCGACATTATGTACTTTTATTGCCACGGACATGTAGCAAGACCGGGTTCTCAAGATAGCGCGCTAACGGAATTTGAGCGATGGTTAGCCGTTTCCTCGACCGAAGAGGAACCGCCCGAACTGAAAAGATTTCGCGGAGAGCTGGCCAGCTACCTCCGAGAGATGAAGGCCGATCGTCTCGTTGATCGGACACATCTTCGGATAATCAGAGGTGTATTGACCATCGATGACTTTAAGACGTTTCGTGTGCCTAGGGACGGTGCTGCCCCGATCGTCTTCCTGAACATGTGCGAGTCGATCCAGATATGGCCCTCTAGCGGCGACAGCTTTGTTGATGTCCTGCTTCGGAGAGGAGCCAGGGGGGTCCTCGGTGCAGAGATGCCGATCCCCACCGCATTCGGCGACATATTTGGACGTATGTTTCTCGAGGAGATGTCGAGAGGACGCCCTATGTCTGGTCAAAACTTAGCAACCGATGGTCGTACCATCGGCGAAGTTCTATGGACGCTCCGAAGACAGTTTCTCGAAAACGGAAATCCGTTGGCGTTCGGGTATTCTTTCTACGGAGACTCCGAAACACGGTTTCGTCCAGCACTTATTCGCAAGAACGAATCTATTCAGGAGATAAGCGATGACCCAAGAAAAGTATAACTCCGCGCTGGCCGCAGCTGAGTCCTTGGCCGACCTGCCAGAAGACGAACTTCTTCGGGAACTTGGCCAAAGAATTGAGGCTACGGAAAAGCTTTCCGATGGTCAGGTTAAAGCGCAGGAATTTAACCCCGGCTTTCCTGATACCTCGAGTCAACAAGGTTGGGACTTCTTCAAAGATGTGGGAAAGCGATGGTACGCCAAGATCGAAACGGAGCTGATGCGCTTTATCTGCGACAAGAATAACCCAGACCGCAACATGCTGACGTCGGGCAAGACAGTTCCGCAGATCGCTGCTTCGTTAGCGACCGCAGGCATCGTTGCCGCTATTGCTGCCCCCCCTGCTTGGCTCATTGTAGCCACAACGATATTAGCAAGTAAGCTCGCTGAAACCAGTCTTGACGCCCTTTGCGAGGTTTATTACGAACGGAATCCTGCAAAGTGAGCGACGGCGATGTGGCGTTGGATTAGCCCACACGCTTTAGCCAACGACGGACTTCGTTGGCATATACGCGGTTTCTGTCATGAATAAGGAAGTTTTAAAGACTTCGTGCTGTCCCGTTGTCTCTCATCAGCGGAAACGCGAGATGCGGAAGCTTGTGCTGCAAAAGATGAACAATGGAATCACTGGTGTGGTACTGATTCCCAATCCTGATTTGAGTGAATCGCAACGGGAAGTAATCGCGCAAGACTACTGTATGGAGTATGGCCAGATAGCAATATCTGTAAGGAAAGCGCTGCTGTACTACTTCAACAAGCGATTGCGGCTCAATGTGGCAAAAACATTCAATGATCCGAAAGAGACACCCGTAGTTATGTTGAATGAAAAAGCCTTCAATGACGTCTTGGCGGAAGTGAGCTAGGGATTCAGACTTCGCGTTAGACGGCGTGGATTCGGCGTGTTGCGAAAGGCTAAGACTCTCAGAGTTCAAACAACTGTCGAGCCTTCCTTTCGAGCCGCGTTCTTTGGTTTTATGTGCAGTGGGGGCTGACCTTTGATAACCCGATCTACCGAGCACGATATCAACCGGAAGGGCAAGCGATTGCTTCGCGAATGCCTGGAGTCATTTGGCTGGGTGGTGAACGAGATCTTTGAAGATTACGGACTCGACTTCGATGTTCAGGTCTTTGAAGGCAAGAGTCCGACGGGAGCATGGTTCCACGTTCAACTTAAGAGCTCTGAGCCGCCAAACTACTCGGCGGATGATACCTTCATCTCGCAGACCCTCTCCATTGATCACGCTCGGCACTATATGAATGAGATGAAGGGGCCAGTCCTGCTCGTGGTCGCAGATACGACCGCGAACCGCCTCTTCTGGTGCGCCCCTCAGTTACTCGCGGAGCAGGCTGAGTTTGTAGAGATCACCGGCCAGCAGACTGTCACGGTGCGCGTCCCGACGAGTCAAGAGCTTCCGGCAACGGCTCCGCTGCTCTTGGAGAGTCTGGACAAGCTCTACTTGATGTTATCTACGAGGCAACTCACTTCCGCCTCGCTTGGGCATTTCGCGGATACGTTGAAACATCTCGACGGACAGGATCAGTTGCTTCGTGATTTTCAGGAGAAGGCAGATGTCTTGAAACTGCATCGGGTGCGGGATCTATTTAATGAAGGTCGATATAGCGAGGCTCGTCTTCGTGCCAACGCTGTTGTGAATGACTTTGATTCGTCTGTCGAGATCAAATATGAAGCTCAAGTGCAGTCGGAGTCGAGCGAATATGCGGAGATCGCTATCTCAGGAAAGCCACAATCAGAACTGTCGAAATCCTTGCTCCGCAACGCAAAGAAGCTCCAAGCCCTGGTAGCTGATGGTCCTAGAGAACTGAAATTTGCTGCTCTCATCAAGAGAAAGGCAGCGGAGTTGGAGATTCTCTCAAAAGAGAGCTCTGATGTTCATATGAGCCTCAAGCAGCACGTCGCACATGCCTACAACCTGCTGATGATCCTTGATCTCTACGCCCGTCGCACATCGTTGCTTCGAAAGGTTTCACTGAAGTACAACCAGTGCGTTCGACTTGCGCGAATGGCCGCAGGCTATGACGGGCGATGGGCTTTGGGACGCCCGCTAAGCGACATCGTCAAAGCTACTGCAATTTTCTTGGCATCGCTCCGGTCGGAGGGACGCCAAGAGCTCGAACAGCGATATATAGCGTCGGTGCTTCAGATTAGCAAGCTCGCAGCCTGGACCTGTTCAGAGGCAGGCGATTATCACGGAGTTGCAGTTGCGGTCTTGGCCGCAGTCGTCACAGTGCATGACGCGGACAACTCTACATACAAGTGGGCCAAAGAGACCGCCGAACAGATACCGGATGCAGAAGTGCGAGCAAGTGCGCTGGAAGGGCTCGACCGCCAGAGTAGACGTTGGAAGGGCGAGGTCGTGGCTGGCGATCATCAAGGAGACACCATCTGGCAAATCATTCAGAATGTCGCCAGCGCTCACGGCATCGATATCTCAGACGAAGCCAGCCCTCTAGTTAAGAAATTGCGAATCGCGGCTAGAGACGATGATTTCGGTAGGGTGCTGAAAACCTGCGAGCATATTGTGGTTACCATCGGCGCTATCGGTCCGACTGCACGTTTCATTCAGAGCGTTTTCGCCACAACAATGGCTGCGCGGAAGGTCGTTCACTGCGCGCTGCATAACTTTCATCTTGAGGCGTCGGACCTTGATAGTGCTTATGCGTCTTTCAAGAAGCAGCACTGCGATACTTGTCCAGATAAAAAGCCTCGACCTAAGACATGGACATACTCGGAGGAAGAGAAGGTCGAGTATGAGAGGCAGAATCGGCCGTTCCTGCGATCGCTTACCGGCACGCCTTTCTGTCCACGTCCTACGGAGAGTGACTGACAAAGATGGCATCATTCGAAACGCAGCAGAAGGCAGCACAAATTTTGGATGCTGAACGTTCGGAAATCAGAAACTGTTTTTTTTTGAGATCGCCTCGAAGGACCACATATACCCAAAGATTCCGAGGAGTGCCAAATTACACCTTGTTGTGGCGTTTTACGCATCAACATTGACGAAGAAAGCCTTGGACATATAGGGAAAACGCAGCCATCATCGCGTCATTGGAGGCATGATGGCGCTCCCCCTCTCATCACGCTCTACTCAAATTGGTATTCAGAAGCGCTTCCCGGTTATTGAATTCGAACCTCTCTTGGACGCGATCGAGGCGGCGGCGCTCCTGCGCATGCATCCCAAGACGCTCAAGAAGAAGGCGCGCCTCGGCGAGATCCCAGGGCGGCATGTCGGCAAGTACTGGCGCTTTCGCGTCTCCGATCTGAACGATTGGTTGTGGCGTCAGGAGCGGGGCGGCTATGGCGCGCGAGCTCTGTAAGTGCCAACGGTGCGCGCACTGCCGCCGTGTGTTCCAGGGGGGCCGGTCAGTGAATTGTCTCAGCTGACAGTTTTGGCGCGCCTCCCATGCCGGAACCGGGTGGGTGACTTTGGTCCGGAGGGCGTCTGCCGTTTCGCATCCCGCTCTCTGCTCGGTCACGGCTTCGGGGCAGAGCCGGCGCCCGGCGGCAGCTCGCTCTTCTGCTTCGATTGCATCGCCTAGGGTTACGGTTTCCGCTCGAAATCTTGTTCGCAAAGTGCGTCGAAAAGATTTCTCCGGAGCCTCCGTAAATGCAGAGCTTCGACCTTGGGAGCCGGGCCCCTCGCTAGCTTCGCTCAAGTGTGACCCGAGCAAGATGCGGGAATTTCAACAAAACGGAGACAAGATCATGTACCAGAACAAAGTCAACCTCATCGGATTCCTCGGCGGCGACGCGGAAGTTCGTAACGCCAATAACCGCAGCTTCACAACTCTCTCACTTGCAACCAAATCCTCCTACAAGGACAAAAAGAGCGGCCAGTATGTCGCGCAGACTGAATGGCATCGCTGCGTGGTCTTTGGCAAGCTCGCCGAGTTTGCCGCAACACTGACCAAAGGCGCCCATGTCCAGATCGAAGGCGAGCTCCGCAGCCGCGAAATAGCTGCCAAGAATTCCGACTTTAAGCGGCGCATCTGGGAAATCCGCGTCGATTCCATCCTGAAGCTTGACCGGGCTGAGAAGGCTGGCCCGGAGGAGCAGGATGCTGGGGAGGAACCGGCCGCTTAGGCCGGTCCTCCTCCGTCCGGAGGCTTCGCCATGAGTTTTGATTTAATCCTTCCATTTCTTCGACCCATTGAGCCACTGTTGCTCGACGAAAGCGTCAGCGAGATCATGGGCAATCCTGACGCGACCTGGTGGTACGAGCGCGACGGGATACTCTTCCGCGAAATGACGATTCAGTTCGACTCCGGCCGCCTGCGTACAGGCCTCGAAGTGATCGCCAATCACCTGGGCAAGAAGCTCGATGAAGACAATCCCATGCTCCACGCTCGGCTGCCCGATGGCAGCCGCCTTGCCGCCGTGATTCCGCCGGTAGTTCGCCCCGCTCCGGCGCTGACGATCCGCAAGTTTACGAGCCGTCGATTCACCGTCGATGATCTGATCGCACGAGGCACGATGACGCAGGGCTTAGCGGACTTCCTACAGGAGCAGATCCGCGGCGGCAAAACGCTTCTCATCAGTGGCGGAACGGGCAGTGGTAAGACGACCCTTCTGAACATACTGGCGCAGGCGATTCCTGATCGTGAGCGCATCGTTGTGATCGAGGATACGTCTGAGCTTCGCATCCAGAAACCCAATGTTCTGGCCGTCGAATGCCAGACCGATACCTTCAAGACGAAAATCTCTTTCGACGATCTTCTGAAGTCAGCACTTCGCTGGCGTCCGGACCGGATCATTCTCGGCGAAGTTCGCGGAATCGAAGCGCGAACGCTGCTCGATTCCTTCAATACCGGCCATGCAGGATCGCTAGCTACGATCCATGCTAACTCGGCCGAAAAGGCCCTTCATCGCTTCGCCAATCTTGTCATGCGCAATCATGCGCAGACCACCTTCACCGACACCGAAGCAGAGATCGGAGAATCGGTCGATTTCATAGTCCATATCGAGCGTCAACCTGGGGGCCGAGTGGTCCGGGAAGTGTTGCGGATGATCGGCTACGACAGGGACACAAAACGGTTCTTAATCGAACCCGTATACGAGGTGCAACATGCCCCAGCTTAGCCACGCGATACAGGTCGGTTTGGCCTATGAATTCCTCACTCGAAGCTTTACTCCCGGAGAGACTCTCGCGGTCCTGTTGAGAGGCACATTCCCGGTCAAAACGCAGCAGCGAATCGTCAGGTTTGAGTGTGCGGCAGCGCCCCGTTATCTGCGTTGGTTGGCTTATGAAAACGCCCGCGGAGCGAACGTCTACGTGGCTGCTAATCCGCTTCGTTTTGGTAGCCGGAAGCGCACCAAAGAGTGCATCGATGAGGTCCGTCACCTATACATAGATATCGACTCCGATGGTGATGCCCGATTGACCGCGGTTCGGAGCTCCAATGTAGTCCCCAAACCGAGCGTCATCCTGTCTACATCGCGAGGTAAATACCAGGTGCTCTGGCAGGTCGATGACTTCCGGTTTGCGGAGCAGGAACGCGTGCTCAAACTACTGGCTATAGCTTTCGGTGGAGACCCCGCTTGCACGGACTGCAACCGGGTTCTTCGTCTGCCCGGCTTCCTGAATCACAAGTACGATCCGGCCCACCTTGTTACGGCTGAATACCCGAGCAATTCCTTCTCGAAACCGGCTGACTTTCACCTGGACGATGCCCTGATTGGATCCATGCCGATCCGCTCGCGCAACGCGGTGCATAACAGTCCCGATCACAAGACCAATTCAGAGAACGATTGGGCCTGGATCTCAAGCGAACTCGCGTCGGGAACCGACCCCGTCAAGCTTACCCGGATGCTGGCTGAACGGCGCTCCGACAAGTCGAATCCGTTGTACTACGCCCAGCGGACCGTGGACATCGCTTCAGCCCGTCTCTGGCTGCTCGAAGGCATTCCCTTCAGCGATATCGTGACAATGCTCGAAGTGCGCCGACGCTTCGAGATCCCGAGCACGTTGAACCTGGCGCGGGCGCATGAGATCGCCCGTACCGCACAACGCATGACTACCCGGCAGAAGATCGCCTGAATAGCTACCCCAAGGAGAAACATGATGCCACTGCTTGAAGTCATCCAGAACCGCCAGATCAACGCATTGGTTCGCTTCGACGAAACCAACGCCACTCTGGTCGATCAGTACGCGGCGTTCATTCATGCCACCGCCGACGACGTTGTGAACAAGGCGCTAAGCTACGTCTTTGCGAAGGACCGCGACTTCCAGGACTACCTGAAGTCCTCCGATGCCCGTTACGTGATACCTACCCTGCGCGTACGCAAGACCGGCGTCCCCGCGGAGCCTAGGAGCAAGTCGGTAACGAAGCCGTTAGCAGGGGTGGAGTCAATAGAGTCAGCCAGGGTTGGAAAGCCATGACTGGGACCCAAATGCAGTGGAGGAACGAAAGCGGTGCTCCGCACCGGCTGTATCTCGACACTCCACCCCTCAAAGGGCGCTGCAAAGCGCTCCAGAGCGCTAAATAGCGCAGGCTTTGTTTTCAGCAGTTTGAAATTTCCAGAGCGCTTTATAGCGCTTTTCGAAAAAGGGAGTATTCGATGAATTTCCACGTAGAGAACGGAGCTGAGGCTGCTTCGAAAGCGCTGGCGCGTACGCAGACCGCGAGCACCAAGCTTACGGCAGCTGAGTTCACTGAGCTGGAGAGCGTAGCTACCAGCAAGGGGTTGTCGCCGGGCGAATGGATCCGCGAAGTGTTGCTCAGAGAAATTCGACAGGCATCGGGCCGCGATCCGGCAGCGATGCTGCTCACTGAAATCATCGGCCTGCAGATGTTTCTCACGAACGCGCTCTCGCCAATCGTGCAGGGAGACAGGATGAGTTCGGAACAGTACCAGGACCTGATGCGGCACGTAAAAGAGAACAAGCAAAAAGCCGCGCGGCAGGTCCTGGCACAGAAGGCGGAGTAGGGACCATGCCGGAATCAAAGTGGGGTAGAAAAGAAACCATAATCTGGCCGCCAAGGAAGCCGATCTATACTCTTGGCGCGCTTTTTCTCGCAGTAGTTGCCACCGGATTGTTCGTGTATCTGCGGTTCACTTTTGGCTTGGGTGCGCTAGAAAAGTACTATCTTCCCCTGTACATGAAAACGGCAGTCACCGGCTCATTCCGCGCCACCGGTCAGTATCAACTGCTCTTCGTTTCTGACGGGAAAAACAGGTTTCGCCTGGCAACAGACCAGGATGTAGAAGCCGGAAACACACCTCAAAGAATTGACAAGCCACTGCCCTTGAAATTATCTGCGGAGGCTATCAAGCAGGGCTGGCTCTTCTTGTATCGCGGCCCGGTTCTGATCTATCAGAACAAGTCTCTCCGTGAATACCTGAAGCGAGTGGTTTACGGAAACCAGGGCCCTTCCTCGCGGTTTGCATTGCCTCTCAGCTTTGGAGTCATGACGCTTCTTATCCAGCTTCCTCTTTCGATTCCGAAGGACGTGCGCCGGTACAA
>Ga0206946_1130_pt1 | contig 19621 bp, 15 predicted proteins | sample Alteio_BWOrgHeat_2_FD_152965 | JGI IMG/M metagenome (GOLD analysis project Ga0206946, IMG submission 152965) | Enriched cells from forest soil in Barre Woods Harvard Forest LTER site, Petersham, Massachusetts, United States -... | ecosystem: Environmental > Terrestrial > Soil > Temperate forest > O... | reverse complement strand
CCGTGTTGGGCAGGGCGGGAAACATGGCGGGCACATTGCGATGGACCTGTTCACCGGGTTTATCGTACTGGCCACGCATCATAATGAAGCTGTCGCGCGGCTGGGGCAGGTCGCTCATCACGAGGGTCGCGGGAATGACGCCGTCGAGCTCATCCTTCTCCTTTTTGAGCCGGTCGAGTTCCTTGTTCAGCGGGTCGAAGGTGGCCTTGGCGCCGGCAAAGACATTGACGAGGTAATAGTTGCGAAGCTGTTTTTCCTGGGCGGGCGTGCGGTCCGTGCGCTTGATCGTGCGGAAGATCTTGTTGAGGGCTGCCGGCAGCTCCGGAGTGTCTTTGCCGTCATGGGCTTTTTCCCACACGAGCTGGGAGAGGGCGGCATCGGCGGCGGGATCTTTGCGGCCGGTGATGCCCGCTTTGTCCCAATAAACCGTGCCGCCAAATTGCGTGTAGGCGAGGCCGGTGATGAGATCGCCGGGCTTGAACCCGAGTTTTTCGGCGTCGACTTCGAGGCGGGTCCAGATGCCGGTGTTGGGCAGCGGCCCCATGTTCACTTTCTCCGTGGTTCCCGGCTGGCCGAACTGAATGGCGTCGTAATCGCCCCAGACCGCGCGATGCAACCAGGCGCCCTTGTGATATTGCAGCATGACGGCCTTGGGAGCATCGGTCGGCTCGAGGTAAACGTAGGCGAAGAGCTTGGCGCCGGTCGGCACCTCGAGCGGAGCGGCGCCGCCGGAGTAGTAATCCTGCGCCAGGCCGCTGTCGGTGCGCTTGAGGGAGCGTTTGCCGCTGAAGACGGGGCCTTCCTCGGCCGTGACCCATTTGGTCGGGTCGCCGTTCGTCAGCGGTTTGGCCCCGGCGGGGAAATCGTCGTCGACCCAGACGGTTTCGGTTTCCTCGATCTGCGGAGGCGCTTGCGCCGTCGCGGGGTCGGAGTACTCGGTTTTGGCGAGCGCCTGGTTGATCTGTTTTTGCGTCTCCGCGAGTTGCGTTTCGTCGTCGGTGAGTTTCTTTTCCTGCTCGGGATTGGTGAGCTTGAGAATGGGCGGGGTGAGCAGCTTGTTGCCGTCCATGGCCGGATCGGCGGCGCTGTGGAAGAAGGCGTAGAGCTGATAGAACTCCTTCTGGGAAATCGGATCGAACTTGTGGTCGTGGCAGACGGCGCACTGCGCGGTGAGACCCAGCCAGGTGTTGACCGTGGTCGCCGTGCGGTCGACGGCGTAGCGGAAGATGTATTCGGCCTCGATCGAGCCGCCTTCGGCCGTCGTGACGTTGCAGCGGTTGAAGCCGCTGGCGATCATTTGCTCGCGCGTGGCATTGGGGAGGAGATCGCCGGCGAGCTGCTCGATGGTGAATTGATCGAAGGGCAGGTTGCGATTGTAGGCGTCGATGACCCAGTCGCGGTAAGGCCACATCGAGCGCTCGTTGTCGAGGTGCAGGCCGTGGGTGTCGCCGTAGCGCGCTTGATCGAGCCAGTAGTGCGCCATGTGCTCGCCGTAATGGCGTGAGGCGAGGAGGCGCGTGACGACCTTGTCATAGGCGTCGGCGGATGGGTCGGCGAGGAAGGCGTCGATCTCCGCGGGCGTGGGTGGCAGGCCGGTGAGGTCGAAGGTCACGCGGCGAATGAGGGTTTCGCGGTCGGCTTCGGGCGAAAGCTTCAAGCCCTCCTTGTCGAGGCGCTGCGCGATGAAGGCGTCGACGGGGTTTCGTTCGGAGTTCAGAGTTCGGAGTTCGGGCACTGCCGGCTTCACCGGCGCCTCGAAGGCCCAATGTTTTTGATACGGCGCGCCTTGCTCGATCCAGTGCTTGATCGTGTTTTTCTGCGCGTCGGTCAGCGTCTTGTGCGACTTGGGCGGCGGCATCATATCGTCCTTGTCGTCGCTGAGAATGCGCTGCCAGACCTCGCTCTTCGCCAGGTCGCCCGGCTGGATCGGCACGTCGCCGTCCTCATTCGGTTTGAAGGCGCCCTCGGCGATGTCGAGCCGGAGCTTGGCCTCGCGCTTTTTGGCGTCGATGCCGTGGCAGGCGAAGCACTTGTCGGAAAGGATCGGCCGGATGTCGCGGTTGAACTGCAGCTTGTCCGCGTCGGTGGCCATCGCCTGGCCGATCGTGGCCAGGAGGAGGCCCGCGGCCAGCAATCGAGCCGGGCGGATTTGGGGAGGGAGGGAGCGGCGAAAACGCATGGTCAGCAATGGGCGCAGGGATATGCCCTGCAGGTGGCTTCTCTTAGCAGGATTGCCTCTGTAAGCCAGCTACGCAAATACGTAACGGGCGGCGGACGAACAGGAAACGTGGGCGCCTCAGGCGGGGCAGATTAGCTTTACCCTTGGAAAATACGTCCGGTACCGCGTCGCATCGCGCGTCATGAGAGTCAGTCCCTCGACCTCGGCGTGTGCACCGATATAGAAATCCGGCAGGGGCGCCAAACGCGTTCCGCCGCGCTGGCGGTAAATCGCGAAAGCTCGCGCCGCCGGCCATGCCGCTTCGTAAGGCAATGCGAGCCGTCGCAGAGGCCAATGCTGCAAGGCGGCCGTGAGTTCTGCTTCCGCGCGGAAAGCTGGAGCGAGTTCCGCATAGATAATCGGGTTGATCGCCAGGCCTTCGGTTTCTCTTCGTGCGAGTTCTGCTTGCGACCAAGCGCTCCATACCGGATCTGCCGTCACCACATCCAGCAGCACGTTCGCGTCCACCAAAACCATTCAATTCTCTCCGCGCGTCAATCGCATAATCTCGTCGGTGCTCAAGCCGCTTGTCGCCGTCCCCACCGCGTCTTGCAACCATCCGGGAACCGATGGTTTGCGTTCTGGCACGATGATCGACACCTCCTGCCCTTCTTCGACTTCTACCTCTGGCGGAAGTGCGATCGTGCGATTGTGAACTCGGGCGATGATCGTCATTCCTTGATTTTATCCACGGCGCCGCTGCTGACAAGGCAATCCCCACCGTCGCGGATATTACCCGCGGCAAGGAAGTAGCTTCTTCCAGCGAGCCTTTAAGAATTCAAATAGCGCTTCAGGCCGTTGAGGAACATTTGCACGGCGATCATCACGAGCAGCATGCCCATGAGGCGTTCGACGGCCATCGAGCCCTTTTCCTTGAGGATGCGCGCGAGCAATGGGGACATGAGAAGTACGGCAGAAGTGATGGCCCACGAGGCGAGTAACGCGACCACCCACTGGCGCATCGCCTCGGGCTGCGAACTGACCAGCACGAGCAGCGTCGCGAGCACGGATGGCCCCGCGATGAGCGGTGTGGCGAGCGGGACGATGAAGGGCTCGAGAATAGGTTCATCCTTCTCCCGGATGGTGGGTGGAAAGATCATCTTGAGAGCGATAAGGAAGAGCACAATGCCGCCGCTGATGAAGAGGGCTTCCTCTTTCAAATGGAGCAGCGCAAGCAGCCATTGGCCGCAAAAGAGGAAGACGAGCAGGATGCCGAGGGCAATGAGGAGTTCGCGAGCGATGACGCGGGTGCGGCGCTCCGGCGGCACGGAACGCAGGCCGGAGATGAAGTTCGCCACGTTGCCCAGGGGGTCCATGATGGTCAGGAGCAAGAGCGTGGCGGAGAGGGTGTCCATGAAAAGGATGAAGGCGGATTCGAGGCTTTGCGAGAAGTCTGCGGTGCCGTGGAGACAACGATGAAGGAGGAAGGCGGAGGGGTTAGCACTCCGTCACGTTCACCGCGAGCCCGCCGCGCGAGGTCTCCTTGTATTTCGTGCTCATGTCGGCGCCGGTCTGGCGCATGGTGGCGATGACCCGGTCGAGCGAGACGCGGTGCGTGCCGTCGCCGCGCAGGGCGAGGCGCGCGGCGTTGATGGCCTTGACCGCGCCCATGGCGTTGCGCTCGATGCAGGGCACCTGCACGAGCCCGCCGACGGGGTCGCAGGTGAGACCGAGGTTGTGCTCCATGCCGATTTCCGCGGCGTTTTCGACCTGCGGCACGGTGCCGCCGAGCGCCTCGCACAAGGCGGCGGCCGCCATCGAGCAGGCGACACCGACTTCGCCCTGGCACCCGACTTCCGCGCCGGAGATCGAGGCATTGAGTTTGTAGAGGATGCCGACGGCGCCGGCGGTGAGGAGAAAACGGACGAGCTTGTCGTCGTCCGTCACGCCATGCACGCGGACGAGGAAATGGAGCACCGCGGGGAGGATGCCGGCGGCGCCATTGGTCGGCGCGGTGACGACGCGTCCGCCGGCGGCGTTCTCCTCGTTCACGGCCATGGCCCAGAGGCTCACCCAATCGAGCGCCGCGAGCGGATCGTGCAACGCCGCTTCGGGATGCGCGGTGAGTTCGCGATACAGGCCCGGCGCGCGCCGCGGAACGTGCAAACCGCCGGGCAGGTCGCCATTGCCGCGGCAGCCCCGCTCGACGCAGGCACGCATCGCCTGCCAGACGCGCAGCAGCGCGGCGCGCGTTTCCGCCTCGGGACGCCAGGCCGCTTCGTTGCGCAGAGTCATCTCGCTCATGCTCAGTCCTGATTCGCGGGCCAGGCGCAGCATGTCGTCGCCGGTGCGGAAGGGGTAGGGGAGCGGGCGTTGGTCGGCGCTCAGTTCATCGCGTTGGGCCGCGCCTTCGTTGACGACGAAACCTCCGCCGATGGAGTAATACGTGCGGCTCAGCAGCTCGTTGTTCGCGGCATCGAACGCGGCGAAGCGCATGCCGTTCGGATGCGCGGGCAACACCTCGGTGCGGTGGAACAACAAGTCCGCGCGGTCATCGAAGGCGATCTCGTGGGTACCGCCGAGGCGGATGCGGTGTTGTGTACGGATCGCCTCCAGCCGCGCGGGCATCGCGTCCACGTCGATCGTCTCCGGCGTTTCGCCTTCGAGGCCAAGGAGGATCGCGCGATCGGTCCCGTGACCGCGGCCAGTGAGGGCCAGCGAGCCGTAAAGATGTCCTTCGACACGCACCGTTTTTTCCAACGCACCCGCTTCGCTGAGGCGAGTCACAAAACGGCGGGCGGCGCGCATCGGCCCCACGGTGTGCGAACTGCTCGGCCCGATGCCGATGGTGAAAAATTCGAGGACGGAAAGGTTCATGCGTGCGCCAGGGATGTTAGGCGCAAGATAACATCAGATCCCGAGTTCGCGTTTCGCATCGGCAAAGGCCTCGACGGCCATCTCCAGATCTGCGCGCGAGTGAGCGGCGCTGATCTGTGTGCGGATGCGCGCCTTGCCTTGTGGCACGACGGGGTAAAAAAAGCCGACGACATAGACGCCGCGGGCGAGCATGGCCTGGGCGAGACGTTGCGCGAGCGGAGCTTCGCCGAGCATGATGGGGACGATGGGATGCGTGCCGGGCAGGATCGTGTAACCGACTTTGGCGAGAGCTTCGCGGAAGAAACGTGTGTTCGCCTCGAGCTGGTCGCGCAAGGCGGTCGAGGTACTGAGCAGTTCCAGCACCTTGAGTGAGGCGCCGGCGATGCTCGGCGCGAGGGTGTTCGAGAAAAGATAGGGCCGCGAGCGCTGGCGCAGGAGTTCGATGATCTCCTGGCGCCCGCTCGTGTAGCCGCCGCTCGCTCCGCCGAGCGCCTTGCCCAGCGTGCCGGTGAGGATATCCACACGGCCCACCACGTCGCAATGCTCGTGCGTGCCGCGCCCCTTGCGGCCCAGGAAACCGACCGCGTGCGAGTCGTCGACCATCACGAGCGCACCGTATTGGTCCGCGAGGTCGCAGATGCCGCGCAAATTGGCGATGTAGCCATCCATCGAGAAGACACCATCGGTGGCGATCATCTTGAAACGGGCACCCTTTTCGGCGGCTTCGCGCAGCCTGGCTTCGAGGTCGGCGAGATCGTTGTTCTTGTAACGATAACGCTGCGCCTTGCAGAGCCGCACGCCGTCGATGATCGAGGCGTGGTTCAATTCATCGGAAATGATCGCGTCCTCCGGGCCGAGCAGGGTCTCGAACAACCCCCCATTTGCATCGAAGCAGGAGGAATAGAGGATCGTGTCCTCCGTGCCGAGGAAGTTACTGAGCCTGGCCTCCAGTTCTTTGTGCAAGCGCTGCGTGCCGCAGATGAAACGTACCGAGGAAAGTCCATAGCCCCACCGGTCGAGCGCGGCGTGTGCGGCGGCGATGACTTCCGGATGCTCGGCGAGACCGAGATAGTTATTCGCGCAGAGGTTGAGCACCTCGCGCTCGATCGCCGGGCTGCCGGTGCTCTGCGTGACGCGGATGTGCGCATCCTGCGGCGTGGTGATGATCCGCTCGGACTTATAGAGCCCGGCGCCGCGGATGTCCGTGAGTTGTTTGAGGAGATGATCCTTGTAGGCGGTAATCATGGCTTCAACTGGCGGGAGGCACGGGTAATTGTAACTCCGGCGGATGCCCCGTGGCGGGTCGGGTGAACTTATCGCCGTATTTGGTGTAGCCGGGAATGAAGCCGCCATTCGAGAGGAAGAACAATCCTTTCTCGACGCCCATGTAACGGTCGATGCGGTTTTCCTTGCCAGTGCCGTCGTGGCTGAAGCTGGCTTCGGTGATCTCCTGCCATTTGCCATCGGCGGTGCGAATCCATTGCGGGCCGAAGAAGGCCTTGCGCTGGAGATGGCCGTTCGAGCCGCCGAAGTTTTCGCAGAAGGAATATAATCCGTGCAGCCATTTGCCGTCGTGCGGCGCGCGAAAGCTGGCGATCAATTTCCAGGCGCGCTGCTCGGGATGATACCAGTAACCGGTGTAGTCGGTGTGCTCGCCCTCGACTTTGGCCGTGACGGCAAATTTCTGCGGCTGCCCGGTCTTCCACGCATAGACGAGGTGCGAGTGCCCTCCGGTGCCTTCATTGCCAAAATCGCTGGCGACGACATCCCCGCCTTTGGCGAGCAGCTTGACCCGGTTCTCGTCGGAGACGTCGGTGCGGTTCTTCGCCGTCTGGCCGGAACCGCTGTCCCACACGGAGAAGATGATGCGGCGCTCGGTCGGCGAATTCACCTGCATGCCGAAATAGCCGCGGGTGAAACCGCAGGCCATATAGTAAGTCGCCACGGGATCTTCGACGGCGGTAACTTCATTATAAAAAAGCGCGACGGCCGCACTGGCCGGCGTGGCATATTGCAGGTGGACGCTGGCGGCATTGCGGCGCGGATCGAGATTGAAGTGCGCGCCTTGGGTGGCCGTGCCGTCGAGCACGAGCGCGTCGAGGTCGCCGGCGGGCCGGCCCTTCGTATTGAGCGACGTGAGCTGAAACTTTATGTAGCCCGGATTCGGAATGTTGAACGTCCCGAATTTGACCGTGACAGGTTCGGCTTTGCCGATGGCCTGGGCGTCGCGCGTCTGTCCGCCGACGGAGAGACGCAACCGGCTGTCCGCGCCTGGCGGCAGACGGAGCGCGACGGAGGCCTCGAGCATGCCCGCGTTCTTGATCTCACCAAACCACGAGACGGTGATCTGCGGATTCGTCCAGCCGCTGAGGCCGTCCTTGGCGACCTTGGCGCCATTTGGATCGGGATCGAGATAAGCGGTGAAGGCGGGGATGCGGAGTTCGGCGAACGCTGGGGAAGCGGTCGCGCAGAGGAGGAGGAAAACGACACCGATTTCGGTGAACTTCTTCGCGAGGTGATTTCGGAACTTTCCAATCATAAGGCCTTATGCTAGGGGTGTGCGATGACATGGGAGCAACTCTGCAAAGACAAACGCTTTGAGGACGCGCCGTACAAAATTGAGTCCAATGCCCAAGGGCAAATCATCATGAGCCCGACCTCGAATTATCACGGATCGTATGGCGCGCGCATTGCCGTGCTGCTGGCCCGGCACAAACCGGAGGGGGAAACCGTGGTGGAATGTGCGGTGGAGACGAGCGACGGCACGAAGGAAACCGATGTCGCCTGGCTTTCGGCCCGGCGGTGGGCCGAAGTGGCCGAGGATTTCAGTTGCAAAATTGCGCCGGAAATCTGTGTCGAGGTGCTTTCGCCCTCCAACACAGTGAAGGAGATGCTCTACAAAAAAGATCTCTACCTCGCCGCGGGTGCGCTCGAGTACTGGTTGTGCGACAAGGAGGGGCGGCTCCGCTTTTTCAACGCGAGCGGTGAAATGCCCAAATCGAAACTTGCGCCGAAGTTTCCGGCATTCGTGAAACGCCCGGCGAAATAGCGGACCCGCGGTGGCCATCATCAGCGGAAGACTTTCCAGTCGAGGATGACTTTGCCACTTTCGCCCGATTTCATCGCGGCGAAACCTTTCTCGAATTCATCCGCGCCGAAACGGTGGGTGATGACCGGCGAGATATCGAGCCCGCTCTGAAGCATTACGCTCATCTTGTACCACGTCTCGTACATCTCGCGGCCATAGATGCCTTTGATGGTGAGCATGTTAAAGACGACCTTGTTCCAGTCGATGGCGATCTCTTCGCTCGGGATGCCGAGCATGGCGATCTTGCCGCCGTGGGCCATGTTATCGATCATCGAGCGGAAGGCCGCGGGGTTGCCGCTCATTTCGAGCCCCACGTCGAAACCTTCGGTCATGGCGAGCTGTTTCTGCACGTCGGCGAGCGAACCTTTGGTGACATTGAGCGCCACGTCGGCGCCCATTTTCCTGGCGAGCTCGAGTCGATGCTCGTTCACATCGGTGATGACCACGTAACGCGCCCCCGCATGGCGGACGACCGCCGCGGCCATGAGCCCGATGGGCCCGGCACCCGTGATCAGCACGTCCTCGCCGAGGATATCGAAACTCAGCGCCGTGTGCACGGCATTGCCAAGCGGGTCGAAGATGCTCGCGACATCGAGATCAATGCCAGGCCGGTGATGCCAAACATTCGTCATCGGCAGCGCGAGATATTCGGCAAACGCGCCGGGCCGGTTCACGCCGACCCCGACGGTGTGCGCGCAGAGATGCCGCCGGCCCGCGAGACAATTGCGGCAGCGTCCGCAGACGACGTGGCCTTCGCCGCTGACAACCTCTCCGGGAAAGAAATCGTTCACATTCTCGCCGACATAGACCACTTCGCCGACGAACTCATGTCCGACCACCATTGGCACGGGGATCGTCTTCTGCGCCCACGCGTCCCATTTATAAATGTGCAAGTCGGTGCCACAGATGCCGGTGCGGTCGACGCGGATGAGCACATCATTAATGCCACACTTCGGGTCGGGAACGTCTTGCAGCCAGAGGCCGGGTTCGGATTGCGCTTTGACGAGGGCTTTCATGGGAGAATTGAGGAGCGCACGTTGTCAGCGAAAATGATTAGTCCGCAAGACAACTATTCATTTATGACGCGCCGCGTGGCAGGTTCCGGGTAGCGCACTCGTCCCGAGTGCTGGCGAAGGCGTCCCGCCGTCGCGGACTTTTCCCGGGGTCCCCTGGGAAACACACGCGCTTGGTGACCACCATGCTGGCCAAAGTTCGTTTCAGCGGGACGCTGAAACCAGCACTCGGGACGAGTGCGCTCCCCGGAATTCTGTGCGGCCCCGCTACGGACGAAAAATGTGGCCTGCGAATGGGGGTTCCCGTAGCCTCCCGCGCGTATGCTTACCAAAGGCCAGCGCCTTGGGGAATTTGAGATCATCCAGCGCCTTGGGCAAGGTGGCATGGGGGACGTGTACAAGGCGCGGCAGATCTCGCTCGAACGCTTCGTGGCGCTCAAGACGCTGCAATCCTCGCTGACCGAAGACGAGGATTACATCGCGCGCTTCCGGCAGGAGGCCCGGGCGGCGGCGGTGCTCAGCCACCCGAACCTCGTGCAGGTCATTTCGGCCGGGGAGAGCGAGGGCCTGCACTGGTTTGCCATGGAGTATGTTGCTGGGGAGTCAGCCAGGGAACGGCTGAAGCGCAAGGGACGCCTCGATCCGCGGGAGGCCATTGCCATCGCCATCCACACGGCGACGGCGCTGGACTACGGCTGGCGCAAGGCCGGCCTTATCCACCGCGACATCAAACCCGAAAACATCTTCCTCTCCGTGGATGGCGAGGTGAAGCTGGGTGATCTTGGCCTGGCCAAGAGCGCGTTGCAGACCCACGGTATCACCACCAGCGGAGCCGCGATGGGGACGCCGCGTTACATGAGCCCGGAGCAGGCGCAAGCCATGAAAAACGTGGACTTGCGGGCCGACATCTACAGCCTGGGCTGCACCCTGTATCACCTCCTGAGCGGGATGCCGCCCTATGACGATCGGAGCGCGCTGGCGATCATCATGAAGCACGCCAATGCGCCGGTGCCCGACTTGCGCACGGTTTGGCCGGAGTGCCCGGCGGAATTGGCGGCGGTAGTGGCGAAGATGATGCAGAAGCAGGCCGCCGCCCGGCCGCAGAGCTACGAGGAAGTGAACGCGGATCTGCGCCGGGCGTTTGAAACCTTGAGCAGTGCGAGCGTGCCTTCCGTCGTAGCCGTCACGCAAAAGCGCGCCGCCGTGGCAAAAAAACGCCGCGTGCCGATGGCCGCGTGGGCCGGTGGTGGAGTGGCCTCGCTTGCCGCCTTCGCCGCGCTCGTCCATGTCGCCCCGTGGAAAAAGAGCGACCCCGCCCCCGTAGCGGCGGTCTATGACCGTCGCACGCTTCCCGCGGAGACCTCACCGGCGGTCATAGACCGCCGCTACAACGCTGGCGACTCCAGCGTGACGCCCGCCACCGCGACGAAGGACGCGCCCTTTGTGAACACCTTGGGGATGAAATTCGTGCCGGTGCCGATTCTGGGCGGGCCAACGGGAGGAAAGACGGTGCTCTTCAGCGTGTGGGATACGCGGGTGCAGGACTACGAGGCGTTCGTCAAAGAAACCAAGCGCGATTGGCCGAAGCCGGATTTTGAGCAAGGGCCCACGCACCCGGCGGTGATGGTGAGTTGGGATGATGCGCAGCTTTTCTGCCAATGGTTGACGGCACGCGAGCAAGCCGCTGGGCGGCTGCCTGCGGGATTTAGCTACCGGCTGCCGAGCGACCACGAGTGGAGTTGCGCGGTGGGCATCGGTGTGAGGGAGGACGCGGCGAAGCTGCCGTCCGAGAAGGACATGAAGATCGGCGGAGCGTATCCGTGGGGCAGCGGATGGCCGCCGCCGAAGGGAGCAGGCAATTATGCCGGAGAGGAAATGCGTCCGACGCTGGCGGCTGGCAAATATCCGATGATCAAGGACGTGATTCCTGGCTATGACGATGGATTTGTGAATACGTCGCCGGTAGGCAGCTTTGCGACCAATCTATTTGGCTTATACGACATGGGGGGCAATATATGGCAATGGTGCGCGGACTTGTATGATCAGGAGCAAAGAGACCATGTGCTGCGAGGTGCTTCGTGGTTTTACTATGCTCGCAGCAATTTGCTGTCTTCGGATCGCGCTCACGCCGTACCCGGCTCTCTCAGCCACGAATTTGGCTTCCGTTGCGTGTTGGCTCCCGCTTTGTCGCCGCCACCCGCTGCTGCCGCTCCGGTGCAGGCATCGGGTAGGACAACTCCCACGCCGGCCCCTTCCGCCACACCCAAGCCGATGACCGAAGTCGAGAAGTGGCTGGCGGAGGTGGATGGGCCGCAGCAGGCGGCGTTTCAAAAGCAAGTGCTCAAGCCTTTCGCGACCGGGGTGGCTGAACTGCGGGCCCGATACCTCGCGTCGCTCGACGCAGCCATCGCCAAGGCCAGCGCCGCGGGCCAGCTTGCGGACGCGCTCGCCTGGCGCACGGAACGGCAGGCCTTCGAACTGGCGCAGAATGTGGCTGCGGACGACGACGCCACGCCGGCCGGTGTGAAGAGCCTGCGCGCAGCTTTCCGCCAGCAACTCGCCCGGCTCGATCAGGACCGGATGACCGAAGCCCGGGCGCTCCTTGCTTCCTACGACGCGGCCCTCGCGAAATACCAGACCCTCCTCACCCAGCGCCAGCGTTTGGACGACGCCCTGCTGCTCAATACCAAGCGAACGGAGATCGCCCGCGCGTGGATGGGGCCGCCCCCTGCGACCGCTCTGGCCAGCGGAACGCTGGCTCTGCAATCCGCCACCAAGGACCAGCCCTTCGTGAACACGCTGGGGATGAAGTTCGTGCCCGTGCCGATCCTCGGCGGGCCCACGGGCGGGCAGCGCGTGCTCTTCAGCGTATGGGATACGCGAGTGCAGGACTACGAGGTGTTCGTCAAAGAAACCAAGCGCGGCTGGCCGAAGCCGGATTTTGAGCAAGGCCCCACGCACCCGGCGGTGAACGTAAGCTGGGAGGACGCGCAGCTTTTCTGCCAATGGCTCACCGGACGCGAACAAGCCGCGGGGCGCCTGCCAGTCGAGTGGAGGTACCGGCTACCGAGCGATCACGAGTGGAGTTGCGCGGTCGGGATTGGAGCCAGGGAAGACCCGGCGAAGCTGCCGTCCGAGAAGGATCATCAGGTCAACGATGCGTTTCCGTGGGGCGCCCAGTGGCCGCCGCCGAAGGGAGGGGGCAATTATGCGGGAGAGGAATTGCGACCTGCGCTGGCGGTGCGCAAATACAAAAACATCGGGGACGTGATTGCGGGCTATAACGATGGTTTTGAGAACACATCGCCGGTTGGCAGTTTTGCGGCAAATCAGTTTGGCCTATACGACATGGGAGGTAACGTCTGGCAATGGTGCGAGGACTGGAGAGACAAGGATCAAAAGAACCGTGTGATGCGGGGTGCTTCGTGGTTCTTTTACAGGCGCCTCGATTTGCAGTCATCTTGTCGCGTTCCGGGTGCCCCGGATTATCGCAACGGCAACGTTGGCTTTCGTTGTGTTCTTGGCGCGTCTGCGCGCTAGGCCGGCCGCGTCCTAGCGCTCGCCAACTCAATCTTTCTTCCCCGACACCGGCAGCGAGCCGCCTTCCTGGACGAGTTGCCGATACGTGCGCGGCGGAATGCCGTAGGCTTTGCGAAAGGCGCGTGAGAAGGCGTAGAGCGACTCGAAGCCGCACCGCTCGCCGACGTCGGAGACATTGAGGTCGGAGGATTGCAGCAACTGCGCCGCCTCGGAAAGCCGCGATTCGCGCATGTATTTGCCGAGGCTCACGCCCAGGCGGTCGCGGAAGACGGCGCGCAGGTGGCTCACGCTGTAGCCGAGTTCCCCGGCGATGTCCGCGATGGTCACCGCGCGGCCGAGATGGGCGCGTACGTAGCGATTGATGCTCTCGAGAATCACGTCGCGCACGTCGTCGCTGGAATGGATGTCGCGCCGATCCGTCGGGAGCGTGGGGCAGGCGAGCAGGTGCAGGAGCAGGCGCGAAAGGGTGTAGGAAATCTCCAGCGTATCGCGCGTGGCATTTTTCGGGTGCACGAATTCCTCGACGAGAGAGAAGAGGAGCTGGAGGCCCGTGGAATCGTGCACGCGCGGCGAATTGTGCAGCGCGCGGATGGCGTCGTGGTTCTTCAACTCGAAGGTGATGAACAGCCAGTCCAGGCGGTCGCGCGCGACATCCATGAAATGATGGAATTGATTCGGAAAGATGAGCGCGCACTCGCCGGGATGCAGATCGTAGGTGGTGCGGTCGATGCGTGCTGGCGCGGCCGTATCGAGCACCGAGACCAGCTCGAAGCGATGATGGAAATTGACGCTCACGCCCTCGGGCTTGAGCAGGGCCGTATCGGTGCGCTTGAAGATGATGATGTTCTCGGGGGCCAGCGATTGCTGGATGGTCATGCCGGAGAAGAGGCTCGCTGGCTCGTGGATCTCGCGCATGAGGCGCCGGAGATTCTGGGTGATCTTGCTGTCTGGTGTTTTCACTTTCCTGTGCTGGGGTTGCCAACGGAGCGGGACACCCGCACTCTCAGCCGGCGGGTCGCTTTTATCCACTCTGATTTAAAAATCCACAAACATCTGGCGGCCTTCACAATCGCATTGCTCCCGGAAGGAAAAGTGGCTAGTCCTACGGCCCCATGGCCGACAATACACACAAACTTCCGGAAAACGTTCCGGGTCCATGGTACGTCGATGACACCTGCACGCCCTGCCGTGTGTGCCTCGACGAAGCACCGCAATTGCTGAAATACAACGACGACGAGACCTACGTCTATTTCTTCAAGCAGCCCGAAGGGCCGGAGGAAACAACCGCCGCCGAAAACGCCCTCGCCATCTGCCCGACACTCGCCATCGGCAACGACGGCTAGCTTCGGGGGATTGCGTTGGCTGTAGCGACGCTCTGTGAGCGCCGGTCGTCTTCTCGAGAGAATTTGCGACGGTCATAGACCGCCGCTACAGGCCGGGCGCGCCGGTTTTTCCGCGATCAATAGTGCAAGGCGTTGAGGACCTCGTCCTGCGGACGCACCCGGCTCCAATAGGCCGCGGCAGTTTTCGGCCGGCCGAAGATGTTCGAAGGCCGGCGGTGCTGCGAGGGGTCGTGGATATTGCGGGCGCGCGGGTTGCCAATCTCGCAAAAGGTCGTCTCATTTTCGCCCAGCGGGCACGTGCAAGGCGCGATCACGCGCATGCCCGACACCATGAAATCGAGCCGCCGCCCGCTCCCGCTGCAGTGCGGGCATTTGCGCTCCGCGGCCACAGCCGCGTCGTGCGGTGAGAGGTAGATGTTCATTGATGGCGTCCCGGAGGCCCGAGAGTCCCCGGCACACCCGCATAATCGCACATCCTGTGCCGCGTGCATGTTTGGCCTCTGTATTTTCACCGTGTCGCGGCTTTGGCGGTCGTGGCCGGAATCGGGTTTGCCGCGCAAAAAGTCTGCTTGCCACGCGCTGGCGCCACGCCTAATTTTCCCGCTCGTTTCGCCCGCGCGGTTAGCTCAGTGGTAGAGCACTACCTTGACACGGTAGGGGTCACAGGTTCGAACCCTGTACCGCGCACCATCTAAATCACCCTGGAATGCTGATAAATACAAGGTTTCCGGGGATTTCGCTTCTCATTCCTCGTGCACGCATAATGACGCGGAATCACGTCGAATTGCTTCTTTAATTGGCACTTTGCAAGGGAGGTCAACATCGCATCGTCACGAAATGACAATGCTCGATCGCCCGGAGGGGCGCGAATCTTTCGTTTAAGGCTCTGGTTTGGAGTAGTGCTGAAGCATGGCGGCGCTGATTTCCGGGCTGCTCGGCCAGTGCCCGCGTCGTTGTCCGGCATGGGTTGGGTAGCTCTCAATCCGGTCCGGGTCGGGCTGCACCACCTTGCCCGCTTGCAGGAAGAGCAAGCCCGCCTTTTCCGTGGGCATCCGTGCGACAAAGGCCGCGGCCTCTTCAAGAACCTCGCGCAAGCGCGTCATCGTTGCGGCGGGGTCGATCGGTGGGTCGCTGGCGACACGCCGGAATTCCGCCGCCGTGTAGCGGCCGACCCGGCGAATCTCATTGATAAGACCCTCGGGCGTGAAACCTGGGGATTTTTCCACGGCAGCCCATACTGCGGCCCCAAGCGGCAGAACGCGCTCATGGACCGTGAGCAAGTCCACCACGTCGCGCGGCTCACGCCGTCCGGCGGCGGCCATCACCTTGTTGGTGGCGAGGTCAACCGGGTGCAGCACATAGCCGAATGTCTCATCACGCACGGTCGGAAAAAACCGAAAGTCGGCATCCACCACCCATTCTAGCTTCGTCTTCTCGCCGCCCTTCGCAGCAATGACCGCCCACATGGTCGGGTCGCGACGGAACCATTCCAGTTCGAAGCCCCCAGCCAGCAACACCGCGGCATCCGCCTGCGCCGCTTGTGCCACACGTTCCTCGCGATCGTGAAAAACATCAATGTCGCCGGAATAGCGTGGCGCATCCACGTTCAATGGCGTGCTGCCCGCCACGTAGCTTTCGGGATCGCGATGCACCGCCAGCAACCGCAGAATCTCCGACTGAATTTTAGTGAGGGGCACGGCACGCTTCCTCGATCAGCTCGGCCAGGCGGCGTGCGCGCAGATTGCCTTCCACCCGCAGGCTGTGTGTGATCGCCAGCGCATCCTCCGGCGTCGGGTCGGACACGGCGCGGCTGCTCCACAAGGCGCTTGCCCCGTATTCCGAAAAGGCACGCCGGTAGAGGCTCGCGAAATCCTCCGGCTCTGTCATTTTGTCACTCATGATCGCTTGGATTGTATCACTCGCGCCGGGTTGCTCGCAAGGTTACTTAACACTCTTCAATGCGCTCCGCCGGGCAGGCGGAACGGCGGGGAACCCTATATCGCGCATCAACGCTGTATTGACCAGCGTTCGCGGGCGGCTGGGGGTTTCGGATTTCATCCACGAACTGGATGTCGCTGGCTCTCGAAAACTCCCGCTCTATTCCTTGATCGGGACCAGGGCCGGGTCGGCCCAGAGGATGAGCAAAAGATTGTTGGCTGGGTCGTTGGGATTGATTTGCCCAGAAGCCGGCTGGGCATAGTAGTCGGGGATCGGTTTATTGCCGATCAGTCCGTTCATAACCCGCTGGTAGGCCTCGCCGACAGACAATCCCGCGAACACATTTTCGGCCATCGGGTAAACCTCGGGGAATCCGCCGCACAAGCCCATATGGCCCAGCACCATCACCGCGCCGTTGTCCATAGCCAGGGTGCCGAAACGTTTGGTGGCCGATTGATTTTCCAGGTTCACACGATCCGCGTGGGGGGGCGACGCCGACATGCACGAGCCGCAGAAGACCAGTTCGTTGGAAAAATTCAGGGGAGCGAAGGCCGACACCTTCGCGCCGCACAAACGGTCCGGCAGGCCGTGGCCGAACATCAGCAGCACATTCTTTCCGCTCATGGCCTCCACGACCGGATCGGACAATTTGCCAAAAGCTTCGCGCCGGGACCCCGGCATCATGGCGATTTCACCGGCCCCGGCGTCCAACTTTGGAAAATCCTCGCGCGCGGCCAGATTTGGGTTGGTGACGATGAACACCGCCGGCGATTCCTTGCCCTGCTCCTTGAACATCTTCTGCAGCACTTTCGCTTTCTGGTAACTGCGGTAGCGTGTCACCCCGTCGTCTTCGATGGTGCCGAGCGACACCGGCTTGATTTCAGCGCGTGTGATGGGCTGGAACGCGATCGTGCGATCGATGAGGTCGCTGAGTTTCGACGCGTCTTCGGCCACAAGATAGCCAGGAAACACGCCCAGCCCCGGCTGATCCTCGAGCGAGGAAAGGAGCTTCAACATGCACAGGTGCATGTTCTCCCGGTAGCTTTCGGGTTTGGGCGCGATGGCCACATATTTGGGCGCCAGCCTGCGCAACTCTTGCTCCAGCCGCCCGTACTCGGCGGCGGATTTGTAGAGATCGCCCAGCGAAGGAGTGTTGACGATCGTGCCGTGTCGGAACTCCGCCAACCGCGTCAGAGCCGCGATGGCTTTGGGGTCGGTCTGATCGGTCAGCACCACGTAACCATCGCCCCGCGGAGAATGTGGATGAGTTTGCAGCAAACTGGCAGAGGGGCCGAAGGCGTCGCGCGAAGGAGGATTTTTCATTTCCGCGATCGTCGGAATGATCAGCGAACGGGCCGCTATCGCATCGTCGCGGTCGGGTGATCCTGTGGTCGATTTGGACTTGGTTCCACCCGGTTGCACAACGAGCGGTGGACCCGGCTGGGCCTGGCCGGCGAGTTGTACCCAGATGGCATTTTGTTCCGCGGTTAAGAGCGCCACCGCCTCGTCCTGGCCCCCCTGGCGAATTTTTTCGAGTTCCTCTTTCAACCCGGGTTGACCCGCTTTGGCCTTCTGAGTGTCGCCGAATTTTCGCGACGTGGCGCGTGCGATGGCCTGGATCTTTTGTTTTTGTCCATCCGTCAGTTGCAGTTTGTCGGCCACGTCTGGCGTCAACAGCGCGATTGCCCCCTGGCCGACGGCTCCCTTCGCGTCGATCGTGGCCCAATTCAAAAGCAGGAGAAACGTGAAAATACCAATCTTGCACATGAATCGCCTGCTGCTTGCGTAATGGCGGAAACGGAGGGGGTTCATCATCTGAGGTCTTAACGTAGCGAACGGCGATTTATGTTTGCCTCCGGGGAATTTATTTTTCCCGGAAGGCGAACATTCAGCCGCCAGTGCACCGTTTCTAGCGCACATGTTTGACTAAAAACAGGGCGGGCGCAAGACTCCGTGATTGGACCGATGTGCGCGGCACGAAATATTTCCCCCTCCGGACCTTAATGAGAATCATCCATCGCTCCTATCACTCCTCGTTCTTTGCCGCCGTGTTGGTGGCGGCGCTGCTGCTGGCTCCGCTGAAGGCCAAGGATCTTTCGTTTCGCGAACCGCAGGCCGCGGCGATTCCATTGCGCACCTTCAAGATCACTGACTTCGGCGCTGTGGGCGATGGCGCTGCGATGAACACCAAGGCCTTTCGCGCCGCCATCGAAGCCTGCGCCAAGGCGGGGGGTGGGCGAGTCATCGTCCCCGCGGGCACTTTTCTGACGGGTCCATTCGAACTCGCGAGCCGCATGGCGCTGGTGGTGGAGAAAGGCGCCGTCATTCAGGCAACGGACAAGTTTGCCGACTTCGGCTTGCCGGATCCGTTACCCGCGGTGCAGTCGGAAATCGACGCCTTCAGAAAGCAACTCCGGCCATTCATTAGCGGAGTGAAACTGGAAGATGTGGCCATTATCGGCGAAGGCATTATCGATGGCGCCGGCGCGAATTGGTGGGCCATGTCGGACAAGGCCGCGGAACGCGCCACTCAACTCGTCAAACTCCCCAAGGCCGGTGAGCCTGGTGAACCTGCCAAGCCCGGTGAACCACCTCCGGCTGTGCAGAAGCCGCTCTACGTTCCGCGCCCGCATCTCATCGTCCTGCGCGATTGCGCTCGCGTGCAGATCAAAGGCGTGACGTTGCGCAACTCCCCCATGTTTCATTTCGTGCCGCATCATTGCCGCGAGGTGCTGGTCGAGAACGTGACGATCTTCTCGCCCGCGGATGCACCAAACACGGATGGCATCGACCCCGCGAACTCACGCGAGGTGCTCATCCGCCGTTGCACGATCGACACCGGCGACGATAACATCGCGCTCAAGGGTGGCGGTGTGGGCGGCGAGCCGACGGAAAACGTGACCGTGACCGACTGCAAATTCCTCCACGGGCACGGCGTTTCGATCGGGAGCGAGACGGAAGCGGGCGTCCGCAATTTTCTCGTGCAACACTGCACCTTTGAAAACACCGGAACGGCGTTGCGCATCAAGTCCGACCGGACACGTGGAGGCAGCATCGAAAACGTCACTTACCGCGACATTACGATGAAGAACGTGGAGGCAGTGATTACGATCTCTCTCTTCTACGACGATAAGAAAGCCGCGGCGAGGCCCGAACTCAAAGCGGTCACCGAGGCCACGCCGAAAGTCCGCGGTATCCATTTTCTCAACATTACCTGCGAAGGCACGACGAAGAAAGCCGGAGAGATCGCCGGCCTGCCGGAGAGCCCGGCTGCCGACATCACCCTCGAAAACGTGCGCATCACCGGCGCGGCGGGTCCTTTCACGCAACAGGATGTGAAAAATCTTCGCTTCCTGAATGTGGACGTGCAGACGGTCACACCCACGACCGAGACGAAGCCTGCTCCGTGATTGCCCACGAACGCTTCATGCGCCTCAAGCCATCCATTCACGAATGGCTTCCTGCTTGCTACCCGCGCCGCGCGCTGGATCGAATCTTCCCGAGCAGTCCCAGTCCTGGCTAGCGGTGCCCGTGATGCCCATGCCACCCGTGTCCGTGCCAGTAATGGCCGAACCGAGGGGTTCCGCCGAAGCCGAAGGAGAGCCCGTAGGAGGGAGCGTAACCATAGTACGGGTAATCGTAGGATGGATAGCCGTAGTATGGA
>Ga0206946_1112_pt2 | contig 19931 bp, 17 predicted proteins | sample Alteio_BWOrgHeat_2_FD_152965 | JGI IMG/M metagenome (GOLD analysis project Ga0206946, IMG submission 152965) | Enriched cells from forest soil in Barre Woods Harvard Forest LTER site, Petersham, Massachusetts, United States -... | ecosystem: Environmental > Terrestrial > Soil > Temperate forest > O... | reverse complement strand
GATTTGCGGCGCGTCGGACGCGATTCTTTTCGGGTCGGTCGGGGGGCCGAAGTGGGAGTCGCTGCCGCCCAACGAGCAACCGGAGCGCGCGGCGTTGCTGCCGCTGCGCAAGCACTTCGCGCTCTTCGCCAATCTGCGCCCGGCGGTGTGCTTCCCGAAGCTGACCCACGCCTCGCCGGTCAAGGAGTCGCTGATCGAAGGCGGCTTCGATGTGCTGTGCGTGCGGGAGCTTACGGGCGGCTTGTATTTTGGCCAGCCGAAGGGCCGCCACGAGGAGAATGGCGAACCGGTGGCGGTGGATACGATGGTTTACAAGAAAAGCGAGATCGAGCGGATCGCGCATGTGGCGTTCAAGGCAGCGCAAGGGCGCAGGAAGCGGCTCACATCCGTCGACAAGGCCAATGTGCTGGAGAACGGCGTGCTTTGGCGGGCGACGGTCAATGAGATCGCGAAGCAGTATCCCGAAGTGACGCTGAATCATCTCTATGTGGACAACGCGGCGATGCAACTCGTGAAGAACCCGCGGGGCTTCGACGTCATCCTCGCGGAGAACCTCTTCGGCGACATCCTGAGCGACGAGATGGCCATGGTGGCCGGTTCGCTGGGCATGCTTCCGAGTGCCAGCTTGGGAGTGAAGGAGACGGCGACCGGGCGTTTCGGCCTCTTCGAGCCGAGTGGAGGCACCGCGCCGGACATTGCCGGCAAGGGCATCGCCAATCCTATCGCGCAAATCCTCTCTGCCGCGATGATGCTGCGCTACTCGTTGAACGAGCACGCAGCGGCCGACGCGATCGACTCGGCGGTGCGGCGGGTCATCGACGATGGCCTGCGCACGGGCGACATCTGGAGCGAGGGCACGCGTCGCGTCGGCACCGCGGAGATGGGCGAAGCCATCGCCGCCGCGCTCTGAGGCGCCGGCCATGGCAAACGGGGGCAACTCTTTCCGCGTGGCCTCTTCGTCTACTGGTTCACCGCCTTGATCGGAGTGGGACCCGGGGCGGTGGAGTCGGCAGAGACCGCGGACGCCGTGGTGGGAGCCGGTGTGGCCGCGGTTTCCGACTTGCGCAAGCTCCAACTGAACAAGCTCGAGGTACCGGCACTGTGGACGGCTTTGAAATCCCCGGCCAGGGCGGTAATGATCACAGCGAGGTGCTCGTGCTCGCTCCAATCGAGAACGGCGACCGAAGATTGGAAGTGCTGGCTGGCGGATTTATAATCGAAGACGAATTCGCGGCTGGGCTTGCCATTGAGCATGAACGGGCTGGGGTTCTCCGTGAGCAGCTTTACCTCCTCCGCGTCGGTGGCGAGGTAATTCTGGGCCCATTTTGCCAGGTCTGCCGAAGGAAATGCAGTGATTTCGGGCAGGCCCGCCGCATGCTGGAGGACGGCGAATTTCATCACAGCGCCGTCGATGTTGGGAGGGTAAAGGGCGAATGTCGCGCCCCCGCCGCTGAAGTTCCAACCGCCCGGGGGTTGGTAGCGAATCCGGCCCTCGGGGTCGGTAAACATGAGGACCGGAATGCGCACGCCCTCGAGCGAGCGCCAGGTTTCCTGGGGCGAAAAATCGAGGGCCCGTCCCGGAGTCCCAATGAAGGCCGTGAGGGCGAAGGCAAGGTGGAAGCAGGCGGCGGAGAAGGTCTTCACTTTAGTACTGCGTACGGTCGCCACGGGCGTAAGTGTGCGCCACGGAGAAGCCCGGAGGGTTGTTGTTTTGCAGCAGAGTGTCGTAGTACCAGCGGCGGTTCGGCGGATTGTAGCTGGCATTGGACCACGGCTGGGTGGCTTGCTCGGAATCGTAAAGCTGCGCCAGCGCGCCATAGAGGGTAAGATAAGAGGAACTCCAGTCCTCGTGGAAGCGGGTGAAATTCTCGATGCCGCCGCTGTACGAGCTGGTCGTGGTCGGGACACTGCCGCCGACGAGGGCTGAATTGACCGTCGTGCTGGTGGCCACGCGGGAACTCATGCTGCTCGGTGAATTCGCGTCGTTCCAACTGTTGGAGAGAATGTTGATGGCATCGCCGACCACTGCCGCCGGGGCGCGATTATAGGAGCCGACCACCGGGCTGGGTGTATCGGTGGGCGGTGTATAGGAGGCGGCCGTATTGGAGGCAGGTTGCGTCGAGGAAGTGGAGCCCGTGTTATAATCGCCCTGAATATAGACCGGGTTGGGCGTGGCGATCGTCAGTCCGGCGCTCGGCAAAGTGGCGCCATTGATCAGCTTCACGCCGCGAGCACCCGAACTGGTGACGGAGGTCTTGGCTCCGGTGGCGGAGTTGACGATGTTCGTTTTGACGCTGGTGCCGACGCTATTGTCGCTGATGTAAAGGAGGTAGCCGTCGTTGCTTCCGACGGTGTCCTTGATCGTGTTGGCTGTAGCGGCGGCGGTGATTTTGCTCACGTCGACCGTCACCATGCGGACGTTGTCGCCTTGGCGGTCGTCGGTCATCGCCGTATTGAGTGTGAGCGCCGCGGAAAGGGCGATGTATTCCGCGCTGGTTGCGGCGAGCGGGGTTGTGGATTGTCCCGCGTAGATGGTCAAGGCATTGCTGGAATTGACGAAGATTCGATAATCCGCGTTGTTGGACAGCCGCTCGCTGTCAGAGACATCCAGTTGCAAGGGGTCGGTCTTGGTCGTGTCAGTCACTGTTTCGATGATTTCGTGGTAACCGTTGTTATTCGGGTTGCCGTCCGAATCGGTGTCATTGGAAATCGAATCATCGAGAAAGTTCGGGTCGAGGCTGCTCATCGGAACGTCGAGGAGCTTTTGCTGGGAGCCGACATGGGGCGGGTCGCTCGCGCTCCAATTGGTGGGGGCGCCCGTGATCGTGGGCGCGGTATTTCCGTAGCGCGAGTCTTCCGGGCGATAATTGAGGGTATAGGTGCCCGTATAAGAAACGTCCTGCAGGAAATGAATGGAATTCTGGGCCGTAAACAGATTGCCGCCGACATAGACGGTTCCATTCACATACATGTCGGGACCGGGGTGAAATTCCACGTTCGATTGCGTGCCAAAGAAGAAGTTATCGAAGATATTGCGTCCGGCCCGGCAGAAGATGCGTTGGACGGTGGCGGTCTTGAACGCGGTGGCGCTCCGGTATTGGACCGTGACGCTGGCGCGATAGTAGACGCGGACGCGGAGGCGCGAGTTCGTGCCATTTTCCAGAGTGGGGCGTCCATTCGGGTCCGTCGTGGTGGTCAGCAGGGGAGTGAGCGCGGTGACGCTCCAACTGCTCAAGCTGACATTGGTGGGAAGCGGCAGGGTGGTGCTGCTCGGGGCGGTGAGAGTGGTGGCCAGCGCCGAGGTGGACATCCCATAGGTGCGGTCGGTGGCGTTGGTGACCGTGGAAAGCGCCGTGCGCCACTGATCGAACAGCGATTCCAGCACGCCGTCGGCGTAGGCCAGCGCGATAGTCCGATCGATGGTGCGCTTGGACGCGGTGATGTGCGAACTGGTCACGGAGAAAATCATGGCCACCGTGACGCTGGTGAGCACCATGAAAAAGAGCACGGCCAGGAGGCCGCTCGCGGATTCCGATTTGTGGGAGGATTTCATGCTAGCTCGAGGTAGTGGAGATGACATCGGTGGGCTGAACCCGCGGAGGGATCACGGCTTGCAATGTCACCGCGCCGTTTTGGTAGCTGCGGGCGCTGTAATTGGTGTCGTAAAATTCGAGGGATAACCGGAGATTCAGGGCGGTGGTGGTCGTCGCAGTAGAAGTGGCAAAGAGCACGGCGAAAGGCTCCGGAGAAGTGACCTTGTCACGGACGAGGACATAACTGCTCTTCGAAGTGCCCGTGTAGTTGGCATGATAGCGGAGCTGATTGTTGTAAACAGTGTAGGCCACTTCGCGATAGAAGTAGCCCGTGGTCACGTTGCCGGCCGTTGTCGCGTCGACGTTGAAGCCGATGGCATTGCCGAGCGTAATGGTGCCGGTGGTGCTGCCCACGGTAGGGGTCTTGGTGATGGCGGTGATGTCGAACTCGTGAGAGAGCAACGGCAGGACCACTTTGTCGCCCACCTCCGGGACGTAGGGCAGAGCGCCGCTGACGCCGAAATCGAAAGTGATGCTGGTGCTCGTGCTCGTGGTGGTGGCGGTGAGCTTGTACGGGCCACCCGCGAGCAGCCGGAAGCGTACGCCGTTGGTTCGCGTGCTGATGTACTGCTGGGTGAAAGCGTCCTGATCGGCCGTGACCGTGGGAGTGGCGTCGGAATAGGTGGTACCGTTGAAGGTGATCAACGTGAATGCCGTGGCGGAAGCGTGCAGGTTGTAGAGCAGCTCCTGGTCGGAGATGCGCATGACCTCGTGGCTGTGATTGGTCGCGAGGTTGCGGCCCACGAGTCGGAGCGAGGTGGCGGTGAAGGCGAAAAGGCCGACCGATACCATGGAAAACACGGCGAGGGCCACGAGCATCTCGACGAGAGTGAAGGCGGAGCGAGTACGAAGCATCGGGTAACTAGAAGTCGTCGGTGGTGCGGAGTGTATTCATGCTCACCGTGTAACTATGGCCGCGATAGGTATAGCTCACGGTGACGACCGCACTGACCATATGCGCGGAGATGCTGGTGATCGTGGTGGTCCGCGTGTCGATGACCTGGACGTCGAGGTTGGTGAACGCGCTGCTCAATCCGGCCTCGTTGTTGTAGGGATCGTTGTCCAGCGGGAGCTTCGTTTCCGTCGTGGTGCCCGCGGTGAGAATCGTTGGCGTGGTGGAAAGGACCGACCACGGAGTGGTGAGGATCTGGTCGACCCTTTGCTGGACGAGGGCCATGGCCAGCGTGCGGTAGCGGGCGGCGACGGCCCAGCGGTTGATCTGTGCCATGGTGGACACGGCGCCGACGATGAACAAAGCCAGCACGGCGCCAGCGATCACCACCTCCGGCAGGGTGATGCCGAGAATGGCGCGAAATCGGTTCTGTTTAAGCCGCTTGGGCAGGGTTGTACCCATGGCGTTTATGAAATAGCAAATCACACGCCACCCTGCCGCTTCATTGGTCTAAAGCTGCACTTTACAGAGAAAAATAGCAGTATTTACACTTATAAAACACCGTCTTTCACCGCCGCTTTCGCATATTCGCGATTCAACCGTGATATTACGGAGGCCGGGATCTCCGCCGGACAGACCGCTTCACACTCCAGATAGTTCGAGCAGTTCCCGAAGCCCTCCTCGTCCATGGTCCGGACCATTTTCAACGCCCGGGAGGTGCGTTCGGCCTGCCCCTGGGGCAGCAGGGCGAGGTGGGAGACCTTGGCTCCGACGAAGAGCATGGCGCTGGCATTCGGGCAGGCGGCGACGCAGGCCCCGCAGCCGATGCAGGCTGCCGCTTCCATTGCGGCGTCGGCCACGGTTTTGCCGATAGGAATGGTATTGCCGTCCGGCGCCGAACCGGTGCGTGCAGTAATAAAGCCGCCCGCCTGCTGGATGCGCTCGAAGGCGCTGCGGTCGACGATGAGATCGCGGATGATCGGGAAGGGTCCGGCGCGGAACGGCTCGATATAGATCGTGTCGCCGTCATTGAACTTGCGCATGTAAAGCTGGCAGGTCGTGGTCTCGCTCGGGCCGTGCGGGACGCCATCGATTGTGAGCGAGCAGGTGCCGCAGATGCCTTCGCGACAATCGTGATCGAAAGCGATGGGCTCCTGGCCCTTGCCGAGCAAGTCCTCGTTCACGATGTCGAGCATCTCGAGGAACGAGCAATCCTCCGGGATATTCCGGGCCTCGAGATCGACGAGCTGCCCTTCGCTCTTCGCGTCCTTTTGTCTCCAAACTTTGAGTTTGAGGTTCATGATTATTTGTAGCTCCGCACGCTGGGGTGGACGGTTTCGAACTCGAGCGGTTCGATGTGGCGGGCTGGCTTGCTATCGTCGCCGGTGTATTGCCACGCGGCCACGTGCTGGAAGTGTTCGTCGTCGCGCTTGGCTTCGCCCTCGGGGGTTTGCCATTCTTCACGGAAATGGCCGCCGCAGCTCTCGCGGCGCTCGAGGGCGTCGAGGCAAAGCAACTCGCCGAATTCGAGGAAGTCGGCGACGCGCCCGGCCTTTTCCAGGGAGACGTTGAGCGCTTCGTCTTCGCCGGGGACGTTGACGTTTTTCCAGAATTCCTCGCGGAGCGGCGGAATCTGTTTCAACGCCCGGTCGAGGCTCTTCGCGCTGCGCGTCATGCCGCAGTAGTCCCACATGATGCGGCCCAGTTCGCGGTGGAAGTGGTCCACGCTGCGCTTGCCCTTGATGCCGAGCAGGCGCTTGGTGCGCTCGCGCACTTCGGCCTCCACTTTCTTGAACTCCTCGCGGTCGGTTGTTGGGCGTTTGCCCACTTCCGGCGCGAGATAATTGCCGATGGTGTAGGGGATCACGAAATAGCCGTCGGCGAGCCCCTGCATGAGGGCGCTGGCGCCGAGGCGGTTCGCGCCGTGGTCGGAGAAATTCGCTTCGCCGAGCACGAAGAGGCCGGGGATGTTCGACATGAGGTCGTAGTCCACCCACAGGCCGCCCATGGTGTAGTGCACCGCCGGATAGATGCGCATCGGCGTCTTGTAAGCGTTCTCTCCGGTGATCTGGTTGTACATGTCGAAGAGATTGCCGTACCGCTCGCGCACGACGTTCTCGTGCAGCCGCTGGATGGCGTCGCCGAAATCCAGGTACACGCCCAGTCCGCCGGGGCCGACGCCGCGCCCATCGTCGCACGCTTCCTTGGCCGAGCGCGAAGCGATGTCGCGCGGGGCGAGGTTGCCGAAGCTCGGATACTTCCGCTCGAGATAATAGTCGCGCTCGGCCTCGGGGATCTGGTCGGGCGAACGCTTGTCGCCCTTTTGTTTCGGCACCCACACGCGGCCGTCGTTGCGCAGCGACTCCGACATGAGGGTGAGCTTCGACTGGTACTCGCCCGCCTGCGGGATGCACGTGGGGTGGATTTGCGTGTAGCAGGGATTGGCGAAGAGCGCGCCGCGCTTGTAGGCGCGATAGGAGGCCGTGACGTTGCAACCTTTCGCGTTGGTCGAGAGATAAAAGACGTTGCCGTAACCGCCGGTGCAGAGCAGCACGCAATCGCCCGCGTGCGAGTTGATCGCGCCGGTGACCATGTCGCGCACCACGATGCCTTTGGCGTGTCCGTCGACGAGCACGAGATCGAGCATCTCGGTGCGTGGATACATCGTCACGTTGCCCTCGGCGATCTGGTGGCACAGGGCCGAATACGCGCCGAGCAGGAGCTGTTGCCCCGTCTGTCCGCGGGCGTAGAAAGTGCGCGATACTTGTGCGCCGCCGAAGCTGCGATTGGCCAGCAGCCCGCCGTACTCGCGCGCAAATGGCACGCCCTGCGCCACGCACTGGTCGATGATCGCCGCGCTCACCTCGGCGAGGCGGTAGACATTCGCCTCGCGCGACCGGAAGTCGCCGCCCTTGATCGTGTCGTAAAAGAGCCGGAAGACCGAGTCGCCGTCGTTCTGGTAATTCTTCGCCGCATTGATGCCGCCTTGCGCGGCGATGGAGTGCGCGCGCCGCGGCGAATCCTGATAGCAAAAGCACTTCACCTTGTAGCCCATCTCGGCGAGCGACGCCGCCGCGCTCGCGCCGGCCAGCCCGCTGCCCACTACGATGATCTCGAACTTCCGCCGGTTCGCGGGATTAATGAGCTTCGATTCAAATTTGTGCTGCTCCCATTTTTTCTCGAGCGGGCCGGCGGGAATTTTCGGATCGAGCACGATGGAGGGCTTGGAAGGGGCTCGTGCCGGCGCTGGTGTGGGCGCGGCTTTGGCTGGGGAGCGGGGAGCTTTGGGTTCGCGGACGGTCGAGCTCATAAATTACTGCTTCACAAGTCCGGCATAGATCGCCACGGGGATCGAGGCGTAGCCGAGGAAGATAAGCCAGGCGATGGCGGGGCCGCCCTTTTCCCAAAGCGGCCGCACCTTGCCGGTGTTGAGCCCGAGCGTCTGGCCCATGCTCATGATGCCGTGGTTCAAGTGCAGCGCGAGCAGCGCGACGCCGACGAGATAAAAGGCCGAGGCCACCGGATTCGAGAAGCCCATGATCATCATGCGATAGACGTCGTGGCGTCCCTGCGCATCATGCAAGGTCTCAAAATTCTGGCCGATCATGTTCACCTCGGGCACTTGCACGGTGAAATGGAGCAAGTGGTAAATGATGAAGCACAGCACCATGAGTCCGCTGAGCAACATCCAGCGCGCCGCCGGCGAGGTGGCGCGCCGCTCGGTGACCGCATAGTTCACCGGGCGCGCCGCGCGATTTTCGGCGCGCAGCTTGATGGTGAAAACGATGTGCAGCACGAGCATCGCGAGCAGGAAACCGCGCACCGCCCAGAGCAATTCACCGAGCCCCTGAAGAAATGCACCATAACGATTGATCGGCTCCGACGACCCGAGGAAGACCTGCAAATTGCCAACGAGATGCCCGACGACGAAACCGAACAGCACCAAGCCGGTGAGGGCCACGATCCATTTGCGGCCGATGGACGAGGAGCAGAAGCGAAGAAGTGGATTCACAAATAGGGGTTGGCGAAAACGACGCTCGGGGATGAGAGCGGTGAAAAGCGCGTTTTATTAGACTATCTCATATTACACCCATTTTTCTCGGGACAAGGAATTTAATGGTTGGCTTGGGCTTGGTTCACCTTGATTCACCTTGATTCACCTTGATTCACCTTGATTCACCTTGAGTGGCCTTGAGTGAGGCTTGCTGGGAAGGAGGGACCGGCTGGCAGCTCGAGGTATTGAGCCTGTACAGCTTCGATGGGGACAGTGGCGGCCTGGAAAAATTTGCAGCACGATTAGAGACGATTAGGCACGACCACACTGGAGCGAGCGCGAAGGATCGGGTCAAATGGCCCCGCCACTGCCGCCCGGCAGTCCGACCGATCCGCGTGATATTTGGAGGCTTGGAGCAGCATTGCATCGCCCTGCCAGTTCCCGCCGCGCTCCACGCCTTCCCGAAAAGGGGATCCAACATAAGGGCGCGCAGAATACCAAACCGTACCCGCAAATTGCAAGCCTAAAGTGGCTCGATGAGCTTCCGGCGCGATCGGTGGGGCGACGATCAGGCAATTTCGTGGACGTGGCCCTCGTCGAGCATGAGTTGAGCGAGAGCGCGGTCGTCGGCGTGGTCGGAATGGGAGAGAGCTTGGAAAACGCCTTGCAGATCGGCCGGGGAACGGTTCTGGCCGAGCTTGAATTTGCCTTCGAGGCGGGTGAGCGGGATTTCGAAGGCGACAATCCCGCGGATCATCTTTTCACGGTACTCGTCGGGAAGTTCGCCGGACCAGGGTTGCGCGAAAGCCGATTCGTAGAGGGAAACGGTCTCGCGCAGGAGCGCCACGATGCGGTCGTGGTCGTCGAAGACGGCGGGGACACCGTAGGCGTGGACGACGGCGTAATTCCAGGTCGGGACGGCAGGCGCGGTTTCGTACCACGAGGGGGAGATGTAACCGTGCGGGCCGTGGAAGACGGCGAGCGCTTCACGGCCATCGGCAAAATGCTGCCACTGCGGATTGGCGCGCGCCATGTGGGCGAGGAGCGTGCCCTGCGGCCCGAGGTCCGGCCGGAAGAGCATGGGGAGATGGCTGGCGAAGGGCGCGGCGCCGTCCTGGGTGATGAGCGTGGCGAAACTGTGCTGGCGGAGGAATGCTGCGAGCTTCGCCCGGTCTTCCACGCGAAATGCGGGCGGGATGTACATCCTTTAGGAGCCAGCTTCCGGCTTGCGGAATTTGCTCGGATCGTAAGCCATCATGGGCACGGCGGGGGGCGGTGCGGCTGCGGGTTGGGGTTCGGTGGCCTTGTTTCTGATGAGCGTCTCGAGAGGAATGAGGAAGTCGGTGGTGGTAGGCACGTTCAGGTCGTCCTCGTAGTGCGCGAGTGTGACGAGGCGGCTGAGGTTGTCGAAGTTCTCGAAGAGATTCCGCGCCGGGGTATCGCTGGTGAAGACGCCGGGCTCGGCGCTGCGGCGTGCCTGGCGGATGCGATCGGCGGCGCTGGGATGGGTATCGAACCACCCGGTTTTCGCGAGGCCGAGCTCGTTTTCGACTTTGGTGCGCCGGTCCGCTGATAGATGATTGGTGCGGTACTCGACGAGAAGTGGAAGATTGTCGGGCAATTGCATTTGGCGGCGCCAGGTACGCCGCATTTCAGAGCGGATGTCAGCAAGCACATAGCCGAGTGTGGCGAGGCGGAACGTGGTGGACTCGAAACCCGCGCTGCCGGCGATTCGCATTTCCCAGCGGTCGGCGTCGAACTCCATCTGCCGCAGGAGCAGGCCGCTGAGGCCGTGGCCGATCATCATGAGGAGCCAGAGAACGCCGCGCGAGAGGCCCACGCCGGCGCGGATACAGCCGCCCATGATGCCAATCCAGACGTTATCGGTGGATGTGAAGGAAGTGAGCGTCACGTCCCAGGCATCGCGCTGGTAGACGACGCGGGCGAACCAATGATTGATGCGGCGGATGAGGTAGCTGAGGCGCATGCCGACGCCCTGACGAAAATGGCCGAACTCGTGGGCGATGACGCCGGCCAGTTCGCGCTCGCTGAGACCGGCGATGAGCGGAAGGCCGAGCGTGAGAATCAGATCATGACCGAGGAAACTGAAGAGGCCGCGCCGGAAGCTTGCGGAGGCATTGAGGTCGCAGTCGAGTTCGATGCGCTGGGGGGCGGGGGCGGCGACGAGGCGACAAACTTCCTGCACGAGCGCATAGACGCGTGGCTCGACCTCCGGCTGGAGGACAAGCGGTTGCATGCGCCGGGCGCGCCGGGCAAAGAGTGGTTTGACCATGGCCAGGGCGATGGCCGCGCCGACGAGCAAGGGAGTGAAAGAGCAGACGAATTTGAAGAGCAGGACGTAATACGACCCACCGATGGGCCATTGCCAAACTGCGAGAAAATAGTGCGTGGCAAAGAACCACACCCACCAGCAAGCCAGCGCGGTGAGCGCGAGATAGATAACCGGCAGGATGACCATGCCAAGGACGACGCCGATCAACCCCGCGCGATACGCCAGCGACGGGGTGCTCATGGTGAAAGGCTTCGCGTCCGACGAATTCACGACGGCAAGGGAACAAGCAGAGTTGCGGATGTCAAAAACGGAATGAGACAGATGGAAACAAATGGCGCGGAGCAAAGTTCGGCGTTGAGTGGGGGCGGCGATTCGCCGACAAACCATCAAACACATCCTGCCGTGTGGGCCATAGTAGCGGCGGCTTCCAGCCGCTGACCGAAAACGCAAACAGCGGCAGGATGCCGCTGCCACTTTTCCATGTCTGTTGAGTCCCTGCTTTCCATCAAACCGATCGACCCGCGCGAGCGGCTGATTTTTGCCCTCGATGTGCCGACGCTGGCCGAGGCGCGGGCGTGGATCGACCGACTGGGGGACGCGGTGGTGTTTTACAAGATCGGCCTCGAATTCTGCATGAGTGGCGATTACTTCGCGCTGCTCGCGGAGTTGAAGGCGCGGGGGAAAAAAGTATTCGCGGACCTGAAATTTTCCGATGTGCCGGCGACGGTGCGCGGGGCGGTGGCGAACCTCGCGCGGCACGGGGCGGATTTTTGCACGCTGCACGGAACGAGTGGGGTGTATCGCGCGGCGGTGCCCGTGAAGGGGGAGCTGCGGTTGCTGGCGGTGACGGTGCTGACGAGTGTGGATGACGCTGAGGTGCGGGAGATGGGGTGGAGTGGACCGGTCGAGGATCTGGTGTTGCGGAGGGCACGCGTGGCGATTGAGTCCGGGATCGATGGGTTGATCGCCTCGGGGCAGGAAGCGGCGCGGCTGCGTCGCCAGCTCGGGCAGAAACCGATCTTGATCACGCCGGGCATTCGCGCGGAGTCGGAGAATGGCAGCGACGACCAGAAACGGACGATGACACTCGAGCAGGCCTTTCGCGCGGGCGCGGATTACATCGTGGTGGGCCGGCCGATCCGCCACGCGCCCGATCCGAAAGGGGCGGCGGAGGCGATGCAGCGGGAGATTGCGGGATTGTTTGGGACGTGAGGTGTATGACAGCAATGCCGCTTGAGGGCGGGGCAGACTAGTGGCCGCCCGCCGTTTGCCAATGGCAAATCGAGTAGTGCCAAGAGCCAAGAGCCAAGTGGAAATTCGTCAAGACGCATGGCACATCCACTTGGCTCTTGGCTCTTGGCTCTCGGAACTTCCTCAGCCCCATCGCTCGGTGATCCTCCGCAACTCCTCGATCAGGTTCTCGACCTTTTTCAAATCGCGGCGGCGGCCTTTGGCTGGCTTTACCTCCAGCGAGCGCAGCAGCATGAGCATATCGCGCAGGTCCGATGTCCGGCTGCCCGGCAGTTTCTTTTTCGACTCGCCATCGGCCTGCACCGTCGCGTGCAAATGCGCGATCTCCGCCTCGAGCTGCGTCGCATACGTTCCGATCAGGTCGCGAAAGGTCTTGCGCAAAAAGTTCAACTCTTCTGCCACCGTCTTGAAGGGCAGGGCGGACGCTGGTTTGGACTTGGGTTCGTCTTTCACGGGGAGAGATTCCAGCAACGCTTGAAGTGCCGCGCACTCGGCGTCAAGCCGCTGTTTGTGAACTTCTCAAGAAGATCGGCCCGTTTTCTTAGCGCAAGCAACGCTTGAGCGCCAGCCTCGTGTGCCGGTCGCGCACATGCTTCCGATAGGCCGCCCGCAGGATCTGTGTCACCGTCTTGCGCCGCGGCGGACGCGCCGCCGGTGGGCGAAGACCGTGGCCGAATGCATAATCCCAGACGTGGCTTCTCATGGCTTCAAAGAGAGCAGAAACGATAGAGGATTCCCGTGGCGGAATTGTGACAAATGAGTGAATTTACCGGCCGGCCAAGGACAGAGGTTTGCCTTTTGCCAGGCCGCCCGGCAACACTGACATTATGAAGCGCTTTCGCACCGGTTGGATATCCGACATTCATCTCGGCTCCAAAGGGAGCAAGGCCGATGCCCTGCTCCAGTTCCTCCGCGATTACGAATTTGAAAAACTCTATGTCGTTGGCGACTTCATCGACGTATGGCAGCTTCGTCGAGGCATTTACTGGCCGCAGTCGCACAACGACGTCATCCAAAAAATTCTCCGCGCCGGCCGCAAAGGCACCCGCGTCATTTACATTCCTGGGAATCACGACGAGTTCGTGGCGCACTTTTTCGGCCATTTTGGCGCGGTCGAGATCATGCCCCGCGATATCCACACCACGGCCGATGGCCGGCGCCTTCTGGTCATCCACGGGCACGAGCTGGACACCGTGGTGCAAAACATCAAGTGGCTCGCCTTCGTCGGTGACGTGGGTTACCAGTTCCTGCTCCGGCTCAACACCCCAGTGAACTTCGTCCGCCGCGTCCTGGGCCTCCATTACTGGTCCCTCAGCGCCTATGTGAAAAAGAGCGTGAAGAACGCCGTGAGCTTCATCGGCGCCTTTGAAAAAGCCATCGTCCAGTACGCCCAGCGCGACCACGTCGATGGCGTGGTCTGCGGCCACATTCACACCCCGGCCATCCGCACCATCGAGACCACCACCTACTACAACAGCGGCGACTGGGTCGAGAGCCTCTCCGCCCTCGTCGAGGACTTCGACGGCAAGATCGAGCTCATCACCAATTTCGCCACCGACGCCTCCGGCCGCCCGCTCATCACCACAGCCGAACCGGAAGAGGAACCCGCCGAACCCACCAGCCCGGTGCCAGGGGCGGCTCCCGCTCCCGCTCCGTTGCCTTGACTCAAGGTTCGCCGTCACGGATTGCGTGGAACATTTTTGCCTATTCATAAGCATCGCTAATGAAAATGCTCTTCCGGAGGCAAATAGAAAAAAATCTCACCTTCATTTACCTTCATTTGCCCTGATTTAGCTGGATTGGCCCGGTTTTGCTCGGCTCCGCACTCCCAACCCCCCGCCAACTTTTCTTCGGTCGCTCTCGCGCTTTGATTGTTCCACAGAGCTACACACTGGAAAGAGCGATTTGAAAAAGACTCCACGCGTAGGCCAATCCGGCTGGCCGGTGGCAAGAGGCAGAGTGATGGACGCACACCCGATTCTCATTTGATTCATCTAAGCACGAGGCAGCGGGCTTGTCCATCTCTGTCTTTCATTTTCTTCCCGTCCGCACACGCGCAAAGCAGCGATGATGGCACCCCTCTGCTCCGGTCATCTCCGCCAGGGCGGCCATTCGTGAAACCGACGACATTAAATCGCTCCGCTAAAGCTCCGACGATTCAACCTTCCCGGCAATCCACCATCTTTCCGGTGTCGTGTTTGGCCATTGACGAACACCTTTTGGCAGTGCCCAAAAGGTATAGCCAAAAGGCTGGGGAACATTTCTGCGATCTTGGCCGAGCATCTGTTTGTGGGGTGAGCAGACTTGCAGCACAAGGCCGGATTGGGTCTGATTTTCTGCTTCGATCAGACGATTCGAGGGTTTCACAACAAAAGTGTTCACCTGTGCATTCGTCCTTGCAAACGCCGATCGGGAAACTATATGCTGCTCTCGCGTTTCGGTCCATTTTCCTTGTCGTCGGCGTAATACTTATTGACTGGACACAGACAAATATTGCAAAGACGGGCGGTATGTATGCTGTTGCCCAGACTACTACACCCGGTATTTTCTTTACCAGATTGGTCCGGTGGCTGTTCCTCTGGGTAGGCGGATTGATCGCATACGTTGATTCCTGCCCTGCGGATAACCTTTACTGGAACGCTTCGAGTGACGATTGGTTCAATGCATCGAACTGGAACGATACGACTAACGGGACAAACAGGATCCCCACGGGCAATGACTACGTTATCATCCAAAACGGTGGAGAGCCACTGGTTTCCAGTAACGCGGTTGGGAATTTTTTTCAAATAAACTATGGGTCAGCGCTCAGTCTTAGCGGCGGAGGTGCGCTGACCTTCAGCGCTAGCGAAATTATAGGCTACTACGGTACCGGTTCTTTGACGCAGAGTGGTGGAACCAATGCTTCCGTCTACATTGACCTAGGTGTGGCCGCTGGTTCCGCCGGCACCTACAATTTGTCCGGCGGTACCCTTAATATGTCCGGCACTAGCGGCAACGCGTTGGCCGAAGCGGTGGGGTTTGGGAGCAATGGAACATTTATTCAAACCGGTGGCAACAACAACACTCCCAGCCTGGATGTTGGCCACGGTACAGGATCATCAGGGCAGTATACACTTTCTGGTGGATTGCTTAATGTCAATACTAATGCCGTCGCATCCTATAGTTCTGAGGGCATCGGCGCTTCCGGCAACGGGACGTTTTTGCAAACTGGAGGCACGCATAACACTGTCACCCTCTACATTGGGTATGGCTCCGCGGCAACCGGTGCATATTCGCTGTCGGATAGCGGGACACTCAATGTTTCCGCAAATGAGTACATTGGCTATTTTGGCAGTGGAACATTCACGCAAACGGGTGGAACACATACGGTGACCGGTGCCCTCGCTATTGCGCCAAATCCTCAATACAACACCAAGGGAACGTACAGCCTGCAAGGGGGGAGCTTGTCTGCTGCTTCGATTACCCTCTACGTTGGCGGATCGTTGACCGTCCAGGGAACGACCTCAGCGACGACGCTTTCCACAAGCCAAATCAGCAACTACGGGACGATTACACAAACCGGCGGAACAAGCATCATTACTGGCAGCTTGAACATCGGGGACAATTTCGGCTCAACGGGAACATACGGTCTACAGGGAGGGAATCTGACTGCCTCCACAATCAATGTTGGTGGTTCAGGATCGTTCAGTGTCGAAGGGTCAACGCTGTCGACCAATCAAATTACGAACGCCGGGATTTTTACACAAACAGGCGGGACGACCACAGTTAATGGCGGCACTTTTAGTCAGACGTCCGGGGGTTTGTTGAATGTGCGAATTGGAGGAACGGGCAATGGGCAATTCGGTCAAATAGTCGCAGGAACAGCCGTGCTATCTGGGGTCTTAAATGTCACGTTTGTAAACGGTTACCAACCTGGAAAAAACGATTCATTCCAGGTTCTCTCCACCAATTCACTGACAGGAACCTTCAACAATGGCAACCCGTTAATCAAAGTGGGAACGCGGTACTATTCTGTAACCTATGCAAATAGCGGAGTCACAATTAAGCCTACATCAGTGTTAACGTTTTACCACGAAAGCGACGTCGAGCATACTTTTCTATCGCTCTCGTCGATAGGGGGAGAAACGACGATTTACCGGGGTTTCCATCCTGTTGCCAACCCTATATCCAGCAAGGGATTTGTTGGTGACGAATCTCAGACACCTTGGGATTTCGGCATTAGTTATCCGATTACGGAAGATGCATATTATCAAGCTGATATAGCGATTTTTTTTGATGAGACTGAACCTAACACTCCCGATTATAGCCTTCTGCAGTTTAATTGCACGAATTGGATTGCAAAGATCGCGCAGGTAGCACATATTCAACTTCCTCCTTATACGGATCCTGCTTTTGTTGCTGATCCTAGTTACTTCGCTCTCGCCCTCGTGATTAGAGGAGCTGGCACGCTTTATCAAGGCGGAGTTGTGATAAGTAACGGTTTTGTTTTTCCTCCGATGGCAAATGGTGCCGCCACGGCAGGGACTCCTTATGATTACAGTTACAGCAATTTGGAGAGTGCCGGTTTTGCCAATGCATCCACGCTTGCAACCTCCATCGGTTTCCACTATGATCCGATTAATTTAGGGACCGTAAATGCAAATAATGTCACCGGCCTGTCTTTGAAACTTGTCGGTACTATGGCCAGCAACGCACTTATTTCCATAAACTGGGGTGATGGATCCTCTTACACGGAACAATCGTTGACGCCCTCTCATGTTTACGCTGCAGGGACGTATAATGCCCAATTACTAATTATTGATAGTGGGGCGCTTCATGCGTATAGCATGACCGTTGCTGTCTCGCAATCGCCGAGCACTCCTGTTACGGTGAATATAACCGCCTTCCCCCCTGTAAGTAATCCAAACCCAGGCCTGGTGCCGGCCGACCCTGTGCCGGATTTCATTGTGATGCAGACAACGAACCTCTCAATTCTTCCAAACGGTCATGGGCTAATCCAATTCAATGGAATTCCGGGATGGACTTACAGTATTCAGGCGACATCCAGTCTCAATCAAAGCTTTTCGACAATAGGAACCGCGACAGCCGACACAAATGGGAACTTTCAGTATGATGATCCCGCAGCGGTGGGTGCGACACATCGGTTTTACCGGGCGACATACCCTTGAGGCATCCGTGTTGTGTCCACGCCCAAGCTTGGCGGCGCCACACCGCATGCCCCTTGGAGCAGCGCCCTCTTTGACTGGCAGTGCAGGCGAGCGCGGTGAGGAGTACCGGCTTGTCCTTGGTCACGTCGAAGGCAAGCGGCCAGTCGAAGGTGAGTTCATCGCCCTCGACGGCGACTCGTCCGCGCAGCGCGGCCCAGGCGCGAGTGGCATCGGCCGTTTATTGGCGAGATTGTCGCGGATTTCGCGCTGAACCCACGGCGAGACGACAAGCCGCCAGCCTTGCCGTGCCGCGAAGTCGAATACCTGACGTGATGCGCCGGTGCCGTGTGTGCGCCAGCTCGACAACGCGCCCAGCATGCCTCGACGCGTTCGTCCGGCCAGCGTGGCGTGATGCAGGGGCGTGATCCGGTTTCGAACCGTAGCTACGGAATCTCCTCACCCTCCGGAACCTGGCCGATCCGAAGAAATGTCTTCAAGAGTTCGCCCTCTCCGCACGCGATCATCCCCGGAAAGCGCTTGAACCATTTCCCGACGGGCACTTCTGGTTCACCCGTGAGCCATTCGGAAAGCAATTGAAGCTGCCCGATCGGGATCTCTCGATCACGCACCCGGTCTTCCAAGTGAGCCACCAGGGCGCGAGGCACGTTGCGCCGCCGGACTTTAGGCATCCGAATCGTCCCCGAAAAACCCTGCGACGATTTGCTCCTTCAATCGCTGAGCCTCGGCGGGATCATTTGTTTCCACCATCTTCTTTTCGTATTCTGTCAGCTTCTCGCCACTCCACGGGCGTCGCGTTTCGAGGGTCTGCACGAACTGCACCACCTGCTTTTGCTCGGCAGGCGGCAGATGTTTGATCTCATCGATGATGGCGGCGGCATCCATGTTGCGAATCTAGCTCCCGATTCGTTTTGGGGCAAGCGCCGCTTGTCCTTCACGAAGTCGGTACGCCCATCCAAGGCGACGCTGCTATCGAGGAAAATCTTCAACGGCTCCGCCGAAGACGTTCCCCGTCCGCCTCATCCTCCGCGAGCATCCTAGCAACCTCTTCGTCCGAATAGATGCGCGGCGCGGGTTGCGGGCGCTCTTTTCTCAGCCGCATGGCGAGGAAACGGAACTATTCTTCCTTTTCCTCGGGAGAAAGGGAATCTGCGGCGGTTTCGATCTCGGTGAGCGTGCTCATGGCGGGGAGGATAGCACAGGTTCAAGATTTTGGCGCGGGTGCCGTGCGGGTCAAGTCGGTCATTCTCGCGCACCTCAATGAGACGATCGGACAAAGAGACACGGGCCTGCGTCTGATTGCCTCCTCTCCTCCTCTCTACTCTGGCGGCTGCTCGCCCCGCGCGCGAAACCACTCGCGCAAGAAGTAAAGATCCGGCGCGTCTTTCTCCCGATGCGTGCTCCGCTTCATCCGCCAGAGCAGTCGCGGCGATGCGAACGGGATCGGCACACCGGCGATCTCCACAATCACCACATCACGCGCCGCCTCGGCGTAGTCGATCGCGCAGGCGGATTTCATCAGGTCCACCACGAAATCATCCATGACCCGCACCACACCGAATTCCGCGACCTCGCCGGGTTTCATCTCACGGATCGCCTTGTCGGGAAGCGACTCCAGCGCCGCCGTGACGAGCGCCTCATTTTCGAGCGATGTATCGATCAGCAAATCAACGTCCATCGTCCGCCGATTATACCCCGCCGCGCTCATCGCGAAGCCGCCCACCACGACATAGCGCGCGCCGCGCCCATTGAGTTCACGACAGAGATCGGCCAAATCCTGCGGAGTCGGCTCCCGGCAGTATTCTACCCCTTCGGCTGAGTCATCCGGTTCGTCCACCATGCGTCTGCTTCCTCGTGCGTTTTGAACCGATAGACCCCAGGTCTGGCTTTCAGAATCTTAAACACCGCCGCCCACTGCCGCGCTTCCTCCTTCTGCCCGGCATGACACTGCAACGCCTCCGCCGGCTTCCGCCGCCCGACGATCTTCCCGACTGGATCTTGCAAATTGACGATGGGTTCCATGCGCGTGCCTTAGAGTTACACCGCGGCCGCGCCGCTGACAATCGCGGTGATGCGGCCAGTCGAAGGTGGGTTCATCGCCCTCGACGGTGACTCGCCCACGCAGCGCGGCCCAGGCGCGAGTGGCCTCGGGCGGTTTATTGGCGAGGTTATCGCCGACTTCGCGCAGAACCCACGGCGAGACGACAAGCTGCCAGCCTTGCCGTGCCGCGAAGTCGAATACCTGACGTGATGCGCCGGTGCCGTGTGTGCGCCAGCTCGACAACGCGCCCAGCATGCCTCGACGCGTTCGTCCGGCCAGCGTGGCGTGATGCAGGGGCGTGATCCGGTTTCGAACCGTAGCTACGGAATCTCCTCACCCTCCGGAACCTGGCCGATCCGAAGAAATGTCTTCAAGAGTTCGCCCTCTCCGCACGCGATCATCCCCGGAAAGCGCTTGAACCATTTCCCGACGGGCACTTCTGGTTCACCCGTGAGCCATTCGGAAAGCAATTGAAGCTGCCCGATCGGGATCTCTCGATCACGCACCCGGTCTTCCAAGTGAGCCACCAGGGCGCGAGGCACGTTGCGCCGCCGGACTTTAGGCATCCGAATCGTCCCCGAAAAACCCTGCGACGATTTGCTCCTTCAATCGCTGAGCCTCGGCGGGATCATTTGTTTCCACCATCTTCTTTTCGTATTCTGTCAGCTTCTCGCCACTCCACGGGCGTCGCGTTTCGAGGGT
>Ga0206946_1128_pt1 | contig 20211 bp, 19 predicted proteins | sample Alteio_BWOrgHeat_2_FD_152965 | JGI IMG/M metagenome (GOLD analysis project Ga0206946, IMG submission 152965) | Enriched cells from forest soil in Barre Woods Harvard Forest LTER site, Petersham, Massachusetts, United States -... | ecosystem: Environmental > Terrestrial > Soil > Temperate forest > O... | reverse complement strand
AAACGGGATACATACTCGAACGCCGAAGCCATTTCCCGAAGAAAATTGTTCGAGAGGCAATGCGGTAGGCATCGAATTGTCCGCGCTCTGGTAACGCTTCAATTTCGGATCGCAAGCTCGCGGTAAGAACTTCGTCGGCATCGAGGTGCAGAATCCATTCATGGCGGAAATTACAGCTAATGAGACCAAAGTTGCGTTGAGAAGCAAAATCATCGAAAGGTCGTGACGACACGTGTGCACCCAATTCTTGGGCAAGTGCTACAGTGCCGTCAGTGCTTCCCGAGTCGATGACATGAATATCGTCTATGCCCTGCAACCCTGCTATACAGGTGTGCAGATTATTCACTTCGTTGAAGGTCAGAATTAAAGCGGATACACGCATATCAGGATAAACGGCGCTGACCAATCGATCTCGCTGGATTCCCCGCAACAATAGTGCGTTCAGGAACATTGCGAGTAACTACCGAGCGCGCACCAATGACAGCGAGATCTGCAATTGTCACGCCTGGCCCGACAAAGGCGTCGGCACATATCCAGACCCCCGCACCTATTGTTATTGGCATCTTCTGCAAAGGCAAATCGAGGCGAGTATGATCATGCGTCCCAGCGCAGATATGCGCACGTTGCGAGACAGTCGCTCCCGCACCTATACAAATCGGGCCTAGTGAGTAGAGAATTGCAAATTCTCCAACCGAAGCTGAATTGGCAATATCGAGGTTCCACGGTACTGAAATGTAAACGCTTGGATCAATGTGAACATGTGGACCAATGCGTGCACCGAAAAGCCTCAGAATCATGCGACGCCACGCCCAGAAGGGTCGGGGCGTCCATGAGAAAAGCGGCGCACGCAGCGTCTCCCAAAGTGCTCGGCCGAGAAGCTCCCTTTTCGACCACTTCTGGGCGGCTCTATTCGCCGCGATACCGATGACCGACGCAGCGGTATCATGCGCAGTTTCTCTTGTCATTGCGTCCTAGTCTAGATGAATACTTGTTGGGCGCTCTTCTTTACCAAGGGCCCATTGGTAAACCGAGTACATATTCATTGCCAAGTTACTCCATCCGAAATCTCGCGCCATCCAGGCTCGGCCCCTTTGTCCCATTTCGGAGCGTTCTCCATCAGACAGCGCCGTAGATAACCGCAACGCAAAGAGGAGCGGTTCAACACCTTGTTCCACCCACCAACCGCAACGCTCAGTCTGAAGCCCGGACCACGGTGCTCCACGGCTTACAATGCAGGGAACACCCATCGCGAGCGCCTCCGCCACGGCGAGCCCAAAGTTTTCATTTTTCGTCGACAGAACGAACAGATCAGCCTCCTGAAGAATCCGATTCTTCTGTTCACCATAAACCGGGTTCTCAAATGAGATACGCAGTGCACCGCTTTGAGACGCTATGTTTTTCAGCTCTTCACGATGTCCATTTTCATCCGGTCCCACAATACGCAAAGTCCAATTGACGCGATCGCCAAACAGACGAGCCCAGGCTTCGACAAGCTCGCGCAATCCCTTCTTCGGATGAATGCGGCCTAGGTAGAGGATCGTGCGAGAGCGATCATTTGACCTACAATACGGCGAATTCAGTTTGGGTACATCAATCCCATTTGGAACAATTGCAATTGGTGCGCCAATACCAAAATCACGAATATTATTGGCCTCCGCTTCGCTGGTCGCATGCCAGACAGCCACCTTGGCATACGCAGGCCCCTGAATCCAGTTCCAGAAGATGCGCTTTATTCCAGGTGAGAAAGCAAGCGCCTCTGGCGCGAGCATGCCTCGAGGAGAGACGATGAGTGGTCGGTTTGCTGCGGCTGCTGCGCGCCCGGCTGTGACATTCGGCATCAGCCAAAGCCCATGAACATGAATCACATCCGAAACTTGGGCGGCGACTGAAACTGCACGCCGAAATTCCGATGAAAAACGCAACTTGCGGAGAATAGGAACATTTGCAAAGTCCTGGTCATATGCCGACACGTGCGTATCTTTTGATTTGGCAGATTCTCCAATTGTGAAGATACGCGCCTCGACACCAAGCTCCCGCAATGCCTGGCAGAGTCGAGGCACCGAATAAGAGGGACCGCCATGTTGCGGATTGAGCCCGGCAATTAGATGCAAAACGCGCAAAATTTCTTACTCGCGATTGGTAGGGTAACTCAGCCTTCTCTTCCCATGTTTAGACCAAAAACTCGGGAACCAAGAACTTTCAGAACTACCAAACAGGCCAGCCCAGATAGTCCTAAGGCCGGGACAAGTTTAAGAACCGAGGTCTCCAGGAACAGAGCAGGCATGAGTGCAAACGGCGCAAGCGACATTCCGAGCACCGCCTCGTTCCCTGAACGCGTAAGAAGCCAACGATATAACAGGCCAAGAAGCGCGCCCAGCGCAGCGATTGGGATCATCATGAAGGCGTAGCCAAAATCTATATATGCCTCGGCGATATAACCAATGCTAATAGAGGCGCCTTCGCGATCAGTGCTGAGTTCTAGGTTTGTATAATAATTTGTGAGATCTGAATCGTTGATTGCCCGTTTATTCGGAAACAGCAGACGAGGCGTAAATACTCGGATCACCGCCTCGGTCCATATCTCTCCATTCGCATGCGGCACATTATAAGGAACCTGATCCAAGACTACCCCGAAGTATTCAAAGTACATGAAACGTCGTACCATCAGATCCGCGGCATCAGAGATGTCGTTTAAGTTTAGATCAGATGCAAGACGAACAAGTTCACTAACGCTGCTGATATAATCTACAGTTACAACTTGCTGCCCTGTTCCGGCATTTACGAAGGCCCGATAATCACCCTTAATCGCTGTCCAAACGAGCGACAGACATAAAAGAATGCCCGCCAAAAACACTGCAGGCAAGACCACCCGAACGTTAAGGCGCACTCTACTGGCGGAAAGACCAATCAAAGCGTAGATAAATACGTCCTTAAAAGTTGAGAAATAACCACCAACCGAAAGGACGAATTCAAACGCAAATATCGCGAGCCACACACCTTTGGGGCGCCCTGGTACGGAAAACGTCGCGAGTGTTAGGAGTACAAATGCGGCCCAGTGTATTTGGGACATCGTGAACAACGGGAGCTCCAAACCACCTATAATTGGCGCGGCAGCAGCACACGTCGCACTAAAAAGCCAAGCAATAGCGAAAATTGAAACCCACGAACTATACGGCCAACTACTCACAAAAGCTTGGACCCGTGGATAGAGGCTAGGTATCGGCGGACCAATTGTAAGCCTTATCGTAATAGCCAATATGAGCACCCCAGACAGCAAAAGGAAAATCGCCATATCTTGCTGCCCGCCGTATTTAGCAATATCGCCTACGGGAAGCGCTAGAATATTTGCATAGAATACACCAGCAGAAGCCTGAATCCATTGGAAGAGAAAAACGACAAACAGAATCGGTGGCTCCGCCTCGCGCCAAAGAAGTAGCGTACCCAATGCCAATATAAAACTTGAATACAAGGCAAGAGCCCAGTTAGGTCCAAATGAAAGAGTTAATAGACATAAAGGCACAATCCATGCGAGCACCAAAATCGCATGCGACTTTGAATAACGCGACGCATATAGTGAACTAACTTTCGTCTTGGGGGGCACTCTTGACAACAATAAGCTCCCATAACTTTACCACGATGGAACTAAGTTACTATAGCCGGAGCGCTAGCGGGCACCTCGAATAATTGATCTCGTGACGAGTCGTAAGCCGTTCCTGAGTGAACGCAACTGAATTGAAATGAGAACAAAGCGGAATCATCGCCAGTCAATTTCCGGCCGATCACGAGCTGCGGATATTTTTCGAGGTACCCTAGCTTCTTTTCGCGCACGCGGCCCGAAGTGCACGATCAATCCCCATACATGCTGAATCAAGCGAAAACTCTTCTGCTATCTCTGCCAACTTGCGCCTTGACAAAGGATTCAAGATTACGTCCCGGAGACTGGTAGTAAATGCGCAAATATCCCCCATACGAAAGATAGCACGATCCCCGATATATTCCACCATATCCGGCGCACATCCGATCGCGTCCGAAATAACCACTGGACGATGGCAAGCCAGCGCTTCGTTAACGACAAGCCCCCAGGTTTCGTGCCCGTCCGACGGTAGAGCGAGGAGATCAGCTGCCGCGTAGGCCGCCGGCATTTCAGTCTGATTGCGGAATCCCAACATATGCAACGGGATACTTAGATCACTTGCAAGACGTTGCATGTCTGCCTGGAGGACACCCGTTCCGGCGACCAGTATCTCCACCGCCATTCCTTCGGAGCGAACGCGAGCTGCAGCTGCGACTAAATCTAGAGGCCTCTTGAAGGGAACAAGCTTACCAGCAAAAAGGACCACTTTGGTATCACGGGCGATACCCAACCGCGTACGCAAGCTAACCCTTGAACTTTGACTCGCTCGAGCTGAAAACCAATTGTTATCTACACAATGGCAAGAACTGAATATACGCGCTGATGGATAACCATAGTGAAGCCAATAGTCCCGGTTTCGCTTACCTACCACTAACGCAGCGTCAAAACACCGTAGAAATGATGGATAGGTAATCGTCTTTGCCCAGCGCTTCCAGGCGGCTCGTGGTGTATTTAACTGTGAGTCGCCGCGAACCAAAACAGGTATCCTTAGCCACTTCGAGGCCCAAAGCGCCTGATGAAAAGCCTTCAGATGCCATCCCATTAGAAGTACAGCATCGAAGCGACCAGAATGCAGCCGTTTCGCGATCTCGGGAGTATCAACGCCTGCGAAGTGATCTAGCCCTGGCGACTCAGCGACATTCTCCAGGAAATAATACCGGTAGCCAGACAGGAGGTCGATGTCCCAATCAAAGGCGACCCCGAACCCCGCTCCCGCATGATCGATTGGTGTCGCGCGATGAGCATAAAAGACAGTTAGATTTAGTCTCGCCGCCAAACAACGAAAAAGCGGTGCATAATACTGAACAGGATGAGAAGCAACAATAGCTAGGCGCACGAACGGTCAAACTCTCGATATATGTGCAGCTCGTTCAAACACATTCGCAAATCGGCCAGCAACCGAGCGAGCCGTATAAAGGTCGTATGCAGCGGAGTCGATATGTCCTACAGAACTAGGGCTCGTGGTCAAGCGCTCCAGCCCTTCGACTATGGACGGAACCAGCCCTCTGAGTTCTTTCACGGTTTCGAAACCGAGCGATATCCCTCCCCCTGCGCGTATGAGGATTTCATGCGCGCTACTTTTCCGATGAAAGATCGACAAAAACGGGCGTCCAGCCATGAGAACAGGATAAATCTTGGAGGCTGTATAGTGTGGTTCGCTCGATCCAATTATCAGAGCAACTTCTGTCTGAGCCATTGTACGTAACGCTTCAAGGTAAGGTCGCCGCTCTGGGACCTCATAGACATTTTGCGCGACGCCGATTTCCCTCGCGATTGGCAAGACACGATAGTCCTGCTTGCTAGTGGGAACCGCCGTGGTACCTATAAAATTAAATCTGATTTTCTCCGCCAAACGAGGTGACTTTTCGCGCAACAAAGCGAATGCCGTTAAAACGGCCCTTAGTGTCTCAACGACTGGCGGCCAGATAGTGCCAACATAACTGAAGTTCACCAATCCTGAGCCGAGATGGGATACAGTCAAAGCCCCGGTCGATACTGCATCTCTCATAGCATCGAAGTCTTGAGGATCACCACCAATCGGAATGCTAACCAATCGCGTCGGCTCTAGCCAAGGATATCGCGCCAACATTTCCTCGTTTTGGCGATCGGAAACAGACGTGATGAAACTCGCATATCGCAGGGCACACGGCTCAAGAATAACCGCAAGTCGATTCACCAAGTTACTCTTGGACCAATATGGGGCGCCACGGTCGGTTGATGACACCCAAGGATCTTGAAAGTCCAATATGATAGGAACATTCCAACGGCGTTGTATCCATCCTGACATTAACATTGGGTAATAAGGCGAACCGGTTATTAGCACCGCGTCCACATGCGAGCGTGACAGTTCCCTCCCTAGAGCAGCGCGAAGGTGCCCATAACCACGAAGGCCTATATCTCCTTCAAGGCCAAAGGGGCGAGTAAATCGGATAGGGACTGCACGGGTAGAAACGATTTCAACGTCGTCCGGCACAAGTCCAGCGAGACCGGGATCAAGTAGTTGGATGTGTAGCTTTGGATCAACACACAAAATTTGCGGTCGCCAACCATGTGCTGGCAAATACTTGGCGAGATGACGCGCCCGATGCACTCCGGCGACAGTTGAAGGCGGGAAATAAGGCGAGAGTATAATGCAGCGGCGCAAAGCAAATTCCCTTTACTTCATGTAATCCAGACAAGTTAATTTTCCCGCCTAGATTAGGCTAGCCTCAATCGGAGTGAGATTTAGGTGACCGCACAGCCGACACAACCGCTAACAATTTCTGCTGCTCTATAGCCCAGTTGAAACGTTGCTGCCCAAGATTCCATGCATATGTACGGGCGCTTGCGAGACGGTCCGGCGTGAGAAGAAATTGGTCTATACACGCCGCGAGAGCCGAACTGTCATCTCGTGGAAAAAGAGTCATTGCTTCTCCAAACTGAGGCGCTAACCACCGATGTGCCGGTATATCTGAGGCAATGCAAGGAACCCCGCCCAAAAGATAACTAAACAGCTTGTTTCCAAGAGCCAGCATATTATTTTTCGAGAATCCCATCTCTCCCGAGAAACCTAGATCGTAAATAGCCCCAAGACGCTCCAACTCGTCTGGCGGCGCCGGGTCGAGAAGACGCAATCGATCCGCGACGCCGACGACTAAAGCGCGCTGTTTTAGATGTTTCAAATAGTCCGAAGTCGACGTACCACGGAGGTAAAGGTGCGGTCGACTGCGAGTCTTGGCGATAGCATCAATGGCAGTTTCCAGGCCCCGCCCTGGACCAATTGTTTGTGAGAACCAATAAATGCTAGGCCCTGGATGAGCTACTCCCCGGGGCGTGGGTGCTATAGGCGCTCTCTCCTTGGGGAAAACGTTTAAGATAACGGTCGGAAAAGGAATGCGATAGGTCTCGGCATAAGCTTCAGCAATTAGTGGAGACGCGGCTGTAACGTAAGATGCCCCTGCAAGATGATGTTCTTCAATCGTTCGTATCAATTGCTTTTCAATATTGTGCTCGGGGACATCAGGCGTACCACCTAAATGAAAGTCCTCCGCATCAAAGGCATAAGGCACACTCCGCCTTTTTGCTGCACGAGCGACCGCGGGCAGCGCCTCCGTCAAGTGAGCAATGTATAAGTCAGCTTCGACTGCAGCGGCTGATTTGTAGAGCCCCAGACTACAATCGCCACACGCCCAGAATGCTAAACGCTCGCTTTTGGGTGACGTAGCAAACAAGCGACGACTTAAGGTCCGCCGAGTTACCTGCTTGATTCTCACGTCGATGGGAGCACCTGGACCAAAGGGCACCGTTTTCATTTCGCAACCATTCAGAGCTTCCGGCGGCTTAAAACCTTGAGACCAAACTTTATAAAGTCCACAGACCACAGTTACTTTGTACCCAGCAGCCGCAAGAGCTTGCGCGTCCTTTACCAGGCGCGGGTTGGCCGAAGGGACATTTCTCGATACCAAACAAACGTGAGTCGGCATTGTAAGAACCAATTTTCGCTTTTTACTCGTCCGAAAGTGGGAGAGTCACAAACACTCCGATGACGACCATCTGTGACAATACGAAGGGGCACAATGTCGACAGAGTTAAAAGCGTTTAAAACATACTGTCTAAAAAATAGACCGGACGATATTCGCGTAATCGAAAGCACATTTTTCCAAAGTCAAATTTTCCAATATATACAAACGGGGGCTAAATCGTTCACTTTCTACGCCCTTCCAAAACTCCTGCCATAAGAGATGGAAGTGAGAAAGATTGCCAAATCTTATGCCGCATTGTTCGCTCCAATATGGCACAGAAGACACCGGACTAAACTTTACTTTCTGTGGGTAAAAGTTCGGGTCCTTCCAATAGCCCTGCCGATCCCAGGCCATGATCGGCACATCGCTCGACAAAGCTTGTTGATACGCAATACCTTGCGTCTCATGTTCACATAAAAAAATCATGGATCTACATTGCTTCAGAGCACAGTGAAATTCTTCCTCTCGATAATAGCCATATCGAATTTCGACAAATGAACGGCCCTGCTCTTTCAAAAACCTCTTAATTGGATTTACGAGCTTTTCCTCTTTCTGCTTTTGGTCCCAACGAATCTTATTGTATAGTAACACATCAAACTCTTTTCCATCGTCGGCAGCTGGCGCCCATAATTTTGTGTCAATACCTGTCGGCCAACTAACAACTAAATCCCCAAAATCAGGCGTCCACATCTGTTTCATCCACGGACCCGGCACAAGGATCTTTCTGATATCAAATTCCTTAAGCAAGTTAGGCCATTCTATCGGGTGAGAAAAGGTTGCAGCACCGAAGACAATTGGATTACGCCATTGCCTCTCCCGAAGCAGGAAGGGCTTTCCAACTATGCAGGCAATTTCGCGAGGCGCACCGGCAAGATAACTATAGTTATTGACACGATACTTTACGCCTATTTGGTCCAGCCCTTTTATCAAGTTGAGAAAGACACGGGTTTGTCCACCGATAATACTTCCGCGCACCAGACGTCTTATTATACGTCGGGGATAGCGGTCGAAAGGCAGCCAGCGATCAGGGTCAGGCTCCCGATAAAATAAATTCAACACGGGAAAATGTGGCATCGCGGCTTGTGAAATTGGTCACCCACCACTACTGGGCACGCGAGTGCGGTGTACAAGCCAAATACCTTGGTGAAGCGACGGCTGATCAAAGCCATAGCGAGCTGCTAGCGACCGTATGTCGGCTTCACCAAAATCATTATGACACTCAATACACATAGCATCGATTCGATGAAGCCAGTCGCAGTTCTTCGCAAACAGAGTTTTTTCATGTCCTTCGATATCAACTTTAAGCAACCCTACCCTATCCCATCGAAGGCGATCAAGAATTGTACCGACTGAAAGAGCTGACACGACTAGAGTTGAGCCCACAGGTGTTATACGATGTTGTTCGGATATACGGTGAGCGTAGTCCTTATCTCCAAGCTCCATTACTGCTTTTCCATCGGCGACGTCTATGGCTGCCGAAAAAATGTAGGCTTTCACGTCGTTCATAGCGAGGTTGTTTCTTAGCAGGCGGAGGTTGTCGCCAATTGGCTCTACGCAAGCAATTTGAGCCTGCGGATACTGGCGGCTGAAATAGATGCTTGCCATTCCAATATTCGCCCCGAGGTCGAGTATGGTCGACGGCGAACTAATCGGAAAACGGTAACACTGGTGCTCGAAAATCTCACTAAAAATGAAGTAGTCCGCGCCTGAATTTCCGCGGACGCGAATACGAACAATTCCGAGCGGCGGCAGATACCTAATACCAATGACCCACTCACGTCCTTTCCAGAGACGATGACTATAGATCCAACTTAGGTGCTGCAAAAACTTTGCAAAGCTGACGCGACGTTGCCAGCATAACCGGACATTCCTAGCGAATGAATGTAAGTCAATCACTCGACACCATCTAAAAAGGAAGGTCACCAAATAGTCTACCCACTTTTACCAAACTTCCATACCTCGAACAAACTCTTCATGTTTTTCTAAATCTTGCAAATTACCGTCGCTCAAGGGCGCTGCAATCTCAGGGAGGATGATCGGGCGTCCGATACCCAAACGCTGAACGATCGGCATCGCTCCGCATGGGCCGGCCCACACATATGTGGGTCGGATTCTTGGCAACATTAATTCTAGATTTACCCCAATTGTAATTGGCACGACATTCACAGGAACATTATTTTGAAGCCAACAAATGAGTTTTTTTTCCTCGAGACCATATCGTGCAGGATGAACTTTGACTGCCAGCGTACCGCCGGCCAATTCTCTGCTCCGTTCTGAAAAAATACGAGAAACCGATGTTTTGTAGGCTCGCCGCAATGAGGGAGTGAGGCCGAATAACAGCAAGATAATCAATGGTCTCGACGCCTTGGCCAACACTGTTTCGATGCTGCAAATTTCCGACCTTAACGAAAGTGGAAGGCTTTCGAAGGTCTTTTCAAAAGCTTCAAGCGAGATCAGGTTCGAAACATCGACGCTATCAGACGACCAATTGCTGCGTTCAAAAAACGTATAGGCGCGATCGAAAGACGCGATCGATTTTCGAAAATCAATACCAGTTGTAAGGCGTTGCCATGGCGAAAAAAGCATACGCTTTGCCCACCGTTGGTCTTTATACTGCCCTTCTAGTACTGACCTGGTGAGCAACGACATCCTATCTTCATGATTGAAACAGTGAGGGTATTTTATGTGCCTAGCTTTTCTCAGAAAAGCTCGTGGCAACTGCGCGTAGAAATGAATGGGATCGTCGACCCAAATCTCAGTCGTTTCCTCTTTGATATGATGAACTGTCATCCAGTTTCGCAGAAGACAGGCGTCGTGTCTGAGCCGTCTAGGAGATTCCAAGAACCATAGCCCCCCGCGTCGCCGTGGTTTCAACGAATGAAAATCGCGCATATCCAATACGCCAGCATATTTTGCTACAGAAATTATTTCTTTCATCGAGCCGTCTATGAACTCGTCGTCAGCGAACGGATGCCAAACCAAAAAATCCTTTTCATCACCTGCACACAGGTGGAGGCGAAGATGTTGAATTACCAACAGTTGAGTGACCTGGCAGGCGAAAAAGATGCGAGTACGCACAGAGGTTGTTTCGAAACTCATGTTAAAACAACAAGGTTCTAGAATTGGACATCTGACCAATCGAGCCGTTCTCCGCGCTTGAGGTCGCGAGCGGCCCGCTGACCGAGGACAGTGGGTAGATGTTTTGGCGCAAGTCCGTAACCAGGCCGAATAATTCGAACGTTTTGACGATTAAATTGCTCACCGCTCTTTATATCAGCCACGACATAAATCGATCGACGAAATACTAATGACCCTTGCTCAGAGGATTCAACTTCGTACGAAATATGCCCTAGCGCGCGCCAAGCGTTTTTGCAGTCGTCTACCAAGCGCTTGAATTCCTCAGGCTCAAGACTGAAAGCAGCGTCCGGCCCACCGTCCGCCCGTGCCAGGGTAAAATGCTTTTCGACCATGCAGCCGCCAAGCGCAATGGACGCTACCGCCGCAGCAGAACTTTGCGTGTGATCAGACAACCCTGCGATGCAGGAAAATGTCTCGCCTAAATGAGGTAGTGTTCTTACGTTTGCATCGCTAATCGGCGCTGGATATGAACTGACGCAGTGCAGTAAAACGATTTGCTCACAGCCGCTTTTACGTGCCGCATTTAGCGCGTCTTGAATTTCACTAAGGTTTGCCATTCCAGTAGATATAATCATTGGCTTACCTTTTCTGGCAACATAAGCAATTAGTGGTAAGTCGACGATCTCGAATGACGCAATCTTGTAGCAAGGTGTATCCAGAGTTTCTAAGAAATCGGTGGCTGTCGTGTCGAAAGGCGTGGAGAAAACAATCAGCCCAAGCTCTTTACCTTTCTCAAATAATGATTCGTGCCATTCCCATGGAGTATGCGCCTCGCGGTACAGGTCATAAAGAGCCCGACCGTTCCATAGTCCTCCCTTAATTTGAAAATCCGGGGCATCTAGATCAATGGTCATCGTATCGGCGGTATATGTTTGAAGTTTAAGTGCGTCCGCCCCCGCCGCCTTGGCCGCTTCCATAAGCTTCAATGCGCGCTCTAGGTGTCCACCGTGATTGCCAGAAAGTTCCGCGACAATCAATGGCGGATGCCCAGGACCGATGTTACGTCCAGCTATAGATATGCAAGGGGTCATGACTTTTTGCGCTACTTCCTGAACTCTCACGAATCTCTTTCTGCGGCCTGTGAGCCTTACGAAAACAGTACCTAGAATTTCTCGACTGTGATCTTATACCTACAACCGAGATATTCAAACCACGCGGGGTAGTGGTGATTATCTACAACACGGAGTAGGTTGAACTGTTGACGAAGTGTTTGATCTATATCGAGACGGCTATCTGCAGGCCTTCGTCGCCTATGAGTGCTCGCTTCCCCTATCTGCGGCTTGCCCATTAAGGGGCTATCTGAGTCTAGATAACGGCGACACAGTGTAATTGAACTCTCTCCGACCGCCGCACGCAGTTCATTGATAAGTTCGTGCCCAGCGAATTCAAGCCACTCTCGAAAGATTACTGGGCCACTATCTACTAACTCTGCCGCCTCAAGCAAACAGATTGGTATGCGACTGTCCCCTTCTAAAATTTGCCAAGTAAGCGGGGAAAATCCTCGACCTTTCGGCAGATCACTCGCATGTACTATAAGGTTCCGATAGTTTTGCTTCAACACCTCGTTCGTCGCAATGTTTATACAACCGAGAAAAAACGCCACACCACCTTTTTGAACATTCCTACAGTTGTCAACAAAGACTGCGTTGTCGCCATGTTCATTGAGACTCAGAACAAGCTCTTTGGCGAAAGGAATGATCCAGCTTGGATTATCAACGACGACCGAAACGAGTCGTGGTTGTTTCCACCATTGTGGTCGGCTATTCACTTGAGAATCTCGGTAATGCGCAAAGCCGCTTGCCCGTCAATCAATGCATAACCCGCTAGCGCTAGACTCTTTCTCAGTTCTGGTTCATTACGTAGCCTATCAAATGCTTTACGTAACCTTACAGAAAAATCGCTGTCAAGCAGTCCAATATATAAAGCCGCACCCTGACTTGTCACTAAACTAGCTATCTCGCGCTGATTTTCAACGCTGACAAATAGAGCCGTGGGTAGCCCAAGCGCCGCGCGTTCATAAGCAGTACCCCCCGCCCCTCCTATAGCAATATCTGCCCGTGTCATTAGCTCGGGCATATTTTGGGCATCAAGAATAAGTGACGCATTTTTCGATAACCTTTGACGAACTGAATCTAGGTGAAACGCCTGCGAAGATAGAACCACGGTGACTCTAATATCAGAAGCATCTCGGCCAACAGCATCAAGGATTCGACTTGTTGCATTAACGGGGTCAGTTGCCCCGCAAGAAATGAGCAACTCTCTAACAGGACGTCCGTCGCGTCGAGCCAAGGAAGTCGATCGATTTAGCTGAAACTCGCTACCAATTAACGCAAACTTTGGACCTAACAATAACCGCGTCTGCGACGGTACGAGATTGCTGTAGATCCTTGATTCGGTCGCAGCCCCATCAACCAGGAAATCACAATCATGGGATCGGTTGGTGGCATCGTCTATAACTAAGATAGTCCTTGCGAACGACCTCGCCCCTCTTTCAAATCCCACATCCAGACGATAGTTGTCTAAAATCAGAAGGTCTATTCGAGCCTGCCGTTTGCAGAGTCGCATCAGACTTGTGGATTGAAACTCAACGACCGAAATTGAAAAGCCGCTTGCATTAAGGGCGGGCACCGTACGTAACGCATTAGGGCTCACCGCGAAATGGCAATGCCATCCGCCTATAGCCAAGCCTCGAGCCAGGGCGAGACATCGCGTTATGTGCCCCGCTCCGATCAACGGAGAAGCGTCGCAAATGAATAGCGCTTGAGGGTCTGAACATTTTGAGCCCAACCGTTGGCCTCACTCCGTTCGGCGTATTGTTTAGGCTGCGCAACTGCGCGTCATTTCCAACCTCAGAGAATTGCGTTCGCGATTAAACCATTCAGTGACTTCGTCTTCCGAGGCCACAGTTTCCCTCTCCATTAGCTCGTTTATGCAGCCCAACCATTTCGTGGGCTCTTCAACATAAACGACACCCGGGACGCGACCGGTGGCTTCGGCAGCCATTGCGTCAGCAATTACCGGCACGCCAGCCGCAACCATCTCAGAAATCCGAGTTAGGCATCCAAAGCCACAAACTTGGGGAACCAATACTGCATTGGCTTGTCCGAGAAATTCATCATACTCGCTCTGAGGCACATATCCTCTAAATTCGACTTGTGGGAGTTGGTACTTGTTATAATTTTCTGGCGGCACTGACGTACCCAAAATCACTACCTTTGCTTGACGAGGAAGCCCTTCCATTGATATTTGTCTCAACAATGAATCGAGACTTATGCGATTTTGATCCACGGGACCACTAGTGATGAGAAAGAGGCCGCGCCGCACCTTTTCCTGCTTGCGTCGCTCTTTTATGAGTTCAAGTTCAACGCTTGCTTCACCTGCTGCGTAATAAGGAACATATGAAGCTTGAAGTCCGGCAGCGTGCCAAAATCCCGATTCAATCTTAGAAAGGTACCAGGTCCTGTCTGCAGCTGCGCTTATAAGCATTTCATTCGCAAGAGCGATAGCTGCCGACCGGATCTGTACACGATCTCGAAACTCATCCTTTTTTAATTTCGCTTTTTCTAACGACGGCAACATATAAGGGAGGTTAATCAACATCGAAGTTAGCCCCCATGGAGCGATTATCGTTTTGATACCGCGGGAGCTATTTATTTTGGAAAAATGAGAAAACGTAAGATTCTCAAAAATACAAGTCTCGATATTTGGATGCTCATCAATCAACTTTAAATAATTCGTTCTGACGTGACCTAAATAGCGACTAGGGGTGGATCCGCCACTAGATAGAGGCTGAAGCGGATTCTCGATTATGTCATTAAATTTCGCAATTGCACGGTGTACTTTGCGCAAAAACCAATGAGACACAGCCTGTGGAGTGGGATCTAAATGCGATAACGTAACATAAACAATCGCATCGTCGCCGAACATAGCTCTTAGTTCGTGGAGCAGTTGATAGGTGCGACGTGCTCCCCCACCCCATCTCAAATTGGGCGGACCGCTTGTCACGAACAAAATTTTAGCATTTTTCGTCATAAACGTTCGCCGAATTTCACCGCGTAGGTTCCGAACCTGTCACCCATCCCCAAAGATCTTTCGACAAGCGACGGCGACTTCTTCGATTTGATCCATCGTAAGACCGATCCCACTTGGAAGATAAAATCCACGCCGCGCCAGTCTTTCAGCAACAGGACATCTGGCACCAGAAAAAAGCCCCCTCCGACGTAAGACGGGTTGTTCGTGCATCGGCCAAAAGAATGCTCTCGTTGCCACTCCGAGCTGCTCTAATCGCTGCATCGCCTCTTCTGCGTCAAACTGGATCTCATCGTTCAAAACAACACCGTAAGCCCAGTAAATATTGGTCGCATAATCTGTGATCGGTAAAGGCAATGTTAGCTCAGAGATATCACTCAAAGCCTCAGTCATGGCCATACCATTAGCCCGTTTTCTCGCTACAAACGTATCCAACTGTTCTAATTGAGCCACCCCCACTGCTGCTTGCAGATTGCTCATCCGAAAATTCCAACCCAGCTCTTCATGAACGTATCGGCGCCTTTGAAAACACAAATTTCGCAATGAGCGACATCGTTCCGCAAGCACGTCGTCGTTAACCAATACCATTCCACCTTCACCAGTCGTAATATGCTTATTCGGATAAAAACTCAGAGCGCTAATATCACCAAAGCCACCACACGGATCGCCACGATACGTTTGGCCAATTGCCTCGGCGGCATCCTCGATAATGAATAATCCATATTTCCGCGCAATCGCCAAGATCGGTTGCACATCAACCGGCAGTCCATAAATATGTACAATCATTATTGCGCGGGTTCGACTACTGATTGCGCGTTCAACTTGTTTTACATCCATATTCCAAGTATCAGGATCGCTATCCACGACGACTGGAGTTGCGCCCGCCCGAATGATCGCACTTGCGCACGAAATGATTGTAAATGTAGGCAGTATAATCTCATCCTGCGGACCGAGGCCTAGCGCAGCCACGGCGACCTCTAGAGCAGCCGTGCCATTGCATACGGCAATTCCATGACGCCGCTTGCAACGCGCCGCGACCCCTTGCTCCAACCGAGAAACGAATGGTCCTTCTGACGAAATCCACCCTGAATCAATGCATTCAGCCAAATAGACTTTTTCATTACCAATGAGCAAAGGAGCATTGACAGGAATCATGACGGTCTACACTGCTGAAACAATAATACAGACATTCCACGTGCTCAGTGAAGGAGTCACGCCTGTAAGAAACTCTTCGGCGGCTCGTCGTCGGAAGCCCGTTAATTTGGCTACGATGTCCAACTCTGGCAGCGAAAAGTAGCGCATCGGATGGACCTCGTCGAACTCATCGAGCTCGCCACTGCTTTTGTTTTTCACACTAATATGATAGTGCACGTCAATTCGATTGTCGTTGACGTTCCAAACGGGATTAGCCGCACGCTTAATCGTTAGAAACTCTCTATCAACCGTTTTGATGCGATGAGAAGGACCTACTGCGCACACTGCCGGTGCGTACCAGACATCGAACAGGAAAATCCCCCCCGGCTTTAAGTGCCGTCGCGCATTACGGAAGGTGGCAACTAAATCTTCATTAGACGTTTGGTAGCTCACAACATGAAACAAGGCTAGGACCGCATCGAAGCTGCGTCCTGCGTCGAACCCGCAAATGTCCCCAACCTCGCAAGTGAAATTTGGTAAGGGATCTTGAAGTCGAGCCCGTTCAATCATTTGTAAACTGCGGTCGATACCAACGACTTCGTAGCCCTCCTCTGCAATCCGCCTTCCATGCCTGCCAGTTCCGCAACCAAATTCGATTATCTTACCTTTTGCGACGCCCATTCGGCGAAGTAACGACAATACGTAGTCCGACTCGCGATTGTAATCTTTATCCTGATACAATACGTCATAATACTGCCCGTAGCGTTCGAAATTGTTTTCGGGTAGTTCAGTAGCCAAACTTCAACTCCTTAGGCAAGTGCGTTTCAAATCTCGTTTTATCCTGCTCTCCAATAAAGGGCCCCTGCTTGACTTCAAACATCTCCAACTCTTCTAGTACTTCAAAGCCGTGTCCGCCTTGCATCAACAAGATAACATCACCTGCTTCTAACACACGACTAGATAAGTATTTTTTGTTTTGATCGTAAAAATCAACTCGCAACCTTCCGCGGCGTATAAGCAAAACCTCTTGAGTCAATTCAACGCGGCGAAGAACCGGATTATGAAAGTGCGGATCAATCGTTTTTCCCTTTGGGTGGCGCATATAGGCGAGCTGTTGAGACAAATGATTGTCCGTAAAAAAGGTGACGCCATGCTTCTCAAATCGGTGCGACACAATTAGGGCAATCGGTATCAGCCCGTCGTAGATAGTTTCGATCAGCGGCACGTTTTTCGGTAATGATTCCATTCGGTCACCGCCAATAGGCATTCAACGCAGCAGGCATTAATACTGGTCTATTTTTCTTCTATCAATCTACTATTATCGGCGCGATGCATCGCATTGATTTTTGAGATCTCTGGGTGGGCGGCAATCACATCGAGAACTTCATACATCGAAGGCATTGCGTTCTCGTTAAAATGGGAGAACAGCGCCCGAAAGAATGCAAGATCCGCTGGATAGTCGAGCGTCCACCGATGCTGTCTAAGGGTCGCATCTTCGCAAACAAGATTGGCGCGGTTCACTTGGGGCATCTCTCGCAACCACGGTGTTACATGCTCGCGTTCAGCCAATTTTCTCGCCGTTTCCGCAGCCTTACGCAGCGCGTCAATGGTCATCGCCTCGCAGTCGAGGCCATGCGGAAAACTAGGTGGCAAATTGTTGCAAGCATATGCTACGCGTCTTTGAGCCCTTAAGTCTAATACTCTTGCGCATATCAGCGGATCGATAAGCGGGCAGTCACTAGTGATCCGCATAACAACGTCGGCCCTTACCGCTTCCGCAGCAAGTAGATAACGCGCAAGTACGTCGGTTTCTGGGCCTCTGACCACTACCGCTGCACATCGCTCAGCTACCGTTATGAGACGGTCGCTCTCAGCGAGGTCCGGAACAGCACACACCACAACATCAATTCCTGGAATTGCGCTGCAGCGGCGCAGAACGTGCTCAAGAATCGGTTTGCCAGAAAGCTCTAATAAGGTTTTTCCGAAAAGCCGCGTCGAATTCAGGCGCGCTTGTACTACGACCGCTGCGCTCATTTATGGGGATACCTATTGCGTGCTTAACTTAGTAATGGAGGGATTTTTTTGCAAAAATCAATCGGACTTTGTTCCTGTCAGCGAGCGCTGTAACGAGGCCGCGCGACAATTTGACTGACCTCGCGCTGCGCCGCGATATCTTGGTCGTGGCCGATTGAGGAAATCTCGTAGTTTCGGGCGGAAAGAATTTCAGAGCATGCTCGCATCAACGCGTCGGAGTGAACCTCCATAAAAAGGAGAGGTTTGTGCTCTGTCAGCAACTTGTCGGCCCCTACGAGAGCTAGAACCTCCCCCCCCCTCGATGTCGAGTTTTATCAAAGCCGGCGGGGGAATAGCTCCAGACGCAATTAAGCTATCGAGACTACGCGCTGGCACGTTGAGCATTTCATTCCCCGTCACGTCCATTTGAAACGAACTGATAGCGAGTTTAGCCATGCTGCTATCTGATAATACAATAAGTTCGACTTCTCGATCGAAGTCGCCAACTGCCACTCTGTGCAATTCGATTTGATACTTTGGATTAAGCGAAATGAAATGCTGAATGCGCTCCTGGTTCTTTGGCAACGGCTCAAACACATGCACAGATTTGGCGCCGTTTGCAGCCATGACGCCAGCAAAAAAACCGTGCCACCCCCCAACGTCATAAGCAACGGATCCGGCGTGAGCGCGCATTTCCGCTGCGATCACTTCAGCAAAATGCCACTCATAGCCACCGGTCCAGATTCCCTTATCTTCGGGCATTCGGATAAGGAACTTAACCCCCTTTGCTGGACCGCTATCGACAACGTACTCAAATTCTGATCCGTCTAACATAAGAGACACAAAACGCCGTTGGAGAGGTCCAACAATTGGCAACGCAGCAAGGTTTCTACGGCTCTGCCGCGGCAGCAAGCGAACCAAGCTGCGAAAAGCGTCCGACAGAAGTCGCATTTCCTATCTCTTCATCGATATTTTGCCGAGGGGGTTGCGTCGTCGCCATTCGGTGAGTTGTTTCATTGCAATTTAAAAAAATATTTGTGTCACCCCTGCGTGCCAAGGGACTGTATGACAGCAATCACACGATCCTGATCTAGTTCCGTCATCGTCGGAAAAAGTGGAAGTGTTATCGCTGATTGGTAGTATTGTTCTGCTTGCGGAAAATCCCCGTTGTTAAATCCAAGCGCGCGATAATAAGGTTGTGTGTGAACGGGAATATAGTGAACGTTAACGCCAATACCAACCGCGCGGAACGATTCGAAGGCTACCCTGCGCGGGGTGACCAGGATCTTCTCATCCCAGCCGATAACGTAAAGATGCCAGGATGACTGGCAGTCTTGGTTGCGGCTCGGCAACATTACCCCAGTGCCCGCGAGAAGTGCGTCGTACCGATCAGCAAGCTTTCGCCGTTGCATCACATACTCGTCTATTCGCCGTATCTGACTCAATCCAAGCGCAGCCTGAATGTCCGTCATCCGATAATTCAAGCCGAGCTCGACCATTTCGTAATACCAGGGCTCAGCGGTAGAATTTCTCATGCAGCGCGGATCGCGTGTCACACCGTGCGACCGCAGTCGCGCCATTTGCTCGGCCACCTCGCTATTGTTGGTAACAGCTACGCCACCTTCGCCACTTGTAATAATCTTCACAGGATGGAAGCTAAACACTGTAATGTCAGAGTAGCGGCAATTGCCGACCGGACGCCCTCGATAGCCGGCACCGATAGCGTGCGATGCATCCTCTATGATACGAAAGCCAAATTGATCTCCTAATTCTCGAATGCTAGCCATGTCACAGGATTGACCGGCGAAGTGTACAGGTATGACCACCTTTGGAAGGTGGCCGCTGATTTTGGCGCGGTGCAATTTTTTCTCCAAAGCACCGACGCACATATTGTGTGTGTTGGCCTCGATGTCGACAAAATCAACCGTTGCACCGCAATAAAGCGCACAGTTTGCAGACGCGACGAACGTATTCGGTGTAGTCCATAATACATCCCCCGGGCTGAGTCCTAGCGCGAGGCATGCGATATGCAATGCCGATGTCGCACTATTAACTGCTACCCCGTACTTAGCTCCACAATAGCCTGCAATGGCGCGCTCAAAGTCGACGACAACTGGGCCCTGCGTCAAATAGTCGGACCTCAGGACTGAAATCACTGCAGCAACATCATCGTCGGTGATGTCTTGTCGCCCGTAAGGGAGGAACGGTATTGTCAAATGTTGTCGTCCTCGAGCAGAAACACTGCGCTCAAATGCCAATTAG
>Ga0206946_1123_pt2 | contig 21137 bp, 14 predicted proteins | sample Alteio_BWOrgHeat_2_FD_152965 | JGI IMG/M metagenome (GOLD analysis project Ga0206946, IMG submission 152965) | Enriched cells from forest soil in Barre Woods Harvard Forest LTER site, Petersham, Massachusetts, United States -... | ecosystem: Environmental > Terrestrial > Soil > Temperate forest > O... | reverse complement strand
TCGCCTGCCGCGCTGCTGGCGACGTATGTGACGGGAAGAGATGGGCTGGTCCGCTACGCGGCGGATGCTGCTCCGGTGACGGACGATCACCCGCGCATCGAATATGCTTCGTGGGTGAGACCGAAGGAGATGACACGCACTCTGCCGGAACTTTTGAAGCTGCAGGAAGAGCCGCCGCTTACCAACGCGGATGACGCTCTGCGAAGCGCGGTAGCCGCGGAGCACCAGGTGCTTTTCGACTTCTATGCCGCGGGCATGGCCGCGTACAACGGTGATCGTGAACTGTGGAGCAGGATGATTGCTCGAGTTCTCGCACAGGGCGGCCATAATCCCTACTATCTATGGATCATGGGTGGGGGATAATGGGTGGGGGATGATGGGCGGCGACAAGTGACGGGTATGACTAAGAAACAACAAGCGCCAGCGAAGCAGAGGAAAGCAGAAGCGAAGAAGGGCGATCGGAAGGCTCTGTGGCTGATCTGTGTTGTTGTGATTTTTATCGGAGCAGCAGCCGCGATCTACTATAAGCGGCCCGCAAATATTCAAGCCGATGGTGGAAGCACCGCCGCTGTACCTGAACCGCAGCCTCAGCCGCAATCGCAACCAGCCATGGCTGGGCCAACGCGCGTCATATTCGGGGCAACGGTTGCGAATACGATGTCCGCGCCTTCTCCTGCTCCACTGGGGATGGCGTGGATCCCGGGTGGCGAATTTTCAATGGGCGCGCAGGACCCGCCGGACATGGACGATGTCGGCATGAAGGCGACGCTCGATTCGCGGCCGGTTCATCGCGTGTACGTGGATAGTTTTTTCATGGACAAGACGGACGTCACGAACGCGGAATTTGCGAAATTCGTGAAGGCCACCGGATATGTAACTGTCGCCGAACGGAAACCGCGTGCTGAAGATTATCCTGGAGCGCCTCCGGAAAATTTGGTGGCAGGCTCGGTGGTCTTCGCGCCGCCAGACCATCCTGTGCCGCTGAATGATTACTTTCAGTGGTGGAGCTATGTTCCCGGCGCAAACTGGCGGCATCCGCAGGGACCGCAGAGCAACATCATCGACAAAGATAACTATCCGGTCGTCCACATTGCCTATGAAGATGCCGAGGCTTATGCGAAGTGGGCGGGTAAGCGATTGCCGACTGAAGCCGAATGGGAATTTGCCGCGCGTGGCGGCCTTGCAGGGAAGCCTTATGTATGGGGCGATGAGTTCCGTCCGCACGGAAAATGGATGGCCAACACATTTGAAGGCCATTTCCCGAACAAAAATACTGGCGATGACGGCTATCTCAGCACTTCGCCCGTCGCCAAGTTTCCTCCTAATGGATATGGCCTTTATGACATGGCTGGAAACGTATGGCAATGGACGAGCGACTGGTATCGTCCCGACTACTATAAGCAACTGGCCGAACACGATGGAGTGGCCCGCAACCCGCAAGGTCCGGACTCAGCTTATGATCCGTCGGAGCCGGGACACGCGAAGAAAACACAGCGCGGGGGTTCGTTTCTATGCACCGATCAATATTGTTCGCGCTACATGGTGGGCACGCGCGGCAAGGGAGATGTCGACACCGGGACTAACCATCTGGGCTTCCGCTGCGTGATGACGCTCAGCCAGTGGAACGCGGAACATGGGAAATCAGATGGTGCACTTGATGGTGGCCGCTGACAAAAATATGCAGAGCTATCTGCGGATGTGCTCGATGCGTGCACGCCGGACTACACTGCTTCTCTATGTCTTGTTGCTGTGCGTGGCCTGTGCAGCTGCACAGAGTGATCCGCTGCCTTCATGGAATAACGACAGCACTAAGCAGGCGATTCTCGATTTTATAGCGCGCGTTAGCAAACAAGGTGGACCGGATTTTGTCCCTGTCGAGGCACGCATTGCCACCTTCGACAATGACGGCACACTCTGGACAGAACAACCGGTTTATACCGAATATGCTTTTACCTTCGATCGTGTAAAGCAGCTTGCTCCGCAGCATCCGGAGTGGAAAACCGAGCAACCGTATGCCGCTGTGCTGCAAAACGATATGAAAGCCCTGGCTACAAGCGGCGATCGGGGCGCATTTCAGTTAATTCTCGCCACGCACGCTGGAATGAGCACGGATCAATTTTCCCAGATTGTTACCGAGTGGATCAATCACGCCGAGCATCCAAAGTTTCATCGTCCCTATACCGAATGCATCTATCAGCCAATGGTCGAACTGCTTACTTTTATGCGCGCGAACGGATTCAAAACTTATATTGTGTCGGGCGGAGAGGTGGAATTCATGCGGCCATGGACGGAGAAAGCTTATGGCATTCCACCAGAACAAGTGATTGGGACGACACTGAAAACCAAATATGAGCTGAACGGCGCCAATCCTGCTCTGGAGCGTCAGCCGGAGATAGATTCGATCGACGATGGTCCGGGAAAGCCGGAAAATATAGGCAAAATCATTGGCAGACGTCCGATCGCAGCGTTTGGCAATTCCGACGGTGACCAGCAGATGCTCGAATGGACGGCCGCCGGCGGAGGGCCCAGATTGATGGCCCTTGTTCACCATACGGACGCGCAACGCGAATACAGCTATGATCGGGCCTCGTCAGTGGGCCGCCTGGACAAGGCCCTCGATGAGGCTACAGCAAGGCAATGGCTAGTGATTGATATGAAGAACGATTGGAAGGTGATCTTCCCTCCAGGGCCAACTGTCCCTGACTCTCATTGATTACAGAGAAATATTGCGACATTGGGTTGATACGTATCCGTGGCATGCTACAGCAACACTTTGAACAGCAACTTCAGAATATCTTTCAACGGCATGACGGTTAGCAAAAGAAGTGTCATCGGAAGAAGGCTTGCGATCACCAAGTGAATGAGCGTGATCGGGCCGATGGGCAGGGCATTCATCCGTTCCACAAAGGTATAGCTGTTACCGAGATCTGCCAGTGACTGAATATCACCTGTGCCGAGTACCGGCTCATGTTCCGAATTGGCATGTTGTATCCATTTCTTATGGAACGCGCCCGTATAGGTAGTTGCCAGCGTTCCATATTGATAGAGGCCAAGGCGTTTCGTCTTGAGCAGCGTTCCCATAAAAAGGACAAGTGGGCCCACCATGATGCCGACGGCCACGATTACATATGCCGCAATTGCCGGTATGAAGTGCTGTAACGTAAGCCTGTCATACACGATTTCATTCGCCAGGACGCCTGTGACAGCGAGCGAATGCGAGAACAAGAGGATCCCGAAAAAACGCTGCGTCATGCCGACAAAGCCCAACCCCCCTGCCTGATCAGGATGGGTTGGGAAAAGCTGGATGTCCAGTCTGCGAACGCGAGCCAGAAATTGGAACCAGAGAAAGAGCCGCCAGAGCCAGCGTAAGACGAGAAAATTAAATAAAGGCGCACAGAAACCTATAAGCCACCAGCCGGCCCAGGTGAGGGAAGCGCCATTGTTCTCGCGAGTGGCATACCACGTGGTGGCGTGGACCGCCGTAGCCCAAAATGAAACGATTGAAACGATATAGGCCAGAATGGCGATTATGATTTCTGCAAGAACGGAATCACGCGATCGCAGGCCGAGTTCTACGGTCTTGTCGAATTGTTGAAAGTCTTTTTCTATTACAACGCCTGATGTAACGAAATGTGCAGCAGCTTCAGTGATCCGCGGCCCAAGTATGTTTTCTGCTGCAAGCAGCAGAGGGACCGCAAAAAGGAAGCGGGAGTAAGTACTGAAATCGCGCAGGAATGGAACCGGAACATTATGTCCAAAGACTCTTCTCTCTATTGCGGAAAGAATTAGAAGAGGCACCCAGGTGAGCAGCGCGGCGAGGACGGCCCTTCTGACGGTCAGAGGCGCATTTTGTTTGATAAGGCCTACACGCTTCTCAATATTGAAGAGCGGGCCACCCGCCATAAGGAGAAAAGGGCGCTTGATTAGATGGATGTCCTGATCCACTGTTCCCTCCGGGCTTAATCACTCGGCATGTAGTTCTTCCGAGATGTTACGGGCATCATCTATTTCTTCTCATTCCTCGGTTATTGTCCAAAGTTATTCAACATCAGACGAGATGTTCTCGAATAGCAAGCTTGAGCAGATCGGAGTTATTATGCAGTCTAAAATCCTGCATAATTTTGTATTTATGAAATGCAATGGTTCTTGCGGTGAGTTTTAGAGTGTCGGCCGTTTCCTTCATCGTCAAACCCTCAGCGAGCAACTGTAATACCTCTCTCTGTCTTGGCGTAAGACTTTTCTGGCCATCGTCGTCCGGATTATCCAGGAACGCTCTTTCCATGCGGCGATACGCTCGAGGCGTGAAATAAGAGTTTCCGGCGGCCAGCAACTCCCGAATGGCATAGAGGACTTCAGTCCCTGTGGACTTTTTCAACAGAAAGCCGACGGCCCACTCCCGCAGCGCTTCGACTACAACGCCGACATCTTCATTCATTGTGACAACCAGAATCCTCGTCTTCGGCAACAGCTTCTTAAGCATCCGCCCTGTGTCCATGTCATATAACCATGGCAGTCCAAGGTCTACGACGATCAGATCAGGATTGAATTGCAAAGCAGCGGTAAGAAGCGTCTGTCCATCGGAGACGGTTGCCACTATCTCGAATTCCGGTTCCAGAAGCTTCCGGAACGCGTCCATCAGCAATGGGTGGCTATCTGCAAGAAGTACACGTGGACGTAGCATTTCGTATTCCTCCTCAAAAACATACAAACCTCGGAAATACCGGAGGGTGAATGATTTGCAGCATGAGCTTGAGTTGGATCCATCAAACAATTTGGAACAGTCCGCAAAATTCCGGGAGGAAGCGTACCTAACTACAGGAAGGCAAGGCACGGTCAAAATTGACAGGTAATTGATGCCAGCTAAATGTATACATTCCTGTTCTTGCAGTCAAAGGAGAAAGAGAGCCAGTTTGGGCGATGTTTTGTCATTGGCATTACGTACCTCGATATATTTCCTCCGCCACACAAATAAGAGTACTGCAAACAGAAGCAAGATACTGCGCGGGACACTGGCCGGCAGCGGTTCATGCAGCGAATTGAACAGACACAAAGATGCCCTCGCGGGAGCGAGGGCATCTTCTGTTTCGGAGCTATAGGCAACGCGTTTAGTGGACCTACCTGGTTACGGTGAAGTTGCCATGCAACGCAGCTGCGGTTGAGTCTGTTCCTGCCCAAACGTCGAAGACGGAATCATCCTGCACCCAGGCTCGCTCCTCCGAACTCCAGTACATCAAGTCGTTCTTGTCGAGAGCGAAATGAACCGTTTTCTTTTCGTGTGGCAGAAGTGTGATTCGGCTGAAACCCTTTAGCTCTCGAACAGGGCGAGAGCTGCGCCCGGATTGCTGATGTATGTAAAGTTGCACCACATCGTCTCCTGCTGTTTCGCTTGTGTTTTGCACATCAACAGAAATCCCGATGGGCTCACCCTCCTTGATTTCCGCCTTGTCCAGTTGAAGGTTAGTGTAGGTGAACTTTGAATAGCTCAATCCATAGCCAAACGGGTAGAGCGGTGTGCTTTCTTCGTTCCAATACCTCTTGCCTTGATCTAAGGGCGCATGTGTGAGGTTGTGGGCGTAATAGATAGGCACCTGTCCAACGTCCCGGGGCCATGTGAAAGGAAGCCTTCCGCCCGGATTTGCCGATCCGAAAAGAAGATCGGCAATCGCTGCTCCGCCTCGAGTTCCCGGAAACCAAGCCTCGAGAATCGCAGGGATGTGCGTCGACGCCCAGGTGATGTTTAGCGGACGGCCATTCAGCAACACCAGGATAACGGGCTTACCCGTTCCAACGACCGCCTCGAGTAATTCCTCCTGCTTACCGGGCAGAGCGATCGTTGAAGTCGATGCCGCCTCCCCACTCATCAATGCAGATTCGCCCAGGAAAAGGATTGCGACATCCGAGTCGCGCGCGAGTTGTATCGCATGATCGAACTCGTAGGCACTCTCCTGATCGGTCCACGCTTTCACCTTTGCAGTGTGGCTGAACATCTCAAAGGGAGATGGAAACCTGCGCTCGATTTGCACTCCCGGAGCATATTTGATTTCGCTGATGCTTCCTAACCTTTTCTTCAGTCCTTCCAACGGCGTAACCGTTTCCTCAAGGTTCTCCGCAAAGGTCCAGGAACCAAGAGTGTCTGCCTTGGAGTCAGCCAACGGCCCAATTACAGCAATCTTTTTGGGCGGGTGCTTTGAATCCAACGGAAGTATGCCCTCGTTCCGTAACAGTACTGCCGAATGCTCTGCTGCTATGCGTGCCTGAACCCTGTGATCTTCACTTGCAAGAATGGTTGCAGCCCGTGATTCGTCCACATAAGGGTGTTCGAAGAGGCCCAGCCGGATTTTCATCTCAAGAATTGGTCGAACTGCATTGTCCAATTCTGTCTCTGTCACACGGTTCTCTTTGACAGCGTCGGGCAGGTTTGTATAAAAGGCTGTCGGGCCGAGCGACATCTCCATGTTGACCCCGGCCTGTACGGCACGGACCGCAGCATCAGAAGCTGATGAAGCAAACCCATGTACCTCCAAATTCTTCACTGCATCCGCATCGCTCACCACGAAGCCGTTGAATTTCCACTCATTGCGCAGAACATCCGTCAGAAGCCAACGATTTCCAGTCGCGGGCACATCGTTAAGATCCATGTACGCGCTCATCACTGAGCCAACGCCGGCCTCGACGGCCGCGCGGAACGGCGGAAAATAGACATTTCGCAACTGAGCCTCGGAGATGTATGAGGCATCGTAGTCGCGTCCGCCCTCAGCAGCCCCATAGCCGGCAAAGTGCTTCACTGTTGCCAGGACGTGATCGGGAGCGCCGATATAGTCACCCTGAAATCCGCGGACCTGAGCCCTGGCAATCGCAGACCCGAGATAAGGATCTTCCCCTGCGCCTTCGATGATCCTGCCCCACCGGGGATCGCGAGCGATGTCCACCATGGGAGCAAAGGCCCAGTCGATGCCAACCGCACGGGCCTCAAGGGCTGCAGTCGCTTGCGCGGCTTGAACGAGGGATGGATCCCATGAGGCGGCCATCCCGATAGGCACGGGAAAGATGGTATGAAATCCGTGGATAACATCGAAGCCAAAAATCAAGGGAATATGCAGCCGCGATTGCTCGACGGCCGTATGCTGATAGGCATTGATGATCTTCGGATCTGTGACGAACAGGAGTGAACCGATCGCTCCGCTCCTGACCCGCTCCTGCAGGTCTGTAGAATTACCGAGATCGAATTGCTGGCTCATCTGACCGATCTTTTCTGCTACCGTCATCTGCGAGAGCAGTGCATCGGCGCGGGCTCGAACGCTTTCGTCTGCCGATATTGATGGAGATTGAGTCGATGTCTGCGCGTCGAGCTGTGCAGATGCCAGCCATGCAAACCCCATAAGGGCCGACAGCACAAAACCGGCTAATGTTTTGTCTCGGCCATGGATCCTCTTTCGCAAACCGTTCAAGTCTTCGTCCTTTCGCTTCGCGATGCTCGTCCAAAAATTGTCAGAAGGCTGCCTTCCGCAAGTTTCCCAACCCTATATGGACTCGCTGGAGAGTTGTCGAGGTGTTGCCGGGTTAATCGCAAATCCCGATACGTTAAAACGGAAATAAGCCGATTGTTTTTAGCACTTTATGCCAATTTTAAAGAGCAGCGTTAATACCTTGCGGACCATGAGAGACTCCAAGAGCCTTGCCTAGAAAATGTTTCCTTTTGGCAAAAACCGGCGGTACGCATAGCATTTTCAGATATGCGGGGTGGGGCAAATGCAGTGCGCGAAAGGTGGTACCCGGAGAAACCGGAAGAGGTCACCGCAGTCCATGAGCAGCTGGAGAAACTGCTTGCGGACCCGCTGTTCAGTCTGAGCCGAAGATATCCAATCATGCTCCGGCGGATCGTTGAAGACACACTTTCGGGTCGAACACAGAACCTGAAAGAACGGGTACTCGGAATGGAGCTCTTTGACCGCGCGGCAGACTACGATACGAATTCTGACGCCATCGTGAGAGTCACCGCGGCAGAAATCCGGAAACGAATCGCGCAGTACTACCATAATGAAAAGCATGCTTCCGAAATTCGCATCGAATTGCCGGTAGGAAGCTATGTAGCTGAGTTCAAGCCGGCCTTGATCGCCAAAGAGCCTCCTGCTGCGGAACCCGCATCACCGGAACCAGAGTTTCGTAAATCGGCCTCCGAAGAGCCGTTTAAAAATAATCGCGGTATTTCGCGGCGAGCCATGCAGTGGGGGCTTGTTTCTGGATTTGTTTTGGTTCTCATCGTATGCATCGTTATATGGCTTCCTCGCAAGTCTGATTTCCAGCTTTTCTGGCAGCCTTTTGTTACGAGCGCGCACCCACCTCTGATCTGCGTGGGCCAATTGCGCCATCAGCCGGCTGAAAAGGAGGTTCCGGAGGGAAGTCTGGCTCACGCGTTGCTTTCACAAAAGCCAGTATCCATTTCCGATGCGATTGTCATCTCCAACTTCGCCGCGTTTCTGGCGACACACGGCCTGAGGCCACGTATTCAAGTGTCTTCGATGACTTCGTATACGGATTTGCGAAATTCTCCCGTCTTACTTGTGGGAGGAATAGACAACAACTGGACGATGCACTTTCTCAGCGGACTGCACTATCGGATGGCCTTCGATCCGGTTTCCTCTACAGCGCGAATCTACAACGCCGAAGGGTCATCAAAAGAATCGTGGATCGTCGACTTCGCGGCTCAGGCAGAGCGCGAGACAGAAGATTACGCTATCGTTGCCCGATTTGCTGACCCGACTACTGAAAATACGGTCATGATTTCAGCCGGCCTGGGAGAAGACGGAACCTCTGCTGCGGCTGATTTTCTTACACACGCTCAATACTTAAGCACCCTCAATGACGGAAAGACAAACGGTTGGGAACAAAAAAATGTCGAGGCCGTCATCAAAACACAGATCATCGATGGAAAACCTGGTCCGCCGATCTTAGTCGCGCGATATTTCTGGTAGCTCGCCGTTCGGATTAGCTCATGCCGATCCACTCATTGTTTGTCGGGGCAAGGCCTGCGCGAAGACCTCAAGCGGCATCTTCACCGCTGCATGTCGAGCAGGCCTGCGAGTTGAAGGGCATTATCTCCCGATACTCGCGTACCCCAGTTGGAATGGATTGCCGCCCAGTGCTGCGATCAGATACCAACCGGTTGCTCCTATATGGAGCGACGGACCATACGTGAAGCCGAAGCCGGTATCCATGACACTCGTCGAAGCGAGTAGTCCTTCGCCCAGCGGAATCACCTTGCCGTTGACCGTCTGCCCTGCTCCCAGCTCGCTTTGCGCCTTCTGGCTCTGGTTCAGGAAACTGATGGCCGTGCTCAGGTCTTTGAACAAAGAGGGAAGACTTTCGCGACCAGCAATCGTTCGCGCTACCAACGCCGCAACGGTGTGTGCTGTGCCTTCGAGCCAGACTGCGTTGGGATCGAAGGCTGTCGTCGTAAGGCTTGCGGTATCGAAGACCATGCCGGTGATTGTTTCGCTCCCCGTCAGACTGCTGTCCGGTGCGGAGGCTGTGTCCGTCGCCTGGAGATTGGCCAGCGCCCAGTCGATCGTGTGCTTGTATTGGTTGTCGAGCAGCGCGAGATAGGACCATGTCTGGCAGTCTTCCGGAATCGGGCTGGGGTTGATGGTGATCTGATCGCCGAGAGTCCCGGTGTAGAAATACCCGCCCACCGGATTGAACATGGCAATCACAAAAGTCAGCGCATGCTGTGCAAGACTCGACCACGACGATCCGTTGCTGGCCTTTCCGTTGTGAGTTAACTCAACAAGCATGGTGAAGAAGGCGTACGTGTCGATGTTGTGCTCGGTTGACTTGCCATTGGTCGAAGGAACCGATTCGTTGAACTGGTTAATGTTTGTGCCGAAGGAGTAACCGCCCGCACCTAGCGTGTTGTAAGTATTGGTCACGATCCAGTTCGCGACCTTGAGTGCCGCAGTCAGATATTTGCTCTCACCGGTCCGCCGATAGAGTTGCGCGAGAGCCATACCTGCCCATGCCTGATCGCCAACAGCGCTGGTGTAGAAAAAGAAGGGAAACGCAGCCGGAGTAATGAAAGCACCGCTTCCATCTGTAGCCGCCACATTCACGAAATAACCCTGAGCGAAGCGTCCGTCGTTGAAAGGAAAGTTGTTGGCCTGCGCGTAGATGAGCCCGTTGCCTAGCACCTGCGCCCGAGCGAGATCATCCGGGCGTCCGTGCACCAGGTACGCATGGATGGACACAGCGTTGTCATAGGTGAATGCCGTTGCGCCCAGGGCCTGATCGGAATAGCTCTGCGTCAAGCGGATTGTCTCGCCGGTCGCATAGGCATCCATCATCATTTCCTGAAAGGCGAATGCCTTCTGGATGGAGCTTTGGTAGTTTTCTGCATCCTGCGCCAGAGAACTCTGGCCGATGCTGCTGCTGGTGCTCGCGTAAGCGGGTTTCGTGAAGGCCAGGGGGGCCAACCCCGCCGTTGCCACAGCTCCAACTCCCATGCCAAAAAAATTGCGCCGCGAAATGCTGCTATCGCTCAATTATTTTTCCTCCGAATTTGTGCTCAACCGGCACGGCAGGGAGTCTACTCCGGCCAAACGAAGGCAGGCAAGATCGGAATCCGATGGCCGCTCCGAAGATTTTCATCCCATAGAAAGCAGCATCTCCGATGAAAATGTCGTGAAAAAGATAAAGCGTGTCCTTCATTTTTGGTTGCTGATTTTGAAGGGGCAAGGGCTGTTTCCTGGTTTATTGAACAGACGAATGCTGCTCTCTCACGCTTACTTGACCAGGTTGCGCAGGTTGCTCTTTAAAGACAGCGACCTTAGGATGGGTGTCCAGAGAACATTCTGTGAGGGGCTCTCTTCCCAAGAGAACAAAGTAGTCTGTCACTGACCGCATCGAAAGAGGTGCAACATGCAGAATCTGGCATCCGAGAACCCAACGGTGCAGATCGAAGACGATCGCACTGCAATCAGCGTGGAAGCCTTGAGACGTGCCATCCTGGACAATCTTTTCTATGTGGTGGCCAAGACGCAGCAGTCTGCGAGTGACCAGGACTTTTTTGCCGCAGTCGCATATACGGTGAGAGATCGCATACTGGCGCAGTGGCTTGCAACAAGAGAGTGCTGCAGGACGGAGGACGTCCGCGTCGTGTGCTACTTGTCAGCGGAATTTTTGATGGGCCCACACCTGGCAAACAATCTCCTGAACCTTCATCTCGAAGGCCCGGTCCGGCAAGCCGTGGCGGAGCTGGGTCGCGATCTTGATCGCATATTGGAAGAGGAGCGCGAACCTGGTCTGGGAAATGGTGGTTTAGGCCGTCTGGCAGCCTGTTATCTCGACTCCATGGCGACTTTGGGAGTTCCCGCGATCGGATATGGGATTCGCTACGAGTTCGGTATCTTCCAGCAGGAGATTGAGAATGGCTGGCAGGTGGAACTCACGGACTATTGGCTTCGATATGGAAATCCCTGGGAGATCCGTCGCCCACACGAGGCCGTGAATGTGGGTTTTGGCGGTCACACTACAGCCTGGAAGGACGCGGCCGGGAAATATAGTGTGCGCTGGATTCCGGATTCGGTTGTCGAGGGCGTTCCATATGACACTCCAATTCTGGGGTATCGCTCGGGCATCGCCAATGATCTGCGGCTATGGAAATCCGAGTCTACCGAGTCGTTCTACTTCGATCGCTTTAACAGCGGCGACTATCAGGGTGCGGTTGCAGGGAAGGTTTTTGCGGAGAATATCACCAAGGTCCTGTATCCAAATGATGAAGAGATTCAGGGCAAGCAACTTCGCCTGCAGCAGCAGTACTTTTTCACCTCATGCGCCTTGCAGGACATGATCCGAATCCATCTGCGCATCGGGCGGCCGATTGAAACATTTCATCAGAAGTGGGCGATTCAACTGAATGATACCCATCCGTCGATCGGTGTCGCGGAGCTTATGCGGTTGCTGATAGACGTGCACGGCTTAGGCTGGGACCAGGCGTGGGAGATCACGTCTCACACATTCAGCTACACCAACCACACGTTGCTTCCGGAAGCACTCGAACGCTGGCCGTTACAGCTGTTCGCCTCGCTTCTTCCTCGGCATCTTGAAATCATTTACGAGATCAATGCACGTTTTCTTGATGTTGTGCGGATGCGTTTTGTCGGGGATTCAGAAAGGGTCTCCCGGATGTCGATCATCGACGAGCATGGTGAGAGATTCGTGCGCATGGCAAACCTGGCCTGTGTTGGGAGCCACCGGGTGAATGGTGTCGCTGCCTTGCACACGGCGTTGCTGAAGCAGGAAGTGCTCCGCGATTTCTACGAATTGTGGCCGGAAAAGTTCATAAACATAACGAATGGGGTGACACCGCGACGGTGGCTTGCGGTGAGCAACCCTGAGCAATCGGCATTGATGACCCGGGTCATAGGAGACGAGTGGATCAAAAATCTTGACGAGCTCAGCCGACTCGAACCGTATGCTGACGATGCCTCGTTTCGCGGTGAATGGCGTGGTGTGCAGCGCGAGGTCAAAGCAAGGCTCTCACGCTACATACTTACTGAAACAAAAGTTTCCGTGGATCCCAGCTCCATGTTCGACGTCCAAGTGAAGCGAATCCATGAATACAAGAGACAGCACTTGAATGTCCTCCACATTCTTACTCTGTATTACCGTCTGAAACACAATCCCAGCGTGGAAATCGTACCGCGCACCTTTTTGTTTGGGGGAAAGGCAGCGCCCGGCTACTTGATAGCCAAGCTGATGATCAAGCTCATCAATTCAGTCGGCGATGTCATCAACAACGATCCGGATGTGAAGGATCGTTTGAAGGTGGTTTTCCTCCCCGACTACAACGTTTCATTCGGGCAGAAGGTATATCCGGCTGCGGATCTCAGCGAGCAGATCTCCACGGCAGGCAAGGAGGCTTCGGGAACCGGCAATATGAAATTTGCCATGAATGGAGCGCTCACGATTGGAACTCTTGATGGCGCGAATATCGAGATCAGGGATGCCGTGGGGCATGAGAACTTCTTTCTCTTCGGTCTTACGTCCGATCAAGTTCAGCATAAACTAGCGAACGGATATTACCCCCGCGCGATCTATGAATCCAATGCCTACCTCCGCGAAGTCATCGACGGTCTTGGTTCGGGGCTGTTCTCACATGGCGATCGCAACCTCTTTCGCCCACTTCTCGACCAGTGGCTGGAGCATGATACCTATCTCCTGTTTGCCGACTATCAGTCCTATGTCGATTGTCAGGACCGAGTGAGCGAGACTTATCGAGACCAGGAAAAATGGTCGAGGATGGCGATTCTAAATGCTGCGAGGGTGGGGAAGTTTTCCTCTGACCGATCGATTCGCGAGTATTGCCAGAACATCTGGCAGGTCGATGGCCTCACGCGATGATCAGCCGGACTTTGCTTTCCCTCGACACTTTCGCGAAATGAGCCGGGATAGCATCCAATGCACAGGATGCAGTTATATTCTTCCTGAGGACGCGTACTTTACTACGCCCCAAGGAGCCTTCAACGGTGAGCAAAGCAAAAGACCAGCCACGCATTTCTCCCCTGGCCGGGAAGCCAGCTCCAAAAGAGCTGCTGATCAATCTCGATGAGCTTAAGCGGCAATACCTGGAACGGCGGCCTGACCTGAGTGATTCTGCTCAGATGGTGAGCTTTGGAACCAGCGGTCACCGAGGCACACCTCTGCGGGGGACATTTACCGAGGCGCACATTCTGGCCATTACCCAGGCCATCTGCGACTACCGTCGCATGCAGGGAACGGATGGTCCGCTTTTCATGGGTAAGGACACGCATGCGCTATCGGGGCCTGCTCAGATAACAGCTCTTGAAGTGCTGTCCGCAAACGGCGTCGAGACGATCATTCAGCTGAATGATGGTTTCACTCCGACGCCTGTGGTTTCGCACGCGATCCTTGTCTACAATCGAGGCCGCAAAGACCATCTCGCGGATGGCATTGTCATTACGCCCTCGCATAATCCGCCGGAGGATGGCGGGTTCAAGTACAACCCAACGAATGGCGGTCCCGCGGATACCGATGTCACGAAGTGGGTAGAGCAGCGGGCGAACGATCTGTTGAGGGCGAACAACGCTGATGTAAAACGCATGTCGTATGCGCAGGCAATGAAGGCGGCCAATACTCACCAGGAAGACTTCGTTCTGCCCTATATCAAGGATCTAAAAAGCACAGTCGACATGGACGCGATCAGGCAAGCCGGCCTGAAGCTGGGGGTTGACCCGCTAGGCGGCGCATTCGGGCCTTATTGGGATAAGGTCAATTCGATCTATGGATTGGAGATCGAGGTGGTGAATCCGATCATCGACCCGACGTTCTCGTTCATGACGGTCGACCACGACGGCAAGATTCGCATGGACTGCTCCAGTCCATATGCCATGGCTAGTCTTCTCCGCTTGAAAGATAAGTACCAGTTGGCCTTTGCCAACGATCCCGATGCAGACCGGCACGGGATCGTCACGCCGTCCGCCGGACTGATGAATCCGAATCACTATCTGGCGGTTGCGGTCCAGTATTTGCTCACACATCGTCCGGAGTGGCCTGCGAATGTTGTTGTGGGCAAGACGGTGGTCAGCAGCAGCATGATCGACAGGGTGGTGAGCAGCCTTGGCAGGCAACTATCAGAGACGCCGGTTGGCTTCAAATGGTTTGTCGACGGACTCTTTGACGGATCTCTCTGCTTCGGCGGCGAAGAGAGCGCGGGAGCGAGCCTGTTGCGGCGGGACGGCACCGTGTGGACAACGGATAAGGACGGCCCCATTATGGCTCTGCTTGCAGCGGAGATCACTGCATGCACGGGAAAGGATCCCGGTCAGCACTTCTCCGATCTGGTCCAGAAATTTGGGAGGCCCTACTATACGCGAATCGACGCGCCAGCGGGGCCGGAGCAAAAGGCTAAGCTGAGCCGACTGTCGGCCGCCTCGGTGAAGGAGTCGCAACTGGCAGGTGAGCGCATTACGGCCAAATTAACGAACGCTCCGGGCAACGACGCGCCCATCGGGGGCCTGAAGGTTGTTGCTGAAAATGGTTGGTTCGCAGCCCGTCCATCAGGCACGGAAAACCTCTACAAAATCTACGCAGAGACTTTCAGGGACGAAGCTCACCTTGACAGTATCGTGGAGGAAGCGCAGCAGATTGTAGCGAATGCACTCGCTTGATATTGCGTTGGGAATTATTGTCCGTCAGGGTTCACAGGTGGTTAAACATTCGCCGCTTCGCGTTGAATCACGGTTAAGCTCACGTCGTCGCAAGGAGGACTTCCGTTTGCGAAGTCCTGCACCGCGGCGAGTAGCATCATGAGCGTGGCTTGAGCAGACGGCTGTGCGGTGTGTCGCAACGCCTCTAACAACCGGTCCAATCCGAACTCTTCCCCCTGAAGGTTTCGGCACTCGAGCACTCCATCGGAGTAGGCGATAAGCGTGTCGCCGGGTTCGAGAATCAGCTCGCCCGAGTTGAACTCGGCATGCTCGATGGCACCGAGCAATGGCCCGCCTATCTCGAGCAGCTCAGTTTGCCCATTTGCGCGAAGCAAGATCGGCGGAAACTGACCTGCGTTGCAGTAGGTCAGTTTTCCGAGATGGCAGTCAATCTGCGCAACAAATGCCGCGACGAACGGCGCAACAGGCCGCAGATAGCAGAGGTGACGATTGACCTCCGAGGCGATCTTTGCCGGATCAGAATCCGGACGGCCATAGCTCTGCAACAGGCCTGCCAGATTCGTGAACCACATGCCTGCCGCAATGCCTTTACCGGCAATGTCTCCGTGTGCGGCGAGAACTTTAGAACCATATTGCGAAAACATCGTGAAATCACCGGAGAGATAGCGCGCCGCAAAGACCTCACTGGCGAAATGCAGGCATCCGTGGCGCAACTCACGCGCGCCGCTTAATTTGCGCTGGATTTGTACGGCTTCGAAGAGTTGCGCGTGGAGATCCAGCTTTTCACGCCTGAGTGCATTCAGTTCTTCCTGCAACGACACATTCGACGACGGCGGTGTGACGAAGGACACCATGGATGGAAGGATGCTGCCATCTCCACTTTTACCCTTCCCTTGCATCTGTTCGTCGTTTGCTGATAAGAGTGTTCCCCGGTTCAAGATCCACCTCTTCTCAATTCTGATTGCTGTTCTTAGCCGACAAATCGATAACCAGTTCCATGCACCGTGAGGAAGTACTGCGGCTGCTCGGGATCGGGCTCCAGCTTTTGGCGAAGACGCACGAGATGCGTATCCACCGTTCGCGTTGTGGGATAGTTCTCATACCCCCAGACATCTTCCAGCAGACGATCGCGGCTCAACGTTTCGCCAGAATGACAGATGAAATACTTCAACAACTCGAATTCCTTGGAAGAAATGTCGAGATTTTTGCCTGATCTAAGCACTCGACGACGATGGAGGTCCACTTCGACATCAGCGAAGGAATATTGTTCCTGATTTTTAGGAACAACTGCCGTGCGTCGAAGAATGGCCTTCACGCGCGCCAGCAGCTCGCGAATTGAAAATGGTTTGGTTACATAATCGTCGGCACCGAGCTCGAGGCCAACCACTTTGTCTACTTCCTGGCCACGCGCGGTCAACATGATGATCGGGATGGAAGCGCGTTTGGCGCGCAATTGTTTGCAGACTTCCAGACCGCTCATCCGAGGCATCATGACATCCAGGACGACCAGATCCGGAGACTCGTCGAGCGCCCGTTGAAGTCCCTCGACCCCATCATGCGCGGTGATGACTTCATACCCCTCAAACTCGAAATTATCGCGCAGTCCAGCCACCATGTTGGGCTCGTCCTCCACGACAAGAATTTTTGCCGCGCGCACTTCAGCCGGCTTCGTCTTCTCTTGTTGTTTCACGTTCATACCCCGTTCCTTCACTGGGCTACCAAACTCTGTAGCGGCAAGGTAATGATGAATTTGCTGCCCTTCCCTGGCGAGCTTTCAACCTCTACCGCCCCCCCGTGTGCCTGCACGATGTGGCGTACCAGAGACAATCCCAATCCGCTTCCCTTGGTGTTGTGAACCAGTGGATCACCCACGCGATAAAACTTCTCGAAAATTTTGAGATGTTCCTTTGCAGGAATTCCGATGCCGTGATCCACAACTTCGAGATTGACGCCATTACTGTGGCGGTAAAGACGAATCCCAAGGTATTTTTCGTTTGAAGAGTATTTCACCGCATTGTTCACCAAATTCAAGAGGGAGCGGGCGATTGCCTCGCGATCTACCCACAGTGGCGGCACATCGTTATCGATATTCTGCTCGAATTTAAACCCATTCTGTTCGATTTCATAACGATACGATTCGAGAGTGGTCCGCACCAGATCAGCCACGTTGGTTTCCAGGAAGGTGTATTCCTTCTTGCCTGACTCGATACGGGAGAAATCGAGAATATTGTTGATCAGCGAGGTCAACCGCTCACTCTCTTTGCGGATGATTTCATAGTATTCCTGCTGCTTGTGCGAAGTGGAGATACGACCGAGCTCCAGCGTCTCTGCATATAGTCGGATGAGCGCCAGAGGCGTTCTTAGCTCGTGGGAGACATTGGAGACGAAATCCGATTTCAGCTTCGCCAACGCTAGTTCACGCGACACGTTGCGATAGGTGAGGATAAGCCCGGCGCTCATGAGCAAAGAAAGAGCACCCAGAACGAGAAAGTGTGTTCGAAGAAGGTGATCGCTGATGCTCGCGAGTGTGGTTCCGCGCAGCTTGATTCCCAGGACCAAGCCGGGGAAAACCTTCTTGAAAGGACGTTCCACTTCGGGTGATCCGCCATCCCAATACATCGAAGTAGCGAGAGGGTACTCATCTTTTTCGTAACGGACCATGATCCCTTTACGGGGATGAGATGTATCGTTCTCCATTTGATCAGGCAACACGTCGTTCAGGGCCTGCGGGAAAAACTTGTTCTTCAGGTACTCTGTGTCGTAGATGAATCCTGCCAGAGCAGGATGTTCCGGAGTAGAACCACGAGGCACGAACATAACCAGAGTCTGATACTGCATTTTTTCACCTCTGGTTACGGGGTGCTCCATAAAGAGGACCCGTCTTCCTGTTGTTGCTTCCATTCTCTTTATGTCGGTGACGTAGCCTTTGGCCTCCATGTCCCACCATCCTCGGAATTCCGAGGAGAGCGTCTGGCTCTCAGAGCAGAACTGGCGGTCGCGCATCATTCGGTCTGACTGAGACCGAAATTCAAAACTGTTTTTTCCTACCCATAGAATTGCATGTGCGATATCGGGATGTGTCGCCAGGAACGAATCAAGCTGATCAGAACTATCCACATCCGGAAATTTTGAGCTGGCTTCTTCTGCGACTTCATAAGCACGCTCATCGATTTGCTTTTCGGCGACAGCCAGGAAGCGTTGATAGTCCCTCTGGTAAGCGGCCTCGATTGCCTTATCGTGCTGTATGGAATAGAGGTGGTACAGCGCGAACGCTATAAGCGCCAAGGCCGGCACGGTGACCGCGAGCATGAGCATGAGGATGCGTGGACGCTCAGACCACTGTTTTACTTTAAGCTTCATATTGCCGCTTCCCGAAAGGTAGCCCATTTCTCGTCAGACTGAAGCATAGGGCAGACAATTCGACGATATGTCACGATTAAGCAACAAATTGCAAAAACTTGTGAACTGAAAATTGTGCATGCACGGCAGATGAGGATAGTTATATTGATTGCTGCCCGGCGCAATCTCCCCCAAGTGCCGTTGTTTCATGCAGTTTTAATGTGGCCGCCTGAAACTGTTGAAAGAATAGCTGAGTGGGATTTCTGATGCAGTCAAAAGGACTTATCTCAGCTTTTCAGATCGTTCTGTGCACAAAGCGTGCGTTGATTGCAACGATTCTTGTATGTACCGCTCTCTGGCATCCGCCTCTGCGCGCCCAGGAAACCGTTCAGGAACCCTGTCCGCGACCGCAGATTGGTACTGTTGTGGGTGAGCCGACGGACCTGCGCAGCGAGAACGGCATTCTGGAAGTGAGCCTGACTGTAAAGAATGCCAAGGAAAGTGATGGCAGTGTGCGCTACTGCTATACAGACGCAGAAGGACACGAGTCACCCAATCTTCGTGTCAATCCGGATGATTTGGTGATCATTCATCTAAAGAATGCGCTGACGAGTGTTCATCCTGTCAGCGCGGGGACGCCGCACGTACATTCGTCTTCCCCTGCCTCCGGCAATCCGTGTTCGAGCGGCATCATGAATTCCGTATCCACGAACCTACACTTCCACGGGATCACGATTCCTCCGGTATGCCATCAGGATGATGTCATGAAGACGTCCATTCAGCCGGGCGATGCGTCATTCGAGTATCGCTTTCGCATCCCACACGATGAACCGCCAGGTCTTTACTGGTACCATCCGCATATTCACGGCTTCAGCAAGGAGCAGCTCCTTGGGGGCGCGTCCGGCGCACTCATTGTGGGCGGGATTGAGCGCGCTAAAAAAGAGGTGGCGGGCTTGCCTGAGCGCGTCTTTGTCATTCGCGATCAAGACCTGGTGAACCCTAACGCTCCACCGTCGAAGTCTGAGCCGGTTCTATCCAAGTTTTTGGTCGATCGCGATGGGGATGCGGCCAATACTGGCACCGGTTTTGGAAAGCCTGCCAAGGATCTTTCCATCAATTACATTCCAGTGCCTTACCCTGACTATCCGCCGGCAGTGATTGAGATGAAACCCGGAGAGCGGCAGCTATGGCGCGTATTGAACGCCTCCGCTATTACTTACCTCAATCTGGAAGTTTTATTTGATCGTAAGCCCCAGCCATTAGGACTCGTTGCTATGGATGGGGTGCCCATCAATCAGAATGAGGCGCCCGGGGAATCTGTAAACTGGCAGACCCATCTAGGGATTCCACCGGGAGCACGCGTGGAATTCATTGTGCAGGGCCCGGCCGAAGGTGGAAGCGGACTGCTGGTGACACGCACCGTGGATACAGGGCCGGGGGGAGAAAATGATCCCAACCGTGCGCTTGCGAAGATTGTCGCGTTGCAGGATGCGCCCGAGCCCCAGTCAAAACTTGAGAGCTCACCCGAGCCTCTTGCTCCAGCAAGTGGGATGTGGCTTGGAAATGTGGCTCCTGTGCGTGTTCGCCACCTGTATTTTTCCGAAAAACTGGCCGACCCCAATGATCCTACAAGCGCGGTCGAGTTCTACCTGACCGTGGATGGCCAAACGCCCAAAATGTTCGACATGAATTCGGACATTCCCAATATCGTGGCTCAGCAGGGAACGGTTGAGGACTGGATCATCGAAAACCGTTCCAGTGAACTGCATGCCTTCCATATCCATCAGCTACATTTTCTGCTGCTCGAATATATGGGCAGACCTATGGGCGAGAACTTTCTGCGCGATACGGTGAATGTTCCATACTACGACGGGCGATTGCTTGCTTATCCGAGTATCCGCGTCCGTATGGACTTTCGCGATCCGAACGCGGTCGGAACCTTTCCGTATCACTGCCATCTTTTGGAGCACGAAGATAAGGGCATGATGGGATCGATACAGGTGGTTCCGCAGAAGTCTGCAGGGGAGCCGATGGCCGATGCGTCGTGCGAAGAGGCGAAGCCATCCCCGATGTGTAATCCATCTCCTAAATTGACGGATGGCGGAAAATAATCCCTTTGATTCGATAACTTTGCATTGATCTCACCGGGCGTCGTTCGACCTGCGTATTCATCAACCATTAAACAAACGAATACATGGCTGCAATGACTGAACGATTATGCTCCTCGGGTTGGGTCTAACGCCTCAACACAGGAGGAAGTAATGACCGCCAAGCAGTTTGCATTTACAGTCATGCGGACGATGCGTGCGGGACTGGTTTCCGCCGTAATTTTCCAGCTGGCGATCGGCAATGCCTTTGCCGCAAATCCCCCCCAAACTGAGCCATCCCGTTCTAATGACACCAGCAGTCCAATCAAGCATGTAATCGTCATCATTGGCGAAAACCGCAGTTTCGATCACGTCTTCGCCACCTACGTGCCAAAGAAAAAGGGCGAAAAAGTCTGGAATCTTCTTTCTGAAGGAATTGTGAAGGCCGATGGTACGCCGGGTCCTAATTTCTCAAAGGCCGAACAGACTGCAGCCTATGACGAGTCGCCCGATGCATTTATGCTGAGCC
>Ga0206946_1127_pt1 | contig 21380 bp, 18 predicted proteins | sample Alteio_BWOrgHeat_2_FD_152965 | JGI IMG/M metagenome (GOLD analysis project Ga0206946, IMG submission 152965) | Enriched cells from forest soil in Barre Woods Harvard Forest LTER site, Petersham, Massachusetts, United States -... | ecosystem: Environmental > Terrestrial > Soil > Temperate forest > O... | reverse complement strand
GGCTCGTTCTAATAAATCCTGGACTTCTTCTTCGGTAAACCCAAAGTATTGGCCGTATTGAGCGCGTAGCATCGAATAGACTTCTATGTTATTCAATCCCGAAAATAAACTTTCTTTCGAGACTCTCAGAATCCCTGTTAACACCGCTTTGAAACAATGCGGATTGTCTTTTAACGCTGAACCTAAAAAGGTACGGAAAAATTTAATGATCGGCTCATAATATCCGTATAAGTAAGCTGATTGAATGGGCGTATCATACTCATCAATCAGAATGATGGAGGGCACCTGATAATAACGATAAAGGTATTCGCTTAAACTGCGTAAAGCATCACTTATTAGGGCAGGGTTTGCTTGTTCTTCTAGAATAGCGTGATAGTTCTTTTTTTCGTGATCAAATAAAGCGTCGCTATTCAGTAGATAATAATGTTGCGTATAAATCCGAGCAATTAAATGAAGAAAATTTTGATACGTCTCTTCAAACGTATTAAATTTAAGATCCTTTAAAGTGACAAAAATCACCGGATATTTGCCCTGATGTTGGCGTATCTCTTCCGGCGCTTCTTGAATCTTTAACCCTGCGAACAAGCTTGTTGTACTCTGACCGTCTACTTCTTTCGCAAAATAATATTTGAGCATCGACAGATTGAGGGTCTTGCCAAAGCGACGCGGGCGCGTGATGAGAATAATTCGCGCATCCTCAAGTATCTCTTGAATAAACAGACTCTTATCAACAAAATAATACTCTCCTTGAATCAGAAAGCGAAAATCACTTTCGCCAATCGGCATTTTTAAGACAGTAGATGGCATAATTTCAATTTTCTAAGGACAAATGTTTTCATAGTATGCCTTAATTTCGTGAGATTGACTAAACTGTGTAATCTATTTATTAAACAGCAGAACATTGAGTTAAAGAACTTTTCTGTAAAGAATCTTCCTGTGTCAGTGTATGACTTAAAACACGCATGAATTGCACAGACCATTTTGCAAAAAAACCTTGTCTCTCATGTTTTCCTTGATGATTGTTGTTTTTATCTAAAATTTTTATTTCTTGAATGTATTCAGTAACAGATTGAATCTCTTCTACTAATGCTCTCTCTTGTTCTTTTAAAGTACACTTTTCTACTTGATTTTCTACGGGATCTGGTTCTTGCCTAGATTGCCAAGAATAGTATTTAAGTAAATTATAACTCGCTGTATTCAAAGTGGAGACAAGACTTTGTATCTGTGCCACACGCGTTATAATTGATCCATCCCCTTTCATAAATATCATCACAAGATTAGCTTGAATAGAAATAAGCATTTGAGTCCATAGCTCCAATGCATAAGCCAGCCCCATACCGGATTTTCTTTGCGCTAACATATCGCGCAGCCTAGGCAGTGCAAATGTCAAGACTGCCAGTACCTTTTGTGCTTTTTCTTCTGTTTTATCTCGATCATTCTCAAATTTCTTAGCTGAATCAATTGCTTCCCTACCCACTCTGATCATGTCTTTGACTGTTATTTCTCGAGTGCAGTCGTTATACCCAATGGCTGCAATAATTTTTTTTACATAAGCAAAGAAAGAACCAGCCTTCTCTTTCAATTGACAGGCTGTTTGCACATAGGTCCTAAAAAAATAGGTTGTGATAGTTAAGACTGAAGCAGAAGACCAAACAGAGGCTACAAGAAGATTCATACTGCTCGGATCAAGCTTAGATTCATCTTTATCTATAGGTTCAGACATTGGATTAAAATAGTGATTCGCAATTTGTGAAGCAGTGGCCACTGAAACTGATAGGCTGACCAACGGAAGCAATACTCTAAAGAATGCATCAAATCTTCTGGAAATCATTCTTCGGTTGTTATACCACGCCATGACAGTTTTAAACAGGCGATCACGACAGGTTAATTCAATCGCTTGATCCTCTGTAACAATCTCTGCCTTTTTAACATTAAAACTTCGAACTCGTTCTATAAGTGAGACTAACTCTTGCTCATTTTTTTTTAAGATCTTTTTATCTTCTTTGTTTTGTTCAAAATTAGATTCTTGTTTGCACAGATAAGCACAATATCTACCAAACGTGTAACTTGCCGTATTAAACGTAGAAACGAGACTGTTTGACTGTGCCGCAAGTGTTATCAGCGATCCATCAGTTCGCATAAATAGCATCGCAAGATTACTTGGTATAGAAATAACTACCTGAGTCAACAATTCAATCTGATAAGCCAATCCCATGCCAGGTTTCCTTTGTGCCAGCATATCGCGCAGTCTAGCAAGCGTAAATTCTAGATCTTTCAATAATGCCTCTACTTTTTCTTCATTTAAACTATCAATGTTTTTATTATGAATCGCCGTGTTAACTTTAGTAATCATCTCGTCAGCAATACTGATCATATCTTTCCATGTTAATTCTTTAGCAAGTTCATTAAACGCAATAGCGGCTAAAAGTTCTGTATCTCCTTTAAGTTGACAGGCTGTTTGCACACAAGTTCTAAAATAATTTGAAAATACAGCCAAAATTGAAGAAAGTGCCCAAGTCAACGCTAGAAAAAATTTCATTCCACTTGGCGCAGCCTCTGGTTCGAATACTGCAGGAGTATTTTTATTGAAATAATAATTACCAATTTGAGCCGTAGTTGCGATAGAAACTAATATAGAAAATATAGGTGAAAATATTCTACCGAAGATCGCTTCGAGCCTTCGAGATATTAATCTTAGCTCATTATAACGTTGCGTTAAGTCCTGAGTCATTTGAATAATTCTTTCAAATATGCTTACAGACTTTTTTGATTTTGACATAATTAATTTCTCTTTTTATTTTTATTTTTTACGCATTTCTCAATAAAAATTATACGCTTTGCTTACACAGCATACTACTTTTTATTAGGGTTAATAACTTAAATAAGACATGTGATTTTTATCTATGCACACGTATAAAATAATCTGAAATATCAATCAAAATTAAAAAAGATCTTTTTTAAATCGCAACACAGTGTTAATGTTTTTAGCAGTTAAGAACTTTTCAAGGTAGATTGAATGGGTAACGACACAAATACAAAACAAGAAACACGATTTAGAGCATATTATACACAGGACGACAAGATAAATGTTTTTAAGAGCTGTGATGTTATTTTATCAAAAGCGCAGGGAGAATTTTTTACAGCAAAAAGATTGGCGAAAAAGGTCGGTGTTCATGGCGGCACTTTTACGCAATGGATAAATGATATAGGAAAAGGAGGAATACTATATGAAAGATGTCATTCGCTACAATTAAATTATTTTTTGCACTGGGCAAACATCTATAAGAGTGATGATCTTACAGTCCATAAAAAACATGAGATTTCTTATCAACGTAAAAGATTAAATGACTTAATAAAGCAAGTAAATGATTTAGCTTTGAAACATGACGTTGACCTCAATAATTTAAGTAAAGTCCCATTCAAGATGTTAAAGGATAAACTGGAGAAATTAGCCCAAGAAATTCATCAAAAAAATCAGCCATCGGATGAGTATCTTACTTCTTTAAAAAAGCGTTCTACTTTTTTAGTAGAACGCTCTAATAGAGACGCTGTCATGTCCTATCTGTTTTTTGCTGAAAATAAATTTATTGCTTTTCTATATCACTCACACTCCCACTATGCGTCAAAATTGTCTGACATGCATAAAGAATGTTTTTTTCAACACACTGCAGTGATTTTTATAAAACTAAGAATTTTGAAAGACTCTCTAAACTCAAAGCAAGAAGCAATTGAAAGTCAAATAAATCTAAAAGGCAATCTCGATGATATTGAACGACTCTTGCAGGAGAACTTAAGAATACATGGAAAGCACAAAACTATAGAAAATAGACCTTTGAAAAGCACTGTAAGAACCTGGATTTTAACGGATTATGCGCAAGACAATTATAAACAGAATACATGGAGTAGACAAGCGCAAAGAAAAAGGAAGATTTGTATTTTAGAGCATGTTTTAGATCAACTAAAAACGAATAAAAATCACACACTAAGAGAGCTAACTAATTTTATTAATTCTATCGTGAAGCCTCCTATTGCTGAAACTACGTTGGGTGACTGGATCAAGGGTCTAAAAAGAAAGATCAAATCTATGAATTCGTCTTTTCAAGCTTGTTTAAATTTAAAATTAGACAATGAAAACTTTCAAGGATGGCTCAAAGACACTCTTGGAGAAATCAAGAATATAAACAGCCTACTTGATAAATTAAAAAGTCAGAAATCGAAAAATTATGAACAATATCCTGACTATTTTTTTAATAAAAATAACACTGAATCATCCCCTGATCCCGATTATATGGATCAGTCTGAACTTGCTGATTTAAATAAAAATCCCATAGCCTCACGATGATAACTCAAACACAGCGTATGATGACCTAAAATATTGTAGAGTTGTTCTAATTCTGGAAATGCTTGTAACGCAGCTTGATGCGCTTTCACCGTATTTATATCCCCACGTTGTATCGGACCTGTAAGCGCTTTGCGATAAGAAGAGGTCGCTTGCATATTGCCCAATGTATCTTGCATCAATTGCAAGACGATTTCATGCGCTAAGGCTTTGTTGATACCTGCTTGTCGATAACATGCATTCGCTTGTGCGGCAAGCGTCACACAATAATTTGAAGCAAACACAGCAGCAGCATGATAAAACTTTTTCTGTTTCTTTCGAATAGATAAGGTATGCGCACCGATTTTTCGAAAGATATACTTTAATATTTTTAAAGCTTTAGGATGCCCTTCTAGCCCACAATGCGTACCTGAGAAATTACGCATGCTTCGCGCAACATCAGAAAAACTTTTAATAGGATGCGCGCTGGCTACATAACAACCCAAGTTTGCCAAATCATGCAAACAATCTGAATCAAGTAAGCCACTGCAATGAAAAACAACAGAACCCGGTTTAATAAACGGTTGCTGTGCTAGAAGCGTTGCGGTGATTTCAATCCGATCATCGGGCGTGCTAATTAAATATAGGTCAGCTGCCTTAAATTGATGAATTGAACGACACGCATGGCCTTGACCAAACCATTGTGCTGCTTTTTTAGCACTACGTAAATTCTGACTATAAACATCTTGTACAGTAACCAATTTTTTTTTAAGAAATAACGCAACAATGATTTGTGCAAGTTTACCGCAACCAATTACATTAAGTGTCGGCAACATGTCGCTATACCTTGGTTGAACCTGCGAAACAACTTCACAAGAAGTCCAGTATCGCGATACTTAAGAAGAAATATATTTCTCACGCCGAATGGCCTGTGTTGTAAAACCACGTGTCATGAGCAAGGAAAACACCTGATCAACCATATTTGGATTGCCACATAAATAAACAATATCGGTGTTGATATCGGGATGAATATCTCGAAAAGCATCTAGAAGATAACCGCGATATTCATACGATAAAGGTTGCTCGGGAAGAAGGCGGCTGTAGTATACACGAAAATGAAAACGGGGATGACGCTCTAAATAGGTAACAAATTCATCGCGATATAAGAGATCTTTTGCTTCACGCACACCCAATAAAAGTACTAATTGTCTGTCAGTTGCTTGTATTAGATATTTTTCTAAATCAGGTAGCATAGAACGATACGGGGTAACGCCTGTACCGGTAGCAACTAAAATAATACGTTTTGGATAAGGTTCAAGCAAAATCAGACGTCCAAACGGTCCGGTTGCTTCAAGTTGATCACCTGGTTTTAAATTAAATAAAAGGTCGCTGGCTATACCACCTGACACATAAGATGCAGCAAATTCTATTTTTGCGCTACCATCAGGGCTGTTAGCGATGCTGTAACTGCGTCGCAATACTTTATCGGCATGCGAAATATGCAATGTAATAAATTGACCTGGAATAAAACAAAATGCTTTATGATCAGCGCGTGTGAAAGAGAAATGTTTAACCTGAGCGGCAATATTCTTAGACCAATTAAGAGTAATAGAAAATCGTTCACGCGACATAACCGCACACTCAGATATAATGGCTCACAATTTTGCTTAAGCTGGTACCGAGGGTGGGACTCGAACCCACACGATGTCACCATCACCGGATTTTGAGTCCGGCACGTCTACCATTCCGCCACCCCGGCTAATGACCAAACACAGGCGTGCACCCGCATTAAGCTAAATAATGTTGTTTTGCTTGTTCCACAAGTTGAGCAAAGGTCTTGGCATCATTCATTGCTAAATCTGCCAGTACTTTACGATTAATCGCTATATTTGCCTTAGCTAAACCAGCGATAAAATGACGGTACGCTAATCCATGCTCACGTGAGGCAGCATTGATACGCACGATCCATAAAGAGCGAAAATCACGCTTTTTCTGTTTTCGATCACGATAAGCATACTGACCTGCACGCGTTACTGCTTGTTTAGCAACACGCAAAACACGACTACGTGCACCACGATAACCCTTGGCTAATTTTAAAATCTTTTTATGACGCGCGCTCGCAGTGACTCCACGTTTTACCCTGGACATACGATTTATGAACCTCGCAATAGACGTTGTACGGAAGGCACATCGCTAGGATGTACTGGCTGTGCAGAACGCAAATTGCGTTTACGCTTCGTAGTCTTTTTAGTCAAAATGTGATTACGAAATGCCCGACGAAATTTAAATCCACTGGCAGTTTTTCGAAAACGCTTTGCTGCTGCACGATTTGTTTTTAATTTCGCTTTTGCCATAGCCACTCCAATAATTTAAGAATCCCTAAAATTCGGCGCAGTATAACACGATATTTCGTATTATCATCGCTCATGAACATACCATTTATAATTTATTTTGCTTTTTTAGGCCCAAGTACTAACACCATTTGCCGACCTTCTACTTTAGGCGCCATTTCTACCACACCGTAATCTGCAAGATCATTTTGCAAACGCAAGAGAATTCGAGTGCCCAACTCCATATGCGTGATCTCTCGTCCACGAAATTTAAGCGTAATTTTAACCTTATCGCCTTCTTGCAAGAAAGTGATAACCTTACGCAACTTAACTTGATAATCTGCATCTTCAGTAACAGGTCTAAATTTTATCTCTTTCACTTCGATGCGTTTTTGTTTTTTCTTCTGCAGCGCCTTTTGTTTGCTCAACTCAAACAAATACTTTCCATGATTCATAATGCGACAAACAGGCGGCTGTGCTGTCGGCGCAATTTCTACCAAATCCAAATGAGCCTCTTTAGCTGCTTGCAAAGCGTCTGTTAGCGTCACAATACCTAATTGCTCACGATTAACACCCACCAAACGAACCTTTTGAGCAAAGATCCCCTGATTAATGCGTGTCTTTTTTTCTGAAACTTGAGTAGAACGTGAACTTGGAACTTTACGCACCGGCTTAGGGGTACTAATCACGCTGCCTCCACCAAAATACGACCACGTTGTTTTTGTTCTGTTTGAACGAGCTGGGAAAATGAATCAACTGACATATTACCTAAATCTTTGCCTCCGCGCTTGCGCACTGATACTGAATGATCTTGAATCTCTCTATCACCTAACACAAGATAATAAGGAACCTTGTTTAAACTATGTTCACGGATTTTAAAGCCGATCTTCTCATTTCTCAAGTCTAATCGCACACGCAAGCCCAATTGCACTAATTGTTCTTGTATAATCTGTGCATACGCGTTCTGTTTTTCAGTAATCGTGAGCACTACAACCTGCACAGGAGCTAACCATACTGGAAACGCACCGGCATAATGCTCGATCAAAATTCCGATAAACCGTTCTAACGAGCCTAATATAGCGCGATGTAACATGACCGGTATTTCACGATTTCCATCTTCTGCAACATACGTTGCGCCTAAACGTTCAGGCATAGAAAAATCAACTTGTATCGTACCACATTGCCAAACTCTGCCCAACGAATCCCGCAAAGAAAATTCGATCTTGGGCCCATAAAACGCGCCCTCTCCGTTGGCATACGCCCACTCAAGATGTTTTGCACGCAACGCTTGTGCTAAAGCGGCTTCTGCTTTATCCCAGCTTTCATCTGAACCAACACGTAGTTGCGGTCGTGTCGCAAGTTTCAGCAAGACTTGTTCAAAACCAAAATCAGCATACACGGTATATAAAAGATCGATAAAGCGACTCACTTCCGATTGGATATCCGCTTCGGTGCAAAAAATATGTGCATCGTCCTGCACAAAATGACGCACACGCATCAATCCATGCAAAGCACCGGATGGCTCATTGCGATGACAACAACCAAATTCGGCTAAACGCAAAGGCAGATCACGATAACTTTTTAAACCTTGATTAAAAATCTGTACATGCGCAGGACAATTCATCGGTTTAATCGCAAAGGCGCGATCTTCAGAATAGGTAATGAACATTTCCTTATAAAATTTATCCCAATGGCCTGATTGTTCCCAAAGTGTACGCGCTAAGATCTGAGGCGTACGTACTTCTTGATATCCTTGCTTCACAAGTTGTTGACGAATATAGTGTTCAATCAGACGATATACCGTCCAACCATCCGGCAACCAAAATACCATGCCCGGCGCTTCTTCCTGCATATGCAATAAATTTAATTGCTTACCAAGTTTTCGATGATCACGCAATTGTGCTAAGCGAATGCGTTCTAAATACGCATCCAACTCAGTCTGTGTATACCAAGCTGTTCCGTAAATTCTTTGTAACATTGCATTGCGTGCATCACCACGCCAATACGCACCCGCCACACGCATCAACTTAAACACAGATAATTTTCCAGTACTTGGAATATGCGGACCACGACATACATCAATAAAATCACCCTGTCGATACAAAGATATGATTTCTCCTTCTGGAATAGCTTCGATGATCTGAACTTTATACAGTTCACCTAAGTTTCGAAATAAAGCGATCGCTTCAGAACGATTCATAATTAAACGCTCTATCGGCAAATCACTGCGTACTAATTTCGACATACATTGTTCGATTTGCACAAGATCATCGGGCGTAAAGCTGCGTTCAAAAGCAAAATCATAATAAAATCCCTCTTCAATGACAGGGCCGATCGTCACTTGCGCCGATGGAAATATTTGTTTGACAGCCTGTGCTAAAACGTGAGCGGCTGAATGACGCAAAATAACTAAACCTTCTGAGTCTGCAGCCGTTATGATCTCAAGACTGCTATCTGTGCTTATTACGTGGCTTAAATCGAAGATGCGATCCTCAATACGCACTGCTAACGCATCCGCTAAACAGTGAGGCGCAATCGCTTGCAAAGCATCTATCGCTTTAATAGCTTCATGAAAGATTTTCGTTTGATCGAGGATCGTAATAACAGGCATAGATTATATTTGATGTGAGAAAAAAACGTTGGTAGGCACGAGTGGAATCGAACCACCGACCCGCACCACGTCAAGATGCTGCTCTACCACTGAGCTACGTGCCTAAAGATTTTCAAAGTAACATGCACGTACTTCAAAAGTAAATACTCGTTTTTATAACGCTTGATTTTTTATTTCTAAAACTTTTTCATTATATCGAAACCTGGCAATGCGCAGTAGTGATTTATGCATATCAGTATCAGTGAGTCACTAAAAATTTATTCAAGTAATCTTTTGACTGACTAAGTTCATTCTTATACTATGTTTTAGTGAATTATTTTCACGACAATTTCTTAATAATTACTAGGTTTATATCTATGCCAGACAGCACCACTCAAATAAAAAAAATGAACGTACTCTATGCTATTGATGAGCTAGCACATGTAAAAGAAGATAAATTTATTGAAAAACTTGATAATTTATACCAAACAATAACAGAAAATACAGACGGAAAATTAACGACGCTTGCTGATGCTAAAAAGGTAAAAAATTTACATGGAAAGCTCGCTGGTATTCCAAAAAGTACTACGCCAGGGGATGTAGCTATAAGTAGTATAAGAAAAGAAAAGATCATCAAAAAAACATTTAAAAACGCGTTAGTTAGTTACTCGGGAAGCAGCGATCTACAAGCATTAGAAACAGCTGATGAAAAAAAAATTAAAGAGGTCCTGGATGAAACGTTTAACGCTCAAAGGCAAGAAGGTATAGAACTTTTTGAATATGAAAAACCTCATAAGTTACAGGTAACATTCTGGTTTGCTATTTTTTTCGCTTCCGCCATCTCAAAATTTTTGCAATACTATCTTTTTCCAAATCCAAACGATGCTGATGCTCTAAACACGTTACAGACGACCTCATATCTACTGCTGCAAAGTTTTTGTGCAAATATAGCTTTCTCTGCTCTTATATCATTCGCTCATTGGCGCTTGGATAAACCGCACAAAAATACACTGCTTAAACACGAGCTACCTTCTACAGGAGAGAGAGTAATAAAAATCACCGTAAGTCATATCTCTGCAACCTTTATTTTTGCTTCATGTGCTCCTCTGGTGAAAGTCTGCGTTACCACAGTAAGCGCAATAATACAGGATATGCAAGGCGTAAAAGAAACGATGGATGTATTACAGGGTCTTCCTGGCTTCGTAGCAAATTTACTAGGTACTTTTGTAGCAGCAACCTGTTTAGCAACGCTCTTTAATGGCGCAGGATTAGCGCTACCCAGAGGGTTTGCGCAAATGCTTTTTGGACTGCATTCATTACTCTTAGCAGCTGCCTATCTTGACAACAGCGTGCCTTATTCGCCACAAGCCATAGCATTCTTTGCAACACTTCTATGCACATGTTCATCAAAACCTGGCAGAGATGCAGCACTCGATATAGGAAAGGGAATCGAGAAAAAATTTGGAGATGGGTATGATTTCGCTCGCAATACGGTAAGTTATGTCTGCAACTTACTTACGAGTCGTTCTACTTTGTTTGGTTGCTGTTCATCGAATAGCGAATTATTAGTTAACAATGAAGTAACTAGTAATGAAACAAATCATTATGACCATAACACGCTTAGCCCTGCATAAATTTTCGTTTCAATTCTGCCAAGGCATCACGTGCACGTGATGCCTCCTCAAATTTAAGTTCACGCGCATACGCATACATTTGCTTTTCTAATTGTTTTACTTTTTTGGCAAATTCTTTGGGTGTCAGTGTATTTGCATCAAAATAATTTCGCTGTTGAGAAGACTGTTTTTCTTCTTCATACAAAGGCGCATGAATGGCACGTACAATACTGCGCGGTGTAATACCGTGTTGTTGATTATACGTAGCTTGTTTTTTACGTCGCCTTATTGTTTCATCGATGGCACGTTGCATGGAAACCGTGATCCTATCTGCGTATAAAATAGCACGACCCTGACTATGGCGCGCCGCGCGTCCAATCGTTTGGATCAGTGAACGTTCTGAACGTAAAAATCCTTCTTTATCTGCATCTAAGATGGCAACCAAAGAAACCTCAGGTATATCCAATCCTTCGCGCAATAAATTAATACCAATTAAAACGTCGATCGTACCTAAACGCAAAGCACGAATAATAGCAACACGCTCTAAGGTATCGATATCGGCATGAAGATAACGTGTTTTTATGCCATGTTCGGAAAAATATTCGCTTAAATCTTCAGCCAAACGTTTACTCAAAGTGGTCACTAAAACACGTTCATTGATTAAGGCGCGTTGTTTAATTTCAAATAAAAGATCATCCACCTGTGTTGTAACCGATCGTATTTCTATCTCTGGATCCAATAATCCGGTTGGGCGAACTACCTGCTCTATGATCGGACCACGCGCTAATTCATAGGCGCTTGGCGTGGCTGATACGTAGATCGTTTGCGGCATTGAGGCAGTAAATTCTTCAAACGTTAAAGGACGATTATCTAAAGCAGACGGTAAACGAAATCCGTATTCGATCAAGGTTTGTTTGCGCGAACGATCGCCGCGAACCATCGCATGCAATTGGGGCAACATGACATGCGACTCATCCAAAACTAATAAAGCATGCAAGGGCAAATAATTAAATAAAGTAGGCGGGGGTTGACCTGGCACACGACCGGATAAAAAGCGTGAATAATTTTCAATACCGCTGCAATACCCTAATTCCAATAATAATTCGAGATCAAAGTGTGTACGCTGTTGTAAACGTTCACAAGCAAGCAATTGATTTTCTGCTTGCAGGATTTGCAAACGTTGCTGTAATTCTACTTTGATCTGATCGACAGCCTCCAGTATTCGTGCACGCGGCGTCACGTAATGCGTCTTTGGATACAGTGTGAACTGCTCAAATCGTTCGATGACAATACCGGTGAGCGGATCAAAATAACTTAAACGTTCAATTTCATCACCAAATAACTCAACGCGCAAAGCGTATTGTTCTGATTCTGCAGGATGAATATCGATCACGTCCCCGTGTACGCGATAAGTCCCACGTAATAATTGTTGATCGTTGCGCGTATATTGCAATTCAGCTAAACGTCTTAAAAGTTGGCTTTGATCAATTGAGATGCCGCAACGAAGAGGCAAAGCCATTGAACGATATAATTGTGGATCACCCAAACCATAAATCGCCGAAACGGTTGCAACGATAATGACATCTTCTCGTTCTAATAGGGCTTTGGTTGCCGACAAACGTAATCGTTCGATCGATTCATTGATCGACGCATCTTTTTCAACGAAACGATCCGTAGCAGGTACATAAGCTTCAGGTTGATAATAATCATAATAAGAAACAAAATATTCAACCGCATTCTCCGGAAAAAATGCTTTCATTTCACCGTATAATTGCGCAGCCAACGTTTTATTAGGTGCCAAAATTAATGTGGGACGTTGTATTTGTACAATCACTTGAGCGATAGTGTATGTTTTCCCAGAACCGGTTACACCCAATAAAGTTTGCTCAGCAAGACCCTGTCTAATCCCTTCAACTAACGCTGCAATAGCCTGTGGTTGATCGCCGGCGGGTTGAAAGGGTGACACTAATTTAAATTCAGGCATAATAGCGAGCTCACTAGCAACGAAGGACGATCTAAATTCATGAGCATACAATGGGCGAAAAGATTAGCTCACGTACAGTCTTCCATAACACTCAAACTTTCAGCGCGTGCGAATCAATTAAAAGCACAAGGCAAACCGATCATCAATTTAACCGTCGGTGAGCCTGATCAGGACACCTGGTTGTCGATCAAAGAGGCTGCCTGCGTAGCGATCGCAGATGGCTTTACAAAATACACTGCGGTCGACGGCATTGTAAGTTTAAAGCAGGCTATCATTCAAAAATTTATACGTGATAATCAATTGCACTATGCGCTTGATCAAATCATGGTATCCAACGGTGCCAAACAATGTATTTATAATGTCATGCAAGCTTTATTAAATCCGGGTGATGAGGTAATCATCCCCGCACCTTTCTGGACTTCGTATCCAGACATGGTTTTACTCGCTGAAGCCAAGCCCGTCATTGTATCCGCGCAGAAAGAACAATACTTTAAGCTCACTGCTGAACAATTGCAGAAAGCAATTACAAATAAAACACGCCTTTTAATTTTAAACAGTCCTTCAAATCCAACGGGTATGGTCTACAGTCGCCGAGAATTAATGGCATTTGCTGACGTTTTGCTGCAGTATCCTGAGCTCATTATTTTAAACGATGATATCTATGAACATATTTATTGGGGTAAAGAACCCTTTGCTAATATTGTTCAAGTATGTCCGGCATTATATGAACGCAGTGTTGTCATTAACGGCGTGTCTAAAGCGTATGCCATGACAGGCTGGCGTGTCGGTTTTGCCGCAGGACCTAAAGAGTTAATCGCAGCCATGACTACGATTCAATCCCAATCAACCTCGAGTGTCAATTCAATTGCACAAATGGCGGCGTATGCCGCATTGACAGGGGATCAGACCCCGTTATCAGAGATTAAAGAACTGTATTTACGTCGCCATACAATTTTCTACGAAGGACTCAATCGAATCACCGGCATTCATTGTTTACCTGCCTGCGGTGCTTTTTATTGTTTTGCGCAGGTACAAGAAATAATGGATAAGGCCGGTTTCACATCCGATGCTGATTTTGCCGAGTATCTTCTTGAACATGCACAGGTTGCTTGTGTACCAGGTTCAGCCTTCGGCGCGCCCGGTTATGTACGTTTTTCATTTGCAGTGGATGAAACACTGCTTCAGCACGCGCTTGACGCGATAACCTCAACCCTCGTCTCTCTGACTTAAAACCGTTTAAAGAGCCACAAAAGCTCAACCGAAATCCTGTCTACTATACTGCTTAATAAAATTGTAAAAATTTTATACAAGCTTTAGTACTATCGAAGGATTGACGGTTATGGCAAAACCTTTTACCGATGAGCAAGCAGCACAACTTAAAGCAGCACAACTTAAAAGTGTAGCTCCCACTATTACTGAGAAGCAGGCGGCACAGCTTAAAGGGATAGATCCTAGGATTACCAATAAGCAGATAATGGAGCTTGATGAAGCTTTAAGAAAAGCTGGAAAAAAAGATCATCAAATCAAAGCCCTTCGTAAAGAACTTGGCTTAGATTCCGGGAGAATTACTAATAAACATTATAGAAAAAGTGTTGTTACACTCGACGAAGTACAACGGCTAGAATTAGCTAAAAAGCTATTTCACCCTCATACACAAAAGATCCTATCTAGATGGCTTGATTCAAGAGAGCATGGAGCGATTAAATATAAAATAAATGCAATACAAAATAGTCTACTTGCTAATGTTATTCACTTTGTCTCTGACATGCGCGATGGCAGTATTAAAAAATTAGGGAAAGTGGCGACTCGCGAAGCAGTGAGTGCTATACACGAAGCAGCCAAAGCGCAGAAAGAAGCCATTGTTACTATGATCGGAACCCGGATCAATTACAAGCAAGATGAACTCGTAAAACATTTTTTAGAAAAGCCAAGTGAAGCAGTGGTCGCAATGATAGCTGAACAAACACTGAGTCTAAGAGATACACTAGAAAAAAAATTGCCAACGTCTGGATACACTGCCACACCAGGACGTTTTGATAATTATTACAAGGAGATTGGCAGACCACAGCGAGCTGCGCCACCCCTCCCCTTGTCAGCTCAAGTCAGACAAGCGCTTGCAGAACGTGATCAAAAAAAGCAGCAAAAAGAACAAGCACAACCCGAGGAGCAACAAAATATTACACGGCGTCTAGGCCGATAAAAATCTTTTTATAAACGCGCTCAAACTAAAAAACTCCTGTTATGATGAAAAATTGTTTACGCTAGACAATAAAACTTTTTCGAGAAAATACGATGAGCAAATTAAGAATACCGATAGGTGAAAGCGATTTTCGTCTTTTAATTCAAGAAGGTTATTATTTTGTGGATAAGAGTCTTTTCATCAAAGACGTAGTGGAAGATGCGCGTGTAATTTTGATCACGCGACCGCGTCGTTTTGGGAAGACCTTAAATTTATCGATGCTGCGGTATTATTTTGCCAGCGAAGTGGAAGGAGAAAGCACGGAAGGGTTATTTGAGGGTTTAAAGATTCAAAGCGCTCCAAATGAGATACGCCAGCATCAAAGGAAATACCCAGTCATTTTTTTAAGTTTAAAAGCGATCAAGCATGCTAAGTATGAGAATGCGGTTGCGGTATTAGCGGCCTTAGTCGCCGATTTGTACAGAGAGCACCGTGATGTGCTTGTGGGGGATGTATTAGCCGTAGATGAAAAAGATCAATACCAAACGATACTGACTGAGAAAGCGAGTGAGGCGACACTTGAGTTTTCATTAAAGCGATTAAGTGCTTATCTACACCGCTATCACAAAGTAGCGCCGATCATTCTGATTGATGAATATGACACACCGATCCAATCGGGGTATTTAAACGGCTATTATCCGCAGATAGTCGAATTATTTCGGGCATTTTTAGGATCGGCCTTAAAAGACAATCCACATTGTTTCAAAGCGGTGTTAACGGGGATTCTGAGAGTATCAAAAGAAAGTTTGTTTTCGGGATTAAATAATCTGGAAGTGTATTCCGTGATTCATCCTAAGTACGGTCAATACTTTGGCTTTACTGAATCGGAGGTTCAGACCTTGTTAGACAAAGCGGGGTTAAGTGAGAAAACGGAAGGCATTCGTCATTGGTACAACGGCTATCAAATAGGCCAACACATAATTTACAATCCCTGGTCGCTGTTAAACTGTGTTAAAAACGAAGGGTTGTTAAAACGGTATTGGCTCAACACCAGTGACAATGGCTTAGTGAAAGACTGTTTGTATCGTTCGGGATTAATTCACCAAGAAGTATTTGAGCGTCTCTTACAAGGGCAAACGATTCACTGTTTTATGGATGAACAGATCGTGTTTCCTGATCTGATAACCTCGGATGAAAATGAGTCTATCATTTTAAGTTTTTTACTGATGGCCGGGTATTTCAAGGTGGTCTCGATAGACTATACCGAGGAAGGCACGCAGTGTCAGCTCGCGATTCCGAATCACGAGGTGCGGGGTTTATACAGTGAGTTGATCAAGCATTGGTTGGTGGCTGGACAAAAACAAATCACTGTTAGCAAATTTTTAGAGGAATTATTACGGGGAGATATTCCTGCGTTTGAAGAATCCTTTCGATTTTTATTAGAGAACACGATCAGCGTACATGATTTAAGTAAAGAGCCAGAAGCGTTTTATCATGGCTTCATGACGGGACTGACGGCGCATTTACAATCGCATCCGGCGTATGAATTGAAATCAAATAAAGAAAGTGGCTACGGGCGGTATGATTATTTCATTTTATCGAAGGATCCGAAGAAACTAAGTTTGTTGATGGAATTTAAACGGGTAAAATTTGCGCGAACAGAGCAGCCCGCGGTAGAACGGATCGAGGAAGCCTTAGACGAAGCAGCGCAGCAAGGTTTAGCACAGATCGAGGAGAAGGCGTATTACGCTGAAGCGAAACAACGCGGGAGTCAATCTATCTTGAAACTTGCCCTTGCTTTCTGTGGGAAGCGATTTAAATTGGTTTGTGCTCGCTGATTTCCTGGCAATTAAAGTAACAACCCGTAATCAATTATAAAGAATCTGCAATAAACTATCCGGATTGTGATAAGCAGACCATGGTTTGGAAAATAACAGCGCACTGTTTTTATAATGTGGATAGTAATCTACTAACTCTTGTACGCACTGTTTTAATTGCCAGGATTCTTGGTACACAACACCAACGACGCTGATGGGTATCTGATTGAGTCGCAAAAAATGCAACTGTATTTTAAATTGTGATTGCTGAAATTGGAGCTTTGAAAATTGCGTATGCGATTGTAGTTTGAGTAAGATAGTTTGCTCCATTTGATCAACGATACGACATTTTACCACGCTATTTAGATTGATTTTCTTATCATAATAAGTAACCGTAACATTGCATGATTTTAATTCATTACTTATTCGAAGAATATTTAATAACATATGCGTTGCGCCTGAAGGGATAGAATACATATCATTATCTTTTTTCAACACGGTTACACCCGTCATACAATGCTGATCAACAAGCGCTAAATGATACTGTAAAATTGTTTGATTAAGTTGTACTGCCATCCATGTTCCAGCAGGAATAATGACAGGAATACCGGCAGCCATACATTCTGCAAACACACTTGAACTCCGCTGTGCGTAAGCGCAAGCATCATAAGGAATAAGCGCTATATTACTACTGAGTACATAATCCCGATACGTGTGTGAGCTTAGAGATTGTGTTATCACATTAAGCTGTTTCATTTTTAAAATTTTGAATTCACCACACACTGAACGCGCAACTGGATCGCGATCTACCTTGCTAAGACTGGATTGAACGTTCATTACCAATTTGCCTGTATCAAGATATCCATCGCGTAATAATTCAATAAGCTGCGTACAATGACGATAACCTTTCTCATCGCGCGCAACGCCTAAATAATTCATTGTGAGCGGTCTAGCTATCTTTGCTACAGAAGCAGCCGCATAGGATCGACAAACAGGAATTGGGATAGTTTTAAATACAAATACACCCAGATCATTGTAAGAATGCGTCAATAGATCAGTGTCGGTATATAAAAATAAATTATCATTTTTAATGCTATTGCATAATTTTTTAAATAGATCACGCGCGTGAATTTTATAGATCGGATCGGAAGCAGCACTATTCATTTGAGCACATAGATCAAGATGAAATACGCTATGCCATTGACCGCTCATAGTAGAATGACGAAATAATTTAATCAAACCCAATAATAAATAATACTGCATATTAGGTATAAAAATAATATCGTTTGCGGTCAAAGATAATCGTTGACATAGATCGCGCGTTTTTTTAGCAAATCGATCCGCTTTTCTATGCTGAAATTGTTGGTTTATCTTTTGTTTAACGCGTTGCCACGCTTTCAATATCAGCGATTGCTTGTCTGATGGAGAGCATAAATCATCTTTATGATCTTTTAATCGAATAAGTTTGATCAAAGCGCGTGCAGCTTGATACCAATCAAATAAGCAATCAGTCATGCCGCGACGATATAAGAAAATTACTTTGATCGATTTATCAAATCGAACTTTAGAAAACTTACGATGTGCAATTAATATCGGTTCATACGTTTTACTTGCAGCACGCAGTACCCGTAAGGCGTATTCAGCACAATGACCCGTCCAATCACTCAGCGAAGGATCGATCAATATAAAGCGTCGCATGATTAAATAGTATTAAACATTCGCATAACACTGATTGCGCAAAATAGTGTATCCTTTTTTTAATTCGGCGATACCTACATCCAAACTATAACTGGGTTTAAATCCGGTACGCTCAATCTTTTCATTGGATACAGTATAATTACGCTTGTCTGGATCTTCGCCTGTATCTGCTTCTAAAAAAACGAAATCAGGTATTTGTTTTTTTATTTGTGCACATAATTCTAATTTAGATAAATTAGCCGTACTTAATCCAAGATTATATGCTTCATTTTGCATCTGCGTAAAATGTTTCAACACGTGAATAAAGGCATTAGCCACATCACGAATATGAATATAATTGCGTTTAAAATGGCCTTCAAACACAATCACCGCGCGATCATTGACTGCACGATAAACAAAATCATTGACAAGTAAATCAATGCGCATCCGCGGCGATAAACCAAATACAGTCGCTAAACGTAAACTAACGGACTGTCCTGCCGCCAATATGAATCTTTCAGCGGCCACTTTGGTTGTACCGTAAAGTGAAATAGGATTGAGCGGTGTATCTTCGGTACATAAGCTATCTTTTGTGCCAATACCATAGCCGCTGTTCGTAGTAGGATAAATTATTTTTTGATGCCCGTGGCGTAGATCTAACAACAATTCAATTGCTTGTATATTAATAGAGTGTGCCGCGGTGTTATCGAGCGCACACGCAGGTGCCCCAACAATAGCGGCCATCGGAATAATAATATCTGCTTGCTTAAGGCAGGCTTGTAATAAAGTTTTATCACGACAATCGCCGCGAATCACTTGAAAATCTGGATGTGTACAACAAGTCAACAAACTTGTTTGTGAAAATAAAAAATTATCTAAAACAATAACTTTATAATTCTGGCTCAATAAGATGGGCACTAAAATTGATCCGATATAACCTGCACCACCGGTAATAAAAATACATTCTTTTGTCATAATACTTTCCTTTGATCAGGTAATTCTCGTAAAGCACGTTCATAATCTTGAGGTACGCCAATATCGATAAAATATCCCTGAGTAATAAACGCATGCGGACGAATTTTTTGTAATTCTAATGCTAAAAATTCTGCTTCAAATGAAAATTGCTGTGGCAATGAAAAAGATGTTATTAGATCAGGGTTCAGTAGATAAATACCCGCATTAATTAATCCGCAAGAACGATCGTCACCACAAAGTAAAAAATCTACAATGTGATTCTTGTGTAAACGTATAACAGAATAGCGATGACAATCTGTCATAAATTTAAGCGCCAAAGTTAAAGCAGAATGATTTTCTGCATGGTGTCGCCACATATGTTCATAATCGAGCGCTAAAAAACTGTCGCCATTAATAATAAAAACAGGTTGTCGTATTCCCATTGTTTTCAAAACATTCACAATCGCACCGCCTGTGCCGAGCGGATTTTCTTCAACTACATAATCAATCGCAACACCCTGATAATGATTACGAAAATAGGATTGAATTTGCTGATACAAAAAATAAAGTGAAAATACAATACGCGTGATACCGTTGGCGATTAAATATTCAATTAAATACGCTAAAAAAGGTTTACTACCGATTAAAGCCATCGGTTTAGAAGTCTTTGCGTGAGTAATAGAATTCAAACGTGTTCCAAAACCGCCTGCTAAAATAATCGCTTGCATTACTTTATTCTTTCTAAACGATTGTTTGAATAACTCTGCGCATGGCCCAAGGCCTGCGATACATTTTGATCCTCGTTTTGATTATTACAAAAAATGATCTCTGAACCTTGCTGTTCGAATTTAAATGGAACAAGTAATAAATCTTTCAAAGCATGGCATAGTTTTGGTTTATCTTCTGGTCGTACAAAAAACAACATAAAACCACCTCCCCCTGCACCGAGCACTTTGCCACCGAGAGCACCGTGTGCCATTGCATGCGCGTAAATTTCATCAATAAAATGGGGCGAAATACGTGAGGATAATTGTCGTTTTAACAACCAAGCCTCATGTAATAAAGCAGAAAATTCGGTGAGATCGGCAGCGCTTAATAAAATCTTAATGGCTTCATGCGTTATCTGCATCATGCGCTGCATTAAATGCGTTTTACCGGGAATCGCTTCGATCTGCGCTTGTGCAATCTGAGAAGAAGTACGTGATACACCCGTAAAAAATAATAGCAAATGATTTTCTAATTCCTGTAAACGCTGGGCAGCAAGCGTTATAGGTAAGACATGAAAACTACCATCCTCTTTGATTATGATCTGATTGAATCCGCCGTAGCTCACTGCAATTTGATCTTGTACACCCACGTATTCGTGCAACAAATCACGTTCAACATAAATGGCTTCACGTGCTAAACACTGTTTATCGGGAATAACACCGCGCAATTCATACAATGCCTGCAGTAAACAAACTGTAAAAGCAGAGCTTGTTCCTAAACCAGAACGTGCTGGCAGATCACCCTGATGATAAATTTCCAACCCGTGTTGAATATCCAGATAACGCAATACAGCGCGTACAACAGGATGCTGCAGCTCGCTGTAATGAGGCACTTCTTCTATTTTTGTCCATGTCATTCGGTATTTATGTTGAAAAAAAGGCGGCAATATACGACAACAGAGATAGCAGTAATGATTGATCGTTGTTGATAAAATCACGCCGCCATGTTCTCGATACCAAACATCATAATCAGTACCGCCCCCAAAAAACGACACACGAAATGGCGTACGACTAATAATCATCCTGAAAGCCTTAAAAATCCATTTATAAAAACTAAAAAATATTATGCACTATCGCGTAGAAGCTTTGCTTTATCTGTTTTTTCCCAGGTAAAATTTTCCTCAACACGACCAAAATGGCCATAAACAGCC
>Ga0206946_1126_pt1 | contig 21451 bp, 24 predicted proteins | sample Alteio_BWOrgHeat_2_FD_152965 | JGI IMG/M metagenome (GOLD analysis project Ga0206946, IMG submission 152965) | Enriched cells from forest soil in Barre Woods Harvard Forest LTER site, Petersham, Massachusetts, United States -... | ecosystem: Environmental > Terrestrial > Soil > Temperate forest > O... | reverse complement strand
CGCTCCGAACTATATCGGCTTTTTCATGATGTGAGCGAAATGAAGGAAAATTGGAGCGTTAATTGTTGTCTCGTTGGCAGCACTCCTCGGAGTGCCTATAAAGATTAGAGAGTCACTAAGGCACGGTCGATACTCGAAAAGCTAAAGATTATCTTTTAACCACTGATGGCCTCTGTCGTTAAAACCGTGCCATGCAGACTCAACTCCTGATTTAACGACTAGAAGCTGATCGTCCTTTAAAAGATGCTTTTTTAGACGATCACGAATTTCCGCTGCGCTTAGTTCGGAAACGACTATCCATGTCGAATCAAGATGATGCCAGCACGGGCCTATCTTCTTTATTGCTTCGATAAGTTCATCATACGTCTCGCCTTTAATAGGGTGCAGGTCGTACCCGATAATGTAGGCCGGCATTCTTTCCTCCCGCTTCTGGCGAGCAGAACAATACCATAACCATCGAGGCAGTAATGAACCATTGGAGTGACTGTGCGATCTATTGCGAAGCCGCCTATCCGGCTGGTGCATGTGATTGTGGCTGATTAGATTTGGGCGGTTATCCTGCTGAACGGTTTAGCGTTGCGTACATAGCCGCTACGGGGCGCACCGGATTTTTCATCGATCTGGAAGGCCGCCAAGGCTTCATCGAGGCGCATGAGCTTCCAACCAATACGCTCATCGCGGTTGCTGCCGCCGCGAACCTGCCAGACGCTCATGGCGTCATTGCCCGCCGTAGTCGTGCCCACTGTGTGGACCTCGACGACGCGTGTGAAGCCATCATAACGAGGCTCAAGGCACTTGCCGTTTCGCAGCGCTTCACATGCGACTCTAGCCCACATTCCGTTTCTCCCTAGCCAGCAATTGCGCGAGCACCGTGCCACGATTCAGTCCGTGGTGCGCTAAGTATATAATCGCCAAACAGAAACCGGTCATGGGTTTTTTCGATAGAGGCGTCGTCTTTCCGAAGGATGCCTCACCGGCGGGCAACCGCATTCAGGCGATGGCAATCGAAACTTTGGCCCACCGCCTGTCGCACACTCCAACCGGTGAGCTTAGTTATGCCGGCACAGGCGCGTCTTCTCGCAAAAGACCTTTAGCCTTCAGGTCGGTCCAAAATTGCGACGGTATTGGGTAGCTAAACCAGCTGAGGTTCTGCTCCAGTTGTTCAGCTGTGCGCGTGCCAGCGCAGAACGCCGGTATGGCGGGATGAGCTACTACGAACTGCAGCGCCGCCGCCGCCAAGGGGACATCGTGGTCACGACAAACGCGCTCGATCTTGGCCACTTTTTCCATTACAGGCGTAGGGGCCGGCGCATAATTGTACTTAGCCCCGGGGATGGCACCCGTGGCTAGAATACCTGAGTTAAAGCCTCCTCCGACGAGGACGGCCGCGCCACGTTCCTGGCAGAGTGGGAGAAATCCCTCAAGCGCCTCCTGTTCGAGAAGCGTGTAACGGCCGGCGAGCAAGAAGCAGTCGAAATCGCGCTGCTTGAGTGCTTCGTAACAAACCTCCCACTCGTTCACGCCAACACCAATTGCCTTCACGGTGCCTTCTGACCGCAGTTTTTCAAGCGCCCGCCAGCAACCGTCCATCGCCTGTCTGAAAACTTCGGGCTGGGCGTCCCCCTGGGTGAACCTGTCGATATCGTGGATGAACATCATGTCGATGCGCTCAAGTGCTAGTCTTTGGAGCGAATCCTCAAAGGTCCGCATCGTGCCATCGTAGGAATAGTCAAAATGCATTGTATTGGGCGCGGCGTTCGCCCAAGGAGCGAAATTAATTTCCGACCGCTTGCTGGGTCGCAAAAGACGACCAACCTTCGAGGCCACGACAAATTCGTCGCGCTTTTTCCAGCGAAGCGAATGACCTAGACGAAGTTCGGCCAGACCATGCCCGTACATCGGCGCGGTATCATAAAAGCGGACGCCGGCATTCCATGCGCGCTGGACCATGTCGTCGGCGACCGCTTCGTCAATCTCGCGAAGGAAGTTGCCGATTGGCGCTGTTCCGAAGGCGAAAGCGGTGACCTCAATGTTGCTGCGTCCAAAAATTCGCTTGTCCGACGGTTGCATGTTATCCTCCGTTAGTAACCAGTTGGTTATTTTTTACACGCCGCTAGCCCGCTCAGGAGCTCATGACGGTCGCGCCATGCTGCCCGCCAATACTCTTGACCTCGCGTGTTTGCCTGCGTTATAGCAGTAACTAGATAGTTACAAAAGGGGGAAACGCGTGTATCCAAGCGAAACTCAATTGCAGGTGCGCGATATGGCGCGGCAGTTCGCTCAGGACGTTGTTCGTCCGGTAGCAGAGTCTCTCGATCGGGATGAGCGTTTTCCCGAGGAGATATACCAGCAGATGGGAGAGCTGGGGCTTTTCGGCATCGCTGTTCCCGAATCTATGGGAGGTCCCGGGTTCGAGACCCTCACATACGCGCTCGTCATGGAAGAGCTATCACGAGGCTATGCGTCCGTGGCCGATCAGTGCGGGCTCGTTGAATTGATCTGCACGCTTCTCGTTAAGCACGGCACGTCTGATCAACGCCAGACCTGGTTGTTGCCGGTGATGCGGGCGCAGAAAAAGGTAGCCTATTGCATTACTGAGCCGGAGGCGGGGACGGACGTTTCTGGCATACGGACGACCGCTGAACGAGATGGGGAAGGGTGGCTTCTCAACGGTGGAAAGATCTGGATACACAATGCGCCGGTCGCCGATGTTGGTTTTGTCTTGGCAAGAACGGACAAGAATGCCGGCCACCGCGGCATGAGCATCTTTATTGTCGATCTCAACTCGAAAGGAGTCGAACGCGGCCCAAAAGAGCACAAGATGGGGCAACGCGCCAGCCAAGTTGGCGCTCTCAGCTTTTCCAACGTGGTCCTGGGCCCTGACGCTCTTTTGGGAGAGCTTGGCAAGGGTTTCCATATGATGATGAGCGTGCTTGACAAGGGTCGGGTCGGTATCGCTGCCCTGGCAGTTGGCATTGCCCAAGCGGGGCTCGAGGCAGCTGTTGAATATGCTCAGCAGCGCAAGCAATTCGGTAAGGCAATTGCCGAATTTCAAGGTGTGCAATGGCTCCTCGCCGACATGGCGAAAGACATTGAAGCAGGGCGCCTGCTCGTGCACAGCGCAGCATCCAGAATTGACCTCGGAGAGAATGCGACCAAGGCATGCTCGATTGCTAAATGCTTCGCGAGTGATATGGCCGTGGCACGTAGCGCCGACGCGGTGCAGGTTTTCGGTGGCTCGGGCTATATTCGCGGATTCGAAGTCGAACGACTCTATCGAGACGCAAAGATCACGCAAATTTATGAAGGCACCAATCAGATCCAGCGCGTTATCATAGCGCGAGAATTGCTGAAGCACGGAGCGCTTTCATGACAGCTCGAAAGGGACAGGCTGCTTTTATCACAGGTTCGAGCCGCGGCATCGGCCTGGCGGCTGCGATAGAGCTGGGCAAGCTCGGCTTCGGTATCGCGTTGAATGGCCCTGTGGACGATGCAGAGTTGCAGTTAGCCGAGCAGCAAGTTCGAAGCTTGGGAGTCGATGTAACCCGCGTTGATGGTGATATCTCCGAGATTTCTACGCACGACGCCATGCTCGATCGGGCCGAAAAAGCGATCGGACCGCTCACAACGCTGATTAACAACGCCGGGGTTTCAGTGCTAAGCAGGGGTGATCCTCTGGACGTAGCTGAGGACAGTTATGATCGCTGCCAAGCTGTTAACGCCAAAGCACAATTCTTTATGTGTCAAAAGTGGGCTCGCCGCGTTCTCGCTCGAGATCGTAATAACGGTATGTTCTACTCGATCATAAACGTTTCATCGTCCAACGCCGATGCCGTGGCCGAACCACGGGCCGAGTATTGCGTCTCAAAAGCCAGCTCTGCGATGGTCAGCAAGATCTTTGCGGTCCGCCTCGGCCGCGAGAATATCGCAGTCTATGACATCCGCCCTGGCCTCATCGAGACTGCGATGACCAAGGCTGTCACGAGTGACTATCAGCGGCGAATTGATGAGGAAGGTCTCACTTTAATGCGACGACTTGGCCAACCCGAAGACGTAGGAGGAGTAATGGCTACCCTCGCGTCCGGGAAGCTGCCTTATACGACGGGTCAGGTTATCGCAGTAGACGCCGGCATGCTCGTACCGAGATTCTGAGGACAGAACACATGATCCGCCTTCCGGATGCCAACGGAAATTTTTCCGATTACAGGCTCAGCGGCAATACGATACCCGTTGCGCGGTTACCCGCCGACCCTGCGCGCGTTGTATTTTCGGCCGCCCATGTTGTTGCGGACCCTTTTACCGGGAACGACCCATCCGGGGCTGCGACAGTGGACTGGAAGGCAACCATGGCCTTCCGTCGATACCTAAGCGATTTGGGACTTGGTATAGCCGAAGCTATGGATACAGCCCAACGTGGCATGGGTCTGGATTGGTCTGGCGCACTGGAACTAATTCGCCAAACAAAGCAGGAGGTGCCGGGCGCTCTGGTTTTCAATGGCTGCGGCACCGACCAAATCGAACCTTCGCAGGCGCGCGGCCTTGACGATGTTCGACGCGCTTATTTTGAACAGGTCGAGGCGATCCAATCGTTAGGCGGGCGTCTCATATTAATGGCTAGCCGCGCTATGGCTGCAGTCGCGAAATCGCGCGACGATTACCTGAGTGTCTATCGCGATGTGCTCTCCCGGTGCGAAGAACCAGTGGTATTGCACTGGCTGGGGGATATGTTTGACCCTGCGCTCAAGGGATATTGGGGAAGCGATGATTTTGAGGCGGCGATGGATGTCGCACTCGCGGTCATTGCAGAGAACGTGACCAAGGTCGACGGGATCAAGATATCGCTGCTGGACAAGGACAAGGAAATTGTCATGCGCCGCCGTCTGCCGGCTGGCGTGAAGATGTATACGGGCGACGACTTTAATTATCCCGAACTCATTGCCGGCGATAAACTCGGCTTCTCCCATGCACTGTTAGGTATCTTCGACCCCCTCGCACCGGCGGCTGCTTACGCTATCGCCAAGCTCGGGGAGGGCGACACAAACGCCTTTCATCACACGCTCGATCCGACCGTGCCGCTCTCGCGCCTTATTTTTCGAGCACCCACCCAATTCTATAAAACTGGCGTCGTATTCTTAGCCTGGCTGAACGGCTTTCAGGATCATTTCATCATGCTCGGCGGCGCGCAGGCCATGCGACCGCTCCCCTATTTCGTGGAAATATTTAAGCATGCTGATGCCTGTGGCCTGCTGCGCGATCCCGACAAGGCTGTCGAGCGGATGCGCAAGCTACTCGCCTTATATGGCGCTTGAGCCACCGGTATGCGTGATTTTTCCCAAGATCTTTCGGCGCTCGCGCTTAACACCGCAACTCTGGGCCATAATGTGGATGGACACGGTGCGGGTTGGCCAACGGAGCGAGTAATAGACGCCTGTGCGGCCCGCGGATTGGGCGGCATCGTATTTTGGCGGCGCGAGATCGGAGATAGAGCTTTCGAGATCGGGAACCGGGCTCGGGAGGCTGGCTTAGCGGTGGCTGGGCTGTGTCGTACCCCGTTTCTCGTTGGGCCTTTGGCGCCTCGGCCACTATCAGTTCTCATGGACGATTTCTACGCTTCAATCGATATGGCAGCCGGACTGGGGACTACGGTCCTGACCATCGTGGTAGGCGGCGTCGAGCCTGGCAGTGTCGGTTTGGGGGAGAGCCTGAAAATTGTCGCCGACCGTGTTGCAGTCGGGGCGCCTTATGCCGCCCAGAGGGGTGTAAAGCTCGCCTTGGAGCCTCTCAATCCCGTCTATGGAGGCAATCGGTCTTGCCTCGTGACAACGCGTGACGCACTCGATCTTTGTGAAAAAATCGCACAGCCTAACGTCGGCATTGCATTGGACGTTTATCACGTCTGGTGGGATACAAGCCTAGCTCAGGAGCTAGCGCGCGCCCGTCCAGGTCAAATACTGGGGTATCACCTCTGCGACTGGCTGGCCGACACTCGTGACGTCCTTCTCGATCGCGGCATGATGGGTGACGGTGTGGCCGATCTTAAGGCTTTGCGTAAAACTGTAGAAGCTGCTGGCTATCAAGGTTTCTGCGAGGTCGAAATCTTTTCGGCCGAGAATTGGTGGAAGCGGGATCCAGCTCTCGTGTTGGATTGCTGTGTCGAACGCTTTCGCTCCAAGTGTTGAAGCAAGCCGAAGTGCATGGTCGTTTGCACCAAGTGCGGCCACGGTAGCTTTAGGAACCGTCGTTTCTATGACAATCTTAGGGTCAAACTTTCTGTTGGCCTTGGATTTGCTCCCATTATTCTCAGAAATATTTATGATGCCGTCGAAGTCTTGCAGAAACCGCAACCGGAATTTTTTGAGCATTGTGCACGCAGAATTTGCTGACACTGTTATTAGCGCGGCCTTTCTGCCTCTGATTGCTAAATATGAGTTTGGATTTGGGAAGTGCGGAAACCTACTAGACCCAGTATCAAGGACATCGCGGCTGCGGCCGGAGTCTCGACGGCCGCGGTTTCCTATGCATTGAACGGAAACGGGCGCATTTCGGTCGAAACGAAGGAGAGTGTACTCAAGATCGCTAACTCCATTGGCTTCATCAAGGATGACACGGCGGCGAGCCTTCGCACGGGCAAGTCAAATGTCCTCGGCGTAATCGTTCATGACATATCAAATCCATTTTTTGCCGAGCTTCTAAGCGACTTCGAATCCTTATGCTATGAGGCCGGCTATCTCACGATCGTGGCTAACGCGAAAGATGATCCGGCCAGACAAGCCACGATCATCGATGCGCTTCTCGCCCAGAACGTAGCTGGATTGCTGATCAGCCCGAGCCACGAAATGACTAATGCCGCCCTGAGCATCTTACGAGGTTGGTCGAAGCCATTCGTCGTGTGTGTGCGTGACTTAGGCGATGATGGAGCTGACTTTGTTGGAGTGGACGATCATTATGCGGGCTTCCTGGCAGCGCAATACCTGATTGACTGCGGAATTGATTGCTTCGGCTTCATTGGGGGTTACGATAATACAAAAATTTGGCGCGATCGGATGGACGGCATTAACGCCGCCTTGGCGGTGGCCGCAACGCCCTTAGATCGAGGTTTGGTCAAACCATGCTCTCCCACGCGGGAACACGGGGCGACGGCAATGGGTGAACTGCTGCAAGATCGCCCCGATTGCCGCGCCGCCATCTGTTTCAACGACTACGTGGCACAGGGTGCTTACACGGCCGTGCACCTTGCCGGCAAAGTTATAGGGATGGATTACTCGCTTGTTGGGTTCGACAACCTGCCGCTATCATCATCGCTGATGCCGTCCCTGACCACGGTCGATACATATCCTCGCGAGATCGGTCGGCTTTCGGCGTTGGCGCTCTTGGAAGCGTTACGTTTAGACAAGCCCAATCCAAGGCGTCATTTGGTTGAGCCTTGCCTCGTGATCCGAAATTCCGTAGTAGGCCAATTTTCTCGGGTTGTCGTGTAGGCTATGTTCTTTGGTTGATCATGAGACGCGCTTAGCCGGTTGACGATCACCGGCAAGTCGTAAGCGCGGCACGCTTCCGCCGCAGCGCCAAATCTCGCATTGTCCGCTCGTTCGCCCATAAGGCCCTCATAGGACTGCCTTTTTAGGTCCTTTTAGCTCGAGCCTATTTTGCACTTCCAATGAGAAAAGAGGTACCCCTCCGGTGAAGGCCGTCTTGCTGGTTCAGCGTGAAGGCCTCACGTCCTAGGTATAGTCCTAGGAGTAGCACTATGACGATGCAGCGTCTTGAGGTGATGGGTTCGGTTGATCGGCGCCGGCGTTGGCCGCGTGTTGAGAAGGAGCGGCTTGTTGCGGCAGCTTTTGAGCCTGGCGCATCGATCTCGGAGGTGGCCCGCTCGGCCGGACTTCACGCCAGCCAGCTGTTTCGATGGCGCAAGGATCTTTGCCAACCCGCGGCGCAAACAGGCCATTTGCTGCCTGTGCAAATCGAGCCTGACAGGAGTGCTGGGACCGCCCAGGAGCCGCCGAAGGAAGCGCGGGAGCGTCGGCATCGATCATCCTCTCTCATTGAGATTGAACTCGGCCCGAGTCTACGAGTTCGGATCGACCAAGACGTCGATCCCGAAGCACTACGGCGCGTGCTTGATGTTCTGGCAACGCGATGATTCCGGTTCCGGTTGGCGTTCGGGTCTGGCTGGCGACCGGCCATACGGACATGCGCAAGGGCTTTGCCGGTCTGTCTCTGGTGGTGCAGGAGACCCTGCAACGTGATCCCAACATGGGCCACCTGTTCGTGTTCCGCGGCCGTCGCAGCAACCTCATCAAGGTGATCTGGCACGACGGCCAGGGTGCGTGCCTGTTTGCCAAGCGGCTGGAGCGCGGCCGTTTTGTGTGGCCGTCGCCAGTCGAGGGCGCAGTGACAATTACCTCGGCGCAGCTTGGCTATCTCCTTGAAGGGATCGATTGGCGCATGCCTCAGGAGACGTGGCGGCCAACAGCCGCCGGGTAGCAATAACCTGTTGCAAAGGCTCACGAATATGATTCAATCGAGGCATGGAAAATGCTTCGGATCCGCTCCCGTCCGATCTTGTCAACGCCCTTGCGATGCTGGCGGCGGAGCGTGCATCGCGGATCGCAGCTGAAGCCGCGGCGGCCCGAGCCCAGGCAGAAGTCATCCGGGCAAACGCCAGCGCTACGGCTCTCATCGCCCATCTGAAGCTCGAACTAGAGAAGCTGCGCCGGCAGATCTATGGCACGCGCTCGGAACGCACATCCCGGCTCATCGACCAACTGGAGATGCAGCTCGAGGACCTGGAAGCCGATACGAGCGAGGATGAACTGACCGCCGAACGGGCAGGCACCTCGACACATGTGCTGTCCTTCGAACGCAAGAAGCCTTCCCGTAAACCCTTTCCCGATCATTTGCCGCGCGAGCGCATCGTTGTCACCGCGCCACAAACCTGTGCGTGCTGCGGATCCTCGCGGTTGGTAAAGCTGGGCGAGGATGTCACCGAGACGCTGGAGGTCATCCCGCGTCAGTGGAAGGTGCTGCAGACAGTGCGCGAGAAGTTCTCGTGCCGGGAATGCGAGAAGATCACGCAAGCACCAGCGCCATTCTACGTGACGCCGCGAGGCTTTGCCGGACCCAATCTTCTGGCGATGGTGCTGTTTGAGAAGTTCGGCCAGCACCAGCCCCTCAATCGGCAAAGCGAGCGCTATGCGAAGGAGGGCATCGATCTGAGCTTATCGACATTGGCCGACCAGATCGGCGCCTGTTCGACAGCGTTGCGGCCGCTTCACGCGTTGATCGAAGACCACGTACTCGGAGCCGAGCGGTTGCACGGCGACGACACGACGGTGCCTATTCTGGCAAAGGGCAAGACCGCAACGGGACGGGTCTGGACCTATGTCCGCGATGATCGCCCCTTCGGTGGCCCCGAACCACCAGCAGCGCTATTCTACGCCTCGGGCGACAGAAGAGCAGAGAACCCCGAACGACATCTGGCGACCGTAACCGGGATATTGCAGGCCGATGCCTATGGCGGCTATGACCGTCTTTATCAGGCTGACCGCAAGCCCGGCCCTATTCGACAGGCTTTGTGCTGGGGCCATGCGCGGCGCAAGTTCTTCGAACTCGCAGATATCGCCGCCAGTGCCCGCCGTGGCAAGTTGGTCGCTCCAATCTCGCCTATAGCTCTTGAGGCCGTCCAGCGGATCGATGTCCTGTTCGACCTTGAGCGAGAGATCAAAGGATTGTCGCCCGACGAGCGCCTGGCCGCCCGAAGCGAAAGCAGTGCTACTCTCGTCGCCGATCTCAAGCTTTGGATGACCTCCGAGCGCGCCCGGCTGTCGCGCCACGCGCCTGTCGCCAAAGCCTTCGACTATATGCTGACACGCTGGGACGGTTTTACCAGCTTCCTTGAAAACGGTCGGATATGCCTCACCAACAACGCAGCAGAACGCGCGTTGCGAGGCCTCGCTCTTGGCAGAAAAGCCTGGTTGTTCGCCGGCTCCCAGCGCGGTGCGGATCGTGCGGCTGTCATGTACACCCTGATCGCCACCGCCAAACTCAACGACATAGACCCGCAAGCCTGGCTCGCCGACGTGCTCGCCCGCATCGCCGATATCCCGCAGAACCAGCTCAGCCAGCTATTGCCGTGGAATTGGCAAGCTCACCGGACCGCCCTCGAAGCCGCCTAGCCGTGGCCTTCACCGGAGGGGTACCCACCGCCGTACAGGCGGACGACGATGTCGTGGCGGTTGCTCGTGTCCGTGAACTCGAGAAGCGCGTGCGCGATCTGGAACGCATGCTGGGCCGCAAGACGCTGGAAGCGGAGATCCTCAAGGAAGCTCTCGATCTGGCGCACCCAAAAAAACCTGTCTTGCGTCTGAACTCGTTCGACAAGGACGGTTCGCGATGAAGACAGTTGCCGACACGCTCGGTGTAGCGCGCTCAAACCTGGCCGAGCAGGCTGGGAAACACTTCATCGGCAGCCAAGCAACCGGAATGGCACGCACCCGCGCTGGCGACAACGAGGTGCTGCCAGCCATCCAGCGCCTTGTCGCGGAGCGGCCCAGTTATGGCTACAGACGCATCACCGCTTTGCTCAACCGGGAGAGGCGCGGCCAAGGATTGGCGTCGGTCAATCGCAAGCGAGTATTGCGGATCATGCAGGCCAACGCCCTGGTTTTAACCCGGCATACCGCCTATCGACCGGCCCGCACACATGAGGGCGTGGTGATCGCGGTGCGCTCGAACATCCGTTGGTGCTCCGATCATCTCGAACTGACCTGTCGCAACGGCGATATCGTGCGCATTCTCTTCGTGATCGATGCCTGCGACCGGGAGATCATCGCCTGGTCGGCCGTCGCCCATGCCGGCGTCAGCGGCGAGATGGTGCGCGATTTGATGATCGAGGCCGTCGAGCGCCGCTTTACCGGCACCAGGACACCGCATTCCGTCGAATGGCTCTCGGACAATGGCAGCGCCTATATCGCCAAGGAGACGGCGACCACAGCCACCGCCCTCGGGCTCAGGCTCGCCTTCACCCCGGTACGCTCGCCCCAAAGCAACGGCATCTCGGAGGCCTTCGTCAAAACGCTCAAACGCGATTACGCCCGAAACGTCATTCTCACCGATGCCGAAACGATCCTGGGGTTGCTGCCCAGCTGGTTCGACGACTACAACGAAAGTCACCCGCACTCAGGCCTGCGCTTCCTCTCGCCAAGAGAGTTCAGGGCAATAGCCGCCAGTGCTTAAATCAACCGCTCCCCTGTCCGGTCAGGCGGGGTGCACTCCAGGGGCTCAGATAAGCCAGTGTCGAGTGCCGTCGCCGGGGATTGTGGAAGCGCACGATTAATCGAACACGTCCGCCCTGGCGCCTTCCCTCCAGCGCCTGATGCCCGATAGCGGCATCGCCTGATCGATGAGCTGGTCGGGGCACTTCTGAGACAATGCTGCCATGGAGAGGCCCTTCTCGCCGCTGAAAACCTTCCGGACAGCACCCAGGTCTACAGTAACTTCCTACTTTGCATTCCCGCTCTCCAGTTCGGTCAAACACCTGATCTCGGTGTCGACGAAACCGGCAGCAAGCCCGTCCGAATATCACTTACAGCAACTGCCTTACAGGAAGGGTTCACCGATCCAAAAGCAAACGATACCTGCATCTTGACACTCGCCGGTCTGATTATATGGACGGCATTAAAATACCTCAACAGACGGAGGCGAACTAGTAAATTACAAGCCGATCTAAATTTAGGGTTGACATCGCCGGTAGTCAGGGAGCTAATTTACGACCGCCGCCAAAAAAGGGTTGCGCCTAGCTCTTCTGCCAAGCATTCAAAAGTCAGCTATACCTGTTGAAGTTCCTCCATGGAGACAATCAAATGGGTTCCGGACCGGGCAGTGTTGTTGTACAAGACCACGCTTCCGCATTTATGAAGAGTGCGAGCGCCTTTCAAAGAATGGGCGACTACGAAAGTGCAGCGGAGAATTACGGAAAGGTATTGATGGATCATCCAGAAAGAGTGGATGCACTTTATGGGCGTGGTGTTTGCTATATTGAGTTAAGTAAGCTCGACATGGCCACTGCGGATTTTACCAAAATCATTACTCTAGATCCTAAGTATTCTGCCGCTTACTTTGGGCGCGGCACTGCGCTACGGGATAAAGGCGCGATAGAGCAAACAATCTTGGATTACGGGCGTGCGATAGATCTTGAGCCCCATAATGCAGAGTATTTGTCGTCGCGCGGATACGCCTACTTTTACGAAGGTAATTATAAACAGGCAGCTACTGACTTTTCTCGTTCCTTTGGACTCGATAGCGATGCCTACTGCGCGATGTTTAGGTATTTAGCACGCGTGCGCGCTAGCGACGACCGAGCGCTAACAGAACTAGAGGACGCGATTACGCACATAAAAGAAGGGGTGTGGCCACACGCTGCATCTGTGCTGCTTGCGGGAAAGACGACTCCGGAGAAGGCCATTGGCGAAGCGAGCGAACCTGACCAGACCGCCGAGGCCCATTTTTACGTCGGGCAATGGAGACTAATCCGGGGAGAAAAACACGAAGCGCTGTCGGAATTTAAAATTGTCATCGAAACTTGTCCAAAGCTATTTATTGAGTACGCCATAGCGTTGAAAGAACTACAGTCTTCCTAGGCTAATCCCAGCAGGGATACCAAGTGGACGGGGTTAGGGCCGAGATTGGCGTCGATATGCACTCGATATCTGACGAAATCCCGTTCTGCAAGGAACCAGAGTCATCGTTGGAGACTGGGTTGCCGGTGGCGTCCCATGGCCGCGGAATATGGATCTACGCTGAAGATGGTCGAGAATATTTGGATGGAAGCTCCGGCGCGATCGTCTGTAATCTCGGCCATGGGAACAGGGCAATACTAGACGCTCAGGCTGCGCAAGGACGCAGACTAGCATATACCTTCAGCGGTCACATGCAGTCGAGGCCTCGCGAGCAGCTGCGGGAAGCCGTACTCTCGAAGTGCCCGTCATTCGCTCATGTTCTGTTTTTTAATAGCGGTTCGGAAGCGGTGGAAGCAGCTCTGCGTGCGAGCCGTATTTACTGGCAGGCTCGCAGGCAGGCAAGTAAGACCCAAATCTTGTCTCGGACGATAAGCTACCATGGGATTACGGATGGGGCGTTGCGCGTCTCCGGTCATAGCGACCGGCGTCAAGTATTGGATAACCAACTTGTATCTCAACCCATAATCCCGACCAGCTATTGCTTCAGATGCCCATTTGAGAAGCGACCAACGACATGTTCGCGAGAATGCGCTAGCGATCTTGATATCTGGATTAACCGTATTGGGAAGGACAATATTGCGGCGTTTATATTTGAGCCAATTGTGGGGGCGTCGGGTGCTGCGATAAACGCACCCCCTGAGTACTATGCAGACTTGCGAAAGATCACTCGAGCGGCCGATATACTGCTCATTGCAGATGAAGTAATGACTGGCTTCGGGCGCGTCGGGAACTGGTTAGGCTTAGATCAATGGAGCGTTGCCGCAGACATTACCGTCATTGGCAAGGGCCTGGGCGCAGGATATGCACCCATCTCGGCACTATTGATGTCGCACGAAGTATGGGAAGTAATCTCGGCGAATCCGGCACTCGCACAGCGCATCTTCGGCCATACGTATGGTGGAAATCCAGTATCGTGTGCGACAGCGCTCGCCGTCATACAACAGATCGAGGAAAACTCAGTTCTGCAAAATGTAAATGCACAGTCACCTATCTTGGAAAAACAGCTTAGTCAGATCGCCGCCGAATTTACAGCCGTTGTAGACGTACGGGGTAACGGATTTCTTTGGGGGCTCGAACTGGCTCGGGATGGGGATGCGAAAAGGCTGACTTTAGCGGCGCTTGAGTGCGGTTTGCTGGTATATCCCTGTACATCCTTCCTAGGTGTGGGCCGAGGAGATGCGATTATAGTGGCTCCCCCGCTAATTAGTAATCAGGAAGAACTAGCGGAGCTGGATGTTCGACTAAGACGCTCTCTTACGATGCTGCAAAAAGCGAAGGTCTAATAGACATGCCGCGGATTCCCCACTTGAGGCCAGTCGCTGAGCGCGACCTCTGGGACGAAAATCTGGATGCCATTGGGCAGCGAATTAGGGCTAGAAAACTTGAGAACGCGAATCGACGTTCTCTAGATATTCAGTCATGGCGCGAGCTCGCAGACATGGGATTCTGGCGAGTATTATCGTCGCGAACACCTCGCGGGCAAGGCGCCACTTGGCGTGCCTTCGGGAGTGACCTCAGAAAGTTGGCGAGATGTAGTGGAGATATCGGCTTTCTTCTGTCAGCAATTGCTCATGCTGGTCTAATCCGGGCGATCTCGACCTGGGGAAGCGACGAACAAAAGGAGCGCTATCTGAACAGATTGTACGACGGCAGCGTGGGTGCCACCGCGATTACGGAGACTCAAGCCGGGTCAGACATACATGGAATAATGACCTGTGTACGAAGGACCGTCCACGGTTTCAGGGTGGATGGGGAAAAGGCTCATATAACCAACGCTCCATGCGCAGATCTAATTCTTCTAGTTTGTAGGGCCTCGGACGGCGAGCCCAATGAGATGTCTTTGTGGGTTGTGGAGACCAGCGCGAAAGGCGTTACGATCGGTCCGAGCGAAGCAATGATGGGAAATCATACTAGTCCCACTGGAAGTATAAAATTTAACGACGTACACTTAACGAGTCATGAATTGCTTAGTCGTCCTGGTGGGGCATTAAGAATTTTGTATCGCACAATAGCGGTAGATCGCGCGATGTACGCAATTGTTTGCGCTGGAATTATGGAGAATATGCTTGAGCAGGCCTTGAATTATTCTTTGGAAAGGATGGCATTCGGGCGGCCCATTGCGGAAAATCAATACGTCCAAAAGAGACTTACCGATATCAAAATCGCGGTGGGAGTGTCTCTCGCCCTTGGCTATTCCGCCTTAGAGAAAATAGATGCAAATGACCCCGAGGCGGTTTTGTCGGCGTCGGCAGCTAAACTTGTAGCAACGGAGTCATTGGTTGCCGCTGCTGAGCATCTTATGGTTATCCACGGGCACAAGGGGTACATGGCGGGTCCCATAAGTGAGCTTGTGAGCGATGCGTTTGGGACACGTATCGCGGGTGGTACCAGCGACATTCAGCGAGTCGCCATCTATGAACAAATGATCCGCTTGCGGAGGCAAGTATGAAAGACCTAGCAGGTGGGCTGAGCGCGTCTCTAGAACATATAGTCACAGCGGGTGACCTAGCTAGTGCATGGAGGAATGAATTTCCGGTCCTGTCTACCCCCATATTGCTGTGGCTATCCGAACTGGCCTGCATGAGAGCTGTCGAACACTGTCTAGCACCTGAGGAAATCACACTCGGAGTACTACACAATTCAAGGCATATCGCGGCAAGCCTCGAAGGTGCTCAGATTACAATTCTAGCGACCCTAATAAACTGGAGCGACAAGTCCCTCGAATTTTCTGTCCGGGCCTATGACCAGTCCAGGCTGGTTCTGGACGGTGCGCACAGCCGAGCAGTGCTGACACGCCAAAGATTCAATCACAAATTGCGTTTGCTGCAAAGTGCTGATGAATCACACTGAGCTCGACCTGATGAGGGAGAAACGAATGACTTCTTGCCTGATCGTTGGCAACGTTGATTGTGAAGCGCAATGCGGCGCGCCAGAACTTAGAAACATGATTGAGCGATGGGAGAGCACTGTCGTCGCCCATCGTTTGATTTGGTTATGTGTAACTGCTCAAGATTTGTGCGTTTTCCCATCACTTATGCGCGACGATATGATTCTATACGTAGGTTCGATCCTACAGTTACCGTTAAGTATCTTAAATCAGATTGCACCCAACCTCGATACTGCCGCGCCGATATTGCTGACCGAGGCGGTAATGAACGGCATTGATGTCACCCAACGAGTGAGGGAACTTGGCATCGTACCGGAACTAAGCCAGGTAACACCATACTTTGTTGACCCGGGTCTGGCGAAGTTTTGCCGCAACAATCGCTTTAACTTCCAGTGGCCAGAAGATTTAAGCCTCGAGTACCTGAACAGGAAAAGTACCTTTCGTACGATTGCCAAAGATCTAGGTATACCAATTGCCCCAGGACGTGTCTGCTACACTCAGCGAGACGTCGAGGAGGCCATTCAAGAAATGATAGGAACTACAGGAGTCGTCATTGTTAAGCAAGACCTTGCGGGAGGCGGCGAAGGTAATCTTGCGGTGACTACTGAGACGCAAGGTAAGAGCTACATGGGGACAAGTGGAACTTATCTGGTGACAAAGGAAAACTCGATAAGAGAGATATCGCGTAAGGTTTTTGAAGCGTTGGTTGGTGGACGAAACAAGTCTCTGGTGGTGGAGGCCTATCTCCAAGCAAAGGAGGTTATCTACTCGGAGGTAATGACGTCGCGGACGACCCAAGCGGAGCTCCTTAACTGGGGAAGTATGTTGATGGAGCCAAAGTGGATCGGATTCGAGATACCGCATCCCCGTTTGTCCAGACTGCTTGCGTCCCAATTTGAACGGTATTCGCTGAAGCTTGCGTCACAAATTGGTGCATCTGGCTACCAGGGCCGGATGAACTGTGACGCGATAGTCACCACTGACAACGAAATAGTGTTTACGGAGTTTAATATAAGATTGGGGGGCTGTACACATATTGATATATTGGCGCGTCGACTATTAGGCTCGGAATACATCGCCAAATATAATATAGTAAGTAGAAATGCCATTCACTTTAACGGTAGTTGGGAATCACTACGGCAAGTCGTGGGCGATCTCGCTTTTGATCGTAAAGAGAATGTCGGCGTTATTATTCTGACAGAACACCTCAGTGAGCTTGGAGGATTCGAGTGCATGTGTGTGGCGAAATCGTCTGCGGATGCGCACGCTATGCTGGGTGAGTTGATGGCGCGTCTAGGCCATTGGGGGAGTTACCTGAAATGAATATAGGCATACTGTGTCACGAGCTCGGTGAAGTCGAAAGTAACTCGCTCGTCGAAGCGGCTGCTAAACTAGGGCACGTGCCTATTCCATTTACCCTGGAGGAGGTCCGCTTCTCTTTTGACAGGACCGGTCTAACTGCGCGGCTCGGCGACGGCTATGACTTGCAAACACTGGATTTGATTCTGTCTAGAGCGAAAATTGCGGCGCAATATAGTATGATTGATGCAGATCGGTACGGGATGCTGTGCAACCTTGGTGTTCCGGTTAGCGACCTGGCGGGTCCATTTCTCACTGCTGAAAGTAAATTGGCTACAATGGGGGTGTTGGCCGCGGCGGGAGTACCCTTACTGGCGACCGAGGTGTGCCAAGATATTCACGAGTTACGGCGGGCGATTGCTGCCTGCGGCGATGCCGTTGTGAAATCTTCGTTCGGTTACGGTGGTGAGAACGTCATGAGAATTACTGGCGAGACGAAATCGGAAACGTTAGCGGCAATCCTAGACCGGTACGGGCAACTCCTAGTCCAAGAGTATGTTCCGCACGATGAGGGGGATTATCGTGTCACGCTGGCGGGTCGAGAGTTGTTGTTCGTTGCTCGTCGAATTCCTAATTCCAGGAGTTGGAAAGCCAACGTCTCGTCGGGAGCTGACGTTCGTATAATTGAGCATCCTCCTGAGGAGGTTTGTGCTTTAGGAATACGCGCCGCTGACGCCCTCGGACTATTTTTGGCTGGTGTAGACATTCTACCTTACCGAGATAGTTACGTGGTCCTAGAAGTAAACAATTGCCCGGGTTGGACAGATCTTGATAGGCCGTTTAAGGCGCAGGTCTCCGAAAGAATTCTGCGGGAAGCTATTGCGCGGGTGGTACAGTGAATGTCCTTATTGTTGGAGGAGGGATGGCGGGGCTCTGTTTGGCCCCGTTACTGAGCCGACAGGGGCACAATATTACGGTGATTGAAAAAAGGTCGGTAGATGGATCCTCATTGGAGGAGGTGAATCCTATAAACGTAACCATAAATGCCTCCGGCCGTGAGATTTTAAAAGGCCTTGGGATCCTCGACAATGTGAAAGACGTGGCGGTTGCCCTTACTCATAGGCAGGCTCATCATGGCAACGGGGAGCAGGCAATTCAGGAGTATGAGCCAACTACCTCGGGCTGGCTTCTGTCGGTCAAGCGTAGCGACCTGCATGCTTTATTGAGGTCCAACGCACGAAATGAAGGTACCATACTGGAATATAATACAAAACTGCTGAGTTGTAGAGCCGACGGTGAAGCGCTTACCTTATCCACCTCAGGTGCATTTCAGCGTCGTTATTTTGACCTCATCGTTGGGGCGGACGGGGCCTCCTCCATGGTTCGACAGAACTTGCTGCAGCGCCAGCGTATCACCTGCGCTCTCAATTTTTTGCCTTGGAGATACGCAAACTTCGCTATAAATGCAGAAGAGTGTGACAAGCAGAGTCTTAATTTAAAGCACCTTCACATATGGTCCGATGAGGGCGTGCTGGGTGTTGGAATTCCCAATTGTGATGGAAGCATTAGCGCGCTCCTAATTTTTCGGGACAATTCGGCCCAGGCAGACGTCGATGCAATGCATAAGGGGATAAAACGCATCCTTGGGCGCTACCCGAATCTGTCCAGGTGGCTCCGCCCTCTTCTCAAAAGTAGTTCACCGTCTATTGGGCGGTTTCTCGAGGTGACGCTGGATCGATGGTATGTCGGTCGAATCGTGACAGTGGGGGATGCATGCCACGCGATGTATCCATTCTGCGGACTTGGCCTTAACACGGCTTTTGAAGATGTTGTAGAACTGACAAGGGCACTAGGAAAGTTTTCCGATCTGCATGTCGCTTTGAGACGCTACGACGTATTGCGACGTCCAGCCGCAGAACTTGCACAGACGAAGTCGCGACTTCAATTCAGCTTTCTTCAAGACTTAATTCCCGGGAGTTTGTATAGCGTTGAGTCGAGCCAGGGAACATTGAGATCTTCCGGTTAGGGGTCCCTTGTTGGTGGACCGACGTTGGGGGTTTACCTGGGAAGGTGTTAACGTGAAGAATGATATGGCGTGGAAGTCGCTTTCTGATGTTATGAATGCGTTTATTCGTACGGAAGTGCTAACGGCCGCATGTGAATTGAAGCTTTTCGATCATTTGCAAAAATGGCCGGGATCGACCATTGCGGAAGTCGCGAGGCACTTTCACGCGACACCGCGAGGGATCCGTATATTAATGCTGGGTTGCCAGCAGGCCGGTCTCGTTATTGAACTTCGGTCGGGTCAGTACGCAAATACTGCTGTCGCGACGCGATTTCTTATAACGGATAGTCCGGAATGCATGTTGAACTTTGTGGCGTTTGTCCGAGGCGTTCAGCAAAGAAGCTGCCATTCCTTCCTGAAGTCGTTAATTTCCGGGGAGCCCGTGGGTTTGCTCGAACTGGGCGGGCGCTCTGGCGAAACGCTATACGAGCTAATTTCTCGAGGCGGCGACGCGGAAAGGTCTTTTCATGCGGCTATGAATGAGTATTCGCGAATAGCAGAGCCACCACCTATCTCGGAGCTCGATAAACGGCGACACTTGCTGGATATAGGTGGAGGCGTTGGGGGAGTGGCCGATAAGCTATGCCATGTACATCCTTTGTTGCGGTGTACTATTCTCGAATTACCCACAATCGCCAGTCGGGTCGTCGAAAGAATCAGAATGGCGGAAATTTCAAATCGTATAGATGTGGTACCCTGTGACGTACTTAATGCCCCTTGGCCAGGCGATTGTGACGCCATTCTATTCTCACATTTCCTAGAAATATTCGATGCTAAAGTCGTAAAAGAACTTTACAAGAAAGCTAGTAATTATCTGCACGATGATGGGATCGTCGTCACATGGACCTTAACGCCTGAAGCGGATGGAGAGATAACATTGCAGGCAGTGAAATCCTCCGTATACTTTCTGACGACTGCTGGAGGTAACGGAATGACTTACTCAATTGAAGAGCATGAGAGATGGATTCGAGAGGCGGGACTGGATCTAATCCGGATCGAGACGCAGGCCTCGACATCGCATTCCATGATTTTAGCAAGAAAAAACGCACGCTGATAGCGAGGAAAGGTTATGAAGTTTAGGACGTTAGAGGGAGAATCTGCATCGGACATGGTCGCCCTTCAACGACTACTGGACCGAGCCGACGAATACTTTAATCGAATTACAGGATATCCAGCGGGCCTGGCGGAGAATCAGACGCTATACTCAAGTTTGCCGGAAGGAGTTTCATATGAGGACAAATTTCTCTTTGGGCTATTTGACGGTAATTCACTTCTTTGCTGCGCCGATGTGATACGTGGCTATCCACGATTAAACATAGCCGAAATTGGAACCTTTATTGTTGATTGGCAAGTTCGGCGCCGGGGCTATGGCGCGAGAACGATGGCAGAAATTGAGGAAAGAGCGAAGACTTGGCCTGGCATTGATAGGCTTCGCTGTGAGGTTCCAGTGGTACTGCACGACGGAATTAAGTTCCTCGAGGCTGGATCCTTCGCCGCGACAGGGGAGAGCCGCGCCTATGAGTATGCGCGAGTTAAATGCGAGCAAATAGTGCTGGAGAAGAGGGTAGTATGGCACTGAAGCTTCTTGATCATTTTGCGACGGAAGCGTGCGTCGCGGAGGCATCGAAGTCTGTTTCCGAAAAGGGAGCCTCGTGCCTCCGAGCGGATCTTGATGCGCTTATGCGGATTAATTTTGAAGGGCTGATTGAGCCGAATCTTAACACGGCAGTATTTAGAACACCCATTGCTCCGCCGATGGTACCCGCCACGACACACGACAAATTATTTGAGATTTCCAGTAATGCTATAGAACAAATATATCGATTGTTGGATGAATACACTCGGCACGATTGGAAAGCATTCGCCCGAGGACTGGGTTGGTCTGACAGGGCCTTACGATCACTAGACGCGGACGACATCTCGACCTGTCTATCCATGCAGGTCGCGCGGCCCGACATTATAATGCATAAAGGCCAGCCATTTGTAATTGAGCTTAACGTGGATTGTGCCGTGGGCGGAAAGATGCCTGGCTCACGCGCCCTGGAGACTGCACTTCGCCTCCCACATATAGCTGCAGCGGCCAGGAAATTCGAAGTGTGCATAAGGTCACCAATTGTTGGGCTCAAGCGCCTTATTAGGGAAGCCGCCCGCAGGTGTGGTGCAAGTGGCCAAGTTCGTGCAGCGATTCTAGACTATAGTTCCGAGGCGTATTTGAGGGAGTTCGAAGCCCGCCTGCTAACTGACGAAACAATCCATGCTTGCTTTGTTCCTATCGATAAGAGTGAATCTGGTTGCGATGGAGGCTTTCGCGATTGGGATGTAATACTCAAGTGCTGTGAGATTTCGGAGGCGTTGAATGATTTGCCAGAATCTACGGTAAATAGCTTTTTTTCACTTTTCGAAGACGGCGGCCCTTCCGTTATTTCGAATGGCTACTCGACGGTAATATCGAACAAACTC
>Ga0206946_1125_pt1 | contig 21458 bp, 12 predicted proteins | sample Alteio_BWOrgHeat_2_FD_152965 | JGI IMG/M metagenome (GOLD analysis project Ga0206946, IMG submission 152965) | Enriched cells from forest soil in Barre Woods Harvard Forest LTER site, Petersham, Massachusetts, United States -... | ecosystem: Environmental > Terrestrial > Soil > Temperate forest > O... | reverse complement strand
TCCAAAATAAATTAGTGCATGATGTGAGAGATTCAGATGTTATCGATTTGATTTTCTCACACAGTTCAATGTGTTTCTGCTTAAACTTATTTAGTTTTTCAGAACATTGTTTAAATACCTTAATAATATTGAGTCTATGTGCTTGAAAACATTTAGAAATATCATCCTTAACCATGGCAATCATCGCCATGGTTTTAACATTCTCTTTTATAATTTCTATCGATAAGATCCCTCCCCTCCCTTTAATTTCGTTCTTGAATAACGTAATTGCTTCATCGCCTGCTTTATACTGATAAAATCGGAGCGTTACATTACTGGGCACTAAATCAGAATTATCGAAAAAAAAAGGCTGCAGTGCATCTAAAATATCTTCTTGATCATCAATAAAATCAAAAATAATCTCGGCATTTGGATGCTCTGAGGCTATTTTATGAAACTGCATATACAGCAGGTCTACCTTACTGGATTCAGGAACAGCTCTTGAAAACTCCCGAACCGTAGAGCTTACCTTGAAATCTCTGTAGTTCTTTAATGCATTATCATAGCTCTCACCAGGCTCTTTATCACAGTAAATATCAGACAGTAAAGTTGTATCAAAAACACAAGGAATACTACAAACACTCATAGATCGCTTGGATGCTTCATGAAAAAAAGCTTTAAATACTGGGAAACAAGACACACCAAATGATTTCTCTTTTTTATAAGGTACACGATTCATATAATCCTCAAGTATCCCTTTTCGAAGAGTTCCCATCAGACAAATCTTTTTTATTACCTTTAATTCTTTTTTTGAAGCACCATCAACATAATCGTTCTCTATATGCCGAAAAATAGGTCCATTTTCATGAATCACTCCGGCAATAAACCAGTCTTCCTCTTCTTGCTTTTGTTGATTTTGCTCTTCTACATTCTCTGAGTATTTTTCATAGTTTGGTTTGTTACCCAATTTCCATTTAGACCAATCACCTGTTAAACAGTTATCAAAATCTACAGAAAGAGCATGTATAGTATCTATCATATTTATTTTTAACCTTAGTAATGAACAGGAGTCACTATTTCTCGCGCAAAAGTTTCAAACGGTTCGCTTACAGATTCTCTAAAAAAAGCAAACGTACTCTGAGCCGTTTCTTTCGCTAGGGTATACAACACGGTCCCTGCTTGACAACTCATCTTTTTTGCTTGCTCGATCACCTTCTGCCCACATTCAACGCGCGCTTGCGAGGATTCCTGTCTCGCTTGAACTACCTTGATCCGCTCCGGATCCTCTGGCACCTTGCTTAAAAGTTGATTCCCTCCAACCCAGGCAAAGATCCCTTGAACAATTTCCATCAGTAACTCGCCTATCGGTACGCCTGTGTATTCTAGAATCTCTAACGCATACAGTGCGCTTAGCTTGATTCCAAAGGATAGATAGTCTGCTTCTCTTAGCGCTAAATACACTAACGGGGCGTGTTGCAGTATCCCTAAACAACGTCTCATCATTTTATACGGTACATGTTGCACCGTGAGTCGGCATAAACTGCTGAATAATAACCCTATCTCGCCGCAACTCTGAATCACTTCCGCTAATAACCCTGCACTGAGAATCATTGGATAGACGAGTCGCTTGGGCAGCTTGCTTTGTATCTTTTCGTGAGAAATACACGCTTTGATCCAAAACGCACACAGCCCTTCTTTGCTTCTCCCTTCACTCATCCGCTCTATTACTTGGTATGACATCACTCCGGGATGGTTGTATTCCCATACCTTGAATCCGTACGCTTGCCATAAATCGCCTAGCTTCGTGATCTCTAGTATCATCAAGACCGCTTCTTTTACTACGCTGTCTTTTATCCTTGTTATCGCTTCTTCTACGTATTTCCTTTCCCTTAGATGACTTCTGAGTGCGGCTGAATAGTGCTGGCTTATCTGTGCTTCGAACAGCGGCTTCCCTACTTCCGTGCAGTACTCCTTTCCTTCTTGCTCCCAACATACCGTCGCTTCGTTTAGTGCTCCGTTGTACTTCACTTCAATCCTTCGAATCGCTTCTCTTCCGTAGTACGCGCTTTCTTGCTGATCAAAAATCTCTATCTCTAATGCTTTCTCTTTCGCTTGACTCCAACAGTACACTACTAATCCTTGTTCCCCCAGTACCCCCCATTCACAGTGCCAAAATCGCTTCATTATCGCTTGTAGCCTTAATTCGTGCCTCCCTGTTTCTCTGCGCGTAAATCCTGCCTCCGCCACCGGTATCACTGCAAATCCTATCAGATTGATTCGCCTCCTTAGATAAATTATCCCTACCGCTGTCATCAATACCCCACTCGTAATCCCTCCTAAATAATAAAACCATCCATTTACATCATTCAAGCCCGCTTCCTTAATCTCAATGACCTTCGGATTTTGAGCCAGCGCAAATAATTCACTCTTGGATTGATGAGAAAATAAATTCAGGGGCAGGATTCCTTGTCGGGTCAACAACAACCTTGCATTTAATGGAATATTCACTAAAAGTCGTTCCTTTACCCTTACAGCAGTCTCGCTCACCCATCTAGGAAAACTTGTATTACTTTCAACGGAAATTATATTTACTAAGCTTTTTGAAAAATCTTCTATATTGTCTTCAATGATACGTCCTTTAACTGCGACTAAGCCATGCGGTTTATAAAGACGATAGGTTATTTCGTCATAAACAAATTGTTGTACCTTAGAATCATACGCAATCCATTTTTCAGTTTTAGTCGTTGAATTATAAAGAGTAAAACCTAAAAATCCCTGAGATGCGATAGTTCGAAATAAGTTTTCTTCGCTTAAAAATTTATAGACATCCTTAACATTGATTACGGTCAAATCCACACTATCACCTAAGGTATAAACTGCCTGTTGCGTTCGATTATCAGTTAATACGTAATAACCTTGGACAATGACAGAATCATTAGAAGGATACTTCCGGATACTGAGTGCAATACTCGTGTTAGAAACAAATTCTAAAACACTATTATTAAAAGAAAAATCATTCAATGGCTGCGCAAGTTTTATCTGAAAAAGCGTATACTGAAGTTTAATCACACGAGGGGCTTGCGCAACGGTCGTATTATCGCATTTGAAATACACCTGAAATTGTTTATTTTTTTCTAAATAATAATTTGTTTCACCTTCCCTGACGTCCACGACGAGATTTTGATATTTCTCTACATAAAAACAAACGGGATTTTTATCATTGCTACGAAGTCCTTCCACTTGAATCGAGGAGGCATTCAATTGCACTGAACCTGACATGATATATTCTTTTGGAAAGCTAATTATTAATTCGTTTGCATCGTCCAAGACAAAACGCGGTCCTATTGCGCCTGCCTGCAACTCGCCCTTATCAATTGTTACTTCAACCATATTTTTTATCAAATAGTGAAATTCAAGCGGTATATTCAGCGGGAGAAAAAAAATACGTACCGTAGACACATCTTTTGCTTCAATCTTGCTTGGATGATAATTAGGACCCACAATATAGGTAATTTCATTCGTATAATTTTTAAAATGATCGGCTGTAAATTGAGTGACAGGTATATTAAAAGATGGGTCGACTATATTAGGCAGCATAAGTGTTTGAATTAATACATACATTGATTTCTCTTGCAAAAACGGACCGCCGATGATCTCCATAGCCCCAAAACAAGGATTAAAAACAGCAATAAAATTTTTACTTGAGTCTGATGTACAATTTGATTTTCGTATAAGGCCCGCTAATCCACCGGTGATGTTGACAGGACTTTCAGGAAATTTATCGCCTTCTTGCATCATGGTGCTAGTCACTACACTCCATCCTTGCTCAACTTCTTTAGTGCGTAAGAAAATACTATTTTCTTGAAAACTTTCTCCGTTTGTTGCATTTAAAATTATTTGTAACCGATGATAAGGCGCGATTACATAATATTTTTCAAGGTACACAGGAGCATACACATCCATAACAGGGCCACCTTCCAGAACCGCTGGCCTCGAAGGTTGATAGGAAAACTCAGGTGTGTCAATGAACAGATATTTATTCTTCGCAATTTGATCGCGAATCTCTTTCGGCAGCTTCTCGAAGTTTATGTTTAGTAATTTTCGCGTGAGTAAAGGAAGCGCAATCAGTGCTTTACAGAAATTCCTTCCCATTATTTTTTCAAGTTGCTTGATTTGATCCACTTGCATAGTACGCAGCATAGCTTCAGTTAATTGGCCCTCTAACCATGATTTTTTAAAATCTAAAACCAGCGCAATCGAGTCCCAAAAAGAAACTTTAAAGGGAAGTTTTTCTCTTAAATAATTAGCCTCAGTGATTAATTGATGAATCGTAATGCCAATATCCAATAAAATACCGACAGGTCCGAGTTCTAAACCAAATGCTTCAGCCACCATGGAACTAAAAAGCACGGTATTGTCAACTAATAAATTGATAGCTTCTCTTCGTTCAGGACTTCCAGGTGCACTTTCTCGCATTTGCTTTACTGACACAAAAAAGCCATTAAGCAATAAGATTTTTCCTAAAGGTGACGCAATTGATTTAGATAAAATACTCGTAGATTTAGGAAACATCCGCATAAACAAAGGATGCGCCATTAAACGCTGAGCTGCCTGATCAATGGTTATATCACTGCCCATGATGAGAAACAGATTTTCTAAACTGCGACTATCGCCATTAAAAGCCTGCATGATTGCTGGCGCTAAAAAAATACCTTGACGTGTGTAAGCAATTGTTTTTGAAAGACCAGAGCGTACATTTCCATGCAAATCCTTAATATTCGCTATTACTTGATCGATTTCTTGAGGAGTAAATTCCTTGGATGTTAACGCCGCGCGTATGTGTTGCTCACCGATTTGTGTGAATCTATCCTGATCAATCGCTTTATTTTGGATAGAAGTGTTTTTTAGTTCCGCGATGATAGCTTGATTGAACGCTGTTATATGACCTACTGCCTCTAAATCAAGATCGGAATTCGCACACGCTACTTTTTGAATATCATAGCGATTTAAAATCTTACCTAAAGCAATTTGCTGCTCAGACTTCAACTGCCATAATTTCTGCGCAAATTGATCACCGCGCAAAGTAATTTTTAGATGATTATCTTTAAAAAAGTTTTTAGATAACATTTCAATATCAGGCACTCGATCCTGTATCAAAAAGAATGCACGCACTTGACTGATCTCAAGTCCTTCGATTTGATTATTATTGTCTTTCAATAATTGCCGATCAGAACGAAAATCCTCCTGACTCATTGGATCAAGATGCGCGTATAAACTAGGCGTTTCTAAGAAGCGATAGTAGGAAATGCGCAGCTCATCCCATTCTTCATTCGGAAGTAATAAAGCAGCATACCGCTGTAACAACTCAGGCAAGGTAATATCTGGATGAATAGGTAAAGCACGATGACCATTCACTTGAGGGCAATAAACACGCATCCTCTCTTTATTTTCGCTGAATTCACGCTGAATATTTAAATAAATACTGTCTCCCTTTGTATTTTTTATTTCAATAAATTGTGCTTGATCCTTGTTTTTAATTTCTTGTAAATAGCTGGGTTGTTCTTCTTTGAGTGCTTGAATATACGCTGAAAATTTTTGGAGCTTGACTTGTTCGTTTAAACTACGATTGATTTTTCCTTCATGTTTTATTTCGTAAATGTTTTTTAGATTTCTTAAAATGTTCACGCGCTGTATTTCATCTGCACCCGCTAGCATCAAAACAGATCCTTCATTTTCTTTTTCATCAAATAAAACAAAAGGGTCGTATTTCTCTTCTTCGCGCGTGCAAAGCACAGCGGCGCGTTTATCAATACGCGATGAAATTGCAGCTGTATTGTCGCAGGAAGCAGCCTGAGCAGTAGGCACCTTAACCGTCGTCCAAAATCTTGATTTAAGATCCCAATATTCCTTAAATTTTTTAAGATCATTCAGCGAATTTGATAAATCTTTATCCAGCTTAATCCAAGGGTGAATTTTTAGTAATTGCTCAAAAGCCGGCGTTGTATCTTCTGTTCCAGGTATTAAAAAAACAGCGCCGAATCGTGTTAACAGTTCTTTTTTTACTGCTTCAGAAATATCAGACCATATAGCAACCGCTCTGCGCCTTTTTATATCCGCTAGTAAATACTTAAGCTTTTTAGTGCCTTTAGAGTCTTTGCGATCTTTTAGATCTAGGCTGAGTACATGGGTGATCATGGCTTCATTCACAATGATAGGAAATTGCGCTATGGCCTCTTTAAGTGTGTTAGATCGTGTTGGATCTACATTGAAATTTGCAAAATAAAGTAAATCAATGATTTCCTTTCGACGCGTAATCTCTCGTTCTTTATTATCCGGCTCCATCGCAAGATCTAAGGCAGTTTTCCCTTCACTATTCTTTAATTGAAGATTTGCGCCTAGAGCAATCACTTTTTTTATCGCATTTACTTTCTTACGTTGAATCGCCAACATTAAGGGAGTTTCTCCATCAAGATTAGCTGCGTTGACGCTCTGATGAATCGAAATCGATACTCTCTTTTTAGTTTCATGAACAATAAACTGAATAACCTCAGGATCATCGCTCAATGTAGCGCAATGTAAAACGGTATAACCGTATATATTTCGCGCCTCAAGATTCGCACCTGCATTAATTAATACTTCAATCAAAGGTACGTTATCCATTTTCTGCACAGCAAAATGCAAAGGCGTGTCCCAATCTTGATTCAGTGCGTGCGGATTTGCTCCCACTTCGAGTAATCGCTCAGTGATACTTAGATGTCCTATCAATGAAGCAAAATGTAAAGCGGTTGAACCATATTTCGTTTTTTCTTCGATAGGCGCACTATTTTCTAATAAATAGTTTAGGATCTCCAAACGATCTTCCTCAGAAGCTTTATGCGCTTGTGCCGCTAAATGAAGATGTGTCTTCGTATCCGATGTGGTTAAAGAAAGATCGGCTCCCTTTTCTTTTAAAAGTTTTAATACATCAAGATACCCCATGGTAACGGCCCAATGTGAGGCAGTAGAACGTTGAATGACATTTCCCGTTTCTGTTTTGATTACTACGGCAGTCTTCAAATTAATATCGATGTGATTGGATTGAAGTAAAGCGGCCAGAACGTTTATATGAGGCGCTGTCGTTGCGATATGTATGGCAGCGAATCCCTTATTGTTTAGATCATTACTATCTGGCGCTAAATTGTTTTCCAATAAATAATGAACGATCTCTACGTGCCCACGAGATGCTGCTTCTTGTAAATGCGTCCAACCTTCTTGTGTTTTACAAGAAAGATCAGCACCGCTGTTTCGTAAAGCCTGTAAGATCTTAAGATGACCTTGACGGCAAGCAAGATAAGAAGGTGTTGCGGCATCTACATTTTTAACATGAACGTTTGCTCCTTCTTTCAATAATAAATCAACCATGTCTTCATTCTTTAATGCCACAGCTATATGTAAAGCAGTCCACGCATTATCACCGGCCAGATTAATGTTTAATTTCTCTTTAGCTGTTAAAAGCACTTTCATCATATCAATTTTTTCATTGACAACAGCGCTCAACCAAGGTGATTTTCCTTCATTATCGATAACATTTACTTCAATATTCGGTTGTCGCAATAAATACTCTACGGCAGAAAGGCGGTGTTCTCGAACCGCAAAATGTAAAGGCGTTGCACCCCCTTTGCCGCGCAGATTAACATTTGCACCTGGCTTGCTCCCTGCTGTGTTAGGCGCACAAAGCATCTTCATTAAATTAACATACCCTTTAAATGCCGCAATATGTAAAGCAGACCATCCTCGATTACTCAGCTGATCACGCTGGACGCCTTGTTCAATCAGTTCTTCCAGCATGCCTGAATCGTTATTTAAGGTGGCCAAAATTAAAGCAGACAACCCTCTTTTATTCACTTCATCAATATTTACTTTATCTTTATATTGAGTTCCGAGTTGATGAACCAAGTCTTTATGACGAAAAGACGCAGCCAACAGAAAAGGAGACCAACCATGTACACCAGAAATTCCTAATTTTGCAGCTTTGTCTAAAAATTCTTTTATGATTGTAGGGTGAGCATTTCGAACGATCGCTAATTGAAAGGGATTAAATCCTTCATTGTTTTCTACGTGAAAATCACTATCTGATTGGCTTTTAAGAAAAATGAATGAAGACTGACGAGACAGGAACGCTGCGTAGTGTATCGGCGTTCCTCCTGTATGATCAGCATGATTAAACAACACTCCTTTTTTCTGTAAAATTTTAAAAACTTCTTCAGAAGCGTCTCCTTCTACTGCATAAAACGCAGAATTCCAACCACGTTCATCTTCACTATTGCTATCCAATTGAATTTTGAGACAATATTCCAGTTTGATGAGATCATTTTTTCCAGCGGCTTCGCGCAATTCACTATCAAAAATTTGCATGAGAGTTGTTACGTAATCTTGGTTTATTGATACAACAGAGGCAGCAGGCTGAATCTCAAGTTTCTTTAAGTAATCTGTCCAGCGCGGCGATTTTTTGAAGGTTTTAATCGCATTTTTATGTTTTTGCAGTGGAACAGGCAATACCGTTTCATCAAGTGCTACGATTCTTTTTTTATCCACTATCTCTTGCACAAGATAATCTTGCATGAGTGAATCTCCCAACAATTGTTTTAATGCAATGAGAGCCTCCCCATCTTGTATCAATTGTGGAATATTTTTTATTAATTCAGAAAAAAAATTAGGCTTTAAAACATCGATGAGTGTGTCGCCATGAGCCAAATAATTACGCAATGAAAACGCTTCAGGTAGAGATAAATCGACTAATAAAATAGCGCTTAAATTTAATTGTTTTACAAAAGAATAAGCCGACGCTTTTAAAAGATTTTCCCAAATATTGTCTACATCAAGTAACAACATTTCAGCCGCTAAGACGAGCGATTTTTTATCAATCGTTGGATCGTTTTTTAATTCAACAACTTTATTTAATTGATTCAATCTTTCTAGAAAAAATTTTTCAAAACGAACTTGTTCATTCTCTTTAAATAATACATCTAAATCCTTTTTAATATTTTGTGGTAAATCGAGAGAAGTAGAAAACCGTTCAAAGGCCCTACTTACGCTTGTTATAGATTCATTCTCCTTGATCGCTTTAAGCAAAGCACCGTACGTATCTAGAATAGATGTCATTAAGTTTTTTGCTTTTTCTCTAAGCTGCGCATCCGTAGAAAAAGTAGAAAAATAAGCTTTTAACTCTATTGTCTTCTTAATTTTACCAGCGCCAAGAAGCTGGTCGATCAACGCATCATATTCTTCCCTGGTAGCTATGACGAGATTTCCTTCAAAAAAATCAAGCAATTTTGTTTTGACGTGATGAAATTGCTTTTTTTTCTCGATATTATTTACTAGGTTCTCGTACTCTTTAGGTGAAATTTTAGTTTCTGTTTCAAAGAGCAAGCTGTCAAAATAGGTATCAAAAATTTTATTTAAAAACAAATTTTGATGGAATTCAAATAGACAATCCTCTAACAGTTTTTTTTCAGCGTGATCCAATTGCGGCTGCATTTCGACTGCAAACAAGTAAAGTTTATTTTCTGGAATAGGCCCATAATTAAGTTGTTCTAATAACTCAAAAAATTTATCTTTATTCGTTAGATTCAATGCGATTGCATGCATTAAACGGTACTTGGGAGCAAAGACTTCGATCAATTTATCCAGTGCTTCCTCGGATAAATTAGTATCGATCGCTCTTATCTCTTCACGCAACAAAAAATTATCTGCAGCCAATTCCGGTTTTAATTTTCGATAAATCCATTCGTTTGATTGAAACGTATGCTGAATGAATTCATCGTAAATAATAGTTAATTTTCGTGTTTGTTCGGCCGATCTCGTTTTATGTAAGGTAGATAACTCACTAATTCCTTCTGTTTCTGAAATAGACGTTATCGTCGATTTACTCGGTATAATATGATTTTGTTTAAAATAATAGAGCTCGTTTATCGCAGCTTGCACTCCTGCTTCAAAGACTTGAATTTCATTTTGAATTCCCTGCGATAATTCTTTATTATTTTTAAATTTTTCTTCAAGTCCTTCTATATTTACTCGTATTTGTTTTAGATCGATCCTCAAAATAATTGCTTTAAATGCATTTCCCTTTTCAATTAACAATGAATTACCAGAATTTATAAGTTTTTGACAGATATTCTCTAATTCTTTTCGGATGTCACCAAGATTCTGCTTATCTTTTATATCGTCTAAAATTGATTGAATCCCTAAGGAAGTAACAGGAAGTTTGACCTCTGATATTAAATTTTTAATTTGTTTCAATTCCGTTCTATATAAAATCTTTAAAACGACTATTTTTATCTTTTCTAAATCTTTTTGAACTTTTTTTAGAAGCGGTAATTTATTTTGCTTAATAGATTGTCTTACAGAACAAATAAAGCTACCACTGTGTGAAAGAAGATCCCTCAACTCGGTAAGATGACGAATCGATACACCTAAATCCTTTAATTTTTTCTGCATCAGATCGGATAAATGAGGTGATTCTTTTGTATTTTTAAAATATTCGCCCGTCACTTGGAGCGCTCTTTCGATGACAGCTTCACCCCATTCTTTTTCTTTATCAAGATCAAGCGGTAACGCCACATTCAGATAAGAAATAATATGATTTAAGGCGTAAACATCTTGTTGTATCTCGTCAAAAATAATTGTTTGTGCTTCCTGTGGCTGTTCTAAATTGACTTGCTGCGATGCTTGGGCTCCTTTCAATATTTCGGCAAAATGATCGAGTGGTTCAAGCCAATTTTGTTGATCATTCAATTGAAACTTGTATTGTTTAAAGCGCTCTTGTATTTCTAACAATTCCTTCCTATATAAACGTAATTCTTCCCAGTTTATTTTATTTTTTAAAGGATTTTTTTGTGCTGCGATAATCGATTTTCGCACCCGATCATGAAGCAAATCGCATTGTTCGTAGTCTCTGAACAAAGACATAAATTGATTGAGATAAACCTCTATTTTTACGCCTTCATCACCAAAAGAAGCATGATACGCTGGGTAGCCAATTGCTTGTTTGAGTAAATAGAGATTTTCAGAAATCAGAGATAATACAAATTGTTCAAGTTTGGGCAGAAAGATTTTTTTAGTCGCCGTAGCATTCGAATACACTTTAAACGCTTTAATGGCTCTCATAATGGCCATTTTTCGTTTTTCAATTGCGATCTGCGTACCTTTATGTGTTTCTGCTTGATTAACCAGATCCTCAACCTGATCCATTTCTTGCAAAAATTGATTTAAAACTAAGGTATCATCGCTATCTTGGGGAGAAGCATTAGGCATAGGTAGTTCCTTCTTTTTATATTTTTAAATGGAATTTTTTATTTTAAAACGCATCTACCTGCAAGGCTTCAAAACGCAATTTCTCAGCGTTACATAAAGCAAGCTGCTCCGCTTCGGTTAAAATGCCTTGCTCTTTTGCAAGTAGAGCTTGCTGTATTTTATTCAAATCATACGGTATATGTTTTTCGTGCACCGCTTGTCGCAATTTATCATAAATAGGTTTTATTTCGCTATAACGTTGAAAAGCGGATTCAACACAATAGACAGCATCTTCTAAACGATCACCGACGTAACATCCTCGCGTCAGACGATCACGAAATGCGCTTGGTTGAGTCATCGTCTGCACTAAACGCGCATCCAAGGTATCATCAGGCAATCGATAGCTACGACCGAAAGGAAAAATAATCCAACGTAAAATACGACCTACTATTTTCTTCGGAAAATTATTAAAAAATTGATCGAACGCATCTTGAATCTGATACAAACAATACTGCAGGGCCCAGATCGCATGACATTTATCTTCCTCTGAACTCTGTACTTGCTGCAGTTTTAATACGCTGCTGGCTAAATATAAATAACTTAATACATCGCCTAGACGCGCTGATATATTTTCTTTGCGTTTTAACGATCCCCCTAAGATAAGTAAACTTACATCGCTCGCTACACTTAAAGCAAGCGACATACGCGTTATCTGTCGATAATAGCGCGATAAAATTTTTGGAATAGGTTTTGTAAAAAAACGATCTAAATACAAAACAAAACCAAAAATCTTTATTAGATTTTTACTAAAAAAACGTAGGTGTTGTACTAATAAATGATCTAAATCGGACCAATTTTTTTGATCAAGTGCACGCATTTCTTGCCATAAAAACGGATGACAACGTAAAATACCCTGGCCAAAAATAATAAGATTACGCGTTAAAATATTGGCACCTTCTACGGTAATACAAATCGGCACAGCAATGTACCCTAAACCTAAATAATTACGAGGGCCTAATTGAATGCCGCGGCCTGCATGAATATCCATCGCGTCATTTACAACGCGGCGCGCCAATTCAGTCATATGATATTTTGCAATTGCAGATGCCAAGGCAGGTTTTTCATGTATCACTATCTGGGCGACAGTAAATTGACGCGTTGCTTCCATCAAATAAGTAAATCCAGCAATGCGCGCCAAAACAGTCGCGACTCCTTCAAACCGTGCGATGGACTGATTGAATTGCTGACGTAAAACACTGTATGCACCGGTTAATCGATACGCCAATTGCGCTTCAGCCGCAGAAACAGCCGGCAAAGAAATACCACGCCCTGCTGCCAACGATTCCATCAACATCTGCCAGCCTTGACCTAAACGCTCAGCGCCTCCAATGACACAGGTTAAAGGAATAAATACATCATGCCCTTCAAGAGGACCGTTCATAAAGGCTAAACCCATGGGAGCATGACGCTGGCCGATCTGTACACCCGGTAAATGAGCCGGAACTAAGCAAACAGTAATGCCAAGTTCTGTTTTAGCTCCGATCAAATGATCTGGATCAAATAATTTAAAGGCCAAACCAATTAAAGTGGCAATCGGCGCGAGCGTAATATAGCGTTTAGAAAAATTCAAACGAATCCCTAAAACATCGTTTCCTTCATAAACACCGCGACATATCTGACCATGATCAGTAATCGAGGCCGCATCACTGCCTGCGTCAATCGTAGTCAAACCAAAACAAGGAAGTTCCTTCCCAGAAGCAAGGCGGGGCAAATAATAATTTTTTTGTTCGACACTCCCATAACGCAATAATAATTCAGCAGGTCCTAAGGAATTAGGAACCATTACATTCACCGCGGCGCTGACCGAACGCGTTGCGATCATGAGCACAATCGTTGAATGCGCTAATGTAGAAAAACCCAAACCACCGTATTGTTTTGGAATAATTATGCCCAAAAAACCCTGTGTTTTTATATAATCCCAAACAATCTCTGGCAGATCATGAACGGTATAAACAATTTTATAATCCTGCAATAGGCTACACAGTGTAGGCACTTGATGATTTAAAAAATCCTGTTCTTCTTCCGTCAAAACAGGCATGGGTAAATCTTGTAATAACTTCCAATCTGGAACACCTTTGAATAGATAATGTTCCCATCCTAATTCACCTGATTCTAAAACGATTTGTTCTGTAGGACTGATCGCGGGCATTTTTTTTTGCAGAACGCAGCCTAAAGGTTTAATAAACAAACGAATACGTACGGGACGACAAATTACGCTGAACAAGAAAAATACGATAACAGCGAATAAAAACCATTCCATGGTTGAAACCTATTCCCTAATAGAAATACAGTTTTACAAGTTTAGTTTATTAATGTTAAAAGAATAGAATTTTACTGATGATACCGACGTAGTAGCATTATTAACGGGTTTTGAATTTTTATAAAATTCTAGATCATATTTAGCCTCAGGCCACAAAATCTCGCTAACAGGAAGCACTTTTTGCTTATCTAGTACCTCTTTACGACGGTTTTCTACATCATCTATTGCTTCGTATCCATTTTCTTGCGTTGACATCATGATATTTTCATTCCTAAGAATCGCAGGACGAAAACGACTGCAACAACATGTATACGCGAATGCACATAATACAAGCAGTGCAGCACAACCGGCCAACCCAATTAAGATCGTTAACTTTGGATTCTTATCAACAAAATTGAAAATGGAATTTATTACATCAGAAAAAAATTGAGTATCTGTGGAAACCTCTTTTTCTAATTCTACTGTGGGGGAGATCGTCTCAATGTACATAGTTTGCCTGATAAAAATTAGGATGATTGACGTAGTTCTCTTGCAACGACCTGTTATTCAACAACCTGTCATCGTAAAATGTATAAGTATTTACTTGGTTATCATGTGGCTCTCTACAATCAGGAAGAGCTACTGCATTGCTTACTAATGCCACATCAGTATTATTATTAGTAGTAGTTGTCGCATTATTAGGCAGACAACGCATAGGCCTTAATGGAATCGCTTCAACGCCAGATTGATTTCCTATATTCAACAAAGGATTAGAACGACAGTTCTGAAGGTACGTTGGCAATTCTAAAAATACTAGCCAAATCAGAAAAAACGTAATTATATATATAATTACACCCATTAGGATTGGGTTTCCAACGATAAAATCCCACATGAACTGAAACGCATTTTTTTCTTCTGTAGGGGAAAATGTAGAAGATTGAGTGATAATCTCAGGTGAAGATGACTGTGTAATATGATCTGAAGATGAAAAAAATTGAGTGCTCGATGAATGATGACTCGGTGAGTTTATGGTATTCAAAAGGAATTTAATACTTTTTTTAACCGCTTTCGAAGGATAAAAATCACTACAATTCGGGCGCGAATAGGTAAGGTTTAGTTGGGAAGATAGATTGCCAATCGATTCATTGGATAAAGACGCAAAGGTTTTTTTATTTTTAATACTGGAAGAGGCAAACTCAATCACTTTCAAAATATCTTCGCGAGGACCTACAACCAGTACGTTAGATTTGGAAATCAAAACACTCTCAATAGAATGTCCTTGAAAAAAACATCGGATTGGAAATAACTCAGCCGTTTCATTCACGAGTGTGCGCCAGTCATTTCTTGATTTCACAAAACTAAGCAAGCAACCATCACGCGTTTTCTTAAGTACAACTTTCATGAGTTTTACAGGATTGCAGACTTGATCAGACACATCGTGTAAAATTGACCACTTCGTTAAATTTAAAATAGATTTCCAGTTCCAATTGGAAGGATTGCTTACTCCACAATATTCTCGAATTAATGCTGCGCAAAGATTCTCAGCATCTTTTATCCAGTTGCTTTGTTGTTTTGGAGTCCACATAGTGATTTATTTTATTTAATTGATTTTATTTAATTGGATGCCATTTCGATCATTCTCATTTTGCGGCAGTGGAGCATAAGAACTACAGCGCGCATACACAATCCATGCAGCCATGCAAAGAAGCATCGCAGCGCCTCCTCCTAATGTCAGCCCCAAGGAATGCTGCGTCATGAAATCTACGAGCGATCCATGCACACTTTTCTCTTCCGTTAATTCTGTTGAGATAGGAGAAAAAAATTGAGTGCTAACGTTGGTAGCTAACTGTGTGACATTATCACTCAATGATTTGATCGTGTTTACAACATCAATATCTGACCTAGAAAAAAAACCAGTACAATTGACCGGAGGTATGTCTTTTAACATTTCTTCAGGAAGAAGCCTTTCAGCCTCTTCTTTAGAATAAACAAACTGCATTTTTTTTAAAATCCATTCAGGGCCTGCAATGAGAATTTTATAGGGAGAGGGAGGTGGAAATAAACTTGGAATGCCGGCGAATGCGAGATCACATTGTGCTTTCAAAAACGCTGTTTGCTCGTCCGCTGTTTGTAACGCTTTTTTGGATAACTTAATACCAATTAAACAGTTATCTTGAATAGATGCTGATATCGCACTTACAACGTTGTTCTCACAATCAAACTTATAGTTAAATTTCAAACCTCTCCAAGATATTGGACTCTGTTTGAGTGTCCAATCTGAAGATAAAGGATTGCTATCACTTGCACAATATTTACTAATATGCAAGCGACATAAACCAGTCAATATTGGCATCCAACCTAAAGTCAGCATACCGATCGCCTCTTATTATTTTTATTGTGGTAAATATAAATGAGTATTGCTTAAGCTACAAGCAATGAATTATTAACAAAACTTAAAATTCACGCCAAGAATTTCTTCCTAAAAGCGCATAATTTTTTTTCGATCCACAGGAACGATTCAGGCTACAAACGTACGTACTCTGTAGTATTTTCTCTGTTTGATTCGGTAAACTTGCCTCAGCTGTAATGCGATAATAATGACCTAATTCTTTAGTACTTAAAATACAAGGAGTGATTTGCAAATCAGTTATCTGATAACTCACTTGGTACCCTGCGTAATTAAATTTTTCTGTGTGCCGCGCGTGTGGAGAACAAACATGTTCTTCAGCTTGCAATAATCCAGCTTCGGCAGCGTAAAATTCTTGCAAAGGTGCTAAATAATTCCAAGTCATCTTGTGTTCCACCTGTAAACGTGTCAACAATGACAGCGACAAGATAGACAAAATCGTTAAAAATAATAACGCGCTCGCTGCTATAAATCCTGTTTGCTGCCCATGGTTTGACATTTATAGATCGTCACGTTGACGCAACGCAATCACACTGCTGTAAATCTGACGCAGCAAACGATCGTGCGGCGTATAGTGCTTGCCTAAAAATGTATAAGGAATTGGACGCGCAGAAAAACTTTGAACACTATTGAGTAATAAATAAATTTGCAGGCTGCGTACTTGATCCCAGGATTTCACTTGATCTGCGTTGACATAATCAAGTTGTCCATTATGCGGGATGCCCAATGTAATCGCCATAGTTTCAGCCCCTTCTATAAATTCGATAGGTTTACTTTTCGCAGCATTTAAGTCACGCAGATATAAGGCATAGATTGGCTGCTTTGTTTGATTAGTACGGCCCGTATTGGCAATATAATAAACAAAAGTATGAATCACCGCGAGTTGCGCATCATTTTTATAACGGTAACGCAAATGCACATGCTGTAATTGTACCGCTTCAGCATGCGTGCAATCCGACAGCATTAACCAAGCGCTCGGATCAAAATGTGTCTTATCTGCCAATAGAATGGAATTATTTTGCGCCTTTTGAACCTGACTCGCGTGTGCGTCGACAAATTGTATTTGCAAAACATCGCTATCAGGGCGCAAATTCGTCAAGTTTGGCATAGGTACCGCTGACGTACTGCGACCTTGATGCCAAGCGATCACGCTTGTGTTGAACGGACTTTTTAATGTGACATTGCTTAAATGGGGGCAACCGATCAGACCGCTCATGCGAACGTCATGACTTAAGCGTATAAAAGTCACACGCGCATTATCTTGTAGTGAAAATAATGCTTGCTCTTTTTGATCATGAGCACGCTGTTGCAAATATAACTGCAACATACTGATCATCAAAAAAACACCCAAAGCGAGCGCAATGATCAATTCCAACAAAGTAAATCCGTTGTGTTTCATGCATGAAAGCGCAGCTGAACCGTTTTATCAAGCGTATTACTATGCCAGCGATTTTGATAATTATCAGATATTTTTGTAACGCTGATTTGTATCTGTGGGTCTAAAATAGACTGTTTCCATGTCTCTAATTCATTGTGCTGACAGATAGAGCTGTGGTTGCAACTACGCATACGTTCAGCAAGCTCTTCAGTCTTTAACGTTATACGATTGAGAAAATAATTTTGTTTATTTGCCTTGAAACTGATTAAGCTAACTTGAGCATAACTTAATAAGCCTACGCTTAAAATAGATACAGCCACTAAAACTTCAAGTAAAGTAAATCCAGCGTGTTGCATTGTACAAAGCGACATATATTTCCTTATATTATTTTTTTAATAAAACTTTTTAAATAGCAAACGCAATTAATGCATCAACTTGACGACTGCCAAGATGATAGCGGTCTGAGCTGTAACCGTACAGAATATCCACCTGGATAGTTTGTCACTTAAAGCTTCTTTAGTTTTTTCTATCTGCTCTTTGATCTTCTCTATCTGCTCTTTGATCTTCTCTATTTCTATCGTCAACTCTTTTTTAACTTTTTCTATTTCTATCATTAATTCTTTTTTAACTTCAGCAATTTCTTTTCTAATTTCAACCGTTTCCTTTTTAATTTCCGCGACTTCTCTTTTAACCTCTTCTATTTTAAAATCTAACTCTTTCAGCCTAATTTCTACTCTGCCTTCAGAGTCTCTTAGATCTTGTTTGGTACAAACATTATCGTCAACGATCCGAAAAATCAGCGCAACTTGCGCCTCTGCTTGCTGCGGCGGTATGCCCGATTTCTCTAACTCTTTAGCCCAGGCTAATGTGTCAAATTTCATGAATGTGTTCGCCATCTTGACTTGTTTACCTTAATTTTTCTTTTTAAAATTTTTTTATTATATCGAAATTTAGGAAAGTTGAACATGCAATTTAAGTGATTGTATACCCACCGTCCACACTCAACACAGCACCCGTTATAAATGAGGCTGCATCCGAACATAGAAAAGCGATCGTCTGAGCAACCTCTTGCGCTTTTCCTATGCGTTTGAGTGGAATTTTTTCTTTGATTTGTGTTTCGATTACTTCTTCAGACAAATCTGTTTTTTCCTTAAATAACTGCACAATTTTACGATACATGGGTGTATCGATCGTGCCAGGACAAACGCAATTGACGCGAATATGATAAGAGGCATAATCTAAAGCAGTACTTTTTGCCAATTGCACAAGCGCCGCTTTTGTAGCACCGTAAATCGCGCACTGTTCTTTTGCGATAAACGCTTGATCTGAGCCTAATAAAACAATGCTACCCGATTTTTTTTCTTTCATAACGGGTATTATCCTCTGTAAACAATAAATACTACCCAACAAATTTGTTGCTATCACCTGTTGCAATTGTTCCACACGGGTTTCTTCGATCGTTGCAAACACATGGATGCCTGCATTACAAATTAAATAATCAACCTGCTGTATTTGTAACATCAAGTGGCTGATAATTGTGTCGAGCTCTCGCGTGTTTGAAACATCACAGGCATACCAAGTGATCCTTTTATCAACATAGCGTAAAGGCTGACGATCCAACACATACACCTGCGCTTTCTTATGGGCAAATAATTGAGCTGTAGCAGCGCCAATGCCTGAAGAACCGCCTGTTATAAGCACTCTCTTATTTTTAAAATTCATAAGGGGCGAATACGAATAGAACCAAATGATTCTGTTTGCAACAATAGGATCTGTGATTGTCGATATAATTCTAAAAGTGCAATAAAAGTAACGATGACACCTTGTCGTCCTTCATCCCTGCTGAGCAAAACATCTAAACTTATTTCTGTTTGATTCTGCTGCAGACACTGTAAAATTTGAACCATTTTTTCTGTAATTGAATAAGATTCTAACGTTAAGGTATGCGTAGTTTTCAATGCAGTGCCCATCAGAACGCGTGCCCAAGCATGTGTTAAATATTCTATTTCTAATTTTGGTTTTTTAAGCCTTACTTGGGGTATATCAGTAACTTTTATACGCACAGGAAATACATCACGATAATAATGGGGCAATTGATCAAGCATGAACGCAGCCTGTTTAATACGTTCATAATTTTGTAACCGCTGTACTAAATTCGCGCGCGGATCAGGTTCTTCTTGATCATCCAGTCTGATTGGCTTGGGCAATAATAGTCGCGATTTTATCTCTGTTAAAACCGAGACCATCAGTAAATAATCAGCAGCCCATTCGATCTGCAATACCCTCATGCAGAACAGATAGCGTTGATATTGCTGCGCCACCTCCGCCACTGGAATATCTAACACATTAATTTGTTGTTTGCGTATTAAATACAGCAATAAATCTAAGGGGCCTGTAAATACATCGAGCAATAATTCTAATGCATCGTCAGGAATATAAAGATCTTTAGGTAATTTGTCCAATGGCTTACCTGAAAGCGTGATCGTCGTGTATTTGTCAACCAACCGTTTGCCTTCAATAAAAATTTACTCAGAGCAGAGTATATAAGATAATCAGGTTTTTCCTAAATCAAAGCGGACTCTTATTCAATGACGTACCAATATATTAAAAAGCCTAGTAATGGAGAACCCATTACTGTGAATTCTGATTATTCTTTAAACGTTCCCAATCACCCCATTATCCCATTCATCGAAGGGGACGGTACAGGTGTTGATATTACGCCTGTCATGCGATCTGTTGTCGATGCTGCAGTCAAAAAAGCGTATGGTAATAATCGCAGTATTGTTTGGATGGAAATTTACGCGGGCGAAAAAGCGACACAGGTATACGATAAAACAGCATGGTTACCTGAAGAAACACTGCAAGCAATTCGCGAGTTTCCCGTCGCTATTAAAGGACCTTTAACAACACCGGTGAGTGGCGGCATTCGTTCTATCAACGTAGCGCTACGTCAAAAATTAGATCTGTATGTATGCTTGAGACCTGTACGTTATTTTTCAGGTGTGCCAAGTCCATTGCTGCATCCCGAAAAAACAGATATGGTTTTATTTCGAGAAAATTCAGAAGATATTTATTCAGGCATTGAATGGATGGCAGATAGTCTTGAAGCAAAACAATTGATCCAGTTTTTACAAAAACAGATGCAAGTAACAAAGATTCGTTTCCCTGATCAGTGTGGTATTGGTATCAAACCTGTTTCAAAAGAGGGATCGCAACGTTTAGTACGACGTGCCATCGCGTATGCAATCGCTCATAATAAACCTTCTGTTACCTTGGTTCATAAAGGCAATATTATGAAATTTACAGAAGGAGCCTTCAAAGATTGGGGTTACGCGATTGCGCGTGATGAATTTGGCGCTCAATTGTACGAACGTGGTCCTTGGTTGCAGTTAAAAAATCCAAACAATGGTCAACGTATTTTAATAAAAGACGTTATTGCGGATGCCTTCTTACAACAAATTTTATTACGTCCTGATGAATACAGCGTCATTGCTACTTTAAATCTCAACGGTGATTATATCTCAGATGCGCTTGCAGCGCAGGTTGGGGGTATCGGTATTGCACCGGGTGCAAATTTAAGTGATAGCATCGCTTTATTTGAAGCAACACATGGAACAGCGCCCAAATATGCCGGTCAAGATAAAGTAAATCCGGGTTCCTTAATTTTATCGGCAGAAATGATGTTGCGTCATATACAATGGTCAGAAGCTGCCGATCATATTATCCACGGTATAGAGAAAACGTTAGCAAATAAAACGGTTACCTACGATTTTGCGCGCTTGATGCAGAACGCGCAATTGCTGAGTTGCTCGAAGTTTGGTGAAGCAATTATCAGCGCAATGTAGATTTAAGAGTTTATGATTGTTTTCCCAACTTCCACGACGGTACGATTAAGCAACCTAGAAGAGTAACAGAAAAATTAAAACTAACTCCTCAGCCTTTATGCTTTTGAATGAAAGCATCTTTTTATAGCCAGTTACTCTTCGCTTTGATACGCTTCTTCTTCATGCTCAAGCAAACTGATCAGTCGAGTGATTTCTGTAGGATCAGAACCCGCTACACGAAGCCTTTGTTCCAGTTTGCGCCTCGCTTCTTCCCAGCCTACTTGCCGCCCTTTCTCCATA
>Ga0206946_1111_pt2 | contig 21492 bp, 18 predicted proteins | sample Alteio_BWOrgHeat_2_FD_152965 | JGI IMG/M metagenome (GOLD analysis project Ga0206946, IMG submission 152965) | Enriched cells from forest soil in Barre Woods Harvard Forest LTER site, Petersham, Massachusetts, United States -... | ecosystem: Environmental > Terrestrial > Soil > Temperate forest > O... | reverse complement strand
GGGGCGAAGTAGGGCGGGATCATGACGAAGGCGGATTCGACGTTGCGGAAGGCCGTTTCGAGTGCGGCGGGGTTGTCGTAGTCGGCTATTGCGAGCTCGACGCCGCGGGACTTCCAAGTGGCGGCCTTTTCGGGGTTACGGACTATGGCGCGAACCTGCTTGCCCTTGAGGAGGAGGTTATCGGCGACGGCTGCTCCTACTTGCCCGGTGATTCCCATGACTGCGTACATGCGGCTGCTCTCCTTTTTGGCCCGGTATTTCAGGTTTGATGCTTTAGATGCGGGTGATGTGGTCGATCGGTGTGCGGGGTGCAGCCGACAAGTGTTGCCTTGCGGGTGGTAGAATTTCGCACGTTTTCCGGGCCTTTATCTGGCGTTCCGAGTCTCCCTGACATTCTGGGCTCCAATTTGATTTTTACGAGAGGAAGCGCTATGAGCAAAAACGGATTCATCAAAATGACCGTGTTGGTGGCGGTGTGTTTGCTGGCTCACGGCGGTGCGGTTGTGAAGGCTGCCGATGGCAATAACAACGATTCAGGATCGGTGTGTAAGGGATTACCTTCGCATGCGGCGTTGCGGGCAGCGCTGGTTTCGGCGCGAACGCAGAGCAACGGCGGATTCAATCTGGATATGTGGGGAACGATTGTGAATCGCGACGGAATTGTGTGCGAGGTGGCGTTTACGGGCGCGGATCGCGGATCGCAGTGGCCGGGGAGCCGGGTGATTTCGGCGCAGAAGGCGAATACGGCGAATGCGTTCAGCTTGCCTAAGCTGGCGTTGTCGACGGCGGACCTGTACAGCGCGACGCAGCCGGGAGGAAGTTTGTCTGGACTGCAAGCGAGCAATCCGGTGGATACGAAGGTTGCGTATGGCGGCGATCCGTCGGGCTATGGGCAGTCGGATGACCCGATGGTTGGGAACAGGATTGGCGGCGTGAATGTGTTTGGCGGCGGCCTGGCTCTTTATAACGCGCAGGGGCAGATTGTCGGGGGATTGGGCGTGAGCGGGGACTCGTCGTGCGCGGACCACAACATTGCATGGCGGACGAGGAGCGCGTTGAAGCTGGATCATGTGCCAGCGGGAGTTGGGCCGGATTCAACCCGTCCGGACAATATTGTGTATGACATCACGACGGCGCCGGGAGTGATGATTGGCGTGAGCGCGAGTGGATGGGGTCATCCTGCTTGCAGCCCTGACGCCACGGCGATCTCGAAGACGCTGCCGGTTGTTCGTTAGAGCAGTTTGCTGATGGGATGAAGCGAGGCGCTTCGAGCAAAATACAGAGATTATTCGCTCCACTCAGAATCAGGGATGCTTTAGGGACGTTTATTAGTTGGCCGTGTGTGCGATTACGGGCACGGTTTTCTTCAGTGAATTAGAATTTGCCTTGGCGCATCAGCGCAGTGAGGACATAGTTATGGCATCAGCGATGGCAAGTATGGAAGCGTTGAAGGGCGCCCACCGAGAGTTGAAGGCGCGAATGGAGAAGTCGGTGGAGGACTTCAGAGCGCATCTGCTGAGTGCGCGGACAGGGCGCGCGAATGTGCATATGCTCGACCATGTGAAGGTGGATTATTACGGCACGGACACGCCGGTTGCTCAGATGGGACAGGTGAGTACGCCGGAGCCGACGATGATCCTGGTGCAGCCTTTTGACGCGGGTATGGTCTCGGCGATTGAGAAGGCGATTCGAACCTCGGGCACGGGGCTGAATCCGATGACGGATGGGAAGGTGATCCGGGTGCCGGTGCCTCCGATGACCGAAGAGCGGCGCAAGGACGTGGTCAAGCAGCTGAACAAGACGCTGGAGGATCACAAGACGGCGATCCGGAATATTCGCCGGGATGGGAATGACCAGATCAAGAAGGCGGCAAAGGATAAGCTGATCTCCGCCGACGACGAGAAGCGGGCGAACGAAGAGGTTCAGCAGCTGACGGATGCGGAGATCAAGCGGGTCGAGGATCTGTTCAAGGCAAAAGAGAAGGAAGTGATGACCGTCTGAGGTTCTGCGCGGACGGAGCGTTTTCGAGGGGTTGGGCGCTTGCCTGACCCCTTTTGCTTTGTGGATATGAAGATTTTTGAATGGCCTGCCGATGAGGAATATGGCGGCCTTATCCTGGCTTGCCTCTGAGGGCCGATGAATCTGATGGTGGCGCGGGATGGTGGTGAGGTTCGCGAGAGGCGGCGACATGTACGGTACCCGGTGCATGGCGATGCTGAGGTCATGGTGAGGGATGGGCGGCTGTTGTTTCGTGGCAGCACGGCGGATATCAGCTTGTCGGGATGCTTCATCGAGACGCGGGCGCGGTTGATGCTGGAGCCGGGGACTCCAGTGGAGATGGTGTTTCGAGCCGGAGATCTGACGATGCGTGTGCAGGCTACGGTTCGGGCCGTGCGGCCGGGAGTTGGAGCGGGATTCTTGTTCGGTGAGATGAGCGCTTATATGCAGGCGGGGCTCGAGGATCTGATCCGGCAGATGCAGCGGGGAGTGGGACGGTAACGCGGTCCCGCTGTGAGTATCCTGCAAAAGCCCATCCGACTTGCAATCATCCACCCTGCGACATGTTTTTGCGGCAGTCTGAGCCTCGCCTTCAAGAAACTCACGAGACGGATTCGTGGTCTTTCTTCCAATCGTCGATGCTGATTCGACCGGCTCCGAACTGCGTGATCAGAAGGGCTGCGCCGAGCATGGATAGATTTTTGGCAAACATTGCCTGCTGTATGTGAATCGCAGCCGGATCCGTCAGTTTCCAATAGGCGTGCATCGTCCATGTGACGGGCACGAGGAACGCTACCAGGATCCAGGCCCCCCAGCGTGCTTTGTAGCCGAAGATGATGCTCAATCCGCCGACGATCGCCATGACTCCGGACAGGGGAACGAGCACGTGAGCAAAAGGAACGCCTAAACTTGCGGCGTGTTCTATTCCCTCGCTTGAGAAGTGACGTGGAGCGGCGATAAGGAAGATGAATGAGAACAGGAATCTCGCGATAGGGAAAAGGATGCGCATGAGTGGCCTCTCTGTGGGGAAAGCGTTAGTGACATTTGTATCACTATTGGTGATAGCACTATCATTAGTATCGGAACGTTGTCAATATTCTTATGACCGACCGTAGGAAGAAACGACTCAAGCCTGACCGCCCGAGACGGGGCACGCCGGAACAAACGCGGGCGCGCCTTATTGCCACCGCGGCGGAGATTTTTAATCGTGACGGTTATCGCGGAACGGATTCGAATCGGATTGCGAAGGAGGCTGGATACGCGACCGGCACCTTTTACAAGCATTTCAAAGACAAGCGTGAAGCCTTTCTCGCTGTGTACGAGGCGTGGGTTACGTCCGAGTGGGCGGCGATCGATGCGGAGCTGTCGGCTGGCAGGAAACCGAAAGAGACGGCACAAAGGCTCGTCGAGCTGGCCATCGATTTCCATACGAAATGGCGCGGTCTGCGAGCTTCATTGATGGAGCTGGTCTTCACGGATGAGGAGGTGCGGCGGTTTTATCGGAGCCAACGTCGCAGGCAACTGGATGTCATTGCTCAACTGCGTCTGCGCCATGGAATTCCGGCGGGCCGGCGAGAGGACGACGCAATCCATCTATTCACAACGGAACGAACCTATGATGCGATTGGACAGGGCGAACTTCAGGCGCTCGGTCTCGACCGCGACATCGTTGTGGAAGCGATGGTCGGGAATGTGCTTGCACTATTGAGTTGACCGTCTGTGGATTAGGGCCCGGTGATGAGCCAGGCCCGAGCAGCCTAGACGCCCACGTAGACGAGGCGTGTGAACATTTCCGGCGTGACGAAGCCTTTGGCGAATTTGTCGTCGAACTGCGCGGTGGGTTTGGCGGCTACGGCCTCGTCGGCGGTCTTGCCTTGCTGCCTGAGGGCGGCTACTTTGTCGCGGATGGCGGAGAGCATGTCGAGAGTGTCGGAGAGCTGCTGCTTGTTGCCGACGGGACCGTGGCCGGGGATGACAATGGTGGAGTTGGTTCCGGTGGCGAGGTTGCGCTTGGTGGCAGCGATCATACCGTTGATGTTGCCTCCGGTGGAGTAGTCGATGAAGGGGTAGGCGCCGTTGAACCAGGTGTCGCCGGTGTGGAGGACGTCGGCCTCGAGGAAGTGGACGGAGATGTCGGTGTCGGTGTGGGCGGGATCGTAGTGGGAGAGCTCGAGGGTGCTTATGCTGTCGCTGATGGTGCGGGACGGGTTGAAGAGGATCGTCGGCAGGGCTCCGACGGGCGCGGCTGGGAAGTCGGCGTTGAATAGGGCGATATGCTGCGGGGAAGACATGCGGTAGCGGGTGTTCTCATGGGCCCATATGGTGGCGCCGACGGAGTGTACCCACTCGTTGCCGTCGGTGTGGTCCCAGTGCCAGTGGGTGTTGATGAGGATGCGGATGGGGTCGGAGTTGATGGCGGCGAGGGCTTCGGTAATCTGCGGGCGCGAGGTCGAGATCCCCGCGTCGACGAGGAGCTTGCCTTCTTTGGCGGGGAGGACGGCGATGTTGCCCCCCGAGCCGAGGAGAACGCTGACGTCGCCGCGGAGCTTCTGGGTGGTGATTTTGGCCTTGGCGGCGGCTTCGCGGCCCTTGATAACCATCTCCGGCTGCTGGGTCTGGGCAAAGAGGCGGCGCGGGGTCAGGCAGGCGGCGGTGGCGGTGGCCGCAGTGGTGGTGAGGAAGCGGCGGCGAGAGATCGTTGGAGCGGGCTGGCTGTTCATGCGGTCCTTCGTGGAAAGTCTTATCCATGGTACAGCTGTCGGGGGAGGAATATCTAAAACCTTGGATGAACTGAATCGGAAAGATGCTGGCGGTTCTGTGCGCCGCGAAAGGACGGAACGCGGTAAGCTTAGGCGCGCTAAAAATCAACTTTTCGGAGTTCACTCGCGATGCGAATCCTTACTGTGCTTTCGACGGCTGTGATGCTGTGTGGTGTGGCTATGTTTGGCCAGACGAAGGTTGCGGCGACTCCGCCGATGGGCTGGAACAGCTGGAATCACTTCGCGGTGCGTGTGACGGATGCGGATGTTCGCTCGGCTGCGGACATGATGGTCAGCACAGGCATGCGCGATGCGGGCTATGTGTACGTCAACGTGGACGACGCGTGGCAGGGCGAGCGGGATGCGCAGGGCGTGCTGCATCCAAATGAGCGGTTTCCGAATATGAAGGCGCTGGGGGACTACATCCATTCGAAGGGGCTGAAGTTTGGGGTCTACTCGTCGCCAGGGGTGAAGACATGCGGCGGATATGCGGGAAGTCTCGACCACGAGGCACAGGACGCGAAGATGTATGCCGACTGGGGCGTGGATTATTTGAAGTACGATCTCTGCTCGTTTGAGGACGAGATGAAGAAGGTGCGGGCAGCGCATCCGGATGATCCCGAGGCAGCGAAGAAGTTGATGATTGCCGCTTATAAGAAGATGGGCGATGCACTGAAGGCCACGGGCAGGCCGATTCTCTACAGCCTGTGCCAATACGGCGTGGATCAGCCGTGGAAGTGGGGGCCGGAGGTGGGCGCTACGATGTGGCGGACGACGGACGATATTGACGACTCGTATTGGCGAATGATCACGATTGGTTTCAGTCAGGCAGGCTTGTCGAAGTTCGCGGGGCCGGGGCGATGGAACGATCCGGACATGCTCGAGGTTGGCAATGGCAAGATGACCGAGGACGAGTACAAGACGCACATGAGTCTGTGGGTGATTCTGGCTGCGCCGCTGCTGGCCGGCAACGATCTGAGCAAGATGAGCAATGCGGACAAAAACATCCTGATGAACAAGGACGCGATTGCGATCGATCAGGATGCGCTGGGCAAACAAGGCGATCGGCTGTACCAGAGTGGGGACCTTGACGTATGGACGAAGCCGCTGAGTGGAGGGCGGGTTGCGGTGGGGATGTTTAATCGCAGCTGGAGCAATCGTGAGGTCTCGGTGAACCTGGCTGAGATTGGGTTTAAGGATGGTGCGGATGTGCGCGATGTTTGGAAGGGGAAGGATCTGGGACACCGTTCAGGTGTGTTTAGGGATTGGCTTCCCAAGCATGGGGTTACTTTGCTGATTGTGGGGAAGTAGCTGGAGGTTTAAATGCGGGTCCGCAGGTCAGGAAGTGCTCTTCTTGCTTTGCTTGGGCTTCAGCATTTGGACGTACCGCAAGCTCAACTCGAAGTACTTCTTCAATTGTGCAGTGCTCATTAACAGGCTATCGGGAACCAGGACGTATTCCTTCTGCACAACGCCATAAGACTCAAACAAAGTGGTCCGGTACTTCTTCAGGAATTTCTCACGTTCGTCCGCAGGCAGGCGCAGAGACAATCTTCCGGATGGATCAAGACGGCTGAACATGTGGCCGTTGAGTGAGGTATACGGATTTGACGCACCCTTGCGTTCCACACCAGGAAGCGCAGCAACAACCTTCTCGTACAGCGCCAGTTTGTCTTCAGGTGGGCCCTTCATGCCGGCACCTTGTAAATCCACCCGATCACAGTTCCGACGATGGTCCACTCAATAAAATAGGCAATGGCTTGCTTCCATGTCAGTGCCCATCCGATGTTTAAGTTGACATGATTGTGCAGGACAAATGAGCAGACCGCGAACAAGCCAATCAATGCGCCAAAACGCGCTCCCTCGAGAGGACCAAACCCTCGCTGGCAGGACATTGCATAAAGTCCCGCGAGGACAGCAATTGCGACAAACATCGCGGCCATGCCGATAGGCATAGCCCTCTTGATACCATCCTGATTCCTGTAGACGGTCGGGTACTTGGCATACTCTTCGCGCAACAGCGGCAGCGCACCGAAAACGAGGAAACCAAAGGCGAAGTACGCGACAAAGCCACCGATGGCGGCGAGCAGAATCCGTCCGTAGTTCACACTGCCCATCATTGCAGGAAGTGTACCTTAGAGGGCCTTCGGAGATGTCAGCGTAAAAGGCAAGAATAGCGGCTTGTGGGCTGTGACGCGGTGCAACTGCAGAGGTGAAGAGCTTAGCCCGTCGTGTGGTCGACGATAATTTTCCAGCCTTTGTCCGTTTTTTCGAGGACTAAGGAGAAGCGGCCTTCGGAGTTGCCGCCATCTTTTTTGCTGCGTTCGAGGTGGTATTTGCCGATGACAACGGCGAACTTCTCGTCGAGGGGGTGGGCCTCTAGCTCAGAGAAGCTGAGGTTCCCCATGGCGGCTTTGTTGGGATAGTTGCGGCGATAGGCATCAAGCATGCCATCGAATCCGCGGTTGACCATGCCGGTCGTGACAAAGATGATGTCGGGTGAGTTTTTGTAAGACTGGGTGAAGGTGTCGAGATCGCCGTTATTCCAGGCGGCTTCCTGCGCGAGGAGGACCTTGATGAGGTCGAGCTGCTCCTTGGGGACGGGCTTGAGCTGGTCGTCCTGGGCGAGCGAGCGGCAGGGTGCGGCAAAGGAAATCAGCAGAACGAGAGCGAGGACGGCGGGGCGGAAGCGCACAGTGTCACCTCAAGGAATCTCTCGACCACTGTAGCAAATGTGAGGGGTCAGGTTGGTGAAGACTCTCATGATGAAGAGGTTGCCGTCAGGGAGCGCGGTTGTCTGAGAGACCCGGAATCGCGGCAGTGGGAACGATCCAGATGACGGTAACGAGGGTGATGGCTGATAGCGCGAGGTAAGGATGAAACTGCGCGAGCGGAATGGCGATGACGTAAAGCGCGAGGCTTGCGTAGTGTTTGCGTTGCGTGGCGACGTCTTCGGGTTGTAGCTCTCCGGTTTGTTTCAGTAGGCGGCCGACGGCGAGACGCAGCAGCAGGAAGGCGAAGCCGGTAACGATCATGGAAGCGGCGTAGAGCGCGACAGAGAAAGAGTCGGAGTGCTTCTCGATGACGTAGGCGGTGAAGAAGGGCAGAAGCGACGCGGAGAAGAGGAAGCCGAGGTTGGCATAGAGAACGCGGGGATCAGCTTGTTCGATGCGGTGGATCAGGTGGTGGTGATTGATCCAGTAGATGCCGATGAAGGTGAAGGAGAGGAAGTAAATGAAGAGGGTGTGGCCGACCCGGAGAAGGCCGGGAATGCCGTTTTGTTCGGGAACCTTCAGCTCGAGGACCATGATCGTGATGATGACGGCGAGGACTCCGTCGGAGAATGCTTCGAGGCGCGTGGTGGGGAAGAGCTGTTCAGGCATGGACTTGGCGTAGAGCGTCGTGCATGCAGCATAAATGCCGGAGTGGTTTTGCGCCTACAGAGGACTAGAATTGAAGAATGAGCGAGCAATCAGCCAGGACGCGAGTGATACATGCGGTGTGTTCGCATGACTGCCCGGACTCGTGCGGCGTGCTGGTGACTGTCGATGAGTTGAGCGGACGCGCCTTGAAGATGCAGGGCGATCCTTCGCATCCGGTGACGCGCGGATTTTTATGCGGCAAGGTGGCGAAGTATCTGGACCGGGTCTATTCGCCGGATCGGCTGCTTTATCCGATGCGACGGAAGGCGGGTGTGCCGAAGGGGCCGCTGGTGCAGGGACGCGAAGCTGAAGCCTTCGAGCGGATTAGCTGGGATGAGGCTCTCGATGAGATTGCAGCGCGGCTGACGCACATTGCGGAGCAGTTTGGGCCGGAGAGCATTCTGCCCTACAGCTACGCCGGGACGATCGGGCAGCTTGGATATGGATCAATGGATCGGCGATTCTTTCATCGCCTGGGAGCCTCGCAGTTGGCGCGCACGATCTGCGCCGAGGCCGGCGGTGCTGCGCTGAAGAGCGTGTATGGAATCAAATTGGGGACGCGGCCCGAGGATTTTGTTCATGCGGGACTGGTGATTGCGTGGGGCGCGAACATTCACGGGAACAATGTGCACCTCTGGCCATTTATCGAGGAGGCTCGGCGGAATGGCGCACGGCTGGTGGTGATCGATCCGTACAAGACGCGGACGGCTGCGCTGGCGGATGAGCATCTGGCGATCAATCCGGGGACCGATACTGCGCTCGCCCTTGGGTTGATGCATGTGATTCTGAGCATGGGTCTCGAGGATCGCGAATACATTGCGCAGTGCACGGTCGGATTCGATGATCTGAAGGTCCATGCGATGAAGCCGGACAACTCGCCGGAGAAGGTTGCGGCGATTACGGGGATCTCGGCGCAGAGCATTGTGACGCTGGCGCGGACCTATGCAACTGCAGGACGAAATGGCAGCAGACCCGCAGCGATTCGGCTGAACTATGGGATTCAGCGCAGCGAGAACGGCGGGACCGCGGCTCGTGCGGTGTGTATGTTGCCGCTGCTGACCGGCGCGTGGAAGTACAAGGGCGGCGGAATGCAGCTCTCGACGTCCGGGTCGTTTCCCTTCAATGAGAATGCGTTGCGGATGCCGGAGTTGATGTGGAAGAGTCCGCTGCAGCGCGAGGCCCGTACGGTGAATATGAGCCAGCTGGGGCAGGCTTTGACGATGGACGATGCTGGCGTCGGCGGCCCACCCATAAAAGCGATATTCGTCTATAACTCGAATCCTGCGGCAGTGGCTCCGAACCAGAACGATGTACTCGAAGGGATGCGTCGCGACGACCTGTTCGTGGCTGTGCACGAGCAGTTCTTTACCGATACGGCGGACTATGCCGATGTGCTGCTGCCTGCGACGACCTTTCTCGAGACGAAGGATGTGCAGGGAGCCTACGGACATCTGTATGCACAGGTATCGAACAAAGCGATAGAGCCGCTCGGCGAGGCTCGCAACAACGTGCATGTGTTCGGCGAGCTCGGGCGGCGGATGGGCTTCACGGAGGACTGCTTTGACGATCGCGAAGATGATCTGATCGATCAGGCCCTGAACACCGATCACGCATGGTTTGCGGGAATAACACGCGACCGGCTCGAGCGGGACGGACATGTTCCCCTCCAGTTGCCGGTGAATGAGGATGGGATCACATTGCCATTCTCGACGGCGGAGTGGTTCCGAACACCCAGCGGACGGGGTGAGCTTTCGCCGCCGCCGGTGTTCGTTGCTCCGACCGAGTCAAGGGGTGGTGCGGATGCAGCGAAGTTTCCTCTGGAGCTTCTGGCGCGGAAGGCGGACAACTACATGAACTCGACGTTCGCAAACCTGGCGGGGCATCAGCGAATGGAGTTGCGAACGGCGGGCGTGCTCGAGATGCACACGACGGATGCGACGGCGCGCGGGATCGTCGGCGGCGATGAGGTGGAGGTCTTCAACGGCCGCGGGAAGATTTCGCTGCGGGCACTCGTCAACGGACATGTCGGCGCTGGCGTAGTGGCGGCTCGCCTGGACTGGAACAAGCTCTCGCAAAATGGCACGAATGTAAACGCGCTGACGAGCGAGCGGCTGACCGATATCGGCGGCGGGGCCACGTTTTATTCAACGCTGGTTGAGGTGCGGAAGGTTCCGTCGATGGAAGCGGTTGTAGATTAACCCGGAAAAAAAGAAAGCCGCGAGCGATGTCCTTCGCCTGACATCGACTCGTTGTGTATGCTTGCAGTTGCCGAAAAACCCACGCCTGAACACACGGAGCCCTCATGCAACGACGTGACTTCCTCACGACATCCCTCGCAGCCTCCGCCCTCACCCTCACCCAGCAGGCATCAGGACAATCCACTATGAGCCCCACCGCCAAGCCCCGCGAGTTCTACGAAATCCGCAAGTACCACATGCAGACCGGCCCGCAGACCAAGCTCACCGAGAGCTACGTCGCCGACGCCCTCATCCCTGCGCTCAACCGTCTTGGCATCGCGCCTGTCGGAGCCTTTCATCTCGATATCGGCCCCGAAACCCCGACCCTCTACGTCCTCCTCCCCGCCACCAACCTCGAAACCCTCGCTACCACCAGGCTCCGCCTCACCGAAGACGCCGTCTTCATGAAGGCCGCCGAGCCCTTCTGGACCGCACCCGCCACAGCCCCCGCCTTCCAGCGCGTCGAAAGCTCCCTCCTCATCGCCTTCGAAGGCTGGCCCAAACTCACCCCGCCCGACACCAAGTCCAAACGCATCTTCCAGCTCCGCACCTACGAGAGCCCATCCCCCGCGGCCCACGTCCGCAAGGTCGAGATGTTCCACCACGGTGAATTCGAAATCTTCCAAAGCTCTGGCTTCGGCCAGGTCTTCTACGGCGACACCCTCATCGGCCCCCGCATGCCCAACCTCACCTACATGCTCACCTTCTCCGACATGAACCACCTCAACACTTGCTGGGACAAGTTCCGCAACGACACCGCCTGGAAGAAGCTCTCCGCCGATCCACGCTACGCCTACGAGCCCATCGTCAGCAACATCACCAACCTCGTCCTCAGCCCCGCCACCTACTCGCAGGTTTAGAGCCTTCAGCCAACAAGACGACCCGGATTCGACATAGCTAAAGTCTCCATCTAGAATTCGACCACAAAGGCACGCGGTCACTTCTAAGGAGATCTCCCGATGAAGAAGCTGGGTTCCGCTGTATTCCTTCCCTTTGCGCTCTTTTCCTGCGTCCTAACCTCCTGCAAGCAAGCCCAGCAGCCAACCACCGCACAGAGCGGCGAATACGTCCTTCCCCAGCCACAGCCCGAGTTCAAAGGCGTCATCGGCACCACCTACAAAGACTCCAAACCCGACAAGATCGCCGTCATCAACCCGCCCAAAGGCGCGCCCAACGTCCTCATGATCCTCATCGACGACTCGGGCTTCGGTCAGTGGGGAACCTTCGGCGGCCAGACCCCCACTCCGAATCTCGATCGCCTCGCCAAATCTGGCATCAGCTTCCTGCGCTTCCACACCACTGCGCTCTGCTCGCCCACACGAGCCGCTCTCCTCACCGGACGCAATCATCACTCCGTAGGCATGGGCAACATCACCGAGCTCGCCGACGCCTATCCCGGCTACTCCGGCCAGATTCCCAAGACCGCCGCGATGTTCCCCGAGATCCTCCGCCAGAACGGCTACACCACTGAGTACATCGGCAAGAACCATCAGATCGCCGACTGGGAGACCAGTCTCGCCGGCCCCTACGATCGCTGGCCCTCGCTGCAAGGCTTCGATCACTTCTACGGCTTCATTGGCGGCGAGACCAACCAGTGGCAGCCACCTCTCTTCCGCGACACGACTCCAGTCGAGATGGAGATTCCCAAAGGCCGCGAAGGGCACTACACCCTCAACGACTCGCTCGCCGACGAAGTGATCAAGTACATCCACAACCAGAAGTCGGTTACTCCCGACCGGCCCTTTTTCATCTACTACGCTCCAGGCGCAACCCACGCGCCGCATCATGTGCCCAAGGAATGGATCGACAAGTTCAAAGGTCAGTTCGACCAGGGTTGGGACAAGTACCGCGAAGAGGCCTACCAGCGCCAGCTGAAGCTCGGCGTGATCCCCGCCGATACAAAGCTGACGCCCCGCCCCGCCGAAATTCCTGCGTGGGACTCGCTCACCCCCGATCAGAAGCGCGTCGCCTCCCGCCTCATGGAGACCTTCGCCGCCTACACCGCCCAGACCGACTATGAGGTCGGCCGCGTCCTCGACGCCCTCGACGAAACCGGCATCACCAAGGACACGCTCGTCCTCTGGGAGATCGGAGACAACGGCGCATCCCTCGAAGGCACTCTCTACGGGGCCTTTAACGAATTCACAGGTCTGGCCGGAGTCCCCGAAGACCCCGCCTACCTCATCAAGCACATCGACGAGATCGGCGGCCCCACCTCTTACAACCACATCCCGGTAGGCTGGGCATGGGCCTGCAACACTCCGTTCCAGTGGGGTAAACAGGTCGCGTCGCACTTCGGCGGCACCCGCAATCCTCTCGTCGTCTCCTGGCCCGGCCACATCTCCGATCCCGGCGGAAAGCGATTGCAGTTCCACCACGTCATCGACATCGCTCCCACCATAATCGAAGCCGCTGGAATCCCCCAGCCCACCGAGGTCAACGGCGTTAGGCAGAAGCCCATCGAGGGCATCAGCATGATGTACAGCTTCAAAGACCCCACCGCCGCTGAGCAGCGCCACATCCAGTACTTCGAGATGTTCGGCAACCGCGCCCTCTACAAAGACGGCTGGATCGCGGTCTGCCGCCACGGCCGCCTGCCCTGGGTGAACGTTGGCTCCGCCGACTTCGACAAAGATACCTGGGAGCTCTATGACGTCTCTAAAGACTTCAGCGAAGCCAATAACATCGCCGCACAGAACCCCGACAAACTCAAGGAACTGCAGGCCGACTTCATGACAGAAGCAAAGAAGTATAACGTCCTGCCTCTGGATGATCGCTTCATCGAGCGCGGCGACCCGCGCCTCCGCCCCAGCCTCATCGAAGGCCGCACCCAATTCCTCTACTACAGCGGAGCAGCCCACATCCCCGAGAGTTCCGTCGCCGATACTTCCAACAAATCCTTCACCATGACCGCTAACATCGACGTCCCGAAGACCGGTGGCAGCGACGGAGTCATCGTTGCCAAAGGCGGAGTCGCGGGCGGCTACACGCTCTTTATCAAGCAGGCCAAGCCCCGTTTCGAGTACAACTGGTACACTCAGGAGCGATACAAGATCGCCTCCTCGGCCTCCGTCACTCCCGGCAAAAACGTCATCAAAGTCGACTTCAAATACGACGGCGGAGGCATCGGCAAGGGCGGTCTCGTCACCCTCTACCTCAACGACAAGAAGGTCGGCGAAGGCCGCGTCGAGAAAACAGAAGTCGCCGGCCGGTTCTCCGCTGACGAGACCTTCGACACCGGCTTCGACTCCGCTTCACCCGTCAGCGCCGACTACAAATCGCCCTTCTCATTCCCCGGCACCGTTAACAAAGTCGAGATCGATATTGCACCAACAAATCTCTCACAATCCGACAGAAAGAAGATCGAAATCGCTCAAGTCCGCGCCCTCCTCACCCGAGAGTAGAACTCATGACCGCGCGACTCATTCATCACGGAGCACGGCGAGAGGACTAATCCGGGTAGCACGAAGCGCGGGGCTCAGGCTGGCCGCGAACGACACCAGAAGTAGCAGCGCAGTCACGGCAACAAGGGTCGCCATGTCGCGCGAACTCACGCCATAGACCATACTCGTCACCAGCTGGCCCAGAGCGAAAGCTACAACAAGACCAAGTGCGATACCCACAATCGTGGGCTTCATGCCCTGCGCAACGACCACGCGCAACACGTCAACCTTGTTTGCACCAAAGGCAATCCGCAGCCCGATCTCCTTCATTCCGCGCCTCACCGAATAAGCAAGCACGCTGTAGATGCCCACCGTGCAAATTACCAGCGCGAGCAGGCCGAAGATCGCAAGCAGCTGCATATTGAAGCTGGGCCGCGTCAGCGTCTGGCCAACCAGCTCCTCCAGCGTCAGCACATTGTCGACCGGAACATCTTTGTTGATCTGGTGTACCGTCTCCGCGGCCGCTGTATCGAGACTGTGTGGCGGAACCGCTGTTCTCACGGCAAGAGAAAGCGGCCGCGAGATCCAGGTACCCATACCCCGCCCGCCTTCAGTTTGCGCAAGCGGCCAGTACAGCGTCGCAATCCCTGCCGAGCTGTCCAGACCAGCCTGCTTCACATCGCCAACCACTCCTACAATCTCCCGATCCTTATCCGGGTAGAACGACAGCTTCAGATGATGTCCAACAGCATTGCCATCGGGCCAGAACTGTTTCGCCATCGATTGACTGATCACCACCACAGGTGCGGAATCCGCCCTGTCATCCGGACTGATCTCTCTGCCCGCAAGCAGAGGAATATGCATCGCCTTGAAATAACCTGCTGTCGCAACACGCACCGAAACCTCCGGTTGTTCCGACAGCGCAACAGCCGCATGCCCTTCGACCGCCACCGGCTGATTCGAACCGCCGGTGAAAGGAAGGTTGTCCACCGCCCCCGCAGATTCCACTCCCGGCAAAGACCGCACGCGCTGCAACACCTGATCGAAGAATTGCGCCTGCTGCGTCGCATCCGTAAACTGCTTCCCGTTGACCTGCACGTTCAGCGTAAGCACATTGTGCTCATCAAAGCCGGGGTCGATGTTCTGCAGCTTCCACAGACTTCGAATCATCAACCCAGCCCCAACCAGCAACACCAGCGACAACGCCACTTCGACAACCACCAGCGCAGAGCGCGTCCGGCTGCTTCCACTATCGGCATCCGTGCGGCCAAGCCCCTGTTTCAAAGCGTCATTAACATCTCCCCTGGTCATGCTCAACGCCGGTATCAATCCCGAGAGAATGCCAGTCACAACAGAAAGCGCGAACGTAAATGCAAGCACCGGACCACTCAGCCCAATCTCATTCATCCGTGGCAACTTGTCTGCGAAGAACTTCAACAGAAGTTCTATTCCGAAGTGAGCAGCCACCAGCCCGAGCGCACCCCCGCATAAAGACAGGATCAGTGTCTCCCCAAGGATCTGCTGAATAATACGAGCCCTGCTCGCCCCCATTGCAGCGCGGATGGCGATCTCTTTCCGCCGCGCAAACGTCCGCGCAAGAACCAGGTTGGCAACATTCGCACACGCAATCAGAAGCACGAACGCCACAGCTCCAAGCATCATCAGCAGCGCCGGTCGAACACTACCCACCGTCTCTTCGCGCATCGAGTTGACCACCGCACCCCAACCCTTGTCATCGTCGGGATAAGCCCGCTCCAGCCGCTCCGAGATCGTATTCATCTCCGTCTGCGCCTGCTGCAACGTGACCCCGGCCTTCAAACGTCCAGCTGTAAGGAAGTGATGCTCGCCGCGCACAGCTGCTTCAGTCGGTGTCAGCGCCAACGGAACCCACATCTGCGCAAACCCCGGCTGCGTCATCGCGGGCCCCATCACGCCCACGATCGTGTAAGGTTCCCCATCGAGATGGATCGATCTGCCCACCACGCCCGCATCGGAACCAAAGTGAGCCTGCCAGAACTTGTAGCTGAGAACGACCACCTTGTTGTTGCCCGACTGGCTCTCTTCCGGCAGGAAGATCCGCCCATGAAGCGGCTGAATCCCAAACACCGAAAAGAACTCCGGACTAACCGTGCTCGCCGTAACAGCCTCGGGCTTACCCTCTCCCGTAATGTCAAAGTGCGCGCCCGAATAAAGCGCCATCTGGTCGAACACATGGTTCTGCTTCTGCCAGTCGAAGAAGTTACCCGCCGAAACAGAAAAGCGCGTCATCCCCGGAAAACTCGTCTGCGGAGGCGTATGCCACACCTGCACCAACCGGTCGACATCGTGGAACGGGAGCGGCTCCAGCAGAACAGCGTGGACGATGCTGAAGATGGCAGTGTTCGCTCCAATGCCGAGCGCCATGATGATCGTCGCCATCAAGGCAAAGCCAGGGCTCTTCAACAGCAGCCGGAACGCGAAGCGAAGGTCTTGCATCAAGGCTGACAAATGTCTACCTCCTGCGCCACATCCACAACAAGCAATTCAAACACCACACATCGAAGCCCAAAAGCCCCTGATTATCAGCACTTTCGCAAAACCACACAAAAACAAGATGTCCATCGCCGAGCACAACCGTCCACTTTCGAACAAAAAATCGGCCTTGCCCAACTGCTCGATCCCCGCATCGTTTCCCCACGGCCGTGGTGCTTTGTACTTTTTGCGTGATGAGTGATTCCTCTCTGCCGAAGGCCGGAGTGAAGCATGAGCGCAGTCGAAGGGGGACGACTGAATTTGCCGTCCTCTCCCCGCCACCGTCCCACAATTCAGAATCCCGTCCATCCACCTAGGGCGAAGGCGGAGCATCCTGCTTCGTTACCATCTCCGCATTAAGCCGAACCGCCCCGCTCCCCACCAGCATGCTCCGTGTCCAATCCTGATATCCCGTCTTCTTCACCACAATCTCATGTTTGCCCGGTGCAAGATTCAGCGTCGAAGGCGTACTCCCTACAAAATTCCCGTCGACCTCAATATCGCAGTTCGCCACACTCGCATCAATTGTGAGGCCAGAGGCAGCAGTTCCACCAACACTCGCAACAGCCGTGCCACTTGTAGATGCTGGTGCAAACTTCGCCATGTCGAGCTTCATGTCTCCGGACACAAATGCCGTGACCTCAGTCCCCTTCGGAATCGTGATGTCCTTACCATGAATGAATAGAAGAAGCGGAGCTGCCGGAAAAAACACGAGCGCCGTTCCTACCATCCCAGCCGTCATCGCCCCAGTATGGCCGCCGCCCTTCGCATTCTGCGTGGCGCTCAGCGCAGCCTTCTCTCCATCAACCAACCGCACCGAGTCGATATTCACATCCAGCTTGCCGCCCCGCCCCATGCTCTTCTTAGGCTCGGCTGTGGTGACTGTGGCCAGCGCCTGTGCGCCCTTGGCGATCACCGGCACACCTTCAACATCAACCTCTTCCAACACCTCAAACGAGACCTGTTGTCCCGCCTTCGCCGTCGCCGAAGTCAGATTCTCCGCCAAACGCAATTTGATCGCTGTCCCATCCTGCAAGGTATTCGGTGGCGGTGGGCCACTCACCACTGGAGCGGCAACCGGAGCAGCTGCAGGAACCACCGGAGCTTTATCTTTATCTTTCTGTCCAAAGGCACTATCGCCCAACGCAAGAAACACAACAAGAGATGATGCAAGCAAACGCCGCATGTTTTCGACCTATCTTTCTAATTTTGGAAAGCCAATCAAAGTTACTCGATGAAACGTAACCGGACAAGAAACAAATTTGTCATGCGGTTACAAGCATGATATGGCGTTCTAGGTTGGACTCCACTAGCTCCCAAAATGTCATCCACCAAGCGCTACCCAATCCTAAGTCGCCGGGTGCCCCATTCATCGCGCGTCTTTGCGCGATGAGTGGGTTCCGCTGTGCCGAAGGCCGGAGCGAAGTCCGAAGGACGAAGCGACTAATCTATTTGCTTTTGCCTGGGCGGCCCGCACGTCGTCCAGGCCATCGACAAACGGCTTCCCATCTTTGGCACAGCTTTTCGCGCTTAAGGTGGACCCATTTCGCGGCAGCGAAAATCCAACTCAATCATATGAGTGAGCGGACGCATCTCCACCGCCTTATTGGATCACTTCCGAGAAACAGACTTGTGAGGACCAATCCGGCCCCTCCATGAGTGACATGGCGATTTATGGTTCAATGTGAAGAATTAGCTAACTTCCACTCGGAAAAACAATCTTTCGCGGGCCCGTTCGTAGATTTGCTAATAATGGGAAGCCTTACCAAAGCATATAGTTTGCTGTCGTCAGATATTCGACTTGAGGTTAAAATCCAATGCAAGCAATTCGACTCGTGCTACGCTCACTCTGCTGTGTCATTGCCCTTGCGCTTATAACGGCCACTGGCTGTAACGACAAGTCTGCGCCTTCGACTTCCCCCACCACTGAGGCGCAAGTCCCGCCGAAGATGAAGATGACCACAGACATTCCGCCGGAAATCACCACGCCGGACTCCGTAGACACTCGGATTGGAACGCTGAAGTTCTTCGATGGTTTCCCGGACGATAAGACGACCCAGTTGGTTTACGACAACCTCGATTTCCAGCGTGGCGTTCAGGCGTTTCTACGTGGCATACCGGGAGCCTCAATCCAGGCCTTCCTCCCGGCGGCCGAGAAGTTCGGCGGCGTGGACGGCAACGTGATGATCTTCGAGGACCTGATGGACTCGAAGGCGCTCTGGCTGACTCCGAATAACTCGAGTGTTTACTTCTACACATGGATCGACACCACTAAGGGACCGATTGTGATGGAGACCCCACCCAATGTTCTTGGCGTGCTCGACGACCACTGGTTCCGCTGGATTGGCGACTATGGCAATGCAGGTCCGGACAAAGGCCAAGGTGGCAAGTTCCTATTCCTTCCTCCCGACTACAAAGGTGAGGTGCCGAAAGGCTACTTCATCATGCGCCCGGCAACTTACGGCGTCTGGGCGCCGGGACGTGGGATGTTGGTGAACGGTGACCCCAAGCCAGCCGTGGAGAGCATCAAGAAGCTCCTGAAGATCTACCCGCTCGCGCAGGCCGCCCATCCCCCGGTCACCAAGTTCACCAACATGAGCGGTGTCCCGCACAGCACGATCCATGCGAATAATTTCCACTTCTACGAAGAAGTTCACGAAGTACTGGAGATGGAACCGAACGAGGCGCTGGACCCTGAGACGCTGGGCCTGTTCGCCTCCATCGGCCTCCAGAAAGGCAAACCCTTCGCACCGGACGAGCGCATGAAGAAAATTCTCACTGAGGCTGTGGCAGTTGGGAATGCGACAGCACGCGCACTCACATTTCGAAGCCGGGACGAGGCGAGCTACATCTATCCGGGGAGTTCCTGGTGGATTCCGTCTAGCTCCGGTTACCAGTTTCTGCTCGCCCCCGGCGTGTTTGATCTGGACAGCCGCACCGGCTTTCACTATTGGGCGACGGGCGTCACGCCTGCGATGTTCGCCAAAATGGTCGGCAAGGGCTCGCAATACGCCGCCACGTTTACGGATAGTTCCCACCACGGTCTCGACGGCAGCAAGACTTACAAGGTGCATCTGCCGCCCAACATCCCGGCCAAGGACAACTGGTCCTTCACTCTGTATGACAATCAGACTCGCTCGTGTCTGCAGACCGACCAGCGCTTCCCGAGCGTCAACAGTTTCGACAAAGGCCTCGTGACCAACCCGGATGGTTCGACCGATGTTTGGTTTGGCCCGAAGCTACCACAGGGAGCCCCCGAAGCGAATTGGGCGCAGACCATCCCCGGAAAAGGCTGGAACATGCTATTCCGCCTCTATGGCCCACTCGAACCCTGGTTCGACAAGACTTGGCGCGTGGGTGAGGTTGAATTGGTGAAGTGATCGGGAGATTGGGGTCACCGCAAGTTATGTCTCTATTGGTGAGAACAGTCAGTATGGAGTGACCGGCGCCGGTGCGCTGATCGTGGGTTAGGCTGTGAGTTCAGAAGGACGCACAACTCAGAGCCACAAGCGGAAGGGAGCCGGTCATGAAGGAGAAGTTACGATTTTTGGGTTTGGATGTCCATGCAGAGACGATCGCCGTTGCCATAGCGGAGCCGGAGGGTGAGGTACGAAGCCTTGGAACCATTCCTAACCGCGCAGATTCGCTCCGCAAGCTGATCAGGAAGCTAGGCCCGGCAGAGAAGTTGCGAGTCTGTTATGAGGCCGGACCGACCGGGTATGTCGTCTACTGGGAGTTGGCAGAGCTGGGCGTTAAGTGCGAAGTGATAGCGCCAACGCTGGTGCCAGTGAAGGCCGGCGACCGAGTAAAGACGGACCGGCGTGATGCCGAGAAGTTGGCGCGCTGTTACCGATCCGGTGATCTGACAGCAGTGTGGGTTCCGGACGAAGGCTCCGAGGCGTTGCGCGATCTGGTGCGTACGCGCGAAGCGGCCAAGCAGGATCAATTGCGGGCACGTCATCGGCTGAGCAAGTTTCTGCTGCGCTCAGGCCAGCGTCCACCCTCTGGAATAAGACCGTGGACGCGCCCCTATCTGATTTGGGTTGCGCAGCTACGCTTCACGCAGATGGCGCAGGAGGCGACGCGGCTCGATTATCTGCACGAAGTCGAGCACATGCGGGAGCGGGTGGAGCGACTGGAACAAGCCATCACCGAGGCGGTCAAGCTGGCCTCGCCCACATTACAGCAAGTCATCAACGATCTACAGGCACTCCGGGGTATCGCAGATATCTCGGCTGTGACCATCGCGGCCGAGTTGGGTCAGGTGTCCCGCTTCGATGGTGCTCGGCAACTGATGGGATACTGCGGCACCGTTCCCAGCGAAGACTCCAGCGGCAAGCGGACCCGGCGCGGGAGCATCACCAAAACCGGCAACGCGCACTTGAGACGAATCGTCGTCGAAGCAGCATGGAGCTATCATCGTCCACCATGTATCTGGTACAGATTGCGTAAACGACAGGAGAGTATTTCAGAAGAGATCAAAGAGATTGCATGGAAGGCACAGCACCGGTTGCACAAGCGATACATGAGGCTGGCCGCAGCAGGCAAGGACAAGAGAAAAATCACTACTGCAGTTGCTCGTGAACTGTTGGGCTTTATCTGGGCCATAGGTACCAGAGCAGAAACTGTCGCCAGGCAGCGGATAGCAGCCTGATCAAAAGCCACCCCTAAAATGGAAAAGTAGAGACGACCCGATCGATGAACATCGTCGCTCATTTCGAGCACAGAGCCAGCAGCAGCCGAGGCAAGCACGAAGGAGAATCCTCGTTCGCCCTATGCGACAGGCTCAGCCGGACTCGCGATAACAGTCAGAGGCAGCTCCCGACGGATCATGATTATGCGGTTTCGACCCGCGAATATCAGACTGATCAATCGTCGCCTAAACCTGACCCGACTGCTGCTCGCCCTGTCCTCGAAAAGCAACGACAACGACAAAAACTACCCCGCAGTTCGCGCCCGTTGACAGGGTCACTCCATATCAGGGCAAGTCACTCATCGAGCTCGGTTTACGCGCCGGGGCGGGTGGCCCACACATTAAAGCCCCGCTACAAAAATCGGGTGCCGGGTGCCCCATTCATCGCGCGTCTTTGCGCGATGAGTGGGTTCCGCTGTGCCGAAGGCCGGAGCGAAGTCCGAAGGACGAAGCGACTAATCTATTTGCTTTTGCCTGGGCGGCCCGCAC
>Ga0206946_1122_pt1 | contig 21578 bp, 24 predicted proteins | sample Alteio_BWOrgHeat_2_FD_152965 | JGI IMG/M metagenome (GOLD analysis project Ga0206946, IMG submission 152965) | Enriched cells from forest soil in Barre Woods Harvard Forest LTER site, Petersham, Massachusetts, United States -... | ecosystem: Environmental > Terrestrial > Soil > Temperate forest > O... | reverse complement strand
GCGGACCGGCGAAAGATCTTGCGGCGGCGCAATTGCGCGTGCTCGGCCTGGTGCAGAGCGAAGATTTTATCCGCGCCATCGCGGCCGGCAATCAGCCGTTAATTCATCTTTTTCTCACGGCGGGGGCCAATGCGAATGCCGTGGGTGCTCAAGGCCGGACCCCCCTCCTCGCGGCCGCACTGGCCCGCGATTGGGCGCTTGTGGCGCAATTGCTCGAAGCCGGGGCGAATCCGCGCGTGGCGGATGAAAAGGGGCTCACGCCGCTCATGGCGGCGGCCATTGGCGGGCACGTGCCGACGATCGAAAAGCTGCTCGCCGCGGGAGCAACTGTCGATGTGGTGGACGGCCAGGGGCGGATCGCGGTGGGCTATGCGGTGGCGCTTCGCCAGCCTGGAGCGGTGACCACTTTGCTGGCGCATCAGCGGACGCTGCCGGTCGCGGCGCACGGAGGCGACGACCTCGCGGCGGCGGCTCTCGGAACCGGTGACCGTGATTTATTTGAAGATATCCTGCGGCGCTTGCCGGGTGGGCTGACATGGACGCCAGCGGCGCGCGCGGAATTTTACAAGGCGCTCGCGGCGCGCGACACGATCATGGGGCCGTTGCTCATGGAGAAGTTCGCCGGGGCGCCAGCGGCATCGGAACACGCGCAGCCGCAACTGGCCTATGCCATCGCCAGCGGCGACAAGGCGCAGGTGCGCGCGTTGCTCGATCTCGGTGCGGACCCGAATACCGTGCTCGACCAGCCAGTGGATACGGCGTTCCGCGAATGGGTGGGCAACAGTTTCATGCGCTACTATCTGGACACGACGCCGGGGCTCAATGTGTTGATGCTGGCCGCGGGGATGAAGCAGGCGGATACGGTGAAGCTGCTGCTCGACTACGGCGCGAACCGCAACGCCTGCTCGCGCGGCAAGTCGAGCTTGATCGCGCTGTATTTCGCGGCGTGGGCGGACAGCCCGGAGACGATCCAGGTGCTCCTGGGCGCCGCGCCGAGCAAGGAGGACGTGCGCATCGAGGTGTCGCTCGACGAGCAGCGGGCGCGCTACTACCGCAACGGGCAGCTCGTTCTTTCCTCGGAGATTTCCACGGGACGCGACGGCTTCGCGACGAGACCGGGCGAGTACGTGATCACGGACAAGGATCTCGCGCATCACTCGACGCTCTATCACAACGCCAGCATGCCGTATTTCATGCGGCTGAGCTGTCAGGCATTTGGGTTGCACGAGGGCTACGTGACCGGCCGGCCGGCCTCGCACGGGTGCATCCGCCTGCCGGGCGAAGTGGCGCGGCGGCTCTTTAAGGAAGCGCCGATCGGGACTTGGGTGAGCATCAAGCACTGAGGCGGTCCCAAATCTCCCATTCTTCCCATGAGAAGAATCGAGTAATGGGAAGTATAGGAAATCCGCCGCTGCGCTATTTGTTCCTGCCGAAAAGGCTCCAGCCGCTGCCCTTTTCCGTCTTGTTCTGCTGAACCTTGAGCTGGCCGAGCAGGGACTGGAGGCCGAGATAGATCTTGTGCCACGCGCCTTCGACGGCGGGGATGGAATCGGGTCCGTCGGCGAGATAGCGCAGGCTGGGCGCCTGGGCGAAGAGATGGTGGACTTCCTCCTTTTTCGGGCCGCCTTTTTCCGTGGAGGCGATGATGGCCTCGAGGCCTTGCGCGATGACACTCTTGAGCTCGAGAAATTGCACCTCGTCCTCACGGGAGAATTTCTTGTCGCGCGCAAGATTGACGTAGTGGTTGAACTGCTTCCAGCACTCGATGTAGTTCTCGAGGTGCAGGATGAATTCTTCGATGTTCTTGTAGTGCATGGCAGGCGGGGTGTGCGTGTGCGGCAGTTGCAGTGTGGCGGGTTGCAGGAAAACCAGCGCGCCGCCGCGCAACTCGCGCGCGGTAATGGTGAGGCCGCTGAAGTTCAGGTGCAGGTCGGTGAGCGCGAGATTCGCCTCCTGCGCGGAATTGAAGATGCGGAGCACCTCGCGGCCGATCTCGAGGATCGTGTCCTGGGAAAATGACGTCGGGAGGGTGGAGGCGACGAAGCCGCCATCGCGATGCACTGTAAAGCAACCGCTCGGGAGCCGTTCCGGCCGCAGGGCCTTTTGCTGGCGGGAAAACGGTTTCAGGAGGCCCATTTCGCTTCGATCTGTTTCATGGTTTCCCGAATATGCGGCAGGGTGGCGGAACGCGTAAAGCCCACGCCGAGATCCTGCTCATCGCTGGTGAGAATGGCCACGTGCCGTTGCGGGCCGAGCCCGTCGATGGATTCGAGGTGGCCGGCTTCGAGCTTGTCGCCGAGTGTGCGGAGCGCGCGGGTCGTCTGGTGAATCCACGCCGCCATGCGATCGGGGTTCTCCGTCGCCCAATGCTCGAACTTCGTCTTGTCGACCCCTTCGACCGCGATCACGAATTGCACGCCCTTATAGCGCGAAAACGAAGCGAGCGAATTGGCATCCTCGCCCTCGACCTCCTCGGCCTCCGCCTCATCGAGCGTCTGCGCCGTTTCCATGAGCAGGTTCTCGTAGGAGGAGAAAATGGTCCGCGGGCGCGGCGTGTCGTTGGGGAGAATTTCAAAGCTTCCCGCCTTCCAGCGGAGCATTTCGAGAAACGCTTCCTTGCCGAGCAATTCGCCGCTCGCGGCGTCGATAATCTCGCCTTTCTGGATCCAGATGCGGCCCTCGCCGGTGGCGCTCGCGATCTTCAGGATCGCCGAACTTTGAGTGAGGCACTCGAGTTGCACGATGTCCACGAGCGTCTTGCTCTGTACGCCGCGGAAGCCACCCGCGTCTTCCTTTTCCAGCATCGACTCGATGCAATCGACAAAGTTGATGATCTCTTTGCCCGTCTTGGGCTTTTCGAGATACAGGTCGATCCCCATCGCGTAGGCGCGGGCGCGGAACTGTTCGTCTTCCGCTGCGGTCATCACCACGACACGGAGCGTCGGGAACTTGCGCCGCACGATGGCGAGGACTTGAAAGCCATCCATCGTGGGCATGCGCAGGTCGACCAGGAGCAGGTTGAAGGGCTCGCTCTCGAGCAACGCAATGGCGCGGGCGCCGGCGTCGGAGGTGTGGATTTCGGGTTGGCTGGGAAGACGCGCGAGGATCTCCTGGTAAATCTCCAGGATATCGTGTTCGTCGTCGAGGATCAGGATTTTCTGCCGTGCGGCCATGGGCGTGGAAACTCGTATTGCATGGGTTGGCGGGGTAGCGGGTGGAGGAGGCGCCGGATTTTCCTCAGGCTTCCTAAGCACGTCACGCGCCAATTGAAAAGAGAGGAAAAGATTTTTTCAACCGCTTGATGCAATGGCATCGCGGATGCTAGCCAAGGAAGGCCGCCACCCAGACGGACGCATGCTTTCGATCTTCAAAAAATTATTCGGCAAAACGGAACCCAAAGCCATCGTACCCGCCCAGCCTGTGGCGGCGTCGGCGCCAAGCTCGGCCATGCCCACGATCGAAGTCGCCCATCTCTCCCTCGGGGCGATCGTGGCGCGCTTCCCCGACGAGATCAAGCCGCTGCTGGTCCGCGATCCGGACGCCGCCGCTACGGTGGCGCTCCCGATGCCGACGATCCTCAAACAATTGCCCGCCGGCAGCGTGAAGATGTCGCTCGCCAGCTTGCACCGCCAGGCACACGGTCTCATCAAGCCGCTGCCTCCCGGCGACAAACGCAGCGTCGAGGTGCCGCTCGCCGAAGTTCTCCGCCACGTACGTCCGGAAGCGCTCCGCCGGCGCGAGCAACGCACGATCGATGTACCCAACAGTGGCTTCAATCTTTTCGGAGACTCCACCAATCCCTACGCCATCTCGCCCGACGATCACCTCCAGCCCCAGCTGGCGGCAGAGCCGGAGCCAAATGTGCTCGATCTCACGACGGAGATTTCGGTGGAAGCGCCACGGATGTTGAAAATGGACGATGGGCTCCGTGCGCAATTCAGCAATGGGGCGTCCGCGGTAACCGCATCGCCCAAGCCGGACCAGGACAGCGGAGTGCGGACCATTGCTCCGCCAGCGAATATCCACGCGCCACCGGCTCCGGCCGCGGCGCCTGCTGCTACCGCAGCGCCGGCCGCCACCCAGTTTGCCGCCGTTCCGAAGCCCACCGGGCCCACGCTCTCGCTGCCGCTCGATTCCCTCAGCGCGAACTGGCCGGAGAATGTGCGGTCGGAGATTGCCGCGCTCGACCCGGCCACCCAAGTGGCCTTGCCCATGGACGAAGTCTCCGCGGGTTTGTCCAAGGGACGCGTCAGCTTTTTCTGGAGGCAAATTTATTCCTGGCTCGAGCCGGAATGCACCGCCGCCACCGTAGTCCCAGGTGATACGGCGTTGCCACTGCCGCTGAAAGTAGTCGCCCCCGCGTTTCTGGCGGCGTCCAAAAAGCCGGGCACCGAACGCAAAAGCGTCACGATGGACGAAAGCATTCCCGCCTTGTTCAGCGATGGGCGGCCACCCGCGGAAAAGCCGCCCGTCGCGGAAGTTGCGCCATCTGTGGATCACGTCGCAGAAGCCGCTCCGACTCCGGCTCCGACTCCAGCTCCCGAGACACCAGCCACCGCTCATGCTCTCGCTCCCGCTCCCACGCGGGCGCCGCTCAAGCTCCCGGAATCCGTCGGCGAGGTGTTTGGCCAGCCCCACAAGCAGGACTGGACACCCGCGGAACTCGTGGCCGGCATGGTCAAGTTGCCCGGTGTCGCCGGCGCCGTTGTGGCGCTCCAGGAAGGGTTGCCCGTCGCGGCCTCCCTGCCGGACGGCGTGAAGAGCGAAGTGGTGGCGGCTTTCCTTCCGCAAATCTTTGCCCGGCTCAACCAATATGCCGGCGAGATGCGGCTGGGCGATGTGGACGATCTCCTCTTCACCACGCATGGCGCACACTGCCAGATTTACCGGCTCGGTTACATCTACTTTGCCGTGCTCGGCAAGGCAGGCGAGGCCCTGCCGTGGCACGAACTGCACCTCATCACCGAAGAACTCGCGCGCCAGACGCGCAAATAAGTCCCAAACATCATGGCCATCATCAACCAAGCCACCAAGGAACTTCAGGTCAAGATCGTCTACTACGGTCCCGCCAAGAGCGGGAAGACGACGAACCTCGAACAGGTCCATTCCAACGTGCAGGTGCCCAATGCCGCCTCGAAAGGCAAAATGACTTCGCTCGCCACGAGCAGTGATCGCACGCTCTTCTTCGATTTCTTTCCCCTCGAGGCCGTCGCCATCAAGGGCTTCAAGACCAAGTTTGCCCTCTTCACCGTGCCCGGCCAGGTGATCTACAACGCGACCCGGCAGATCGTCCTGCGCGGGGTGGATGGCATCGTCTTCGTGGCCGATTCGCAGTACGACAAGATGGAGGAAAACATCGAGACCTTCAAACATCTCGAGGACAATTTGAAGACGCTCAATCTGAATATCGAGGAGATCCCCTACGTGATGCAGTACAACAAGCGCGACCTGCCGGAAGTCGCGCCGGTGGAATACCTCGATTTTCTCCTTAACAATCGTGACGTTCAGGTGCCCTCGTTCGAGGCCTCGGCCTCGAATTGCCAGGGCGTTTTTGAAACGCTGAACATGATCACGCGCATGCTCCTTCATAAATTCCTCAACGACGGCGTTCGGAAATAACCCCTTTTCATGGGCCAGTTCCCACAGCTCAATCAGGAGGACCTCGATCATTTCGAGGCGGCGATGCAGGAATTGCTCGCCAAGAGCGAAGCCCACGTCGCCCTGCTCGTGGAGAAGGCGGGATACCTCATCCACCAATGCGGCAAACCGGATTCGATCGATACCACGACCTTCGCCACGCTCGGCTCCAATGCCTACAACGCGGTGCAGTTCATGGCGCAACTCGTGAACGAGAACAATTTCACGAGCATGTATCAGCAGGGCGAAAACTTCAGCACGCTCATGGTCAATGTGGACGAGAACTCGCTCCTCGTGATCGTCTTTCCCACGCATCTCACGGTGGGTTCGATGAAGTACTACGCGAATCCCGCCGCGCGCTTGCTGGCCGACCGCATTCAAGTCGCCTCGGGCCGCACACCCGGCCAGGGCCTCGACCTCAGCGATCTCGATCCGACCGACGTGCAAACGCTCTTTCAGAAAAAAGAGACACCCTGAATCGCGGGATTCTCTCGCCTTTGTTGCGGTCACGGTTCGTCGGCCCTCCCTTCTGGCGCTGCCTCGCCGGTCTCCGCCGAAGAGTTTTTCGACCTTGATTTAGCTTGAGCCGCCTTGACTGGGCTTGGGCGGCCTGACGTGGTGGCCTCTTTTTCAGCCATCCCGTCGTAGCCGCGCAGCAGGTATTCCGGCTTCCTCCTTTCGGCAGCCAGTTCCCGCTTCAGTTGCTCGTCCTGGGGCAAAACTGGGATGCCGTGCTCTCTTAAGAGTTCTTCGTGCTCGCTGAAGAATTGGCAAATCCACTGCCCGCGCTCCGGCAGCATTTCCTGAAAAGCCAGCCCGCGGATCAGTTCGGCGCGCAACTCACGCGCCTCGGCGCACACCGCGGCCACTGCCGCCCGCTGCTGTTCTTCCTCGTGCTCGCGCACTTCGCGCAGCGTCAAGTCGCGCTCGTGCCGCCAGCGCTCCTGGGCCATTTCGGCCTGCTGCCGCTCGTGGTCGCCCCGGCGCAGACGCGCCACATCGCGGGCGATCGCCAGCAGGGTGCGGGTGCGCTCGGGGCCGGGCTCGCCGGCTTCGGCCTCGCGAAAGAGCTCGAGCAGGGTCAGGGCCATGCGGTCGCCCACCCGGTCGAGCAGCGAACCGCCCGCGCCCGGTGCCGCGACTTCCTCGGCCAGTTCGCGGCCTTCCTCAAGAAATTCCTGCGCGCGGGCGCGGACCTGCTGGTGGCGCTGCCAGTCGCGGAAGCCGCCCTGCTTCCAAGCGCTCAAATTCTGCTCGGAGATGGGCCGGCCTTCGAAGAGGTGCTTGAGCACTTTTCTGACCTCGGGCCGCGAGTGCAGCCATTCGAGCAATTGCGGGGCGGGTTCGTTGTCTTCGAGACGTTCGTTGAGTTTCTGGCGGATCGCCGCGGGCAGCCGGGCAATCTTGCCGATGCGATGCGTAGTTACAGGATCAGGCGTAGTTTCAGGATTCATAGGGCATGGATGTTGACGTTGACGTTGTGGACTGGATGACGATTGAAACAACAACGTGAAGGTGAACCGCCGCCCTCTTTCTTCCCGCGCGCAAATTGAACGCCCCACCTGCCTTGCTCTCCCCACCGACCTCACCTTTACGCGCGCTCTTTATGAGCCATTTCCGGGCCTTCTGTCAAGACCAATCTTTCCGGCGGCGGCGCTTCGCCGACAGGGCTGAGTGTCCATAATAAGAATCGACCGCTGGGCTCACACTCCCAAACAACACGAGGACTGTTTTCCAAGGCGCAAAGTATCAATAGTAACGCACCCCTTCTGGACTCGGAATCCGTCGGATGAAGGTGCATTGTCGGAGAATCGATTCAACCCTTTCAGGGTTGGCGCTCGTGTGGCGCAATCCAAGGGTAGCTCGTTCCTCGCAACCTTGGGTTGAAAGATTAAACGCCGTTGGCGTTTTCCTTTCCGCAGCGCCTTCAAGAGTGCATGACACGCTCTAATCCTGTGTTAGGCGTGAGCAATGGCACGGCGCAGCAATTTTACGGAAGCTCAAAAGGCCCAGCTTTTCGCGCTGCACCGGGCGATCTGTGTGTACTGCGAAGAGAAACTATGGCTACTCGACAACGGTGCGACTCCGTACTTCACGATCGACTGGGCCGATCACGTGTTCCCAGTGGCTCGAGGTGGTGCATCCACAATTGAAAATGGCGTCTGTTCGTGTGGGTACTGTAACAAAAAGAAACGTGCCTGTGAGGAGGCACCGGGAAACGCCAATTTGGCGCTTCAAGATTTCGAACTCCTGTCGCGTAAGCTGGAACAAGTCATCGGATAAGACAAAGCGGTCCTAAAATGAGAAATCAACGGAAGAATTTCCGGACAATCTCTCGCGGTGTCGCGATGATGGGTGCGGCAACGTCGAAATCCTTCAACAGCAGGGTGAGTTTTTGAAAATTGACGGCTCGCAGGTGAGCGTCGCTGCTTAACAGCATCCGGCACTCGAGCAAAGCTGCTTCCGAGATGATGAGCGAGTCATTCATTTCTTCCGCGGGAACCAGGTCCTTGTGTCGTATTTCACTGGCAATCCTTTCAACGATGCCATGGCCCACGGGGACGAGATTCAAGGGCTCAAATCCCCACAAACGAAGTTTGGATAATGCCAATAACGCCGCTCTCCGGGTGCGTTCGGATTCCCCGTGGGTGGCCAGAACCAATTCGTGAACTGCGGTAGGTGGCACAATAAAGCGGGCCGCAGACAATCTCTTCCGGATCGTCGCAACGGCGTCGGCGACTGCCTCGGTTTTCGACGCCAAATCCAACAGGACGTTCGTATCAACGGCGATGAGCACGGGCCGTTTCCCCTTCCGCTCCGTAAATGATGCGCATGGCGTCAGCCATCAGGGCTTCCCGCTCGGCATCCGTCAGCTTGTTCGCACGGGTGCGAATTTTCGCAGCCATGATCGTCCCGGGTGTGCTGATTTTTCGCTTGGCGTTTTTCGGTTTGCTCACATATCGAGAATGCCTTCGGTGACGGTAGCCGTCAACAGCTTGCACCCGCCGCGTTTTTGCGGTTGGTGCCGCCGGAACCTGGCGACGCACTGGAATAACGCCGTCCATCGCGAGCCGGAGGGGTGTACAGTAGGCGGGAAGCAATGAATTGAGAGGCAAAGCCGATGACCATTTGCTTCCCGGGGGCGCTGTCGCTACTTCACGAGGCCCCTATTTCACCAGCGTCCCGAGCAACTGCTGGTAGCGCACCGGGTCGAGCTTGAGGACGTCGCCGGCCTGCTCGCTGGTCGGCTCCCAGGTGCTCTCGGGGAGCTTGGGGGCAAATTCGAGGTGCTCGAAGCGCACCACGATCATCCAGCCGGGCTTGGCCACGGAGAGGCGCACGGGTTTGTTGGCGCCGTTGATCCACGCGCGCGCCCCCCAGCCCTGCGCCTTCAGCGAGTGCGCCAGCTCGGGGACGAGAAAGAGATCGAGCACCCGGCATGTCTCACCATCGAGCGCCTCGGAACCCACATCTTTCACCTGGAAGAGCGCGGGCAGGAACACGAGTTCCTTCTCCGGAACCGGCAGGGCGAAGGGTTGCAACTGGAACTTCGGGTCGGCCTTGGGCAATTTCTTCGCCTCCGCCGCGGCGCTCAGCAGCGCCTCGACCTTGCTGCCCGGAAACGCCCACAGCTCCTGCCCCTTGCGGCAGATCGTCACGTCCTCGCCCAGCACCGGCGCGTGCAGGCGGAATTTGTCGGGATACTCGATCGCCACCTCCGCCTGGCTGCCGGTGAGGCCGGACGGCAGATCGGTCATTTGCTCGAGTTTGAGGGTGAAGGCCAGGGCGCGGTTCGGGTTCGTCGTGCTCTTCGCAAAAACATTCAGGAAGGGCATCAGCGTGTGGCCGAGCAGATCGTAACGATTCTCTTCCGCCCGTGCGGAGGCGCTGACGAGCGCGAGGAGGAGGAAAGCGAGGCGGAGGGTTTTCACAGTTTGTCTTTGTGGCGGCGCGCGCGTTCCATTGAGAGGGCGCCTAAAAAGTAGGGATGGGTCATGTTGCGCGGATTTTTGGCTTGGGCAAGACGCGACGAAGGAGCATACCCTCAATGGTCTGTGACAGAGGAGCAACGCAGCCCAAGCCAAAAATCCACGCAACCCAGAGGGCGGGAGCGCTTTGGGTCGTCTGGCGGCGTTGCTCGCTCCTTACAGCCCGCTGGGGGGATGCTCGTCGCTCGCGCCTTGCCATCCGGCCCAAATCGCTCCCGCATAACCCACCCCTACTTTTTAGGCGCCCTCTAGCCATCGTTTGCGCATGGCGGCAACGTTTTTCCCGACCACCTTCCTCGCTTCCGGCGGCATCGTGTTCGCCTTTGAAAACTCGACGCTGCCCGGTCGCCTCATCCTCCTGGCGCTCTTCTTCGCGTCGATCTTCAGTTGGTCGGTCATGGTCACGAAGTTCCGCGTCATCCGCCACGCCCAGCGCCGGCGCGAGCAATTCCTCGAGCTTTTCCGCACCGACCGCCAGCCGCTCCGCATCTATACCGACCGCATGCGTTTCGAGGGCGCGCCGGTCTTCGCCGTTTACCGGGCGGGCTGCAAGGAGCTGACCTTCCAGCTTCTCGGCTCGGCGGAAGTGGATGAGACCTTCCGCGCACGGCTCGACAGCGCGCCGCGCATTTCCCCGGCGCAGATGCGCGTGGTGACGACGGCGATGGAGCGGGCTGTCGGCGAGACCGCGCTGCGCCTCGAGTCCCAGATGATCCTGCTCGCGACCGCCGTCAGCGGCGCGCCTTTCCTCGGGCTGCTCGGCACGGTGTGGGGCGTGATGGAAACCTTCAGCGATGTCGCCACCGCCGGCTCGGCGAATCTCGCCGCCATGGCGCCTGGCGTGAGCGCGGCGCTCATCACCACGGTCACCGGCCTGCTCGTCGCCATCCCGGCGATGTTCGGCTACAATTACCTCGTCACCACCATTCGCGCGATGATCGTGGGGCTCGACAACTTCGCCGCCGAACTGGCCAGCGAGTTCGAACACAAGTACGTCGACTACAGCGAACGCCCGAGGGCCTGGAAATAAACGATGCGCCGCTTTTCCGATCGCCACAGCCTGCACACGCTCGCCGAGCTGAATGTCACGCCGCTGCTCGACCTCGCTTTCGTCTTGCTCATCATTTTCATGATCACCACGCCGCTCATGGAGAACTCGGTGGATCTGATCATCCCGACGAGCGACGCGGCGAAGCACGCGGTCGACCCCGGCGCGGTGCAGACCGTGGCGATCAATCGCGAGGGGCTGATCAAGCTCAACAATACGCCCACGACTCTGCCGCAACTCGAGGGGGACCTCACTGCCCTCAAGCAGGCCAATCCGGAGGTGGCCGTCGTCATTCGTTCGCACAAGGAATTGTCGGTGCAGAAGTTGATCGACGTGATGGACGCTGTGCAGCGCGCGAAGATCACCAAGGTCGGCGTGGTCACGAATCCGGAGCAGCCGTGAAGCACGCGCCATTGGCCCGGCTGTTGCTGTCATTTAGCGTGAAGAGGAAGCGCCCGCCGCTCGTCGGAAACGAAAGCCTTGCCGCCCTCCATTGACCACACCATGCAGCACGACCGCACCTTTCGACGAAATTTCTTCGTCATCGCGGCGCTGCACGTTGTCGCCGTGGCGGTTATCTACTTCGTCAGCGCCTGGCAGCGCAAGTCGCCGGCCGATCGGGTAGTGTGGCTGGAAGATGGTTCGGTGGGCGGCGGCAACACTGGCGCCGGGGATGCCGCGCCCGAGCCACCGCCGGCGCCCAGTGCCAGGGAATCAAAGCCGGAGGCGCCGCCTGCGACCAAGTCCGAGCTCATCTCAGTGCCACCCATCAACCAAGCTCCCAGCGAGATCGTGACGCCCAAGGCTACGCCGGTGCCTACTACTCCCAAGCCGGCCACCGCAAAGCCGGAATCGCCCAAGCCCCATACTCCGAAGGCCACACCCAAACCGACGCCCAAGCCCTCCCCAAAACCCAAGCCGGCCACACCCAAAGCGACGCCGGGTGAGGAAGGCGAGGACACCCCACCCAAACCCAAAGCGTCTCCCTCGGAGAAGCCGAAGGCTTCACCGGGCGCCGCGAAGACGGACGGCGCCGGCACCGCCGCGAACAAGACCCCGGGGGCGACCGGCGGCAACGGCCCCGGCGCGGGCAACGGCAAAGGCCCGGCCAAATCCGGCAGCGGCTCGGGCACTTCGGAATTCGGGTGGTACTTCTCGATGATCCACGATCGTTTCCACAGCCGCTGGGACCAGCCCACCGATATCGCGCGCACCGGGCAGGACATCGTTACCACGCTCAAGATCCGCATCGGCAAGGATGGCGCGATCCAGAACCGCGAGGTCATCCACTCCTCCGGCAACACCGTCATGGACGAATCCGTGATGGCCGCCGCCGAGCGTGTCCAACAAATCGACCCGCTCCCCGCCGGCCTCGGCAACGGCGACTTCTTCGAAGTCAATGTTGCCTTCAAGCTCGACCAGGGCCAGTGATCCCGACCCGTGCAATTGTCACCTCATTAACATTTCGCCCACTCCGCTTTTTCGTTACCGTCCGCTCCGTCATGAAAAATCCCCGCGCGCTTTCCTTCCTCGCGTTCTGCCTTTTCGCCTCCGCCGCGCTCGTGCACGGCGCGGAGACACCGACCATTACCATCAGTAAGAGCGACAAGATTCCGATCGCCATCAGCGCGATCGGCGGTGCGGATGGCGCGCAGGTGGCAAAGATTTTGCAGAATGACCTCGCCATGTCCGGCTACTTCAATCTCGTGCCGGCGGCCAGCGCGGGGTTCATCGTCGCTGGCACCTCCAATGGCAACAGCATCGCCGGCAATGTCACTGACCGCGGCGGCAAGACTGTGCTGAGCAAGACGTTCAATGGCTCCGAGCGCGGCAAGGTCCACGCTTACGCGGACGAGATTGTCGAGACGCTCACGGGCAGCAAGGGCATTGCCGGCACGAAGGTCGCCTTCGTCGCCACCCACACTGGGCACAAGGAAATCTATGTCGCCGAGGCCGACGGCGCAGGCGTGCATCAGCTCACCAACGATGCGAATATCAGCGTTGGCCCGAAGCTGAGCCCGGATGGCACGAAGCTCGTCTACACCGGTTACAAGAGCGGTTACGCCGATGTCTACGAGATCGATCTCGGCAGCGGCGCGCGCAATCGCATCATCAAATCCCCCGGCACCAACACCGGCGCGTGTTATTCGCCGAACGGCCATGAACTGGCCGTGATCATGAGCAAGGACGGCAACCCCGAACTCTACACCACCGGTGCGGGCGGCGGCGGCGCGCACCGGCTCACGCACACACCCGGTGTGGAGAGTTCGCCCACGTGGGGGCCTGGTGGGGACGAGATCATCTACTCGAGCGACGACCGCGGCGGCCCGCAGCTTTACCGCATCTCTGCCGGCGGCGGCGCCGGCCATCCGATCAGCACTGGCCACAGCTATAATACCGAGCCGAATTGGTCGCCGGACGGCAAGAAGGTCGCCTTCACCGTGCGCGATGGCGGCAGCTTCACCATCGCCATTCTCGACCTCGGCAGTGGCAATGTGCACACGGTCGCTTCCGGCGAAGGCCCCGCCTGGGGCGCCGATTCGCGGCACCTCATTTTCGCCGAGGGCGGCTCGTTGATTTTGCTCGACGCCCAGACCGGCCAGAAGACAACTCTCGTCAGCGGCTTGGGCAAAATCTCCGAGCCAACCTGGTCCCGTTAGCCGTCGCATTTGTCCCATTCTTCCCATCCACCATGAAACTCCTCCGCCTCCTCCCGCTCGCCGCGCTCGTTCTCGCCACACTCTCGCTCACCGCGTGCGTCAACGGCAAAAAAGGCCACGGCGGCAACGGCGCTTCGGACGCCGACTCCGTGAACGGCATGCCGCTGCCGGATCGCCAGGAAGGCGTCTCCTTCACCAGCAACAATGTGGACCGCGCCAAATTCCAGCCCGTCTATTTCGGTTTCGACAGCTACGCCATCGGCTCCGGAGAGCGCGGCAAGATCGAGGCGGTCGCCGAGTTCATGAAGGGCGCGCCCAACACGCTCATCATTGCCGGCTTCACCGATGAGCGCGGTACCCCCGATTACAACCGCGGCCTCGGCGAACGCCGCGCGCAAGCCGTGCGCGAAGCCATCGTCCACGCCGGCGCCGACGGCTCGAAGATCCAGACGGTCAGCTTCGGCGCCGAGATGCCGGCCGACGCGGGCTCCGGTGACAGCGCCTGGGCCAAAAACCGCCGCGCCGAATTCGGCGTCGTGCGGTAGAGCGGCTGGCGATGCTTGCCGTTGTCACCGGCTCCGCCGGACTGATCGGGTCCGAGACTTGCCGCCGCTTCGCCGCGGAAGGCTTCGATATTGTTGGCATCGACAACGATATGCGCGCCGAATTCTTCGGTGCGGGCGCCTCGACCGCGCCCACACGCGAGAAACTGGCCCGCGAGCTGCGCGGCTACCGGCATCACGCGCTCGATATCCGCGATGCCGAGGGCGTGAACGCGCTCTTTGGCAAGCTGGGCAGCGCCGTGCAGATCGTCGTCCACACCGCGGCGCAGCCTTCGCACGATTGGGCCGCCCGTGCGCCGCTCGTCGACTTCGGCGTCAACGCCCTCGGCACGCTGCACCTCCTCGAGGCTGCACGGCAGCATTGTCCCGAAGCCGTCTTCATTTTCACGAGCACGAACAAAGTCTACGGTGACACGCCGAACCGCTTGCCGCTGGTCGAACTCGAAAAGCGGTGGGAAATTCCGGGCGACCACCCGTGGGTCCGTGGCATCGACGAGACGATGTCGATCGACCAGACCAAGCACTCGCTCTTCGGCGCGAGCAAAGTCGCCGCCGACGTGGCCGTGCAGGAATACGGCCGCTATTTCGGCATGAAGACGGCGTGCTTCCGCGGTGGCTGCCTCACCGGTCCCGCGCACGCGGGCACCGAACTGCACGGCTTCCTCGCCTACCTCATGAAGTGCACGGTGGCCGGCACGAAGTACCGCGTCTTCGGCTACAAAGGCAAGCAGGTGCGCGACAACATCCACGCCCACGACCTCGTCGAGGCCTTCTGGCAATTCTTCCGCGCCCCGCGCAGCGCCGAAGTCTACAACCTCGGCGGCAGCCGCCATTCAAACTGCTCCATGCTCGAGGCCATCGATCTCTGCGAGGAGATCAGTGGCAAAAAGCTCGACTGGACCTACGTGGAGGACAATCGCATCGGCGATCATATCTGGTGGATCAGCGATGTCCGCCGCTTCCAGGCGCACTACACGGGCTGGCAATACCGCTACGATTTGCGCGGCATCCTCGAGGAAATTCACGCCGCCTGCCTGCATGGCTGAGCAGGTCGATTACCTGATCGTCGGCGCGGGTTTCGCGGGGGCGGTGCTCGCCGAGCGCCTCGCCAGCCAGCGCGGCGCGCGCTGCCTCGTCATCGACCGCCGCGACCACATCGCCGGCAATGCCTACGACCACTACGATGCGGCCGGCGTACGCCTCCACGATTACGGCCCCCACTATTTTCGCACGAATTCCGATCGCATCCGCGAGTACCTCAGCCAGTTCACCGAATGGCACGCCGTCGACTACAAAATCCTCTCGTGGACACACGGCCGCTACTGGCAATTCCCCATCAATCTCAACACCTTCGAGCAACTTCTTGGCCGCCCTTCGACGAGCGAAGAAATGGCCGCCACGCTGGCCGAATGGCGTGTCCCCATCGCCGAGCCGAAAAATTCCGAGGAAGTCATCCTCTCCCAGGTCGGCCCGAAGTTCTACGAGATGTTCTTCAAGAACTACACGCGCAAGCAATGGCGGCGCGACCCGCGTGAACTCGACGCCAGTGTTTGCGGACGCATCCCCATTCGCACGAACCGCGATGACCGTTTCCTCGCGGAAAAATTTCAGGCGCTGCCCAGCGACGGCTACACCGCCATGTTCCACCGCATCCTCGCGCACCCGAACATCGAGGTGCGCCTCAAGACCGACTTCCGCGAAGCGCGCCAGCACGTTCGCTACCGCCATCTGATCTATACCGGCCCCATTGACGAATACTTCGACCACTGCTTCGGTCCGCTGCCCTATCGCTCGTTGCGCTTCGAGCCCGAGACGCTCCAGCAGGAATACTTCCAGCCCGTCATGCAGGTGAATTACCCGAACGACCACGACTTCACGCGCATCGTCGAGATCAAGCACGCCACCGGCCAGAAGCTTCCGGCCACCACTATCGTCCGCGAATACCCCCAGGACTTCGGCCCCGGCCGCGAACCCTACTACCCCAGCCCAAAGCAGCGATGGAAATTGCCGCAAAGAGGCACAAAGGGCACAAAAAAAGGGACCTTTCGTTCCGACTGGCCATCGCGGGGAAGGTCGCCTAGCTAGCGATCCGCTGGCTTGATCGCCAAGACTTTGACGTGTCGATCTGCGAAATCGATCCAAAAATGGATCGAATGGCCGGCGAAGACATGGATCTCTATGCGGCGGCCAATTCTGTCGTATTCCTGGTAGTCGGAATATTGATCCGGCGTCGAACGCAACTTGACGAAGTGGCTCATAAGGCGTGTCCGCACTCTTTTGGGGAGGGAATCGAGGACGGCAATCGCCTCCAAATCGACGAGAAGCCGATAGTCCGTGGCGCGGACTATTCGGAATACCGCTTCCGTAGATCGTCGAGCTCGACCCAATGCGCGGGGTCGGTATCGTCGATTTTCTCGGCGAGAGTACGCTTGAACGCCTCGTCTTGCTCAGTTTGTCGCGAGATGAGGAAAGCGATCAACTCGCGCTGTTCGGAAAGCTGCAAATGAGCGGCTTGCTCCTTGAGTTGCGCCAGTGACATAAAGGAACCTTATCCACGAATGGGAGGAGCGTCAATTCGCGCCAGCTGTGATCCTGATCGAATTCTGTGACAGGCGCCCAGCCCCGTCAGGGACCAAAGACCAGCCGGTCATCCATCAAATCCATGGCTCTTTCGTCCCTTCCGGGACTGGGTCGGCGCGGGGGCGTTGTTCCCAGCGCTGAAGCGCTGGGCTATTTTCCATCGCCCTGGCGGGCGAATCGGCCCGTGCCTGAATGTCGATTCAGCCCACTGCACGGCGGTGGTTTGCCGCGATTGCTTGCTTCGAGGTGGGCACTGCGTCCAGTCTGCACGACCGAAGACTTCCCCCTTATGCTCCCGTTCCATTTGCGGCTCGCGCCATGAAAACTATGCCAAAGTGGCAGCGGCATCCTGCCGCTGATCGTTCCAAGGCGAAGCGGCAGGATGCCGCTGCCACTCTTCCTGCCATACCGGGTTCGATGAACCCGGCTACCGCGCGCGCCGCCACCACCCCCTCGTCATGAAAACAGTCATCCTCTGCGGCGGCAAGGGCACGCGGCTGCGCGAAGAAACCGAGTATCGTCCCAAGCCCATGGTCCCCATCGGGGGCCGGCCCGTGCTTTGGCACATCATGAAGATTTACGCGCACTACGGGTTCACGGACTTCATCCTCTGCCTCGGTTACAAGGGCGAGATGATCAAGGACTACTTTCGCAATTACCTGTGGCACACGTGCGACACTACGCTGCGGCTCGGCCGCCAGCCAGCCGTCGAGTTTCACACCCGCCACGATGAGGAAGACTGGACCGTCACCCTCGCCGACACGGGCGAAGAAACCATGACCGCCTCCCGCGTGCGCCAGATCGAAAAGTATCTCGGCAACGACGACACCTTCCTCCTCACCTACGGCGACGGCGTCGGCAACGTCGACATCCCCGCCGTCATCCGTCAGCACCAGGCCTCGAAGAAAGTCTGCACCGTCACCGCCGTGCATCCGCCGGGGCGCTTTGGCGAGCTGGCCCTCGGCAAGGAAAATACGGTCGAAGGTTTCAACGAAAAGCCGCAGACCGAAGGCGGCTTCATCAACGGCGGTTTCATGGTTTGCAGCCGCGAAATGTTTTCCTATTTGCCCGATGACCCGAGCATGATGCTCGAACAGGTGCCGATGCAACGCATCACCGCCGACGGCAAACTCGGCGCCTATTTGCATGACGGCTTCTGGCAACCAATGGATACCTTTTACGAATTCAACCTGCTGAACCGCCTCTGGAGCGAGGACGGCGCGCCGTGGAAGATATGGTAGTCGCGCCCAACATCTTCGCGGACAAAAACGTCTGGATTTCCGGCGCTTCCGGCTTCAAGGGAAGCTGGCTCGCCGAATGGCTGTTGACGCTCGGGGCCAACGTCTACGGTCTCTCTCTCCCTCCCGACACCACTCCCGCGCTTTTCCAACAGCTCTCGCTCGAAACGCGCATCCACCACACCTTCGGCGACGTCCGTGACCCGAAAGTCGTCCGCGATTCGATCCGCCAGGCCCAGCCCGATTTCGTCTTCCATCTCGCCGCCCAGCCCCTGGTGCGCCGTTCGTATCGACGGCCGGTCGAAACGTGGGAAACCAATGTGCTCGGCACCATCCATGTGCTCGAGGCCCTGCGCGAACACACCGAACCCTGCGCTGCCGTCCTCATCACCACCGACAAGTGTTACGAAAACCGCGAATGGCACTACGGCTACCGCGAGGAAGACCCGCTCGGCGGTTACGACCCCTACAGTTCGAGCAAGGCCGGCGCCGAACTGGCCATCGCCGCCTGGCGGCGCTCTTTCTTCAAGGGCCACGCCGTCCGCATGGCCAGCGCCCGCGCCGGCAACGTCATCGGCGGTGGCGATTGGGCCGAGGACCGCATCATCCCCGATGCCGTGCGCGCCTTGCAGGCCGGCCAGTCTATTCCCGTTCGCAACCCCACGGCCACCCGCCCCTGGCAGCACGTCCTCGAGCCGCTGAGCGGCTACCTCACTCTCGCCGCGCAACTCTTTGCCCCCGACAAAGTCCTCGACTCCGCCTTCAACTTCGGCCCCACCCTCGAGTCCAACCGTCCCGTCGCCGAGCTTGTCCGCGCCATCCTCCAGACCTGGCCTGGCGAATGGAAAGATTGCTCCGACCCCGATGCCGTTCACGAGGCCCACCAACTGCACCTCGCTACCGACAAAGCCTTCCGCATGCTCGACTGGTCCCCACGTTGGACTTTTGCTGAAGCGATCCGCCACACCGTCGAATGGTATCGCGCCGCCAGCCAAATCGCCGCGAGCGACCACCAGCGTTTCATCGATCTCACCCGGGGCCAGATCGAGCAGTTTACTCGCGCAGGCGGCGCATCGTAGCGCGTTTGAGGGAATTCTATCGCGCGTTCCGTCACTCTCATCGCGTGCGATAGCCTCCCGATTCCTTGAAAACATCGGGCCAGCCTCCGCCGATGATGTCGTAGCGCATGCTGGCCGGCTTGGTTTCTTCCGCCCATTGCTTGATCGTTTGCGAGCGCGTTTTGAGGCGGACCGCCGCAGGGCCGGATTGCTCGACGATCGAGCCGACGGTGTCGCGGGAAATAATACAGCCCATGACCGTCGGCACCTCTTCGCGGGAGTGGCGGAAGGGTTGGACCGCTTTCTCGAAGAAAGCCGGATCGGTATAATACACCCCGCAAAGCGCATACAGCTTTCCCGCCGTCGTGGCATCGACGAGCAGTTGCTTGAAGGCGGCATCGGCTTGCGGGTTTTTGGACAATGCGCGGAAGGTCACCAGGACTGGTGGTGTGATGCCTGCTTCGCCAACTCCCTCGCTGCAAAACTGACCAGCGGCCGCCACGGTCTGGTAGGCCTTTTTGTCGTCTGGCGACAAGGTTGCGGGCGGCGCGGCAAGGCCGGAGGCGGACGAGATGATCAATAAGAAGAGGGTTGTCGTTCTGGCGACCATGCGACGGAAAGAGTTGCCTATTATCATACACCGGTCAGTCCACATACGATGGCGAAGATTGCTCCCGCCAATTCGCGCTTCGGCATGAGGACAGCGGCGACCGGGGCTACGGGCTTGCGTAGGATGTCCACCTGCTAAGGAAGGTGACTGCCGCGGGATTGACGATACACGCGAAAAGCCGTTGGCGCGCTGGCCGAAACTCGGTTACTGCTCCTGCCCCTCTTTCATGAATCGCCCCCTTTCATCCCGTTTTGCCGCCCTCTACGCAGCGGCTTTCGCGCTGTCGTGGTCACTCGCGGCGTGCAAGAAACCGGAGATCCGCGTCTATACGATCGCGAAGGAAGCGACCCCAGCGCCGGCACCGTCCACGTCGGCAGGTCAGTCAGGAGGCGAGGAGGCGAAGGCCGCACCCCGTCCGCGCCCACAGCTCGATTACAAGTTGCCCGCCGGCTGGCAGGACACGGGGCCGAGCGCATTCAGTCTCGTGAATTTCCGCATCCCGACGCCCACCGGTGAGGCCATGGTGAATATCACACCGCTGGCCGGGATGAGCGGGCGCGATACCATGATCGTCAATATGTGGCGCGAGCAGGTGGGCGAGCCGCCCCTGGAGGAAGCGGATGCCGCGGCGAGTCTCACCCCCGTAGACGTGGGCGGCGAACAAGGAAAACTCTTCGAGGTGACGGGCAAGCGGGAAGGACAGTCGCTGGAAATCATCACTGCTTTCGTGCACCGCCCGGACGGGAGTTGGTTTTACAAGTTGCAGGGTGACACGGAGGCGGTCGCTGCGCAGAAGACGGCGTTTCTCGATTTCCTCAAAACGGTCAAGATCAAGCCGGGGACGGCGGAAACCGCTGCGAATAATGCCCCGGCTTCGGAGCCGGCGCCGAAGGCAGAGCCCGAGCCCGCGCTGCACGTGGTGGCGCCCGAGGGCTGGCAGGAACAGCCGCCGGGACAGATGCAGGTGGCGAAATTCAGCGTCGAGAAGGATGGCGGCAAGGCCGATATTTCGGTGAGCGTTTTTTCCAGCGATACCGGCGGCATGCTCGGCAATGTGAACCGCTGGCGCCGCCAGATCGGGCTCGAGGATGTCGATGAAAACGGCCTCCAGGAATGCGTGACCACGCTCGAAGGCGCGCACATCGACGGCGCGCCGGGACCGGTGCTGGTGGACCTCGCCAAGGACAACCGCCGGCTGCTCGGTGCGATCGTGCCGCGGGAAAGCCAGTGGTGGTTTTACAAGATGGTCGGCGACGCCCCGGCGGTGAACGCCGAGCACGACAGCTTCGTCCAATTCGTCAAGAGTCAGCCATGAGCCGCAGCCTTTGGAAATTTCTCACTTCGCTCCGCGTCACCATCGTGTTGCTGGCGCTGGCTATCGTGCTGGTCTTCGTGGGCACGGTTGCGCAGGCGGATGAAGGGCTCTATCAGGTGCAGAACCGCTATTTCCGCCACTGGTGGATCATCGGCACGACGCTGTGGGGGCACAAGATGCCGTGGTTTGTCTGGCCCGGCGGCTACACCATCGGCGTCAGCCTGCTCATCAACCTCGTCGCGGCGCATATCAAGCGCTTCCAGTGGAGCATGTCGAAGGTCGGCATCCATCTCACGCATCTCGGCATCATCATCCTGCTCGTGGGCCAGCTCTCCACGGACATGCTCCAGCAGGAATCGACAATGGCTTTCAACGAGGGCGAGGCGGGCAACTACATCGCGCGCCACCGCGAGCGGGAACTCGTTTTCACGACGGACGTTGGCAACGACAAGGAGCAGGTCGTTTCGATCCCGGAGGAAATGCTCGCGAACGCCGCGGCACCAAAGACCCCCAATTTACTTGTCCGCGCTTGGAATTGGGTGCGGCGTCGCCCGAATAGCGGTGAGGACATCACGAACCCGGCACTGCCATTCACCGTGCGCGTGAAGCATTACGAGCCCAACGGCGATTTCGTCTCGAACGCCGAGGTGATCGACGCGGCCACCAAGCTCACCACCGCGCTGGCGACTGTGGACAGCGAATACCTGAGCGCCGATCAACTCGTGCCGCAGGCCCAGAAAGCAGAGCAGGCCGAAGGGCGTGTCGAGGTCTGGCGCGGGGCATTGCAGGCTATCGGCGAGAAAGACGTGCAGGACATCGTGGCTGCGGCACAAAAAGTCGCGGCGCAGCCCGAGTTGGAAGGCAAGCTGCGCGAAGAATT
>Ga0206946_1124_pt1 | contig 21620 bp, 17 predicted proteins | sample Alteio_BWOrgHeat_2_FD_152965 | JGI IMG/M metagenome (GOLD analysis project Ga0206946, IMG submission 152965) | Enriched cells from forest soil in Barre Woods Harvard Forest LTER site, Petersham, Massachusetts, United States -... | ecosystem: Environmental > Terrestrial > Soil > Temperate forest > O... | reverse complement strand
TACGGTGCGGGTTCGGCTGACGGATCGGCAGCAGCTTCAGTTCGGGTATAGCGCGGCGCATGCTGCTTCGCCACCGGCGGGGTTGATCTCGGAGTATGCGTATAACTATGCGGCGCAAAATGCGATCTTTGGCTGGAGTGGAGAGCTGCCGGGGAGGTGGGGGCGTGAGGTGTCGGCCCGGACGCAGGTGAATGTGGTACAGAGGACGATGCAGACGGCGTATCCGCTGTGGGATGTGGGGCTTGAACGGAATGTTGGGCGGGTGCGGCCTTATCTCCGGCTACTGAATTTGAGCAATACTGGGTACCAGGAGATACCGCAGGTTCCGATGCAGGGGCGGACGGTAATGGCGGGAGCCGCGTTTTTATGGGATCGACGTTGATGAAGGGCGGCGTATAGGATGAGATGCGGTCGGGAAATTGACCCTGACCGATCTTCAGGAAGGCATCTCAATCGACATGGCCATCGGCACCAGCGTAACGACTACCAATCAGCAGTACGGGACCCAGAAGACAGATGTCCGGGCCATGAGCATCGCAACGATGCTGTTTTTCATGTGGGGCTTTCTTACCTGCCTGAATGACATCCTGATTCCGCACCTGAAGGGCATCTTTGATCTGAACTATGCGCAGGCGATGCTGGTGCAGTTCTGCTTCTTCTCGTCGTACTTCATCTTTGCGCTGCCGTCGGGGAAGCTGGTGGAGTGGGTGGGGTACAAGCAGGCGATGGTGGTTGGTCTGCTGGTCATGGCTGCTGGAGCGTTTCTGTTTTTGCCGGCTTCAACGGCGGCTTCGTTCGGGCTGTTTCTGTCGGCATTGATCATTCTGGCTGCTGGCATTACGTGCCTGCAGGTGGCGGCGAATCCTTATGTGGCGAACCTTGGGCCTCCGGAGACCTCGGCGGCGCGGCTGAATCTTTCGCAGGCGTTCAACTCGTTCGGGACGTTTGTTGCTCCCTTCTTCGGCAGCATCTTGATTCTGAGCTCTACGCAGCTTTCGTCGGACAAAGTTAAGGCACTCTCGGGGGCGGCGCTTCAGCAGTATCGAATGGAACAGGCTTCTTCGGTGCGGCTGCCGTATCTGGGGATCGGGCTGACGCTGGTGTTGCTGGCGATTTCGTTTGCGGTGCTGAAGATGCCGACGATGGACTTTACCCGGGACATTCGGCCGGGAGAACTGGATGCTTCGGCGACTAAGGACAGCATCTGGAAGCATCCTGTGCTGCTGGCTGGAGCCCTGGCGATCTTTGTGTATGTGGGGGCGGAGGTTTCGATTGGCAGCTTCCTGGTGAACTACTTTGGACTGCCGGATATCGCGGCGTTTCCGGAGAAGACGGCGGCGAAGTATGTGTCGCTGTATTGGGGTGGGGCGATGGTGGGGCGGTTTATCGGGTCGTGGCTGCTGACGAAGTTCAGGACGAGTACGGTGCTGGGGACGGCTGCTGTGGTGGCGTGCGGGTTGGTGGTGACTTCGATCATCACGCATGGGCATACGGCGATGTGGGCGATTCTGGCTGTGGGGCTGTTCAATTCTGTTATGTTCCCGAGTATTTTTACGGTTGGGCTGACTGGGTTGGGGCCGCTGACTTCGAAGGGGTCGAGTTTGATGGTTGCGGCGATTGTGGGAGGAGCGCTGATTCCGCTGGCTGAAGGGCATTTGGCCGATCAGATTGGCGTGCAGCATGCCTTTATGATTCCGGCGGTTTGCTATATCTATATTGCTCTGTTTGGGTATTTGGGAGGACGGCGGGCGGAGCGTGAGGTTGGGGTGGCGGCTTAGGTTTCTAGTTTCGGGATGCCAGTGAGAAGGCCCATCGTCGCTTGAATGCGATGGTGGGCCTTTGCTTCTGGTTTATTTGGCCGCGAGCTCGTTTTTGGCGATGACGCCGCCCTTCATGACGAAGGGGACGTGCTCGAGGGCTTCGACTCGCTGGAGTGGGTCTTCTTTGAGGGCGATGAGGTCGGCGTAGTGTCCGGGTGAGAGGACGCCTACGTCGGAGGCGCGGCCGATGAGGTCTGCGGCGTTGCGAGTGGCTGCCTGGATGGCCTGAGCGGGTGTCATGCCGTACATGACCATGTAGTGGAACTGCTTGGCGTTGTCGCCGTGTGGGTAGACGCCGGCGTCAGTGCCGAAGGCCATTTTTACGCCGGCCTCGAAGGCTTTGCGGAAGTTTTCACGCTGGAGTTTGCCTACGCTGCGTTCTTTGACGAGCATCTCTTCCTGAATGCCGAAGTCTTTGGCTTTGCCGAGGATGTCGTCGTCGTCGTAGATGTCCATGACGAAGTAGGTGCCGTGGGCTTTGGCGAGGCGGATGCCTTCGTCGTCGACGAGCGAGGCGTGCTCGATGGAGTCGATGCCGGCGTTGATGGCGTCCTTGATGGACTGGGCACCGTGGGCGTGCGCGGCGATTTTGCGGCCGGTGGCGTGCGCGGTGTCGGCGGCCATCTTCAGCTCTTCGAAGGTGTATTGCGGGGCGCCGGGCTGGTCGCCTTTGCTGAGGACGCCACCGGAGGCGAGGATCTTGATGACGTCGACGCCGTATTTGACCTGGGCGCGGATGGTCTGGCGGATCTGCTCCGGGCCGTCGGCGATGGAGAAATCACGCTCTTCGGGGAACATGGTGACGCGTGTTTGGGGAGAGTAGTTGTTGAGGTCGCCGTGACCTCCGGTGATGGAGAGTGGTGGACCGGAGGCTACGATGCGGGGGCCGGGGAGGAGACCTTCGTTGATGGCGTTGCGGAGGTCGACGGCCATGAAGGGAAGCGAGCCTACGTCGCGGACGGTGGTGAAGCCTGCGTCCAGGGTTCGCTGGGCGTTGACGACGCTGGCGTAGGCGTGGGTGAAGGGAGTGTTTTTGAAGGAGTTGATGGGGTCGTACTTGTCGGCGCGGGCTCCGAGATGGGTGTGGCAGTCGATGAGGCCGGGGAGGACGTAGTCCTGGCTGAGATCGACTACTTTGGACCCGGCGGGGATGGCGAAGGTTCCGGCTTCGATGGATTGGATGCGGTCTTTCGCGAGGACCAGGACTACGTTCTGGTGGTAGGTGCCGGTTTCACTGTCGAAGAGGTGTCCGGCTTTGACGTAGGTGGTCTCGGGGGTTTGGGCGTGGAGGGCGAATGAAAGTGTGATGGCGGGCAATAAAGCGCATAAACCGGCGAATTTCCGCATCGGGTGCCTCTCGGATTTGAATTTAGGTCAGTGTAGTGGATTTGGATTGGAGGTGTGACTCGGTTTGAAGGGAAGGACCCCTTGATCGGCTATGACTCGCGTTAAAACGATTCGCGTCTTGGGCGAATGCTACTCATGCGATAAGACTGCGATGGATGGGCACCCGACCGGCCTTTAATCTACGGAACGGTACCAGAGTTTTTGTAAGACGCCGATGAAGTGGTTGTTTTTTTCGGGTGCAATTTATCGTTGGGAGTATAAGTATAGTGATTGGAAAGAGGACGAATCGGCAGCGAGGGATGTTTTTGCTGGCACTTAGGTTGGAGACCATCGTGGGACCCGATGGTAGGGCGGTAACGTAACAGCCAAGCCTTAAGGAGGCTCATTTGGGATTGATCTCAACTGCAAAAAACATTCTTCCTGCACCACTTCGGAAGTCGTTGAAAAAGTTCTATCAATCCACTCTCGATCTTACCGATGCAAGATCACGACAGAGAGATATGATTCCGCCGCGATCTATGGACTTCGTGGGCGATGGCGATTTCAAGAAGACGGGACTGGAGTTCAGGAAGCTGTTTATAGAGTTTGGTGGCTTGAAACCAGATCACAGGGTATTGGACGTAGGATCTGGAATAGGAAGGATGGCTGGCCGTCTGACATCCTATCTCTCCCCTCAAGGCGAGTACCAGGGCTTTGACATAGTGAAGATGGGCGTTGACTGGTGCCAAGTCAACATTACTTCGAGGTATCCTAACTTTCACTTTCAGCATGCGGATATTCACAACAATCAATATAATCCTGGCGGAAGATATCGAGCTTCGATCTACAGCTTTCCTTATCCGGATGATTATTTTGATTTCATTTATCTTACATCGGTGTTCACCCATATGTTCACGGGGGATATGGAACGGTATCTTGCGGAGATATCTCGCGTCCTAAAGACTGGGGGCAGAGTTTTCATCACTTGTTTCCTCATGAACGACGAGTCTAGAGAGTTCATCGCAAAGGGCAGGAGTACGCAAAATTTCATCCACAAACTAGATGGCTGTTATACGACGACGGTAGAAAATCCCGAGGCCGCTATTGCCTTCGACGAAGACTACATGCAATCGGCTGTGCAGCGATTTGGATTATCGCTCTCTGAACCGGCCCACTTCGGGTCGTGGTGCGGCCGGTCCAAATTTTTAAGCTACCAAGATATTTTAATAGTTCAAAATCAATCGACTTAGCTTGAAATGGTTCCCCGCTAGTTTGTTTCGGCGCTCTAGTCGAGGAAGCGTTTGGCTATGCCTTCGTAAGCGTCTATGCGGCGGTCGCGTAGGAAGGGCCAGTGTTGGCGGGTTACTTCGATTAGTTTGGGGTCGAGGTCGGCGTAGAGGATCTCTTCTTTGTCGTGGCTGGCCAGGGCGATGATGCGGCCGAAGGGGTCGGCTATGAAGCTTCCTCCCCAGAATTCGATGCCGGAGTGGGGGGTGTGGTCGCCGGGGCCGCGGAGTTCTACGGTGGCGGGGTTGCCGTCGGCGGCGGGGGCTTTGAATTTGACGTCGCCGTGCTCGTGGCCTACGCGGTTGACTGCGCAGACGAAGACTCCGTTGGCGATGGCGTGGGCGCGCTGGGCGGTCTGCCAGGCTTCGTATTGGGCGGTGCCAAACTCTTCTTTCTCGGAGGGGTGCCAGCCGATGGCGGTGGGGAAGAAGAGGACTTCTGCTCCGCGGAGAGCGGTGAGGCGGGCGCCTTCGGGGTACCACTGGTCCCAGCAGACGAGAGTGCCGATGGGGCCTTGCGTGGTTTGCGTGGATTTGAAGCCGAGGTCGCCGGGGGTGAAGTAGAACTTCTCGTAGTAGAGAGGGTCGTCGGGGATGTGCATCTTGCGGTAGATGTCGGCGATGCGTCCGTCCTTTTCGATGGTGACGGCGGTGTTGTGGTAGAGGCCGGGGGCGCGGCGCTCGAAGAGGGAGGCTACGAGGACGACACCGGCTTCGCGGCAAACGCGGGTGAGGACGTCGGTGGAGGGGCCGGGAATGGGCTCGGCGAGGTCGAAGAGGGCGTGATCTTCGCGCTGGCAGAAGTACTGGGCGCGGAAGAGCTCGGGGAGGCAGACGAGGGTGGCTCCCTGGCGGGCGGCTTCGTAGACGCGCTCGGCGGCCTTGTCGAGGTTGAGCTGGGTGTCCGGGGCGCAGGACATCTGGATGAGGGCGACGCGTTTGGTCGAGTTTTTAGCCATGGCAATCCCTTTCATTTTATAGGCGGATCGTTTGCTAGCGCTGCGTGGGGAGTGCTTCTTGCTGAAACTTAACAACGGAGAAGAAGGTGCTCGTTTCTGGATTACTGCGGGCCGAACTCCTGAATGAGGGTCCGAACGATGGAGTAGGCCGGTTTTGGGTTGTAGTCTGCGTCGGTGATTCCGAAGAAGTTGAAGAGATGGGATTGGCCGGTGGGGTCAGGATGGACGACGTCGCGCAGGTCGAAGAGGGTGTAACGGTCGATGTTGAGGCGGTCGCTGAGCGTGTGGATGGTGCGAATGACGGTCTCGAGTGTCTCGGCCTGTTGCGCGAGGGAGCGATTCGGGGCGGTGGGCCAGCCGTGCTCAGTGATGTGGATTGGGATGTGGCTGGAGATGCTGGCTGCTGGAAGCCATGTGTGGCGCATGGTCTCGAGAATGCCGATTACGGAAGATGTCAGGTCGCCGGGTGTTCCGGGAGGGGATACGGGACGGAAGACGTCGGGGAAGAAGTCAAGGCCGACGTAGTCCAGAGCGTTGAAGAAATCGGGTGTGGCGATGGATTTGAGGCTGGACCAGAAGGCTTCGCCGGGGCCGAAGGTTGGGGTGGCGTTGAAGCCGACTTTGACGTGAGAGGCACCGAGTGCGCGGAGGGTGGTTTTGGCGGCGATGACTCCTTCGACCACGGCGCGCTGCACGTTGGGGTAGGGGCCGTCGATGATGTTTGGCCCGTTGGTGAAGTTTGGCTCTTCGGTGATCTGGATGGAGTAGAGGAGGTTGTGGTGCTCATTGATGCGGGAACGAACGAAGTCAAGGTAGGCGGGAACGTCGCCTGATGCGGAACGGAACTGGAGGACGAGATCGAGCGGGCGGATGTCCTGGCGGGCGTACTGCGCGTAGTTCTGCGGCGCGGAGGCGATGGTGGCGAGTGAGCTTCCGGTGTCCTGGAAGCTCTCGTAGCAACGGATTATGAAGGGGCGAGTGTTGCCTTGGAGATCGTCGAGCAGGGGATGGATTTTAGAGGGATCGTCGGGGAGGCCCTGAAGCAGGCCGGTTTCGGCGCCGACAGGACCGCCTGGGTAGATGCCAAAGATGAAGGGTCGCAATGGGGATACGCTCACGGATTGTTCTCCAGATTGGATGGTATGTGTGCCGGCACGATGGTTTGCAGCGAAAATTGAGGGATATTGCTTTTTTCGTGCGCGAATTTCTGTTAGTTTTGAGGTGTAGAGCCGTCTGGCACAGCGTCTGACGGGCCCCTCTTCAAACCACCTGAAAATATCTTGTCCCAGCCGTTGCGGTAGCCGTGTATTTCATTGCAGAAGGAGCAATACGTTGAGCGAATTTCGTGATTTTCTGGAACTTCCGTATGCAGAGCTGGAAGACCTGAACCTGCAGGCCAAAGAGCAGCGCAAGAAGCGCGTCGCCGCCGATGTGATTCAGGAAGAGCGCCTGAAGTACCTGACCGACGAGAAGCGGATTAAGGCCGTGACCGTGCTGTTCAGCGATCTTGAAGGCCGCCTGCACATGCTCGATTACGACAAGAAGTTTCTGGTCAAGAGCTATGACAACCTGACGTTCGATGGCTCGTCGATCCGCGGTTTTACTGCGCAGCGTGAGAGCGATCTGCGATTGGGCATCGACTGGAGCGCATTCTACTGGGTTCCGGCTGATGTGTTTGGCGCGGGCAAGGTGATGGTGTTCGGCGAGGTGATCGACAAGAACGGCACCACGTACAGCGCGGACATTCGCGGCGTTCTGAAGCAGCTCTCGACGGAGTTGTATGAGAACCAGGGTTACACGCTCAACGCTGCCAACGAGATTGAGGGCTTCCTGTTCGAGGGGATCGACGCCGAGCGTCGCTATCATGAGACGGGCAGCTTCGAGTACGTCAACAAGGGTGGGTATTATCACTCGCTGCCGGGCGATCCGCTGCGTGAGTTCATCGATACGACGGCTGAGGTTCAGCGCGCGATGGGCTTCGAGAATGAGAAGGATCACCCTGAGGTTGCGCCTTCGCAGTTCGAGATCAACTACAGCTATGGCGAGGTGGTTGCGGCTGCCGACCAGATTCAGCTGTACAAGCTGATCTGCCGCCAGGTGGCGACACAGATGGGCATGACGGCGAGCTTTCTGCCGAAGCCAGTTGTCGGCGTCAATGGCAGCGGCATGCACACCAATGTTTCGATCACCAAGAACGGCAAGAACATCTTCTGGGATCCGAAGGGCGAGGAGAAGATTTCGAAGCTCGCTTGGCAATTTACGGATCGCATTCTGACGCACGGCAATGATCTTTGCCTGCTGTTGAATGCCAGCGTGAATGCTTATCGTCGGCTTGATCCTCACTTTGAGGCTCCAAACCAGCTGAAGGCTTCGGCTGTGGATCGCGGATCGATGATTCGTATTCCGATTGGCAACGAGAAGTCGGCGCGCGTCGAGGTTCGCTCGGTCGGGCCGGATGCGAATCCTTACCTGGTGCTGTACTCGATCTTCAAGACCGGCCTGCATGGCGAGACGGCGAAGATCAAGAACCTGCGTCAGGCGGAACGCTACCTGCCGGACAACGTGTACACCGCGCTCGAGAACTTCCGCAACGCTGAGTGGACGACGAAGCTGCTGGGTGCGGACGTGAAGGGGCGCTATGCGGATCTGAAGCAGGCTTCGGCGGATCGCTGCCCGCGGCTGCTGGGTACGATTGTCAAGGCGCCTGAGGTTCAGTTCCACCATGACGTTTACAACCAGCTGCTTTGGAATATTTTCTAGGCTTCGGAAATTCCGATACTATGAAAGCCCCGGTATCTGCCGGGGCTTTCTATTTGTGGCGGCGCACTTTTATGATGCCAGCAGGCTGTGTTCGATAAGCGCACCTTGAGGTTGCCACTCGTATCGTGGCGGTGATAGCCTTCGCGTAATCTTCACGTGGAGCCAAACACACATGCAGGCAAGCTACAACGGCATCACCGTCCCGACGGACGGTCAGGCAATTCAGTACGCCAACGGCAAGTACACTGTTCCCGATAACCCGATTATTCCCTTTATTGAAGGCGATGGCACTGGCCGCGACATCTGGAAGGCTTCGCAGCGAGTGTTCGATGCGGCAGTTGAGCAGGCTTATGGCGGCAAGCGCTCGGTGAAGTGGTTCGAAGTACTGGCGGGGGAGAAGTCGTATCGCCAGACGCAGAACTGGCTGCCGGACGACACGGTGAAGGCTACTGTTGATTTTCGTGTCTCGATCAAGGGACCGCTGACTACGCCAGTGGGGGGCGGGATTCGTTCGCTGAATGTAGCGTTGCGTCAGTTGATGGATCTTTATCAGTGCGTGCGGCCGGTGAAGTACTACAGCGGCGTGCCTAGCCCGGTGAAGCATCCTGAGAAGCTTGATGTTGTGATCTTCCGTGAGAACACGGAGGATATTTATGCCGGTATCGAGTTCCGCGAGGGCACGCCTGAGGCTGCGAAGTTTATTGCGTTCGTAAATGACGACATGCTGAAGGGTGGAAAGAAGAAGATCCGGCTTGATTCGGGTGTTGGTGTGAAGCCGATCTCGATCACCGGGTCGAAGCGGTTGGTGCGGGCGGCGATACAGTACGCACTGGATAACGGGCGCAAGACCGTGACGCTGGTTCATAAGGGCAACATTCAGAAGTTTACCGAGGGAGCGTTTCGTGAGTGGGGGTATGAGGTTGCGTCGCAGGAGTTTCGCGAAGAGACGGTAACGGAACGGGAGAGCTGGATATTGGGAAACCTTGAGGCAAACCCCAAGCTAACGGCGGAAGAGAATGCCGCGCTTGTTGAGCCGGGAATTGAGTTTGCGGCTAAGGAGTTTGGCGAGGCAGTGGTGGCCGAAGTGAAGCAAGTGATTGCTTCGATTGGCGCTTCCCATGGTGATGGGAAGTGGAAGAAGAAGATTCTGATCAACGACCGCATTGCCGACTCGATCTTCCAGCAAATTATTTTGCGACCAGAGGACTATAGCGTATTGGCTACGACGAATCTGAACGGCGACTACATCTCCGATGCCGCCGCGGCGCAGGTCGGCGGGCTCGGAATCGCTCCGGGCGGAAACATTGGTGATGGGTATGCTGTGTTTGAGGCTACGCACGGGACGGCGCCGAAGTATGCGGATAAGGATGTTATCAATCCAGGATCGGTGATTCTGTCGGGCGTGATGCTATTCGACTTTCTAGGCTGGACAGAGGCGGCGCGGCTAATTGAGTCGTCGATGGAGAAAACGATTGGACAGAAGTTCGTGACGTACGACTTCGAGCGCGGAATGCAGGGTGCGACCAAGGCCAAGACGAGCGAGTTTGCTAGCCGTATGATTGAGAATATGGGCTAGGTCTTGGGCGACCACGGATCTGCGCGGATTTAACCGGATTTAAGAACAAGCAATAGCATAAGTTGGATAGGAGAAGAGATGCGAAAGAAGGTAACGATAGTCGGCTCAGGCAACGTTGGAGCGACGGCAGCGCACTGGATTGCTGCGAAGGAATTGGCCGATGTTGTGTTGCTCGATGTAGTAGAAGGCGTGCCGCAGGGTAAGGGGTTGGATCTGCTGGAGGCGATGCCGATTGAGAAGCGTGATGTCAGCATCATCGGAACGAATGATTATGCGGACACGGCGAACTCAGACATCGTAGTGATTACGGCAGGTATCGCACGTAAGCCTGGCATGAGCCGCGACGATCTGTTGAATACGAATTACAAGATCATGAGCGATGTGGTCTCGAAGGTGGTTGCGGCGTCGCCGAATACGATCATTATCGTGGTGTCGAATCCGCTGGATGCGATGGCGCAGACGGCATTCAAGCAGGCGGGGTTGCCGCGTGAGCGCGTGATCGGCATGGCTGGGGTGCTGGATTCGGCGCGGTTTCGGACGTTTATCGCGCAGGAACTGAATGTGTCGGTGGAGAACGTTACAGCGTTTGTGCTGGGCGGACACGGCGACACGATGGTTCCGCTTTCGCGGTATTCGACTGTGGCTGGGATTCCGATTACGGAGTTGATTGCACCGGACCGGCTGAAAGAGTTGGAGACGCGTACTGCCAATGGCGGCGCGGAGATTGTGAAGCACCTGAAGACGGGCTCGGCTTACTATGCTCCTTCGGCGGCTGCGGTTGAGATGGTTGAGGCGATTCTGAAGGACAAGAAGAAGATTCTGCCTTGCGCTGCTTATTTGCAGGGTGAGTATGGGATCTCCGGGCTTTATGTTGGGGTGCCTTGCAAACTCGGCGCGAAGGGGTTGGAACAGATCATTGAGATCAAACTGACGCCTGAGGAGCAGGTTGCACTGAACAAGAGTGCGGATGCCGTAAAAGAGCTTTGCTCGGTGATTGGCGTGGCGTAAAACGAGCTTAAAACGATCTGCCGATGAGAGGTCCGCTCAATAAGAGCGGACCTCTTTGTTTCTAGCGCTGACAGATTTCTCGATTTTGTTCGCCGGAGAGAGGGGATTGAACCCGGTTGTCTCCAGGCTTTTGGTACGGAGCGAAAGCGTTATTAGGCATCTCTCTGGGCGATCGTACGGGCGAAAATGGGGTTGTTTCATTTTTTTATTGACGGTTGTATGTCGTCGCATATAAAAATTCGTCCGTACCTAATAATTAGTTTTTATGGGACAGAGTTTTTTCGCGTGAACTGAATACGTGTCTATTTTCCAAGAAATGTATACGTATCCAAGCTCTCCGAGAGGCCAAGGAGCTACTGAGATGAAATTAGTACTAAGACTGATCGCAATGTTGAGCGTGGTTTGCTTTATGAGTGTGCAGGGCCAGGCCCAGTCCTCGAGCGGAACCATCAGCGGACATGTAGTCGATTCAACGGGCGGCGTGGTTGTGAATGCCGACGTCCAACTGATCAACCAAAATACGGGTGTTGTGATCGACACAAAGGTTCTTTCCAGCGGCGACTTTATCTTTGCCGATGTGCAGCCGGGAACTTTTGCCGTCGTCGTGAAGATGGCAGGTTTCAAGGAACTGCACAAGGAAGGACTGAGACTGAGCTCCTCGGAGCGTCTGTCGGCCGGTACGATGGTGCTTCAAGTGGGAACTGTATCGGAGTCGGTGGTGGTGTCGGCGGCGAATACGGCGGTACAGACGTCGAGCGCCGAGGTCTCGGGGTTGCTGGACGACAAGCAGCTGAATAACCTGCTGGTGGTTGGCCGCGACTTCATGGGAATGCTTCGCACTGTTCCCGGCGTTGTGGGCGGCAGCGGCTCTGGCAGCCTGGGAACATCAGGAACGCCGAACATCAACGGCGGCCGCAATGTGATGAACTCCACCAACGTGGACGGTGTAAGTGGCAGCCCACGTGGCGGCGACAAGATCGATAGCAATGTGAACCTGGACGCGATTCAGGAGGTTAAAGTGCTGACCTCCAACTACCAGGCTGAGTACGGCGCGGGCGCCTCGGGGCCAGTTATCAACGTGGTGACGAAGGGTGGAACAAGCCAATTCCACGGTGCGGCGTACTACTACGGACGCAATGAGGCCTTCAATGCCAACGACTGGTTCAACAACAACACAGGAGTAGCGCGTCCGCGGTATCGGTATAACACCATCGGCGGCAACATCGGTGGACCTGTCTTCTGGCCGGGTCGGTTCAACTCCAACAAGAACAAACTCTTCTTCTTCTACTCGCAGGAGTACTGGCCTTCCAAGCAGCCGTATGGCTTGAAGAAGTACTGGGTCCCGACTGCACTGGAGAGGACCGGAGACTTTTCGCAGACGTATCAGCAGGGAACAGTTGGAGCGACGAACCTGCCGTTCCTCCTCAAAGTACCGGGGCAGGCCACGTCGAGTTGCGTGCAACCTTCCGTAGGAAAACCTAACGGTGGTTCCGGTTGTATTGCAGGAAACAAGCTCAGCAATATATCCAGCACGGCACAACAAGCGATCGATCCTCAGATGCAGGCGCTGGTGAATACGATTCCACTGCCGAACGTTGACCCAACCCAAGCAGGCAACAATGGAAACTGGAACTACGTAACGAATTATTCGGGCAGCAAGCCTGTCTATCAGGAGCTATTCCGCATCGACTATGCGGCGACGGACAAGCTGCGCATGTACGTCCGCGCGCAGTGGCTGGAAAACAATAACCAAGGCTTCGGTGCGACGGCGAACAAGATGCCGACACAGTTTCCGTACAACTACCAGACGAAGTCTCCGAACATGGTGTTCGACATGACCTACACGTTCAGTCCGACTTTGTTGAACGAGTTGACGATTGGAACCTCGGAGTTCGACGAATTCACACCTTATAACGCCAGCGACCTGCCAAAGGTGCAGAAGAGTGCCAGCGGATATAACTACGGTCAGCTCTATCCTGCGAACAACCCGCTGAATCTGTTTCCTGCGGTTTCCTTCGGGGGAACCAATGCAGTGTCGTTCGGTTGGGATTCGCGCTTCCCGTTTTACGACATCACGAAGCAGTACAGCCTTACGGACAGTGTGACCAAGATCCTAGGACGGCACAATACGAAGTTTGGCGTGGACCTGAAAACGGATCACTACCTGCAGGCGCACGGTTCCACGGGAACTCCGGAAGGGGCGTTCACGTTCAGCTCCAGCAGCAATATGGCTGCCGACACCTACAACGGCTTTGCGAACGCGCTGTTGGGCAACTTTCAGAACTATGCGGAGCCCAACACGCGGTCGGACTACAACCCACGCATCTATATTGTGGAAGGCTATGGCCAGGATCAGTGGAAGGTGACTCCGAAGCTGACGCTCGACTACGGCACACGTTTCGCATGGGCCAAGCCACCCACGCTTCAGACTGGCGGAAACTTTGTTCCCGATCTCTACGTTGCGGCAAATGCTCCGGCTATGTATAAACCGTGCAAGAGCGGCAGCCAGACGGGCGTTTGTGACCCGACGAACGGTAACTTTACTGCGAATCCGACGCTCAGCGGTCTGTTCGTTCCTTCCGCAGTTGCAAATCCGGTGCAGCTGACAAATGGCGCCATCACGACGACGAACCATGCTGGGTATCCCGGCGGCCTGGTGTACGGCACAGGCTTCCAGTGGGCGCCTCGGTTTGGCTTTGCTTATGATGTGTTTGGCGATGGTAAGACGGCCATCCGCGGCGGCGTCGGTATCTTCATCAATCCTGCGACGCAGATCGGGCAGGAAGGCGACATGACGCACAACCCGCCTAAGGAGTACACGACCACTGTGTACTACGACAACATCAAAAATCTCCAGAATGCAGCGGGCTATCAAGGTCCGACCGGGACCTTCAATGCGTTTCAGTTGCATCCGAAGGAGAGCAGGGTCTATGGCTTCAGCCTCGGTGTCCAGCGGGACATCGGCTTTGGAACGGTGTTGGGCGTGGGGTACGTCGGCAATGTTGCCCGCAACATGACGGGACAACAAAACCTCAACACGGTTCCATATGGTGCGGAGTTCCTCCAGGCGAACCAGGACCCGACAAAGACGTCGTGTGCAGGGAAGATTGTGAATGTGAACTGCACTCCGAACCCTCTCCCCGACAATTTCTTCCGGAAATATCAGGGGTATAACACGGTCAACTACAGGTTTACCGGGCTCACCTCAAACTATCACTCGATGCAGGTGACGGCGAACCGCCGGTTCAAGGGAGGCTTGCAGTTCGGCGTGGCCTATACGTGGTCGCGTGCGATGGACTATGCCGACAGTTATGACGGCGGCGTGGCCAGTTACCAGAATCTGCGTGCATGGAACTACGGACCTGCGGGCTTCGACGTTCGAAACATCCTCGTCGTGAACTACCTGTGGAGCATCCCCAACGGCAGCAGGTTGTGGAACAACTTCGCAACCCGAACACTGCTGGATGGCTGGCAGATCTCGGGGCTCGCGTCCTATACGGGCGGCGAACCGGCGACGACCGGCTACTCGGCGAAGTATGCGAATAGCTTCTCGAACGCTACAGGCGGAGGGGATGGTGCGCGTGTGGTCCTGACAGGTGATCCTATGAAGAAGGCACCGCGTAAGTTCGGCCAGTGGTTCGACACCAGCGTCTTCCAGGCTCCGACCCTATCAACACTGGACAATACCAAGTGCGGTGGTACCTGCCCCGACCTTGCGACTGCCCTGCAAACTGGTGCGCTTGTTCTGTCGAATGGCGTGTCCCCCTTTGCTCCTGTAAGGCTTCCGGGATACACGGATTTCGATACGGCCTTATTCAAAAATTTCAAGGTCGAGAACAAGTTCTCTGTGCAGCTGCGGTTGGAGTCGTACAACACGTTCAATACCCCGCAGTTCGACGCGGTTAATGTCGGGGGATCTGGCTTCGGCACTGGGCCATCGTTCGATGCAACCGGAGCGCAGACCAATGCTTCGTTCGGCCAGATCAGCGGTTCGAACGGCCCGCGTGTTCTGCAGCTTGCTGGGAGGATTAGTTTCTAACAGGAAGTGGAATCGATTCAAGTGTGTGCAGGGCATTTGAGTATGAATGCCCTGCGCAATTTTTTAGAGCTGCTCCTGGGCTGGGACGAGTCTTGCTATCGATCTGCACAGAGTGCTGTCGAATAAGGTAGAGATAAGAACGGCCCGCTTGGATGAGCGAGCCGTTTTTGTTTTTCGGGGGAGATGATTATGCCACGCGTTCGATGGTGACTGACTCGAGGACAACAGGGGTCTTGGGGCGATCCATGCCATCGCGGCTTACCTTCGAGATTTTCTCGACGATATCGTACCCATCGGTTACCTGCCCGAAGATGGTGTGCTTGCCGGTGAGCCAGCTTGTGTCGGTAACGGTAATGAAGAACTGTGAGCCGTTGGTGTTAGGACCGGCGTTGGCCATGGCTAGTTTGCCGGGCTGCTGGAAGCCGTGCTTCGAGCCACGGGTCTCGTCGGCGAACTTGTAGCCGGGACCGCCCATACCGGTGCCTTCCGGGTCGCCGCCCTGGATCATGAACTGGGGAATCACGCGATGGAAGATGGTTCCGTCGTAGAGCTTCGGTCCCTTCTTGCTGCGGCTGTTCCAATCCTTTGTGCCTTCGGCGAGGCCGATGAAGTTGGCTACCGTCTCAGGCGCATCTTTCTCGAAGAGTTCGCAGACGATGGTTCCTTCGGATGTTTTGAATGTTGCGTAGGTGCCAGGGTTCTTTGCCATTTGGTTCTTCTCCTTAACAAACTTGTTTCAGGTTATGAGATGCAAGGGGGAGGCATCTTCGCCAAGATCGCGAAGTGCAGTGGAATTATTTTGGAGTCGCAGCGGGCGCAGTGGCTGGAGTTGCGGGCAGCGGAGGAATGGGCTGACCCTCCCGTACGATTGTTACTCGGTCGATGACCACCGGGGTGAGGGGCTTGTCTTCGCTGTTGCGCTCCACTCGGGCGATGGACGCCACGAGCAGAACAGAATGAGCATCGCACTGGCCGAAGATTGTGTGTTTGCCGTTCAGTTGCGGTACGGGTGTTTCGGTGATGAAGAATTGTGAGCCATTGGTACCGCCGCCGGAAGGTCCTGGGCCGGCATTCGCCATTGCGAGGCGGCCTGGCTGGTCGAAGGTAAGTGAAGGGTCGATCTCATCCTGGAAGAAGTAGCCTGGGTCGCCGGCGCCGGTGCCCATCCTGTCGCCGCCCTGGATCATGAATTCCGGAATCACTCGATGGAACGTGGTGCCGTTGTAGTACGGCTGATTGTGGACTTTCTTGAGAGTTTTCGGATCGGTCCAATCTTTGGTTCCTTCGGCGAGTCCTATGAAATTGGCAACAGTTATTGGAGCCTGTTGGTCGTAGAGCTTGCACGTCAGGCGTCCCATGGTTGTGTCGATCACGGCGGTCGGCCCTGTGGGAACTGCGGGTGGCTTGGCCTGGCTTGTGGTGCTTGGAGCATCGGGAAGTTGCTCGGACGATGGCGATGTAGACTGCCCCAGCGCCGAAACACTGAAGGCTAAAGCGAATGCAAGGTAACGAAGCGTCATGCGTGTGTGTGTCACTCCATGGAACAGGCTATCGTAGACGACTGCGTGGAGCAACGTGCAGCGCCTCACATCAGACGCCGCCCCTGCAGGACGGAAGGTTTGCTCGGCGCATAGGTCCTCTAGGGAATTTTGATGCTCGTTTCATGAAAATAGGAAGAGAGATAGGAAGGGTTTGGCATCCAACATCGTTGGAGGATGAAGGAAATGGCGAAATTAGCGCTCTATGTGCCGTTGAAGGCGAAGCCGGGGAAGGAAGCTGAGGTTGAAGCTTTTTTGAAGCAAGGTGCCGAGATGGCGAAGAAGGAGGCCGGTACTGTGACTTGGTACGGTCTCAACGAAGGGGGAGGCAGATACAGTGTGTTCGATACCTTCAATGACGAGGCAGGCCGCGATGCGCACCTCAACGGCGAGATTGCCAAGGCCCTGATGGCGAAGGCCAGCGATCTTTTCGCTGAGCCGATTCACATCAATAAGATCGACATTCTCGGCAATAAGTAGGCTTATTTCTGGGCTTGGTTCAAGGCTTCTCTGCGGCTGCTTGCACTGCGCTGAATACACGCAGCAGATTGCCACCGAGCATCTTCTTCATGTCGTCGGCGGTGTAGCCGCGGGCCATGAGGGCTGCGGTGATTTTGGGGAGGTCGGCGGCGGAGTCGATGCCATCGGGTGGAACGGGGATGCCGTCAAAGTCGGTCCCGATGCCTACGTGGTCGATGCCGGCTACCTTGATGATGTGATCGAAGTGGTCGATCAATGAGTTAAAAGGTGCGCGACCTATCTTCGCGGCGAACTCGCGGTCGATCTTGTCAGAGGCGGCGTAGGGAACGGGCAGTCCTTTGGCCTTGTACTCGGCTTCGAGAGCGTCCTGGGCCTTCTGGCGCTCGGGTTTCTGTGCGTTCCAAGCTTGACGCCACTGTTCGTCGATGAAGGCGGGGAAGAAGTTGACCATGACGACGCCGTTGTTCTTGGCGACGGCGCGGATCATGTCGTCGGTCATGTTGCGCTGGGCGTTGGTGAGGGCACGGGCGGAGGAGTGCGAGGCGATGACGGGGACTTTGGTGGTTTCTAGGACGTCCCAGAAAGTCTTGTCGGAGACGTGGGAGATGTCGACCATCATGCCGATGCGGTTCATCTCGCGAACGACGTCTTTGCCGAAGGGGGTGAGGCCGTTGTGGTGTTTTACGGTGGGATCGTCGATGTCGCCGGAGGAGTCGGCCCAGTCGTTGGTGTTGGACCAGGTGAGGGTCATGTAGCGGACGCCTAGACGGTAATAATTGCGGAGGAGGCCCAAGGAATTTTCGATGGAGTGGCCGCCCTCGATGCCCATCATGACGCAAAATTTGCCTTGGTTGTGGGCGGCGACGATCTGGTCGGGGGTGGTGCAGAGTTGGAGTTTGTCTGGTGCTTTGCGGACTTGTTCGAGGGTTCCGTCGACGAGTTCGAGGGTGCGGCGGGCGGAGGCGTTGGCGGGGTATTGGCCGGGATCGACCCAAATGGAGAAGAACTGTGCGCCGAGATTTCCTTTGCGGGCGCTGTCGTAGTTCAGCATGCCACCGTTGAGCGGGTCGGTGAAGTTCCAGTGCTCGTCGACGAAGCGTTGGGGCGTGTCGGCGTGGGTGTCGATGACTATGGCGCTGGCGTGGACTTTTGCGGGGTCGGTCATCTGCTTCTTTCCTGTTGGGGTTGCCTGGGCGTGCATAAATGATGCGCTGAGAAGGAGCAGCGTGGATGTGATTGCAAAGATTGGCGATCGGGTCATCTTGGGTGCGATGTTTTCGCGCATGAATACGCTGATTGTAGCAACTCTGATCAAAGGCAACCGGGGGTATCAGGCGGCCATCTGTTTATGCAGAGGTGAAGCACATGGCACAAGGACTGAATTCGACCAAGACAGGCGCACGGCCTTCGCATGAGGCTATCGAGCAGAATGCTGATGCCACGATGGTCGGCAAGACTGAGCAGGAGAAGATGGATCACATCGCCATGCAGAGCGCTAAGCGGGCGGAGAACCGGATTAAGTCGAATGACGAGACGACTCCGGGGAATTCGATCTTTTCGAAGTGAGAAGAATCAGCAGAGGAGACCCGCCGTTTCGGCGGGTCTCTTTTTGTTTTTTTTGAGGATTTTTTTGAGTGGTGAATAGGCGTATTTTCGAGGAAAAACGGGCTGTAACGCGTGGTGTTTTGTGGATAGCTGATGGAAGAATGTGTGGCAAATGTGGTTTGCGGGATGCGCTTTTTTCGGGTTGCACCGGGTCGATGCCCGGGCTAGAGATGAGTCATGCCGGTCGAGGGGTTTGCCTGCGCGAGAAAGTGGTTCGCGCTTTGCGCGAATGTCCCGCATCTCAAAATCGAGATATGGGCACCTGCGCCAACGATCCTGGATTGATTCTCTTGATGGATAAGTATTGATATTTGTGTTGGTTGCGTTACAATTCGGAGGATTTTGCACAACTGACGGGCAGGATAGATTGATTCGAATGAGAACGAGCAAGCTGATGTGCTTTTGGGCCAAAGGTCTTGGTGTTGTAGGAATGTTCGTAGCCGTTCACAGCGGCATGGCTGCACAGTTTAAGGCCCCAAGTATTCCGGGAACTCAGGCGGAGATGCATGCACGCGTTGAGGCTCTTTATGGTTTCCATCCCTCGAAGCTGACCGATGCGGAACGGTCGAAGAAATCAGCGGAGATGGATCATTTTTGGATCGATGTGAAGAGTGATACCGAAAGAACACTTCCTCTAGTGCGCGCCGAACTCCGTGACGCGCCGCAAGGGTCGTTCTTTTTGACGGATGGAAGCGAACTTCTGCTGTCGGTGTCCGGGACGCCTGAAGACAGACAACTGGCGGCTGACTCATTGGCCCGAACAGACCTGCGAGATACACAAAGCGGAGAGTACTTCTTTACTGTGCACGGCCTTGCGTGCGAGGACGTCAATACGTCCGCTGCTGCGCTGCACATTCTGGATGATCCTCGATTTCTTGTGTCCGTACCCCAGCACGCTATGGCTTTAGACCAAACCATGGCGTTGATGTACATGCTACTTTCGATGAAGGATGACGTTTGGGTAAAGCCAGCGGAAGAGAGATTTGCCAGGGAAAAAGATGAAAAGGCAAAGCTGGCGTTAGTTTCTGCATTCTCTTATGCGCAGACCGACGAAGCGGATGCCGAGTTGAAAAGAATTGCGTCTGACAGCTCCCAGCCGGATGCCGTGAGAAAGAATGCTCAGGAGGCTCTTGACGAAGCAAAGAAGTCCTCGAGGAGCGGGATGAAGATTAAGGGGACGATCGCTGAAGTTCGCGAGCAACGCCATCAGCGGCTGCGATCTGTCAGTGATGAATCCCTTTACGATGTGCAGTGGATGACGAGACAGATCGCTCAACTGCGGGCGAAAGGGAAGAGTTAGCAGGAGCTGCCGACGCGAAGATGGGGCAGCGACGCTAGTCTTCTAACAACACGGGGCTCCTGCGTTCCAGTTTCACGCGTTGCAACTTGTCTCCCATCTCTGAAACTAGGATCCAAAGTGGACATCTACATTCAATTCGACACGGATGGGCTTTCCATCTTTTTTCGAAGGCTTGAACTTGTAATGTTTTACCGCATCAACCGCAGCGTCCTCGAGTTCTTTGGTGACTGGTTCATTAACGGGGCCTGCATTTATGTCGAGCATGGTTTGAACGGCATGAACATTGCTTGTTGCGCCATCTGGTTCGATGTAGCAATTGACATACACAATTGCAAGTACTTTCGCCCTGTGCGCGACCTTCGAAACTTTAGGTTCCACTGAATGAATCAGGATCGGTGCTGAAATGTCTTTCCCAGCCTTGTAAACCTCCGGTTTATCTGCCTCAACGGCCGATTGTGATGCGGTTGGGGTTTCTTGTACGAGAGAGGATTGGGCTGATGATGAAAAAGACGAGATAAGAAGACCTGCGATCATGACGAATCGCCATGGGAGGTAGGAACAATTCATGTGGTGGTCCTATCGGGCGAAGAGGTCTTTGACTTGTTGGACGAAGACGTCGCGGCCCATGTCGGAGATGGCTTCGGTCAGGGGAAGTTGCTTGGGGCAGGCCTGGACGCAGTTTTGGGCGAAGCCGCACTCCTGGATGCCGCCGTCTCCGGAGAGGGCTCGGAGTCGTTCTTCTTTGAGGACGGATCCGCTGGGGTCCATGTTGAAGAGCTTGGCCTGAGCGATGGTGGCCGCGCCTACGAAGCCGGTGGCGTCGTTGAATTGGGGACAGACCTCCATGCAGATCGTGCAGCTGATGCAATTGGAGAGCGGGTAGCGCTGTTCCTGAATCTGAGGGGCCTGGCGGGGGCCCGGGCCGAGGTCGTAGGATCCGTCGATGGGGACCCAGGCTTTGACCTTCTTGAGGTTTTCGAAGAGGACGGAGCGGTCGACGGCGAGGTCGCGGACTACGGGGAACTTGGAGAGCGGGGCGAGGGTGATGGTCTGGTCTTTGTTGGGGCCGGTGAGCTTGTCGACGAGCGCGGAGCAGGCCATGGCGGCTTTGCCGTTGATGAGCATGGCACAGGAGCCGCAGATCTCCTCGAGGCAGTTGGAGTCGTAGGTGATGGGCGTGGTGGGCTTGCCGGTGACGTCGACGGGGTTGAGCGCGATCTCGCCGAGGAGTGAGGTGATGTTCATGCCCGGGCGGTAGGGGATCTCGAACTTCTCGGTGGTTGCGGGGGCGTCGGGGTTGGCCTGGCGCTTGATCTCGACTTTGATGGTGCTTGCTGCGGTTGCCATGTTCTTACCTCAATTTCAATGACTTATTTAGGTGGTCTATCGCGTCCAATGCACGTCCATACCTAAGCTCCCAAGAGCGATGGCAGCGGCGAAATACCATACTGTCGCCCCTATTCCTAAGTACGCGATCCCGACGACTCGCCTCATCCATATTGAGGATCGTGAATGCGACCACGCTATACCGACGTTGATCCCTCGTGTTGGCCTAAGATACCGAGGTAGCTTTGCCCAACGTTCGGGAGCAAAGAGCAATAGAGCACCATTGACTGGAAAGAGAAGTCCTAAGACCACGACAAAGAGGATGGCCACAAGGATTGCAAACATCTTCGGTAAGTACTCCTTTCCAAAAAATATTGGCGTCTTTACAGAATTTTAGAAAAGCGCGGGCGCGGCTTGATGTATTGAATGTCGACTTTGATGGTGCTTGGCATTGTTGATTGCCCTCAGGGGCTAAAGCCCCAGTTCTTCCTGATGGTTCTTTTGGCACGGCTAAAGCCGTGCCCTTAACAAAACTTATTGCCAACTTACTTTCGCGCCGTGCAGAAGCCTCGCTGCTGTTTCCTCCGCTATCTGCTT
>Ga0206946_1118_pt1 | contig 21884 bp, 15 predicted proteins | sample Alteio_BWOrgHeat_2_FD_152965 | JGI IMG/M metagenome (GOLD analysis project Ga0206946, IMG submission 152965) | Enriched cells from forest soil in Barre Woods Harvard Forest LTER site, Petersham, Massachusetts, United States -... | ecosystem: Environmental > Terrestrial > Soil > Temperate forest > O... | reverse complement strand
AAGAAATTGGCTTTTGGCGCTTTCTAAATTTCCAATGCTTTATTGGCGGAAACGTTCTATCGCAATTAGCCAATCTACCTTTGTGGATCTTTTTTATTACTTGCTTAATCACTCGCAAATATGACGCTATTTTTCCGCAATGGCTGTGGTACTTATCTTGGTTTAATTTTATAGTAGGTAATTCAATGCTACTCATTTGCCAATTCATTGCGACTTATAAACGAGGTTTGTATCGCCTATTGGCACTCATCCCTTTAAAATTATTTTATTGGCTCCTATTGAGCATACCAGGCTACTATGCTGTGATTGAATTAATTATTAGACCCTCTTATTGGTACAAAACGGAACATGGATTCAGTAACAAAAAGAAGAAAAATAAGAGACAAACATCAGTAGAGAAATAAGGAAACCCACCTCTATGTTACACAGTAAGGATACGGTGAATCAGCAAGAAATTAAGACGGTATTACTGATAGGCTTAGGAAGAATTGGTCTACCCCAGGCACTCATACTGGCCAATTCTGGTATCACCGTGTATGGCTTTGATCATAATGCATCGATCATGCAAGAATTCGATAAAGGTCAACTCCCTTTTTATGAACCGAATATGGAAACTTATCTGCGTAACAGCTTAAACAAAACCTTTCATCCGATCGCGTCTTGGGAAAAAGTGACCCACTATTTATCGCTGATCGATGCTGTTTTTTTTGTAGTTGGCACACAAGCCCCTAACGCTGAATCTGTATGTCAATCTGAAACCTTTGACTTATCTGCCTATTTTGTTTTACTTGATAAATTATTTTCGGATAAAAAAAGAATTAAGAAAGGAATTAAACTGATCATTAGAACGACACTGCCGCTCGGTGGCACAGATCGCCTTAAAGAGCATATAGAAACTCAGCATGGACTCATGGAAGGCCAAGATTTTTATTTCGCCTTTGTTCCAGAGCGAATCATAGAAGGCAATGCCCTAGAAGAATTAAAAACAATTCCGAAGATTATTGGCGTGTATTCTGATGAAGCTTTTCACCCCATTCAGTTACTTTTTAAAAAAATAGGTGGGAAAGTCATGCGAGTGCGCAATCCCATCACCGCTGAATTTTGCAAACTCACCGACAATTCTTTTCGCAGCACTGTTTTTAGCTACGCGAATGAAATAGCCTTGCACGCTCACCATTTTAATATCAACGTGAACGAAGTTATCAAGACAGTCAATGATGGGTATAAGCGTAACCATATTCCAAAGCCAGGTTTTGTCTCTGGCTATTGCTTAAGTAAAGACCCATACATTTTTGAATTAGGTTTTTTAAAAAATCATAAACGAAACTTTCAATCCGTCTGGTATTACGGCTGCAAAGCGAATGCTTATCTAATTCAATTTGCAGTAGATCATGTATTAAAAAATATTAAAGAGGCTGAGCACAGTGTAGTGGCTATCTTAGGTTTATCGTTTAAAGAAGAGGTTGATGATTTTAGAATGGCACATCCCTTTTCTATTATTGAGAAACTCGTTGAAAATAAACTATGTAACTTCAAAGTATACGATCCAAATCTAGATAAAAATAAATATACGCAAATTCCAGAACATTTATGCAAATACATTCGCTATAAAAGCAATGTATTGGATGAAAAAGTATTAGATCAGGTTGATGCGCTCATTATTGCCACACAACATCACTCTTTAGTAAAAATGAACACACACACTTTGCTCACACAACTAGTAAGGAACACGAAAAAACCTTGTTATGTATTTGACGGTTACGCGATTTGGGATCAAATCAAATCTATACCGAATATACGCTATGAATCTATTACTAAACACAACTGATCCTAACTATGCTTAAAACTATTTTAGTCACTGGCGCTGCAGGTTTTTTAGGTTACTTTTTTTGTAAAGAATTATTGAAGCATGACTACCAAGTGATTGGTCTTGATAATTTTTTTAGAGGGAAGCGAGAAAATATAGACAGTTTATTAACTTATAGACAGTTTATATATCATGAATGTGATCTGAGCCAAGATACAAACATCGCTTCAGTAAGAAATCTACTTACGCAACATGCTGTTCAAATTGTTATTCACTTAGCAGCGATTAATGGCACACAATATTTCTATGACCGACCCTTATTCGTACTCGATCAAAACATCCGTATCACTCAAACTTTAGTATCAGCGCTGAAAGACACCTCAGTTCGTTATCTGATTTATACTTCTAGCTCAGAGGTATATGGCCAGCCTGTCACTATACCTACATCCGAAGAAGATCCCATTCTTCTGAATATACTCGCCGATCGTGATTCATACGCAGCGTCCAAAGCCATTGATGAATTTTATCTACGATTATTGACTGAACAACAAGCGATAGATTGCTTAATTGTCAGAGTCTTTAATCTGTACGGCGAACGCATGGTAGGTACGCGTTACGGTCAAGTCATTCCAGAATTCATTCGTAAACTAGTCAATCGTGAGACGTTTACAGTGATAGGTAATGGTTCTCATACACGCAGTTTTTGTCACGTTCAAGATGCAGCATGGGCGCTACGCCAGCTCATGGAAAAAAATGCAACGGGCATTATCAATCTTGGTAACGATCAAGAAATAAGCATTTTACAGCTAGCGCAAATGATTCACCGTTTAGCCAACAAACCCTTTAAACCAAAATTTCTGCCTAACCGACCCAAGGATATAATACGCAGATGCCCAAATATACAGCGCTTGAAAACACAATTACCTCAACTAAGATTCACACCTTTGGAACAAGGATTAAGCCAGCTGTTGAACAAATATATTCGGTCCTGAATCACACAAGATGAAGTAGACACAAAAGTTATGTAGTTATATGCTGTCTCTATAAACATTGAAAAAACATTACAAATCATGCATGAACATTATCATCCACAACAACTCGAGCAAGCGATCCAAGAAGATTGGGAATCTAAACAGTGTTTTCGTGCAATCTTTGATCCAAATAAAAAAAAATATTACTGTCTTGCCATGTTTCCCTACCCAAGCGGTGCTTTACACGCAGGTCATGCGCGCAATTATGTTTTAGCGGATGCTATCGCGCGTTTTCAACGCATGCTGGGTAAAAATGTATTGCATCCAATGGGGTGGGATGGATTTGGTTTGCCCGCTGAAAATGCTGCGCTTAAACATAATATTCCACCCAGTCAATGGACACTTCAAAATATTGCGCATATGCGTGAACAGCTAAAACGTTTAGGACTGGGTTACGATTGGCAACGAGAAATTATAACCTGTCAATCAGATTACTATCGTTGGGAACAATGGTTATTTGTCCGTTTAGTTGAAAAAGGATTAGCGTATAAAAAAAATAGTTATGTTAATTGGGATCCTGTCGATCAAACCGTGTTAGCCAATGAACAAGTGATTGATGGACGTGGTTGGCGTTCAGGGGCTTTAATCGAACGCCGAGAAATTTCTCAATGGTTTTTACGTATCACCTCATACGCAGAAGAATTGCTTCAGGATCTAGACGGTTTAGACGGCTGGCCTGACGAAGTAAAGACAATGCAACGCAATTGGATCGGTCGCTCTACGGGTTTGCAAATTCAATTTGCGCTTCAATACAAAGACATACAAACCTTATCTGTTTACACCAGCCGTCCTGATACTTTAATGGGCGTAACTTTTTTAGCCATTTCTCCTCAACATCCATTAGCGCTTGCCATGGCTGATCAAAATTGGTCAATTCAAAATTTCTTGCAGGAATGCCACAGCTTACCGCTATCGGAAGCGAGTAATGCACGTTTAGAAAAAAATGGAATCGACACGGGAATTTTTGCTCAACATCCAGTTACACACGCATTACTACCAATCTGGATTGCAAATTTCGTATTAATGGATTACGGCACGGGCGCCATCATGGCTGTGCCTGCGCACGATGATCGTGATTTTGAATTTGCTAAGAAATTTTCTTTATCGATCAAACCCGTTATCACGAATGGACAGAATCATAATTATCAACAATCTGCTTTTGTAGCCGCCGGCCACTTAATCAACTCAGGATCTTTCACAGGTTTAAGCACAACAGAGGCAAAACAAGCCATTGCAGATTATCTCATTCAAAAAAAACAAGCAGAATTTAAAATTCACTATCGTCTACGAGACTGGGGCGTTTCCAGGCAACGCTATTGGGGCACACCGATTCCTATTATTGATTGTCCAAATTGTGGCAGCGTTCCTGTGCCTGATCGCGATCTACCGGTACGTTTACCTGAACATCTTCTACTGAGAGATCCTCAATCTCCTTTAAAAACACTTCCCGAATTTTATAAAACGCGCTGTCCTATCTGCCAAGAAGAAGCGCAGCGCGAGACAGATACACTGGATACTTTCGTTGAATCTTCTTGGTATTACGCGCGTTTCACTTGTCCGGAACAAAATAGCGGTATATTAGACGAACAAGCAAATTATTGGACACCTGTTGATCAGTATATCGGCGGCATTGAACACGCTGTGCTCCATTTACTCTATGCGCGTTTCATTCATAAAGTATTACGTGATCTAGGTTTTCTAACCTCGAATGAACCGTTCACGCGCTTACTCACACAGGGCATGGTATTAAAAGACGGTGAAAAAATGTCGAAATCAAAAGGCAATACCGTAGATCCACAGACCTTAATCGAAACATACGGCGCTGATACCGTACGTTTATTTATTTTATTTGCTGCTCCACCGGAACAATCATTAGAATGGTCTGAACAAGGGATAGAAGGGGCTCATCGTTTTCTCAAGCGCCTCTGGAATTTTGCGTATATTCATCGCAATACATTCACAACAATAAGTATGCCTATTATTTCTGCGACGCAAATTGATTGGTCAGATTCAAATCTGCATTCATTCGGACGTACTTTACGAGACATCATGAAGCATGCTTATCATGATTATCAACGCCAACAATTCAATACCGTAATATCCGGCAGTATGAAATTATTAAATGAATTATACGCGCTGAGTCAGCATGAATCATTGTCAGATCAACAATCTGCCTGCCTATACTATGGCTTTAATATTTTATTATGCTTACTCGCACCGATTACGCCCCATATCACACAAGCGCTATGGCAAGAACTGGATTTCCCAGGTTTAATTTTAAACGCATTCTTCGACAAAGCAGAAAATATTGCAGTACCGGATGATGACGCTATACACTGGGTGATTCAAGTCAATGGTAAACTACGCAGTCAGCTATGTGTTTCTGGGAATATATCTGAATCTGATTTAAAAAATTTAGCACTCAACGATACAGCTGTTTTGCGTCATATTCAGAATAAATCAGTACAAAAGATCATCATTATACCGAAACGTTTAATGAATATTGTTACAAATTAAGCGTTTTTTAATAAAGTAAGTTTCTCATGTTAGCAACAAATAAAAAATTTTCAAAAAATAAGCTGAACTATTTAAACAGCGAAGAAGCTAAAAAAAAACCAGAAGAAGCATTAAGTATGTCCAATGTGCTAAAGGTAATTGAGGATTATAAAAAAAAATATGGCATAGATAATATTATAGTCAGTGGACGGTTATCTGATGAAAATATTCAAACACTTAAAGACATTTGTTTAAAGCTCGACGGGGAAAGTACAAAATATGTTACTTACTTTCAATGGCATCATTTTTTATCACCTAGCACAGAGATTTTTGGGGGCAAAACAATATCAGTAAAGCAGTTTTTGAATGATGATGGACGCATTAAATCGTCTGATTTCAGTGTAAGTGATTTAAGTTATTTGAATTCAATCATTCTAAGACTTCATGATGCTACAACTGAAAAATTAGCTAAATTAAATAAAGCAATTGACAAATACAAAGAAAAATTGACACAATATATAGAAAATAAACATAGACGTTTAAAGAAAGATCAGGTTATACAGGAAGTTCTTAAGATACAAGAACAGCTTGACGAAAATAAAAGTATTGGATATCTCTTTCATTATGAAGCTCACTTTGAAGCTTTAGTGATTAAGAAACGCCATATTATTAAACTCATAGAATGGCCTAAGGTTATTAAAGAAAAAGAGAAGATTACTTCTTCTGACTTTCAAGCGTTGTATCACCCTTTAGCTAGCGAAGGTCCTCAAACAGGACATTTTGAATGTGCTGCTTTATGTCTACTTTATTTAAAAAAACTTTTAAGTAATAACGAGAAGCAATTGAAAGAAAGTACTGTTTTTTTTCGTTGTTATATTAAAGATAACTTGAGATACATTTTTGTTCCTTCCGCAGAAACATTATCTTATTCTCAGAATCTTTTTTATAACCAAGAAACAGAAGCTTTTATGCAAAATCAAAGCGAAGAAGTTGAAGTAGTCTACAAATACAATAACCGTACTTCTGTAAAACACATAAAACCTATTAAGGCCCTATTGGAGGATTCCATTGAGATAGCCAAGAGAAAAAATGATCAGGCAATACTAAAAGAAAATCAGGAATTACTTTCAAAGTGGCCTGAATTTTCAAAGAAATGGTTACTGGAATATCGCTTACATGCAAGAGTACGTGATGAAATATTCATTCAAGTGGACAGACGTATGAAAAATGTTTATTTAGAGTATCATGCTAAAAAAATGAATGAAATGCTTAACTTGTTTTTCAAGAATACAAATGAAAAAAATCAACAGATAACTCTAACGTATGGTAGTTCATCACCATCATTTTAATAGCTAGGCGCTGTTGACAATTCGCGCTGAACGAAAAGATTTTCTTTCCGAGTAAACGAGTTTAAATTGCTTACCACAGAAAGCCAAAGCGATCATTAAAATAGATTGACTGCCGTATTGTTTTGCTTCTTGATAATAAATTTTATTTTCAATCTGCGCTAATGCCTCATGCGCTGTTTTTTCTAACAGATCATTGACTTCAGAGGATGATTGCGTTTTATTCGAACGTACGCGTTTGAATTCCATTAACAAGGTAGGCTTGTTCGGATCTTTCGATAAGATCAAATAATCATACCGCCCCTGTCCGCTTTCTCGATTCGATTTTAAACAATAATTCCGATGAAATTGAATATGCGCGGTTAAGCCAATCATGAAGCCATGATAAAACGCCTCCGGTTCTTTACTTAAATCATGCACGCTGATCGTGTTCTCTAATAAAAATTGAAAGGATTCTTCAAAGGCTTCTATATCCCCTTGTAATAATTGATTTAAAAACTCACTGCTCTGAATCCGACTCTGTCCTGACACTAACCATTCTTCAACGAGTTCCGCATACAAGATCTTAATTTCTTTATTAGGAATCGCTAACTGACATTGTGGTTCCGATCGCCCTATATACTTGACCGACACTACCTTGAAATAACCCGCCATCAATAAAAAACTTAAAATGACTGAATCATGCTGGATTAAATTCTGCAGTACAGAAAAAACAATATTCTCATTAATCAAACACTCAACCGTTTTCCCTTCCAAGAGTCGTTCAAAACTTTCTTCATAAATCAAACCGGAACGATATAAACATTCCTTGACTAACGCATTGTCGCTGGTATTGAGCCAATAACATTTTAATAATCCTTTTTCTTTCACGCAGTTTAATAAAGACCATGGGTTGTAGACGGTATGGTTTCCAATTTGATAGCCGTTATACCAATGGCGTATGTTGGCTGCTTGATCACGTAAACCCGCTTGCTCTAATAAATCCTGGACTTCTTCTTCGGTAAATCCAAAGTATTGACCGTATTGAGCACGTAGCATCGAATAGACTTCTATATTATTTAATCCCGAAAATAAACTTTCTTTCGATACTCTCAGAATCCCTGTTAACACCGCTTTGAAACAATGTGGATTGTCTTTTAACGCTGAACCTAAAAAGGTACGGAAAAATTTAATGATCGGCTCATAATATCCGTACAAATACCCCGACTGAATCGGTGTGTCGTATTCATCTAATAAAATTAAGGGGGGACGTTTATGATACTGATGTAGATGCTGACTCAATCGTTTTAAACTCAAACTCACCACTTCAAAAGGCGCTTTGCCTTCTAATAAAGCCTGATAACGGGCCTTTTCATCCGAAGCTAATAGCTCACCTTCAAGCAAATAACGATGTTCTCCGTAAACACTGGCAATTAATTCGCAAAAAATTCGATATGTCTCTTCAAAATGCGTGCATTTTAAATCTTTGAAGGTTAAAAAAATGACCGGATATCTCCCTTGATGCTGACGTATCTCTTCCGGAGCGTTTTGGATCTTTAAACCTTCGAATAATCCTTTCGTGCTTTCTCTTTCCACTTCACTGGCAAAATAATACCGTAACATCGACAGATTTAAGGTCTTTCCAAAGCGACGCGGACGCGTGATGAGAATAATTCGCGCATCCTCAAGTATTTCTTGAATGAATAAACTCTTATCGACGAAATAATATCGGTCTTGAATAAGTAGGCGAAAATCACTTTCGCCAATCGGCATTTTTAATCGAGTAGATGGCATAATTTCAGTGCTTTAATTTCAAACTTTATAGTATGCCTTATTTTGTTCGATTCACCTAAACGATCTGACTCATCGTATTGAAGCATATACCGACATTTAGTTGAAAATATTTTCACACGACTTAAACACTTTCGGGCAATAGCAACTCGGTACGATAAATTAAAGCGAAATTACTCCTCTATGCTCGCTTTGGCCTGTGGTTGCCTTGGGTTGCCTATGTGAATTGTCAACACACCCTAATCTTTTTCTTTTAAAGCTTTACTAAGAAAAGATAAAGCATTATGTTTTCTTAGTAGATGGCATTAAGAAAAGATATTTATGAATCAAAGAATAGGAATATACATTACTCAAAAGATAACAGGAGAATCCTATAAGGCTTATGTGCCCGCAAAATTGCCACCAGAACCACCTATCGATTTAACTAAACTCTATCCCTATCTAGAAAAAGCCACCTTAGCATTAGCTGAGTTAAATAGCATTCATAAATCTATCCCTAATACTTCGTTGTTCATTTATATGTATGTTCGCAAGGAAGCCTTACTTTCAAGCCAAATTGAGGGCACACAAAGTTCATTTTCAGATTTAATGCTTTTTGAACATCACCAGAAACCAGAAGTATCACTCAAAGATGTTGAGGAAGTATCCAATTATGTAAAAGCGATCACCTATGGCTTAGATCGTCTTAAAGAAGATTTTCCGCTATCGCTTCGACTGCTTCGAGAAGTCCATGCTGTACTGCTTTCTGGGAGCCGTGGTTCAAGGAAACTGCCAGGAGAATTTAGACGTTCACAAAATTGGATTGGCGGCACAAGACCAGGTAATGCATTATTTGTTCCACCTCCTGTTGATCATTTAAATCAATGCTTGTCTGATTTTGAAATTTTTTTGCATGATAACGCAGTGCCAGTTTTAATCAAAGCGGGGCTTGCGCATGTTCAATTTGAAACGATACATCCATTCCTAGATGGTAATGGCCGATTAGGTCGCCTATTGATTACCTTACTTCTTTGCAATAGCGGCATGCTTGATGAGCCAATCTTGTATTTAAGTCTTTATTTCAAGCAAAATCGTCCTATCTATTATGATTTACTGCAAGAAGTGCGATTGCAGGGTACTTGGGAAACCTGGCTTGAATTCTTTTTAGAAGGTATATTTAGATCTGCAAAACAAGCGATTCAAACAGCTCATCTTATTAATAATTTGTTTGATTACGATCAAGCAAAAATTGCAACCCTAGGTCGTGCAAGGTTTTTTTGCGAACAAACACTAGAGTATCTAAAAAGATTGCCGCAGATAACGGTGCCTTTACTAGTAAGTGAATTAGGTATGACGGCTCCAACAGCTAGAAGCGTGCTCAATCATATGATAAAGCTTGGAATTTTAGAGGAAATAACCGGTAAAAAACGCGATAAAATATATTTATACCGTAATTACCTAAACATTCTTGAAGAGGGTGCAAAGCCCTTTACAATGCAAAACAACTCATATAATTAATCACAGCGTTTTTGCAGTCAATCCACAAACATCATGTAAAACACGTACACTATGTGCAGCCTGATTTGCTTGTATAATGACAGAAATTCTCAATTCTGAACAAGTAACTGCTAACACTTCGATTATATGTTCCTGTAAGCTCTGCATGATTGTAGTAATGACAGAATAATCAGAACGTACACCAACCCCAAGAACAGATAATTTAGCTAAATGTTCTTCAACGCGTACGGCTGCATCCGATTCTTTTTCTATCAAATTGATCACAATAGCCAAAGCGTTAGCGCAGTCATCATGATTTAAAACAAAATTTAAATCGTGTTTGCCCATGGCGTTTGTTTGTACCGCTAACATATCAATTTCAATGCTTGACTGATTTAATAAACATAAAAGACGCGTCAGAAAATCGGTTAGCTTAGCAATATTGGTTATTAAAATACGTGCTATCGATTGTTCACAGCTAATGCCAGAGATAATAGCTTGTTCGAGCTCAGTTGTGCTTGTGTTAACTTGAGTACCCGTATCACTGTCGAAACTTGATAGAATGCGCAAAGGGATTTGATGTTTATGGGCTATTGCAACCGCACGATGTTGGACAACTTTAGCGCCTGCGTGTGCAAACTCAAGCAGTAATGGCGAACTGATCGTATTTAAGCGTTGCACCTCTTGTAATAAATTAGGATCGGCCGTATAAATACCATCGACATCTGTATAAATTTGACATTCGTCTGCATTTAAAATTGCGGCGACTGCAGCCGCCGTGGTATCAGATCCCCCTCGACCTAGTAAAGTAATTTCTCCTTCCGCTGAAACGCCTTGAAATCCAGCGATGATAGGGATCACACCGCGTTGCAAATCAGCAAGAATATTATCTGCTGTCATACCGATAATGCGTGCCTTATCATAAGGGCCATTCGTGCGTAATCTAATTTGCTCGCCTGTATACGAACGCGCTGCATGGCCTTGAGTAATCAGCGCTATCGCAAGTAAAGCACTCGCTGCTTGCTCTCCGCTCGCTAACAAGCGAGCATATTCACGTAAATCAGGTTGCATTGTGATAGATTCAGCCAGGCTAATAAGACGGTTAGTTTCGCCTGCCATGGCTGAGACCACAATTACAAGATCATAGCCTTGCTGTCGTGTTTCAGAAATCTTTTGAGCAACGCGCCTAATACTGTCGATGTTACCAACAGAAGTCCCGCCAAATTTTTGTACAATAAGTGCCACGTTACATCCGTATATAGGTCAAGATTTCAGGATGTTTTTAATGTATATCAAGATCAATCACTTCATTCTCAAGTGACTTTATTAATTTCTGAATCTCTTTTTGAATTTTTTTTGAATCTGAATCGACAGTATCAAGATTACGAAGCGCTTGTGCTGCTTCATATAATCCTTTTGCGAGACCTTGCCGCAGGCCTTGTTGTAAACCTTCTTCACGCCCAAAGCGTTCAATACTCGTAATATAACTCATGCTCCTCTCCTCCTCGAATGCTTGAACTTTGATTTTATAAGTTAATTCTAATTCTTTCGGTAATGCTAAAACCCAGTCTATCATAGCCTGCTCCCCAGTCGATCTGCTTCGCTATCTCTTGATAGAAAAATTCTAAGCATTCCCTTAAATATACATCTAAGAGATCTTTCCACGCACTGTCTTGATTCGATTTTGTTATTCTATTATACAAATGTCATTTTATTCTTCTGCTTTCTCTACACTACCACCTGTTCCCTTATCACGGAACATAATTCTTCCTTTGGTTAGATCATACGGCGATATTTCTACTTTAACTTTGTCGCCCGTTATAATTCGAATATAATTTTTACGCATACGACCCGAAATGTGCGCCTGGATTATATGATTGTTTGTTAGTTTCACGAGAAACTGGGTAGCTGGCAAGGTTTCAATCACTTCGCCTTCCATTTCAATTTGCTCTTCTTTCGCCATATTTTACCTAAATTGCTAATAATGCTTGGCTATCATAGCATGTAGTCTTTTATTTTTTATCTTTTTTCTTAGGTAAATATAAGTCAGTAATCGTACCTTCAAAAATTTCTGACGCAAGCATCACGGTTTCTGACAAAGTTGGATGAGGATGAATCGTCAAAGAAATATCTTCTGCATCGCAGCCCATCTCAATCGCTAAAGCAAGAGCAGCAATCAATTCGCCTGCATTAGGACCTATAATGCCCGCGCCTAAAATGCGTTTTGTTTTTGGATCAAAGATTAATTTAGTACTACCTTCATTGCGTCCTTGTGTTAAAGAACGGCCACTCGCAGCCCAAGGAAATACAGCAGCCCGATAATCAATTTCTTGCTGCTGAGCAAACTGCTCTGTTAATCCAACCCATGCTATTTCTGGATCTGTATACGCAACCGCTGGAATACAGCGCGGATCAAAATAATGTTTTTTACCGGCAATAACTTCAGCGGCTACTTTAGCTTCAGCGCTGGCTTTATGCGCCAACATGGGATTGCCAACGATATCACCGATCGCAAAAATATGCGTTAGATTAGTACGTAATTGTTGATCAACAGGAATGAAACCCTGTTCATTCACCGCAATTCCAATGGCTTCTGCATTAATTAATTGACCATTCGGTTTTCTACCTACTGCCACCAAGATACGATCAAAGCGTTTTAGTTCTTTCGAGGATGCCTCACCAGAAAACTCTACCCATAGGCCGTCTTTTTTTGCGGTCACTGCAGTCACTTTTGTCTTTAAAAGAAACTGATAAGATTTGCGTAAGCGTTGATATAAAGGCATGACAACATCACGATCAACCATGCCTAAGATCATATCGCTAAATTCAACGATGCTGATCTTGGCACCCAGTGTTGCATAAACAGAGGCCATTTCCATTCCAATGATCCCCGCACCTATAATTAACATCTCGCCTTGTGTATCTTGAATTTCTAAAGCGGTTGTTGAATCTATAATACGTGGATCTTTTGGCAAAAAAGGCAATTGTGTTGGTTGTGAACCCGCAGCAATGATTGCGTATTGAAAATGAATCGTTTGTTTCCCGCTGGCCGTTTCTACAATCAGTTCATTTGCACTGATAAAGGATCCAATGCCTTGAATACGTGTTATTTTACGCTGCTGAGCTAGCATGGATAAACCACTCGTCAACTGTTTGACAATATTATTTTTAGTAGCACGTAATTTATTCAATGAGATCGTGGGTTTAGCAAATTCAATACCCCAATTCGTTAGACTATTCGCATCCTCGATGACTTTAGCAACATGCAATAAAATTTTAGAGGGAATACAACCAACGTTTAGACAAACGCCTCCCAAAGTGTCATAACGCTCAACTAAGGTTACTGCGAAACCTAAATCAGCTAAACGAAACGCTGCCGTGTAACCACCCGGACCACTGCCTAATACTAAAACCTGCGTTGAATGGCTTTGCCCCATAGTTTCCTCGATAAAAATTTAAAATATCTAAACGTCTTATGAAAACGTCTTTCTTTATAATAACCACTGTCGAATATCTGTTAAACATTGTGTTAAGTACTGAATAAAACGCGCTCCTTCCGCACCGTCGATCACCCGATGATCGTATGACAAAGATAAAGGTAGCAACAAACGCGGAACAAACCTTTGTTCTTGATATACTGGTTTTAACGCAGCCCTCGATACACCTAAAATTGCTACGTCTGGAACATTGATGATTGGCGTAAATGCAGTACCGCCAATTCCACCTAAACTCGAAATTGTAAACGAGCTACCTTGCATATCCTTAGCACTCAATTGTTGCTTGCGCGCTCGTGTACTAACAACAGCTAATTCTTGCGCTAATTCCAATAAACCTTTTTTATTTACATCGCGAATGACAGGAACCACTAAACCTTCAGAAGTATCCACAGCAATACCCATATGGATATATTTTTTTAAAACTAAGGAAGCACCATCCGATGACAAGGACGCATTAAAATTTGGAAATTTTCTTAATGCTAGCACGACCGCTTTCATAATAAAAACTAAGGGTGTTAATTTAGTATTACACTGTTGTGCATAGTCTTGTTGCGATTTACGAAAACTTTCCAATTCTGTGATATCTGCTTCAGCAAACTGTGTCACATGAGGTACGAGCAACCAATTACGATGCAAATTACTCGCCGTTAATTTTTTAATGCGAGATAAGGATTTGCTTTCAATCGATCCAAATTGAGAAAAATCAATGTTAGGCGCTTGTGGAAGATTAAATCCTTGAGTACTCGTTTGTGTTAAGCGCGCTTTCACAAAATTTTGTAAATCTTCCTTTGAAATACGCCCCTTAGGACCAGTAGCTGTAATTTGTTGTAAATCAATAGCAAACTCTCTTGCTAAACGGCGTACACCTGGACCTGCATGGAGGTCTTTTTCTGAATCAGATTCGCGCCCATCTTCATTAGATACTGCAATAGGTTGAGATGCGACGGGCTCAACGGCAAGCACGGGTGCAGATGATTCAGAGGTCGGTTGTACAACAGGCTTAGCATGCGTCTCATCTTGAACTTCTAAGATCAAGATCAAATCATTCGTTCCTACTTTATCGCCTACTTTAACTTTGAGCTCTTTGACGATACCTGAATAAGGAACCGGGATATCCATCGACGCCTTATCACTTTCTAACGTAATAAGGGTATCTTCAGCATGAATCGATTGACCCGTTTGTACTGATATTTCAATAATGGCTGCTCGATCAATATTACCCAAATCAGGTACTCTAATTTCGCGTAGGGTAGACAAAATCATCCTCCTCATAAACGACGTGTGTAAATTTACAGGCTCAACTTTTATCAGGTTGTGCTTTATCGATAAGCAAACCGTAGTGCTCAATTGCACGCTTTATTTCAGAACGCGCTATCTTACCCTGATCCGCTAAAGCACATACAGCCGCTAACGCGATGTAATAACGATTCACTTCAAAAAACACACGCAATTGCTCACGCGTATCGCTACGACCAAAACCATCCGTACCGAGTACACTGTAGGGCTTTGGTATAAATCCCCGAATCTGGTCGGCATGTAATTTTATATAATCAGTCGCTGCGATGACAGGTCCGATACGATCGGCTAAACACTGAGTCACATAACTTATTTTCTTAGGCATGTCAGGATGCAATGTATTATAACGTTCAACTGTTAATGCCTCGCGACGCAATTCAGAAAAACTTGTAACACTCCAGATATCCGCGCTAATCGAAAAATCTTTTTTTAATAAAACAGCCGCTTGTATTACTTCACGCAAAATAGTGCCAGAGCCTAATAATTGTACGTGTTGCTGGAAAGGTTCTTCTTCAGATAGTACATACATACCGCGAATAATACCGTCAACCGCTTCAGAGGGCAAAGAAGGGTGCGTGTAATTTTCATTCATTAAAGTAATATAATAAAAAACATTTTCTTGAGAGGCGATCATGCGCTGCAAGCCGTTTTGAATAATGACGGCTAATTCATAATTAAAACAAGGATCATACGCGATACAATTGGGCACAGCAGAGAAAAATAATAAATTATGTCCATCTTGATGCTGTAACCCTTCGCCTGCTAACGTTGTTCTTCCAGCGGTTGCACCTAAAATAAATCCGCGCGCTTGCATATCGCCCGCACTCCAAACAAAATCACCTACACGTTGAAAGCCAAACATGGAATAGTAAATATAAAAAGGAATGCTGATGAAATGATGCGTACTATAGGAAGTAGCCGCAGCCATCCAGGAGCAAAAAGCCCCCGCCTCATTAATACCCTCTTCGAGCAATTGACCTTTTCTATCTTCGCGATAATACATAACCTGACCTTCATCCACCGGTGTATAACATTGACCCAGCGGCGAATAAATACCAATCTGCCGAAACAAACCTTCCATACCAAAGGTACGCGATTCATCCGGTACGATAGGAATCACGCGAGGCCCTAAGAGTTTGTCTTTTAACAAAGCATGCAGGATGCGCACAAAAGCCATTGTGGTAGAAATTTCTCGTTCGGCCGTCCCTTGTAGTTGTTGCGCAAAAAATTCTAAAGGCGGAATGGTTAATTGTTCTTTACTAACACGCGATCGTTTTGGCAAGTAACCACCTAACGTTTTACGTCGCGCTTGTAAATAACAAATTTCTTCAGTATCACGACCTGGATGGTAACATTTCAATTGTTCAACAGCATCATCACTGATCTCATTGAGTTGAAAACGATCACGAAAAGCGCGCAATTGCTCCGTACTCATCTTCTTTTGCTGATGGGCATTATTTTGTGCCTCGCCCGCAGAACCTAAACCATAGCCCTTTGTAGTTTTTGCCAAGATAACTGTTGGTTGTCCTGTATGATGAACCGCTGCATGATAGGCGGCATATACTTTTTCAGGATCATGACCACCGCGATGCAAATGCAATAATTGCTCATCACTTAAATCAGCCACCAATGCTTTTAAATCAGGATCTCTTCCAAAAAAATGCTCGCGAATGTAAGCACCATCCTTTGCCCAATACGTTTGATAGGCGCCATCGATCGTTTCCAACATAACTTTGGCTAAAATCCCCTGCTTATCACGCGCCAAGATCGGATCCCAATCAGAACCCCAGATTACCTTAATGACATTCCAACCTGAGCCATGAAAAATGCGTTCCAACTCTTGAATAACCTTACCATTGCCGCGCACTGGACCATCCAAGCGTTGAAGATTACAGTTAACAACGAAAATTAAATTATCGAGTTGCTCACGTGCTGCAATCGATAAAGCACCTAAGGATTCCGGCTCATCCATTTCACCATCACCACAGAACATCCATACTTTACGATCACTCGGCCTAAGCAAACCACGATGTTCTAGATATTTTAAAAAACGCGCTTGATAGATCGCCTGCATAATACCCAAACCCATAGACACCGTTGGAAATTGCCAAAAATCAGGCATCAACCAAGGATGCGGGTAAGAAGATAAACCTTGTCCGTTAATTTCTTGACGAAAATGTGCGAGCTGCTGAGCGCTTAAACGATCCTCTAAAAATGCACGGGCATAAATACCCGGTGAAGAGTGTCCTTGAATATAAATCAAATCACCCTCATGTTTTTCGGAAGCGGCACGAAAAAAATGATTAAATCCAATGTCGTATAAGGTAGCAGCGGAAGCATAGGTTGCAATATGTCCGCCGAGTTCGGAAGATACTTTACCCGCTTTTAAAACCATGATGATCGCGTTCCAACGAATCAAAGCAGATAGTTTCGCTTCAATACGTGCATCTCCAGGAAATTTTTCTTGTTTATCCACAGCAATTGTATTGAGATACGGTGTATTTAAATTTGGCAATTGCAAACCCAAGCCTGCTGCGTGCTCAACCAATCGCTCTATCAAAAACCGCGTGCGTTCCGAACCTTCGTATTTGAAAACAGAGGATAAAGCATCCAACCATTCTTGCGTTTCAATTGGATCTACATCATTCGATAACTGATTCATAAAAATAACCTGTATTAGGAGGTATCATCATGTAAATGGATGATAGGTCTTAATCAACTCGCATTTTATCACTGAATGCTAAAGGCGTTGGATAACGCAGCACCACCCAATAGGACGAGGCAATAAATGTGAAAATAGTCGCTGCTTGAATTAAATAATTAGCTCTATTGCTAATCAAAGGCGGATGACTCTCCGCCGCAAGATAAGCGATCAATAATGAAAATTCGCTGGCCTGACCTAAGCGTACACCAATCTCTTTAGCAATCCGCTTTTTTTCTCCCGACCAACACAACAATAGCTTAAATAACCATGGCTTAATTAACAGCACAACGCCGGCTAAAAACAGCGCGGGTATTAATACAGGGAAAAAATAATGCAAATTAAAACTCGCGCCAATGGCAAAGAAAAACATGATTAAACAAAAATCGCGCAAAGGCTTTAAATTATCCGCAATAAATACGGCAACAGGACCTTCGGCAATCGACACACCTGCTAAAAAAGCACCAATTTCAGCAGACAAACCAATCACTCGTGCTAATTCCGCCATTCCTAAACACCAGCCAAGCGCTAATAAAAATAAATACTCTTTTACGCGATCAAAATGTTCAAATAATTTAGAAATTAAATGACGTTGTACGTAAAATGCAAAACCTAATAGCAAAGGAAGCAAGATCATCGCTAAGGTGAAATCCAAAATACGTATCGACGTTAAACGCGCGCCGTGCACGACCAGCAACATAAAAATAGCTAACAAGTCCTGGAGTAGCAACACGCTGATCATAATTTCCCCGATTGGCCTGCTATGCAAAGTCATACTAGGCAGCAGCTTAAATCCGATGATCGTACTAGAAAAAATTAAAGAGGCGCCGATCAATAAGCTTTCTAAAGCAGTAAATCCAAATGAGTAACCGACAAAGAAACCAATCGAGGTAAATAAAGCACTAAATACAAGCGTGACAGCCGCTGTTTTCCGTAAACTTTGGTAAAAATCACGCGGTGTTAGATCAAGCCCGACTAAAAAAAGCAAAAATAAAATACCAATATCGCCAATATTACGTGCCAAATCTAAATTAGGAACCAGTTTGAAACCACTTGGACCTAAAATAATACCCAATAATAAGTAGGCTACTAGTAAAGATTGACGTGTATACAAAGCGAGTGTAGCTAATATCGATGCGCCCGCAAAAATAATAAAGATCGAAAAAATAAAACTGTGAGTCTGCATTAATCCTCCAGAGTTAGTAAAGCGGTATTACCACCGGAGGCTGTTGTATTAATCGATAAACAACGTTCTACGCAAAGACGTATCAAGTAATAAGGGCCTCCTGCTTTGGGTCCTGTTCCAGAAAGACCTTCGCCACCGAAAGGTTGCGTTCCAACTACAGCGCCGATCATACTGCGATTCACGTATTGATTACCGACGTGTGCAGCATGCATGATTCGCTCTATTGTCGTGGCAATACGACTTTGCACTCCTAACGTGAGGCCATAACCCATTGCATTAATCGCTGATATAAGCTCGTCTAAATCAGATGCGCGATAACGAATTAAATGTAAAATAGGCCCAAACACTTCGTGGGTTAATTGATCCAAACGTTCTAATTCAAATAAACAGGGCGCAAAATAATTTGAGTCGGAAAAACAAGTTTCAGGCAACGGTAATTGATACAGTAAGCAAGCTTCTTTTTGCATTTTATCAACATGTGCTTGCAACATACGTTTGGCCTCTGCATCGATGACTGGACCCATATCTGTACTTAATAAACCAGGATCACCTAGCCGTAATTGCGCCATAGCGCCACATAATAAAGTAATCAATGTTTCTGCAATTTCTTCTTGCACAAAAACAACGCGCAAAGCAGAACAGCGTTGTCCAGCACTGCTGAAAGCCGAGACTAAAATATCAGCCACGGCCTGTTCTAACAAAGCAGACGAATCAACAATCATTGCATTCTGACCTCCGGTTTCCGCAATAAATGGAATAATCGGACCCAAACGTTGTGCAAGCATCTGATTCATTGCACGTGCCGTTTCACTCGAACCTGTAAAGACTACACCCTTGACTCGAGCGTCTTGAATTAATGTTGATCCAAGAACACGGCCGCTGCTTGGTAACAATACTAAAGCGGTATAGGGAATACCCGCTTCATATAATAAACGAACCGCGGAAGCAGCAATTAAAGTTGTTTGACTGGCAGGCTTAGCAATAACTGTGTTACCCGCCACCAAAGCGGCAGTAATTTGTCCCATAAAAATAGCTAAAGGGAAATTCCAGGGACTGATACAAGCCACAACACCACGACCGTGAAAACTCAATTGATTACTTTCGCCCGTAGGACCTGGCAAGATCTGTGTACTTAAAGTAAGAATCGCTTGCTGCGCGTAGTAGCGACAAAAGTCGATCGCTTCCCGTACTTCACTTAATGCATCAGCTGTAGTTTTTCCACCTTCACGTATCAATAAGGCTATAAACTCTGGCATACGCTGTTCTAATAATTCAGCCGCTTGCTTTAAACAATGCGCACGTTCAACAAGAGAAACCTGATTCCAAGCAGTCGTACCTGTATGAACACTGGCTAAAGCCTGTTCTAATTGTTCTTCGTTAGCCAATACAATGTGACCCACTAACGATTGTTGATAAGGACCATATACTTCATTTTGCAATCCATCACATAATTGCCCTTCAATGATCGGCGCAGAATGATATGTTTTTTTAAAAACTGCTTCTATGGCCTGATCTAGCTTTAATACATGATGACGTCGAGCTAGATCAATACCTAGCGAATTTTTACGTTGCGTACCATAAAGTGCGATGGGCAATGGAATTTTAGGGTGAGCAAGTTCTGCATACTGTCGTAATTGCGAAACAGGATTGGTAATCATCGACTCAATCGGTACATTTGGATCTAAGATCAACTTTACAAACGATGTATTCGCACCATTTTCTAATAAGCGTCGAATTAAATAAGACAATAAATCTTTATGACCACCTATAGGCGCATAAACACGACAGCGCAGATTAATTTCTTGCAATAACTGATCGTATAAAGCGTAACCCATACCATGCAAGCACTGAAATTCAAAATCACGATGCGATCCTGCCAATTCTAGGATTGTAGCAACCGTATACGCATTATGCGTTGCAAATTCAGGGTATACTGCTTCAGGATGATTGAGCAATTTAACAACGCATGCTAAATAAGATACATCTGTGCTTACTTTACGTGTAAATACAGGATAAGTAAGTAAACCTTTTACTTGCGCGTTTTTTATTTCAAAATCCCAATAGGCACCTTTGACCAAACGTATTCGGATGCGCTTGCTACAACGTCTTGCCAGATTTATCAACCAATCGATCACGAAAGGTGCAGATTTTTGATACGCTTGCACCGCAATTCCAAAACCTTCCCATCCTCGTAATTTCGGATGAGAAAATACCTGTTCAATTACGTCTAAAGAAAGATCTAAACGCTCTGCTTCTTCGGCATCAATCGTCAAGCATACTTGATGCGCTTGCGCACGAATGGCCAGATCGGTTAACACAGCACTCAAATACGGCAAAACATCCGCATATTGTTTAAACTCATAACGCGGATGTAGCGCAGATAATTTAATAGAAACACTCGCAGGCATCGATCCGGGTGGTTGCTTTCCAACCGCCTCAATAACAGCATAATAAGACTGTAAATAACGCTCAGCGTCCTGTTTCGTACAAGCGGCCTCTCCTAACATATCATACGAGAAACAATAACCGCGCTTACTCAAATTCTGTGAACGTTTTAATGCGTGCGCAATAGTCTCTCCCATCACAAATTCATGACCTAATAAACCCATTGCCTGTTTAATACTACGTCGAATGATAGGCGCACTTGAACGTTGTAAAAATTGACGCAAGCTGTGCTGTAAACTTTGTTCTTCTATCTCTTTGTGTAGTAATTTTCCTGTCAACAATAAACACCACGTAGTCGCATTGACTAACCAGGAATGGCTTTTAGCACTGTGCTTAGCCCAATCAGCCATCGCTAATTTGTCATGAATTAATTTATCGACTGTTTTCGCATCAGGAATACGCAATAAGGCTTCAGCCAAACACATCAAAGTAATGCCTTCTGCGCTAGAAAGATTATATTCACCTAAAAAGGCATCCAATCCATTTTTATGTAAGCGTGTATCGCGCACTTTTTTAATCAAGTGAGCTGCACGTTCCGCAATCGCGCGCAAACGAATATCGGGAATAGCAAGTGTCTTAAGGAGCGCAGGTACGCAACGTGCCTCATCCCAATCATTCGCAGCTAAAACAGCAGCACGCGCTTCATCAATGTTTGGCAAAGAATGAGCAAATAGCATGAAGACCTCACTGAAGAAACACAAATTATTATAGGTATAAAGCGGTCAATTATAACTCAGAGCTCATTGAATTAAAAAGGTACAAATGCTTTTGTTTAATCTCTAGGTAGACGACAAACAAAACTAAACGGCAGAACATTGGGCAGAAGCTTTCAA